>ERZ1292625.373-Hain-H41-01um-R1-373-length-69522-cov-7_pt2 | contig 47282 bp, 39 predicted proteins | sample MGYA00564400_ERZ1292625 | MGnify/ENA primary metagenome ERZ1292625 (study PRJEB36523, sample SAMEA6512639) | groundwater metagenome | collected 2019-01-08 | study: AquaDiva: Metagenomics assemblies of 32 groundwater samples
ACCTGGACCTGGACCTGGACCTGGACCTGGACCTGGACCTGGACCTGGACCTGGACCTGGAGATTGTACTGCCCCTCCCACAGCCGGTAATTTTGGCGATGCCTGTGGCGACTTCAGCATTGCAGCTCTCGACGCCTACGTCAGCTCTGTAGACTCGGCAAATGCCGCAACCTGGATGGCCATAATTCCGCTCGAAAGCTCTTTTGACCCCAATGCAACTGCAGCTGCTGTCAACGGTACTGCTTACGGACTCCTGCAAATGGACAGTGGATTAAACGGTCAGTTTGACAATGGCCAAGTAAATTGGAAAATACAAGTATCAAATGCGGTTGCCTACAACAATAATTTAGCTGTTAAATGGTGTTATTGGGGAAGCGCCTATCCGCCTGCTCCCACACACCCTAATAGTCTTGGAATTGTCACTTATGCCCAGTGTGGGATAAGCCCTTTTTAAAATGATTAGTCTAAACGAAAGTAAAAGAAAATTACAGTTTGCAGTTGTAGGAGCAATAATTATTGCGATTCTTGCTTTAGTCATCCCCATCTTATTTTTTCGCTCCAGCAACAAAGTAGAAACACCGACCCTATCGGTCGAAAAGGTAATTCCACCTAATGAACAAACCGAAAAATTGCCTCAAGACATAAAAGCAAAAAAACAGAAAATTATTGACGGAAAATTAAAGGAAGATAAAGGTGATTATATAATTTATGACTCTGCCGAATACAAAATCGTCTATTTACCGTCCCGAGAAATATTTTTCGCAACAATTAAGGTCGAGCCGGTTGCCAAAAACCGCGAGAATGTTCAAAACTGGTTTGAAAAATTTGACCTGAAGCAAGAAGACCTATGCAATCTTCCCCTGAGACTTCTTGTCGACTCCAAATTCAAGAAAGCTAATCTGGACTTTAGCCCCCTGCCGGACGGCTGCACTTAAGTAATTTAACCTAAACCTATTTAGATTCATACTTTCCCCTATATTTGTCAAAATCCGCATTAATTTTACCCTCCAAAGATATGGCCTCATCAAAGGCACTTTTAATTAGCCCGTCTTGGCTCAACTCAGCAAATTTAGCATCAGTTTGCTTCCTCCTGCCTTCGTAACGACCGGAAAGACTACTTAACGCGTCCTGGGCTGCAGCATCACTTTTATCATCACCCTTCAAAAACAATTCATGCACATTTTTAAATGTTGCAGTTAAGTCACCTTGATTTTCCCTGGCAGCATCCAAAAAATACCTATAATCGTCCGGTATGTCCTTCAAGCTTCTTAACCTATCGTCCACACTAGAACTCAAACTGGCCAGCTTATCAAAATAAGCAGCTAAATCGGATCGCGTCGCGTCCTTATTCCATACTTCAAATAGCTTGTCAAACTCTGCGCTAAACTCATCCCCTATTGCCTCCAAAATCTTCGTTTGCACCGCTTGAAGTTTGCTGGTCTGCTCCATGCCTCGAAGCTGCAATTTATAATAATTCTTCAGGTTATTGTTGAGTTCATTAATCTGCCTGTCATGACGAAGCCCAGACCTGTTTTTGTCCGCCTTTTTAACTAAATCTGCAAAATCATTTATGTCTTTTGCAGTTTTTTCCGCACCTGCCTTGGCATCCTTATAAGTTCTTCCCCCACCTAAATCTATTGATGAGTCTTTAGATATTTTTACAGGCGACGCCAAACCAACCGCTTCGCTAGAACTTTTCTTGAAACTCGCTTGCAGATTGCTAAAATCTTCTTTTGTAGTTTTGTAGTATTTGCCAGACTGCCAAATTGGGCCTAAAACCAAATAATAAACAAGCGTCAAAACCAATGCAGCCAGAATAAAAACAACGGGCAGTACTTTTAACCATTTAACAGGTTCTCTTGTTTTTTCAGAAAGTGAAGCATTTTCCATCTCTGTTATATTCCCAAAAGATGTTGAGACTGGACCTTGGGCAGCATTGGGCACTTGCAAGGCAGCAGGTGGAGTTACAGATACTTGTGGTTCGGACATTGAATTAATTATGATGTAACATTAATATTGGGTCAACTATTTGACACGAATTTCAAAAAAGAGTAACCTTCAACGCCTATTATGTCCGCGGATAGAAAAATTAACTTTAGAAGAGCCTCCTTTACAGCACCAATCTTGTTTGCCGCAGCTTGGGCTTCTGGTTGTGCCAACTCTGACCAACCGACTGGCGAAGCCCTAGGCGTAGCTGTTGCTCCAACTACCACTAACCCGGAAATATTGGCGCCCGAACCTACCAAGGCCCCGGTTATCCCCACACAACAATACATAACTTTAAAAGACGGCACTAGACTAGTTGCCCAAATGACAATCGACAGGCTCACGAACCCAACTACAATTAAAACACTAGCCACTATCATTCCAAAGCAATCATTGGACGATATAACAAGTCTTCTGGCAGCTGCTAAAAACGCACAAGTGTCAAACCCCGACAACCCGGAAATTAAAAAACTTGTAAGATCCAGCGCCAATATTGCCAAAATCCACTGCGGAAATGAAGACGTGGATAATTACATGCAGCTCATAGCTTCCTGGGGGTATCAATTCGACCGACCTGCGTTTGACGCAAATCCGACCGCATATACAGGTGGTTGTACCTGGGGTAAGACGCCAGAACAGCAAGCAAAGAAACCCGACACCAAAGCCACTATTGCAACAGAAACTGCGCTCCCCGAAAACCCGACCCCAAAAATCGATAAGAATGGCAACTTAGTCATAAACGAAAATGGCTACACCTATACCATATACAAGGACATGAACTTAACCAAACTGGCCTCTTATGACCTTGAAGGCTACCTTGGCCGATATATAGGCCAACAAGTTTCAACAGATATCAAAAGTTCTTTCGAAAAAGCCCGGCAAAAAGAGTTGGCAAACCCCCAAGACCCGGCAATAATTATAGATGTAAATTCTGCTGCAAACTTGCTTAATGTACACTGCAATAACAATGTATACGCCAGATCCGTCATGGGATGGCTGGCGTCCTACGTCTACCTGGAAAGACCCCAGGATTGGCCAACCAACAAAAGCAGATATCTTGATGGTGCCTGTTTTTGGGGCGAAAGAAAAAGCAATATTATTACCATGGAAGAGCTGGCCCCCTTCATCATCCCCAAAGCCGCTTAATTGATACTCATTCTTGCCACAAATAAAATAATCTGCTAACGTAAATTTACAAACAAATTCCCATTGTGGGGAAGTGTGGTTAGAACCCACCACTGTGCCGCAACGGTAAGTAAAGTTAACCGTTAACTGAAACCGTTAACCGATAACTTCTTGAGTCCGAATACCGCAATGGAAATATTAGTCCCGAGCTAGGACACTGCCTTAGGCATTTTGGCCTTCTTTGGACTTGAGGAAGGTTTTTTGATGGCAGAACGCTCACACACTAATTCCCGACAAGATTTCCAAAATAGGTACTCAGTAGAACCGCGTATTTATAGACCGGTTGAACAAAATTCAACGGCCGAGGCGGCGCTTGCTTATAACGTGCGATTCGATGTAGGAGCATATCAAGACTTACACTCGCAAAGGGCGAGTTTGCAACCTCAGGAATTTGTGCGTAGGCTAAAAAACCTAAATTCCTTAACGGAAACTAATGTAATCACTTCAATCGGCGAGCGTTTAAACGTCGAGATCTTCAAAGCTAGTTACCATCTTGAAAATGGCCAACTAATAAACAACACCTACAACGAACCTTTTTTAGAAATTATTAGGAATGGTCAAAAGTTCCGGGAAGAGCATGGCTCGCAAGACGTAGCTCGCGAGAAAGCGGAGGTTGAAATGTTTACCAAGGTGCAGGAAAAACTTGCCGGCGGTGAGCTTGGGCCCGGCGCCAAGGTAATTGTCATTTCTCCCAGAGGTGGCATTTATGGCCATAATTTTTACGACCAGTATCAAGAAACAACCGACGGGCGAATTACTATGTCCCGCTTTACAAGTAAAGATAGCTACCAAGATTTCCATAACGCGAGTCAAATACTCGATCCTTTTAACGGGATACCAGATAACCCAACTGACGCCGACTTTTTAAGAAATCCGCTAGTTACATACAAGTCTACAGAGGAGATTCAAACTATTTTTAATCCTCAAGAAGATACTCTCTCCCAAGATGAGTTTGTAAAAATAATTGATTCATGTTTGCCCTACATACAAACATACATTAGGGAACTTGTTGGGGGCGGTAACTACAAGGACGCCGAAGCTCTTTACTTTAAGATCTTAAAACTGGCGGATGTTGTTTCCGGCCACGACCCGTATATAACAGGCCAGGAAAGAGCGGCGTTTTTAGAATCATTATCCGGTGGAAATCATCTGCGAGAAACTCAACTCGCCACTCCGCTAAGGCCAGTTGCAACAGCTTGTGGAATTTCGGGTAGCCCCTATTCCGTTGCGAGTTTTGGCGGAGCAAACGAATCAGTTTTATGGGATAAATACGAATCCCGGGTGATTAACTGTGGAACCTGTGGGACAAGTTATATTCGTCCCATTGGAAAACTTGAACCGTGCTGCAAGTTCTGCGGCGGCACGAAAGGAATCGTTTGCTAGAGCGCAAACGTGATATAATTCACTTTATGAAAAAGTTCAAAATGACTACTTATAACTTTCCGATTATTATAGAAAAGGATACTGATGGTTTGTTTGTGGCAGATTGCCCTGAACTTGCTGGCTGTCACACACAAGGTAAATCAATAGAAGAAGCAATCACCAACATCAGGGATGCCATTAAACTTCACTTAAGGATCCTCAAAGAGGACAAAATCGAAATTCCACAAATGCACCCAGTCAGCCTGACTTCCATTGAAGTCACGGTTTAATGCCTAAACTAGCGCAAGTTAAATCCCGTGATTTGGTAAAAATTGTAACAATGCTCGGTTTCAAATTCAGGGCTCAAAGTGGCAGTCATGCTGTTTACACTCATCCTGACGGCAGAAAGACCACGATTCCAATTCACCCCTCTCAAACTATCGGCATCGGATTATTGACTAAGATTATCAAGAAGGATCTCAAAATAACCAGGCAGAACTTTATTGGACTTCTCTCCTGAATCTTGAGCTTGGGGCCTTGCTAATGATTTAAAATTCAGATTTGGTTTAAAATTTCAAATTTCAAATTAAAAATTTTCTGAAGTTGACGAAGTCACTATATTCTCCTAATATAGTTGTAGGCTTGCTACTAGTGCAGCTTGTCCAAAGTATGAGATCTGCCTTATTCAGTATTTTAATTGTCCCGGCACTGTTTTTGCTTTCTCTTTTTCTTCTGCCAAAAAATGCTTCTACAGCTCATACCCCATTTGAGCTCACGCTAAGTGGCGTAAGCGGCAACACAGCGACCTTCAATATAATTAATCCTTCAACGGGACTAGGAGCCGGCACAAACTCGACACTTGCCGTCATAGAAACTGGTTACGTTTCCCCTGTTATCCCAGGCTTAGCAACTACAGTACAATACACCGCCCCGGGACCGGGAACCTATACCGCGGTTCTAATGCTTTTTACAGCTGAGATTTCACACCAGGTTCCATTCACCGTCACCGCAGCAGGCGTCACCCCCCCAGTCGTAAATCCTGGCGCAATTACCTGTGACCCCGCCTCAATACCCGCCAACTTTATTCAGGCGCACAACAAAGTTATAAAAATTAAAATCTGCAACAATAATATGGATAGCATTGGCTTTAACTGGAGCCAAATGTACGCAACAACCGACAGCTTGTACAGTTTAATCTGGGCCCAATCACTGCTCGATCCGGCAATAAACGTGGCGATGGCCAAACAAGGCGCGTTGGCCTCGACCGGTCACATGGTTGCAGCTTTGTATACACCCCCGGCCTCCGGCGTGCAATATATGGCCGGTTTAATCAAGAGGCTAGACCCCGCCCAACCGGCATACGCCCAAACTATCGGTGCCGACAGCATCCTTTCGCCGGTTCAGACTATCTGGGAACAATTTAGAAACGTAACCTACGTTGGTTTTGTCATCGTTTTTGTAATTGTCGGTTTCATGATTATGTTCCGTTCACACATTTCACCCCAGGCCGTCGCAACCATACAGGATTCCCTGCCCAGAATTGTAATTGCCCTAATTCTGGTTACTTTTAGCTACGCCATTGCCGGCCTCATGATCGACCTTATGTTTTTGTTTTTAAATATCGCCATCGCTGCCATTAACCCCGCCGGAGCAGCAACGGCATCCAATAAAATTTTCGGCCAGAGCGTCTTTGGTGTAATAACCCATTCCTGGTTTGATACATTCGGTGTGGTTAAAGATGCAATAGGCACCCTCATTGACAATGTACTCGACGATATAAATGTAGGAAAACTCCTATCTTTTTTCGGAGGAGCACTGGCCGGGCTGGTCATTGGTATCGCAATGCTTTTTATTATGTTTAAAGTATTTTTTAACCTGCTTATTGCTTACGCCACAATAATAATACTAACGATTGCCGCCCCATTCTTTTTCCTTATGGGCGCGCTTCCCGGCAACAATAGCAGTACTACCTGGTTTAAACAAATGGCCGCCAACATTGCGGTGTTCCCCACAGTAGCCATAATGTTTATTCTCGCGGGCTACTTAGGAAACATCGGCGCTTTAGGCGGAACTGGAGACATTATTACCCCCGGTAATGTTACAAAATTACCACTACTTGCAGGCGACATAGACCCAAGCACACTGGGAAAACTTGTGGGCATTGGTCTTCTTTTAATGACACCGGCAGCAGCCGATCTTGTTAAAAACGCCATAGGCGCCAAGAGTCAAGGCGGAGGTGCAGCCGGTGCAGCAGCAGCCGGAGCCCTAGCCGGCGGTGCGGCAGTTGTCGGCGGAGTTGGAGGCGCCCCATTTAGACCTAGCGGTGCCAGAGGAAAAGAGCTTGAAGAGAGACAGTCAGGGATCGGACACGGTTCAACCAGCGGTGCATCCGGAAGAGTAGATAGCGGAAGAACTGGCCCCGGAGGCGGAAGGCCTACTTAGTCAAATACTTAAATAACTCACGGCCAAAAACACCACCACCCACAAACGGGTACTGCCAGGAATCTTTAACCCCCCGCTCGCGTGCCCTAAACCCGGCAACTTGAGCCAGCTGTCTGCCACGCCTGACCGGCGTAATTCCCGGCATTGGTCCCCAACTCAAATATCTATGCTTCATCCAGTCACGGTATTCCCGCTCTATCCTGTTGCTTTGAACAAGTGCCTCAATAATGTCTTCTTTTTCTCCATGACCCATATTGTCGTCTAAGCCCCACCACTTTCTCCACTTCTGGCCCATTTCCATATGAACCGGCGCCGCCAGCTTACACCAAGGCTTTATTCGCATTTCCCGCTTGGAATAAAACATTTCTATAGTATTAATCTTGCTAAACAACGCCGAATTTGGGGTTTGCAAGTATTTTTGCAAAACATCCGCACTAATATATTTCATCATGGCATTGCGGTCCGCATACAAATCAATCATTAAATATTTCCAGCTTCCCTGTGAGTCAAAAAATTTACTCCAGTCGGCATTTTCAAAGCTAACTTCCCCCTCGTCAATAAGCTCCGAAGCAGCAGCAGATTGAGCCCATTCACGATCCGGCGCAAACCCGTCAACATCCAACCTGTCAATGTTATCCAGTTGCTTGATCTTGTCGCTTACACTCTTACCCCAAGCGGCCCTTGCTGCATCCCCAGTCGCTCCGAACAACCGCCCGGCGAACCTAACCATAGTCCTGTTTTGGGGAAGCAAATTTCCGTGTTTGCCAAGCATTGCCTTTTGCATAAGCCAGTTAGTCTTGCCAACTTTGCCCCGGTTTTCGTTTATGTAAAAGTCGAATGGATGGTCGAGCATCCTACCATGAAACATGTGGGTGTTTTCATTAAAAATATACTCCGCTACCCTGCCGTGACCGACAGGCGTCTCCGCGTTTGGATCCCAAATTCTGACTCCATCATAATCACTCCAGGCAAACATCCAAGCCAACCTGTGGCCATTATTAATAACCTGATTCACAAGGCCCTCATTGGCCATATCATCCACCTGTCTTTTGCTCATGTTATATTTACTCATGAGTACCTCTCTTAATTCACTAACAAGTTCTCTCTTTTTGGGCTCTAATCCGTATTCAAATTCCTCATCATCGTCCGACCCACCGGTTTTTTCAAAGTCGTGCTTTTCCCTCTCGGCTTTTTCAACAGCTGACCCTAAAAAGGTCTTTTCCCTGTACCAGGCCCAAACAGAATCTTTTATATTGGCAAAAGAATAGACACCTCCATATACCTCATTCAAATGTCCTCGGATGTACCCAACGGCCGCTTTCTCTTCGTCGGTTGTACCGTTAATAGCCGTATTTTTTGTCCATTCTTCCACAAAATTCATTACTTTCCTTTCCCTGGCAAATCTGCCCATGTAAACACCCATACCGGCGTTTAAAAGGTTGAAGTCCTTAATTTCTGCGCCTGTACTATCCTTAAACGCCTTACCGTTGGAATCCTCTTTAAACCTTTCAAAGTACCTTTGAAATGTGTAATCCTGGAAACCGCTAAATGCTTTAATGACAGCCTCAGGGTTCATGTCGGCATTCTCCATTGTTCCGAAGAACCGATTAATTTCCAGTACCGCATTAAGCCTTTCTGTTAATGCTTTTTGTACCTCTTGCGCCTCCTGTGCCTCTTTGGTAAGTCCTTGGTGTATAAGTGCGTCAACAGGAATCGCCTGGACAATAGCTGTTGCATGATTAAGAGCCTGCCCAAGCTGTTGTTCTGTAAAGTCGGTGGATTCCAAATACCTTAAAATTGTGTCAAGATTCTTTTTACTGTCCTTCCAAATACCGGAAGGCTGCTGCAGCGTTATTTCTCCGTATGCCTGGTCGAACCCCTCCCTGTGCCTTTGCGCACGCCACTTCAGAAGCTCTACAAACATCGGGTCAGGATTTGCCACAATTTCCCGCTCTGCGACTCTATCGAAATGGTCTCTTTGGTCCTGCGCCTTTCCATAAAAACCGCTTCTTTGTACCTGGATTACTTGCGCTGCCTCCTCATCAATGGTCTTAAAAAGCAGCGCCAACTCCTCCGGTTTTTTGCTTTTCTCAAAAGAAATATAGTGATTGTCTATAGATTTTTTAGCCGCCGAAATTTCATCCCTTTTATCTTTGGATAAAATGCTATCAAGGTCTGCCGTTCTGCCTATCAACTCGTATTTTGCGAGCAGTTCTTTTATTGAGGTGTCTGTTTTAGCAACAAACTCAAAATCTCCCTTACCTACTTTTGCAGCCTGTATTCTTGCCAAGTCACGCACGAGACCGGTCTGTAAAGTCTGCCATTGGTCGTGAAGTGCGTGCCCGGCAACATCGGCATGCTCACTTTTTAACTCCATAAGGCGCCTGATTCGCTCGTTGAAATCGATGTCTACTGCTACAGTTTCAACCATTCCTGTCCTACGATTCTCTCTCTCTACATCCATCTTTTCCGGATCTGTCCAGTTGACAGCACCACCAGAAATGCCCCAAACAATATCGACTCCCTGACTCTTTAAAAACTCCGCCTGGGCTTTTGGCCCCATTTTGTGGAAGTTAGCCGGGTATGTAATCTTTTTTGTAATACCTTCCTGGGCCAGCAAATTGTGGATAGTTTCTGAACTTAAGTCCTGCGCACCAACTATCGTTACCCTGTCGCCATTTTGCTCTACATAAGTTTTTTTGGAATATTTTTCGCCCCAGTCGGCAAAGTCCAAAATACTATTTTCCCGACGCCACTTATCTTTGTGAATAACAGACCATTCTTCTTCCCACTTTTCTTTGGAAGGTGGTTCAACTTCGATTTTCTTGGCCTTAAGAAGCGCAATCAACTCGTCGTAAGACGAATATTCAATCCTTTTTTTGGTTTCAACGACAACATGTGGCTTACTCTTATTACCAACAACCTGGGCACCTTCTCTTGCCGCAATACTTTGCATTTCGGACTGTTTTGTAACCAAAAGCTTCTTTTTAACTTCATGTGGGTCAAGATCCGGCGCCGCGGAATTTCTATATGCCTCGGCAACTTTTAAAACAAGTTCTTCATCGCTCGTTAACTTTTCTTCTCTTTTTATTATTGCTTCTTTAATCAAAAAGTCGGCTTCAACTGCAAGTAGTTCGTCGGGCATTGCATCTACTTTGGCTTTTTCAAGGCCGGCTTCAACCAGAACGCGTCTAATATCGTCCATTATTTCTTGTGACACCGCTACTTGTGGGGCTTCGGAAAGCGAAATGGGTAAAGAGGCTATCTTGGCAATCGACCTACCGCTTACTTCAACGCCTTCTTTAAAATGTTTTGGTTTATTGCTACTTAAACTTGGGGTTTCTTCTTGCCTTGCGCTATTTTCTGGCCGCATAGGACTACCGGATTGTTTCTCACCGGACTGTCGTCCAGACTCATGCTCAGGTGTGTTCTTCACGCCATCAGCCATGTGTTAAAGAATTATATCAAAAGTCATACTATAAGTCTAGCTAGCTGGGATTACTTCTCTGCAAATTTACCCTCAATCTCTTGTGATTTCTTCTGAAGCTCTAGAAGCTCTTCGGGGTTAGTTGTAACAAGAGCATGTTCGTCGGCCGATGCAATTACCCTGATAGCAACGTGATTTGGGCCGGCAAAAAATATTCCTTCTCCAATATCCGCAGCCAAAAGTAGGTGCCGCTCTCCCTCTGTTAAGTAGAAAACATCTGTCAATTTGTCAATAGCTGCCGTCGATTGTTTAAGAAGAATCTGAATCGATGAATTAGTAACAATTGCCTTACCGTAATCCGTATCCAAAAAGTCCTCCACATCCTGAGAAATTGTCGTTAAGCCCAAATAGTATTTCCGGGCACGCTTGGCAATTGAATACATAAATGTTGCGCTGTCGGGATGCTGCATCATGTACCAAGCCTCATCAATAATTAAAATTCTCTTTCTGATATCATTTTTAATCCTGGTCCAGATAAAATCCAGAATTAAATAAATTGCAATGGGCCGTAGTGCCTCCTCCAAATTCTTTATAGAAAAAACGGTAAAAGTATTCCTGATGTCAAGATTCGACTGCTGGTTAAAAATACCGATTAAGGACCCCTTAACAAACTTCTCAAGCCTGTCAGCTAGTCCTTTGGCCGCTTCCTCCTCCATTCCTAAAAAAGCCTTATAGAGGTCTTCCATCAGCGGCGTTTGATTCTTTTGCGTGGACGGGTCCGGAGTAATACCCTTAGACTTATATGTGGCAACTAATGCTCTGTCCAAAATAGCATCCTCAGTCGGCGTTAAGTTACCCATAATTACCTTGAAAAACCCGTGAAGGGAAAGAATCTTTAGGCCAAGCTCATTTTCGCCTTCTTCGTAAACACCGGACAAATCAAAGGGGTTAATTTTGGCCGGACTATCAAAATCGAAAGAAATATATTCGCCGCCTATGGCCTCACACAAATTTTTATATTCTTCTTCAGGATCAATAACAATAATCTCGGTACCAAACATCAGAGACCTCAAGGCCTCGAGTTTCACCATGTAAGATTTTCCGGCACCGGATTTTGCAAATATTACCGAGTTGGCATTTTCCTGGGAAAACCTGTCAAAAATAACCAGCGACCCGTTGTGCTCATTTATCCCGTACATAATCCCGGTAGATTGCGTAAGCGACGATGATATAAATGGGAATGTTGTAGCCAGGGAAGTTGTATCCATATTCCTGGTTATATAAAGATGGTCTGTAGCTTGCGGCAAAGTTGTTTTAAAAGCCTCCTCCATTTGTAGTGTTGCATGCTTTGGAACAAGCAGTAGTGCGCCCATCGTAGACTCAACCTGTTTTGAAATTGTGTTTAACTCTTCAAGCGATTCGGCAGGTATAGAAACATAAAGACCAAATTGAAAAAACCGCTCTTGCCCTTTAACCAGCTCCTCCTGCAAAACTTGAGCATCCTCAAGAGCAGCCTGAACAGACGGGTCCAGGACATGACCATGCTGAATATCAGACGAAATAGTCGCCTCCATCTCCGTGATTTTTCGCTTTAAGTCATCAAGAACCCCCTTAGCTTCAACCGGGTATTGGAACATGGAAATTTCCAGAGTGTGCTCAAAGTTAATTAAGGGAGACAACCAATTGGCCTGAACATACCTCGGGTAACCTACAACAAACAAGGTTCTCCAATATGTTGACCCAATTTTGATATAGTCAAAATCAATCTCAATTGCAGGCGGAGCAATGATATCTTTGACAGAAACAATACCTTTCGAGAGAGTACTGGCCCACTGCTGCTCTTTTGCAGATAATGGGTTCGCAGCTGGTTTTGGCGGTCTTATTAAATTAATTAAATTCATACTTTTTGCCCCGCAGTAGGTGTCGACGTTGAACTTGCCATATCCGCTGCTCTATTCATTGCCTCCTGCAGGCTCTTGAGTGCATCCGCTTGTGTTGAACTCGCGCCAACAGGAGCACTTGGTACAACTGGCACGGGCGAAGGTGACTGCTCACCATTTACTTGAGGGGTACCTGCAACATCAGGCGGCACAGGAACCTCACCAACAGAGTTATCGGCAATAGGTAGAATTGGTAAATTAAGAGCTGGCGGCTGGCTTACATTGCCAATGGGTGGAAACTCGCCGGGTCCGGCCTGTGACATCAAGGATTCAGTTGACACAACTTGCTGCGTACTCCCAACCGGCTCAGTTGTCGGCGCAACAGGGTTCTCCGGCATAACCACACTCGGTGGCGTCGGCTCAGGCGTAGGCACTTCAAGATCCGGCTCAACAAGAGGCGCCGTGTAAGACGCCGCGTCCAGTATCACCCTTTGAGTGCCGGTTGGAGCCGGATTATAAATATCATAAAAAAGTTCTATAAGTTCTTGAGTCGAGAGTTGTCTGGTAAATAAACCGAGGCGGGCTGTTTGTTTGACTATGTGATCTCGCTTTGGGGCCAGCGTCACTTTAGCATCGGCAACAAGGGCAGTTTTGCTTTTAATATTTCCGGTATCCGTTTTCTTAAAACTTTTTACGCCCATCTCCAGAGGGGAAAAGTGCACCACCAGATAAAATCTTTTATCCAGGATAGTTTTTTGCTGAACCGTAGACTGGATGAATTCCTTGTACTTTTGAATCTGTCTTTTTAAATCCGGGTTAGGTTGATTTCGCTCTGCCTCTACCAAATGCTGATAATACGCGGTTATATCTGCTTTTTTAGATCGGATCAGTGTTTGCAAAGGAAATGTTAAGGAGTTAAGAAAAGCGCCGTATGCATAAATTGTCGCATCCTGTTCTGCTTCCGATAAAATATCAAAGTTAACTGCCGTGGTCGAAAGCACCATAGCAATCCACCCGTTTTTAAGTACGACCAAGTCATCGCAAATATCATCAATATCCAGGTGATCCTGGGTTGAGGCTTTTATTTTTTCAGTCGCTTTTGACATAACTTTTAACTATGAACTATTCGCCATTAACTATTAACCTATTTCACTTCTCCCCTTATCCCAAGCGGGGAGACAACCTGACCACTTAGACTAAGAGACGTCGGCTTAAAAGATGATGTCTCACTTTCAATTTCGAGAGAGTATTCTCCGCTTGCCAGTGGCGTTGCACTCAAAAATTGCCCCAGCTTATTAGTTTTAAGTGCTCTAACCGGTATACCGCCAGAATCGCGAACTACCAAAACCGCACCCTCCAGTGGCATCCCGGTCGGGTCCATGATTAACCCGGATATCACGTTAGGGGTGTTTGTAAGCGGTATAATTTGAGCGCTTGTTGCCTGTGTCTGATTTTCGGTTTGCTTCTTATCAGAAATCGTAAATTTGGGTTGCGGGTTCTCTCTCTTTGTAACTTCAACAGACTTAATTACCTTTTCCTGTCGCACGCCCTGGGGCTTTTTTGCAGTCTTTTCAGCCTTAGGCAAAACGCGTGCAATTCCTGTCATCGCCCCCGAATTATCAACTTTTATACTGGAAACAACAGGGCTCGCTTCGCTGGCAAGAACTACATCCGGGGATTCATCTTCAAATTTAAATCGTCTCTTAAGCTCATCCGAAATTTCAAAACGTCTCTCACCGCGAATGGGTAGTTTGGACAAGTCAAAGTTGGCAGGCGGCGCAAAATGAAGTTTTCTCACCCTGGTTTTCCCTACACTCCTTACAAGCCTAACTCTATTGTCCGGTTCCATTACGGAGATTACATTGTCAATGGCAAAATTCGTATCCGACGCCAAATGAGCCATAGGCGCATGGTACGTAAGAGTGTCGCGCCTTACCTCTTTTTTACTCAGTCTTTCCTCGATACCGCTTATTGTAAAAGGTTTTGAATGGACGGCAATCTTGGGCATATCTACCTTCGTCGCCTCTCCAACATTTGCCACAGCCATCTTAGGCAAATCAACAGGTATAATTTCCGGTTTTACCCCAATTTGTACACCAATTTTGGGCGGTATAGAAATCGAATCCGTCTGCCTTTGAATCCTTGGCTTTTCCTCCGGTTGTTCACCCAAAGCTCCTGCTATGTTACTTGGCCAAATAATTGGCGGTGGCATAGACCCAACGCTAGTGGCATCAACACTTAAATTCAAAGCAGATATAGCTACGTCTTCACGGACATCAAGCGGTGATTCATTTTCCTTCGGCAAAGATTTTAAGTATGCAACCAGCCTTTCCCTTCCTTTTTCGGTTATCTCCTGAGGAACTTTTTCTTCGAGTTGGGGGGGAGTAAGAACAACATTTAAAAACTCCGGCATTCTTTTCTCTTTTATCCAGACCCTTTGAGTTGGAGAAAGTATCGCCCTGATAAAAGCAACAATCCATTTATCAAAAGGCCTTCCGCTAACAGGCACCAAAGCAACAAAAAACCCGCAAAGACCAATAATAATTGTCAGCGGAAACCGGACAATTGGGGCCATCCCGGAAAAAAATATGGCACCTGCAAGGCTTAAGGGTATTGCCAGAGTAACAAACTGCCTGACGGTTAGGTTGCCAAAGAGTTTAAATTGAAAAGACGCAATATGCTGCGGGACAGGATGTTGTTCCATTCTAGACGTTAATCGTTAATCGCAAATAGTTAATGGGGTTAGTTCCCCAAGTGAACGATAAACAATATACGAACCAACCATAACACATGAAACAAGACTTAAAAACCCTAAAAATTAGCCTCGTTAATTTAATTTTTCACAAGGTTTTTTGTTACATATTGTTTTGCTTTGACATATTTATTTTAAATAATGGTAAGGAATCTGTGAGTTTTTGCCTACCAAGTGATATATTGTTATAGACAACAAACTCTGCCATGGCAATTTCAATAAAATTAGACGGGCTTAAAAGAGCAAGGGGCCTAAGATCTAACCAATTCGTATCTCTCAGGGAAAAACAAAAGTCCCTCAAAGCCACTATAGACCAAACCAGAAAGACAATAACAGAACTCCAGGCCGCGCAGACTCTCGCAACCAGCCAAGGCCAACACGAACAAGCCGAGATATTGGCAAAAAGTATTGAAGAAAAGTTTGCCTCAATTGAAACTCTCACAGAGGAAGCCGAAAAAACACGGGAGCGCTTTTTGGAATCGGACCGCGAAATCAAACAGCTAAACGCGGAGATTGCCAAAGAACAATCCGAGCTAAACCGTGAGAGTAAAAAACTGGAAGGCGCAAAAGCTGCAGGTACTGGGCTAGTGGCAGGAACAATCATCGCGGAAGCCGAAAAAGTAAAGCAGATGCAAGCAAATGCCGCTGCACCCCAAGCTCCGCAAGCACTAAAGCCAATTCAAATACCGATTCCGGCAGCAAGCGGCCAGGGAGCAACCCCACCGGATCTCAGTATCTTCGAAAAACCGACTCTCAGACAAAAAATATTTAGGTCCGTAAAGTCCGGTGCCAAAAACATGGCCAAAGACGCAGGCTATGTTGTCGCGCGACCATTCATAAATTTTAAAGATAACACCGTAAAAGTTGTTGGAGGAATTAGCCAAGGAGCCAAATTTACCAGAACGGCGGTAACAAGCCCCAAAACCGCCGCAAAATCGGTAGGCCAGGCAGTAGCAACCGGTGCCCAAAATAAGGCAACAGCACTCGGCGCAGCTGCAATTGCACCTGCCGTCAACTTGGTCTCAAACGTAAAAGGTATTGCCAGCACAATAAAAACACTTATCAAAGTAATTAAAGCGCTAAAAATTCTAATTACCAGCGGCACCCTGGTCGGTGCTGTAGCAAATATAGCCCTCCTTTTTAAGGATAAGCTCAAAAGACTACTCGTAAAAGTTCTAAAAATAATGGCCGCCATCCAGGCTTTGATATTCCTTTTGTGGCTAATGTTGATGGCCAAGCTATTAGGCGTAATATCCGGCCTGGCCTTTGGCCTTGTTACTGGGTTGCCGCTTCTTGCTGTACCTGTTGTCGGACCATTTTTATATATTGGCTGGGTAGGATACTGGGCCTGGCGCGGCTGGGTAGACCCACTGGCCACCATTCACCTGGCTACCCATCCTTGGGAAATTATCACCAAACCGTTCAATGCATTTCGGGATTGGGTTAGCAACTTTGGTAGTGGAGCAAAAGGCGGCATCGAATATGTCGGCAGTGGTGTAGGTAACGCATCTGCAACTTTGATAAGTTCTGCGGGCACCTTTGCAACCGGCATTGCCTCCTCAATCTGGGGAGGAGTCGCCACAGCAGCCGAAAGCACTTTCGGATTCTTAGGTACCATCGCCAAAGGTACTCTTAACGCACTAACTTCTTCTGGAAGCGCCATTGCAGGCAATATCACCACAGTCGCAATCGGCGGCAGCATTGCATCCATAACTACCGGCACGATTCTTGCAGGCGTTGTCACCAACTCCGCCTTCTACACACCGGAAGGTGATTTAGCATCGGAGGTCGTAATCCCTGGTGTAAACGAATTCTTTACCATCGAAAAAACAGCAGATCCCAGGCAACTTGCTACTCCGGGAGCTGTCGTCACCTTCACCATAAAACTAACTGCCAAATCCCAGGCAATCCAAAGTCACACCATGGTCGACTTTTTAAGATATAGAGATAAAAATGGCATTGATTCGGCTCCGATAACTCAAGATAAAAATGGAAACCCCATTTCTCTCGCACTACAAGCCGGATGCCCGGAACCTACCCCAATCGCTCCCAATAATTTCTGCAGCGTCAATATTCCAATATCCACAACTTCAATCCCAACCGATTCAAGTATCATCAATACAATTACTGTCAATGCCACAATGGCCGATGGCACCACCAAAACAGATTCGGCTACAACAACCGTTCAAATCGGTAACCCGCCGGCAAATTGCCCAGCCGGCTGGCCGACGGCAGCAGGAACAATCAGCCAAGGTATTAAGGGTGCCTGGTCTCACAACGCACTTTTTGCATTCGGTGAAGAAGCAATCGACATCGCCGGCGCAACAACAACTAATACCCCGACTTTTGCAACCTTTACCGGCACGGCGATTAGAGTAAATGACGCGAACGATAATGGTTATGGTAGATTTGTCGACGTGGCCGGAAACTGTAATGGCACCGCCTTTACTGCCAGGTGGGCGCACCTAAATAGTATCGATGCGCTTGTCGCTCCGAACCAACCAATTACATTTGGCACACAAATTGGCAGAGTAGGCGACACTGGTCACGTCACCGGTCCGCATTTACACTATTCGTTTATCGGTCTAAATATGACAACCCCATATATCCCAACCTCTCCTCCCCAAACCTGCGATGGAGAAGCCGCTTGCGGGGTAACCTACTAACCATGGCAACACTTGGAGAAACATCTGCATATATAAAAAAATATATTCTTCCCCTGGTCTTTTTTCTTCTGATTCCACCGCTTCTCTATTTGATATTTTTAAAAGTCCAAGGTCTCAAAACCCCGACAAGTCCTTCAATTCCCCGACCAGCAATCGAACAAAATACTGACAAATCCGCCTCTTCATTCAAAGTTGAAGCAGCCTTCCCGAAAATACCAGACAAGCTTCCCACTTATAACCTAAAACCCACCGAGCTAAGTGACGAGCAAGCGTCAACAACTGCCAAAAGTTTTGGGCTTGACCCAAAGCCAACTCTCAAAGAAAACACTTATTCGGGCATCCAGTATAGCTTTAATACACCAACCCACGATCTGGAAATTAATAAAAAGGAAATAAGATACACAAACAAGACGCTGCAAAACTCAACTGGACAAAAACCCACCGAAGAATTGATAGGGGCCGCGTCAGGCTTTCTAAACAATTTAGGCTTTTTACCATTCGAGTTGACTATTAACTCTTCCCAAACCAACTACCAAAAAATCCAGGGAGACGCCTACGTAAGCGCCCCAAAGGACTCTGCTCAATTCATAGAATTCTCTTTCGACCTAAACATAGGCGCGTACAAAGTTCTTACTAACTCACGACAGCCCTCTTTTGCAAAAATTAAGGTTAGCCAGGACGGAAACGTTATTGAAGCCAATATCACTTACCCTTTCTCGTTTGACGAGTCAGAAAGTTACAAATTAAAAAATAAACAAACAGCGCTTAGCGAACTTAATGCTAAGAAAGCTGTTATAACCTCTGCTTTCATTCTCGATAAATTTGGGCAGGCAAATGACCTTTACAACCTTAACGTGCAAGAAATTGGTACCGTAACTATCAAAAATATTTACTTAGCTTATTTCTACACAAATAAACCAGATGGAACAATTCAGCCAATTTATGTTTTCGAAGGTAATTTTACAACTTCAAAGGGTGCGCCTGGATCCGTAATAATGTATCTCCCCGCTGTCTCTCCCTAAAATGCCTTAAACCTCAGAGCCTTGACAGCCTTTGTCTTTAAGATATAGTTTACCTCCTCAATTAACCTATTGGCGCTCATATGCAGTTCCGCGGAGACCGAAGGTGTAGCATTAATGGTCAAAACCCCATTTTTGTATGTTTTTATTTTTACACCACTTCTAACCTCTGGCGGGTAATTTTTAAGAAAACCGTCCAATGCATCCTTTGCAGCTTGTCTCACCCTAATAGCAACCAAAGCGTCGCCAACCTTCGCCCTTTGGGGTATTTTGTTAATCAAAGATCCAACCGGTTTAAACACAAAGAGATTGTCAAATGCCAAAGGTCAATTGTCAAATGCCAAAGGTCAATTCTGCAATCGAACAGGCATGATTATATGGAAAAAATTGTCATCAGTAGTTCCTGTTATTTTACCCGGATTTAAACTCTCATTCATTTCAAAATTCACATCCTCTTCTCCGATGGTAGTTAGTGCCTCTATTAGATAACGATAATTAAAAGCAATCTCCCCGCCTTTCCCATCCATAGCAATTGGTATTTCCGATTCACTTGACCCAACCTGCGCTGTTGTAGAATTAACCGAGAGCTTCGAGGTCTTCCCACCATTCTCAAGGCTCAATTTGACTATATTGCCGGAGTCCCGGGAAAAAATTGAGGCAATTTTAATAAGTCTTAAGAATTCACCCCTATTAAGTTTTGCCTTTGAACTAAATGTGCTTGGGATCAGCTTCTCCCAGTTTGGAAAAACTCCTTCAATAAGTCGGGATGTAAACTCTACATTATTTATCTTAAAAACTACCTGGCTCAAGTTATCAGACACCATCATTTTAACCTTTACCCCTACCCCTTTTTCTTCATTTGATTCTGATATTATCTTGGCTATTTCACTAAGCGCCTTTGCGGGTATTATAAATTTGAGGCCGCCCGGCTCCTGCTGCCCCTCCACCTTAACCTGGCAAAAACCCAAGCGGAACCCATCGGTTGCAACCATAGAAAAACCCTTCTTATTTGTCTCAACAAGCACGCCGGTTAAAATCGGCCGGCTCTCATCAACTGCGGCACAAAATACTACCTTGTTTATCCCCTCAACAAAGTCCTGGCCCACAACTTCCACCTGTTTCCCGCTGTCAACTTTTGGAATTGCCGGGAACTCTTCAGCTGCCATTGTCGCAAACCTTGCCTTAAACCCCGGTGCAGAAATAAGAACTTCTTCCCCAAGCTTTTCAAAAGATAGTTCTACTTCATTAAGTTGTGAAACAAATTCGTTCACCGCCCTGCTAGGCAGGGTTGTTCTTCCTTCCTCTGTCACCTTCCCTGCTATTTCTACCCTGGTTGCAGTCTCCAGGCTTGTTGTTACAAACTCTATCTTGCCGCCTTTGGCACTTATTAAAACATTGGCAAGTATTGGTAAGTTGCTTTTGGACAAAAGAGATCTATTGACAACACTTAAAGACTTTAAAAATACTTGTTGATTTATTGAAAATTTCATTTACCAAATTTGGGGTTCCGAGAAAAAACCTGTGGGCAGAAGTCAAAAAGATTAAGTTGTAACGTAATCCCCTCGTGATTATAACACTTTAATATATCTAATTTTCTAGCTTAATCAAAACAGTAGTAGTTTATATAGTAATGTGGAAAAGTTAATAAAAAAGAAATAGTTAAGGCTGGTGTGTTGTGGAAAACTATGTTCAAAACCACCGTTATTTAGTAGGCCAAGCCAAAAATTATGTGTTTAAAACATGGGGAGAACTTAAGCTTCCAAAAGGGACTTAATGCGGTGCACCTCATCACGCAAACTTTGCTTGAGGCTTATCTCTGTTTCCATCTTATAAACACTATGTATAACAGTTGAGTGGTCGCGGCCCCCCAAAACATCGCCAATTGCAACAAGAGGCAACTCAAGCTCTTTTCTCAGCATATACATAAGTAGCTGCCTAATATAAACAGTTCGGGCCTTTCTGGAAGAGCCTCTCAAATCCTCGAGGGAAACCTTAAAATGTCTACATACCGCGTCGCTCACCATACCTATTGTTAATTTTTTAGGTATAAACTTTTTATTCCTGAGAATTGCATTTTTAATATCATTGGTGTTTGTGTTTCCACCCGAAAGTCTAATGTGGGCGAGTGTTGTCGTCAGCATCCCCTCAAGTTCACGGGCTCCCCCACTGCATTGACTGGCTATATGCTCAATAACATCATTGGCAACACTTACTCCACGCTCGTCGCATTTTGACTTAACGATAGCGATTTTCATATCTAAGTCAGCCGGCCCAATATCAACACACATACCGCCCAGGAATCTGCTTACAAGTCTCTCTTTTAATTTCCCCAAGTCTTTTGGGTGTCTGTCGCAAGCCGCAATTATTTGCCGGCCGGCCAGGTCCAGGTCGTTAAAAGTGTGGAAGAATTCATCTTGTGTACTTTCTTTACCTGCCAAAAATTGCATGTCATCAATAATTAACAAGTGGACGTTTCTATACTTGCTGCGGAAGGCAATCTGCGTTTTGTTAGAAAGCGATTCTAAGTAATCGTTCGTAAACTTTTCTGCTGTTACATAAAGAACTTTTGCGTCCGTATACTTTGCCAAAAAATCATTACCAATAGCTTGCAAAAGATGAGTTTTACCAACCCCGGTTGGTCCATAAACAAGAAAGGGATTATAAATTTTGCCCGGGTCGCCAACTACCTGGGTTGCAGCTATATAAGCAAGATTATTGGAAACCCCAACCACATAGTTTTTAAAGGTGTAGCCCGCATTGAGGGAATCGGGTCGCCTAAGCGGTTGGAAGAATTGTTGAGCAACGCCTGTGAATAACGGTGTATTAGTCTGCTCTTCCACTCTATTAGGCTGTCCAACAACAAAATTAACATTGGTGTTGGCCTTTTTTCTAACTAGTATTTGGTTAATTGTGTCCTGGTATCGCCTTTCAATTTGTTCTTTCAAAAAGCTGCTTTTTACTCCAATCGTTAAAACGTTAGAATTCTCCTCTTTTTTAAAATCCATAACATAGGACCCCAAAAACCAGGTCTTAAAATTCGAAGCAGAAACAGATATTTTAAGGTCGCTAAGGACTTCTCCCCACACCTTTTGGCCGATCTTATACATATTAATCTCAAAGAGTTTATGGCAGTTAGAGCAAGCTCATGCTCCGGTAAAATTTTGTGCAGGCAATTTTTACTGAAGATTTTAAATCTACTAAAAGTGGACTAAAACTTAAGTCCGGTATCCATAATTACAAATCTTTTCCACACTGTCAACATATCAAAATTAAATGTGTAAAAACTATCTATTTAGGCAACAACTTGCAAATTTTTTGCCCTTAGTATAATCTTTACCTCATGCCAAAACGAACTTATCAACCTAAAAAAAGAAAAAGGGCCAAAACACACGGTTTTCGCGTGCGCATGAGAACAACCGACGGACAAAATGTTGTCAAAAGAAGAAGAACCAAAAAACGCGCGAAGTTAACAGTTTAATGTTGGCGAAAATTAGCCGTTTAAATTTATCCAAAAATAAAAATTCAGGAAGATTTAAAGGCCAGAGGATTTTGGGCTTGCGCTTTGATATCATTTATAAAAAAGCGCCACAGTTTAAAGCAGCAACGGTAGTATCTAAAAAAATTGCAAAACTTGCGGTAGATAGAAATAGAATGAAGCGCTTGGTGGCCGCAAGCCTTAAGAATAAAAAGGATATTAAGGCAGAACTGCTTTTTATTGCCAAAATTAATTTTGCCCACTCGACCCAAAAGGAGGTGGGTGTAGAAATCGAAGAGTCCTTAAAAAAAATACACAATGATAAGAATTATTAAAATTGCTTACCGCCTATATCATATTATTTTCCCGTCAACGCTTGTCACTTGCCGTTTCCTGCCAACATGTTCCGCTTACTCGCAACAAGCGTTCGAAAAGTATGGTTTTGGAAAAGGCTTGGCCTTGTCAATCAAAAGGCTACTGGCGTGCCACCCGCTCACCAAAAGGCAAATTATTGATCCACTAACATGATGAATATTTTCGACGCTCTACTTATCAACCCCATCCTAAACGTGCTGATTGTAATCTACGCTGCTTTTTCGCAGGTTAAGGTTCCGGGTGCTCTTGGTTTTTCAATAATTATCCTAACAGTCGTCATTAGACTAATCCTTTGGCCCCTAACAACCGCCCAGCTTAAAAGCAGTAAGAAAATGGCCGAATTAAAGCCGCACTTGGACAGAATTAAAGCAACCCATGGCAGTGACAAAGTTCGTCACCAGCAGGAAGTCAGTAAGCTTTACAAGGAACACGGTGTTAATCCGGCAGCAGGCTGCTTGCCCTTGGTTCTTCAGATTCCGGTTTTCATTGCTCTTTACCAGGTGCTTTTAAAGTTTGTGGATCTAAATAGTAGCGAACTTCTGACAAATATTAACGACCGTGTATATATCCCTTCACTAAAACTGGCAAATATCCCAGACACATCTTTTTTTGGCCTAAGTTTGTCCAGTAAACCAAACGAGTGGGCAACTATTGGGATTTTTATATTGATAATCCCAATTCTTACCGGAGTCTTTCAATTCATTCAATCAAAGATGCTGGTGAATCCCGAAAAACCGGCTACGGCTCTCGTCAAAAAAAAGGGCAAAGACGGTAAAGGCGACAGCCTTGAGGATTCGATGGCTCAAATGCAAACCCAAATGGCCTTGATTATGCCGGCAATGATCGCCTTTTTTTCGTATGGCTTCCCTGTTGGGCTTTCGCTTTACTGGAATACGTTTACAATAATTGGTATAGTTCAGCAGTATAAAATCATGGGAGCAGGCTCCCTTAATAAATATTTGCCGGAAAAATGGAGGAAGTAATTATCAATTACCAATTTCAGATATCAAATGGTCCAACACTGAGCGGGTGGCACAACTGGAAAGGATCCCGACAGCGCGCAGCTCTAGCCAGTTTCGTTAACTATCGATCAATTATTTTGTCGAGCGAGCACTGGCGGGAAGGAATGTTGTGACAGGACCCGCGAAAACAAAAAAAATAAAGCTTGACGAAAACCTTGTCGCTCAATGTGTTAAAGATCTAATAGAAAGACTGGGCGTTTCGGCAACAGCCGAAATTTCTAAAATAGATAACAATTATTTTGTTGATATCAAATCGGAAGACTCATCACTTCTCATTGGCAAATACGGAAGCAACCTGGAAAGTCTGCAGTTTGTTATGGCGGTAAGGTTAAAGTCTCAAACAGGAGAAGATGACTTCGAAGTATTCTTGGACATTGATAACTGGCGCAGGGCCAAAGAACAAAAACTAGAAAAAATGGCCCTGAATGCTGCTGAGAAAGTCGAGGAAACCCACGAACAAGAAGTTCTATATAACCTGAAACCCTCAGAAAGGCGTGTTATCCATGCGCTGTTTACAAATCATCCTAAAGTGACAACAGAATCGGTAGGAGAAGGAGACTCAAGGTATCTTGTGATCAAGCCCCGCACCGGGTAACAAATGGCAAGGACAGAACGCCTTTTCTTGGTGGTTCTTCTAACTATCCCCCTTCAGTTAAATAAATTTTTCCCACTGTCCTTTTCTTATGTACTTGGAATTCCCATCGACTATCGAATTCCATCCATTTATTTAAGTGACATACTAATAATCCTGTTTTTGCTAAGCAGCATTTCAAGCCTAAAAAAAATAAAAGATTTTTGCGCCGACAAAAAATGGTATTTGCTGGCCATAGGTGCATTTCTCACGTACCTTGCGCTTTGCGCCTTTTTCATAAAAGAAAGCAAAGAGGCAACACTGTTTTTTTTGATAAAACTAGTTGAACTGGCCGCCTTTTCTATACCAGCCGCCTACTATTTATCTCAAAAAAAAGTGTTCACCCTTGCGCTGCGGATATTTAAGTTTACTCTTACTTGGCAATCTCTAGTGGTTGTCTATCAATTTATAACTCAAAGGTCGCTGGGTCTTTGGTTTCTTGGGGAAAGATCGTTTGACACAACAACCACAGGCATTGCTCATATTGAAATTTTTCAAAACCAGTTCCTAAGACCATATGGAACTTTTCCGCACCCCAACGTTATGGGCGCATTCAACCTGGTTCTCCTGATTATACTGGCCAGTTCCCTAAAAAATAATGATTTATACCCTCTGCCAAAAAAGGCAATCATCCCCCACGCACTGGCAATAATATCAATCTTTGCCTCTTTTTCCAAAACAGCTCTTATTATGCTTTTTATTAGCCCGGTAGTCATTGTAAAAAAACGGACCCATTTAGTTGTGGCTGCTCTAACAATCGTTATTTTGGTTCTCATCTACGTCTTCGCCCTGCTCCCAAGAAGCATAGATACAATCGCCGAGCGCATTCTTCTTTCCCAAGCAGCGCTACTGGTTGCATCTCAAAATATTATCCTGGGTGTGGGCAGTAATAATTTTATACTGGCAATTTCAAAGCTTAATTTGCAATCTGTTTCGGAAGTTAGACTTCTTCAGCCCGTTCATAACGTATTCTTGCTGATTCTTGCTGAAAACGGCTTATTGGGTTTGTTATTATTTTCGCTCATTCTTCTTACCGTTTCAAAATTTACGAAAGACAAAGCGAGACTATTCTTGTTTTTTGTAGTACTTATTTATTTAAGTATCGATCATTTTATGTGGACACTACAGCAGGGGCAACTCGTACTCTGGTTGTCCTTGTCCTACATACTAAGCTCGCAAAAAAACTCGTCTTCCTGATATATTGAAGTTACAAAAAATATCCTATGTTTAAAAAAGTTTTTTATAACACATCCGCCCAAATTTTAGGTAAAGCAATTACTGCATCCGCATCTCTTGTCATCACCCTGCTTATCGGTCGTTCTTTGGGACCGGCCGGCTATGGGGAGTTCACTAAAATATTTGTTTTTATCGGCTATTTTTATACATTTGCCGATTTTGGCTTTAACGCAATTTACGTCAAAATTTCCAGTCGCAAAGACATAAGAGAATTCCTGCCTTACCTAATTGGCATGAGGCTGGTTTTAGCAATAATACTGGCGGGATCGGCAATTGTGATTAGCCAGATATTACCCTACAACAAAGAGCTCGGTTTGGGTTTCACTCCCCAGGTCAAATTTGGCATACTGATCGCGTCTGCAACGATAATTACCCAAGCCCTCTTCACCTCGTCAAATGCCTTCTTTCAGAAAAAACTGCGCTACGATTTATCGGTTATTGCCGCAGTAGCAGGCACGCTGGTCATACTTTTATTAACGTCAATCACTAGCGTGTTTGCCCCAACTATTTATCTGTATACAGTCTCGTACATATTCGGGGGGTTAACATTTGTAATCGTTGCCTTTTTCATAATTTACAAATATTTTAAAGCTCCTATTTATCCCTCTTTTTCAATCTCGCATACCAAAAGCTTTCTAAAAGATGCGTGGCCAATTGGCACCGCCCTAATTCTAAATCTCGTTTATTTTAGAACTGACGTATTTATTCTTGCTTACACCCGCCCGCCCCAAGAAGTAGGTCTTTACGGCCTTGCATACCAATTTTTTGAAGCAGCGCTGTCTATACCCATATTCTTCACGAACGCCCTTTACCCGCTCTTAACGGGGCTGTATGCACAAGATAAACCGGAGTATCAAAAACAGATTAAAAGATGGTTGCAGATTTTAACAGTCGTCTCAATATTTCTCTCTCTTGGCTTAATAATTGCGTCCTATTTAATCCCGCCTCTATTTGGTGCCAGGTTCAATGGTTCTCAAATGGCGCTCGTTATTCTTGCTCTTGGCATGCCATTCTTCTTCATCTCCGCTCTTCTCTGGCACATCCTGATTATTAAAAATAGACAAAAACAGTTGATCGCAATCTACGCGGTAGGTGCAGTCGTTAACTTATTACTCAACTTATTATTAATTCCCAAGTATGGATTTCTGGCGGCCGCAATTGTGACTATTTTTTCCGAAAGCCTAATTACTCTTATGCTTATTATCTTTTTGGTAAGGCAAAACAAAGACTGAGAACCTCAAAGCATTGTCTAGCAAACTTACCGCCTATACACTAAAATACCAACATGCTTATTAATTGCGATGGCGGATCTCGCGGCAACCCCGGCCCGGCAGCCTTTGGCTTTGTAGTTAAATCCAATGGTAAGTTGGTTAAAGAAGGCTTCGGATACATAGGTATAGCAACCAATAACACCGCGGAATATACGGCAGTTATTGAGGCGCTAAGTTGGTTAAAAGAAAACACTAAAGATGAAGAGCTTACATTTAACCTCGACTCTTTGCTTGTGGTTTCACAGCTAAACGGTCTATACAAAGTAAAAAACGCAACAATCCGCGAATTAATTGTTAAAATTAGGCAACTGGAGACAAGCTTTAGTAAAATTGTCTACAAACATGTGCCAAGAGAGCAAAATAAAGAAGCCGACAGATTAGTAAATTTGGCGCTCGATACTACTCTTGCAAAATGGTATGGAAATTAAAGATTTAACTAGTCAAATAAAGAAAAATTTAATATTTATCGCCATAATTACTCTTGTGGCATCAAGCGTCGGATTTTCATCCACCAAATTTTTAAAGTCCGGTTACCAACAGCAAACGCTGCTCTTTGTGAAAGTACAGGACAAAAATACCCTAAGCGAAAATTCTCCTCGGGTTGATTCATCAAATCTCACCGACACCACCGTTGCTATCTTACAAAGCCCCGATTTTGCAAGCGGGGCAGATTTAGGAGAATCTCAACTGGAAGTCAGGAAAATGGCGCCTCAGGTAATCAGAATAACCGTTACTGCCAAAAACAAAGACGTTTCCAGTCAAACATCGACAAAAGTCATATATTCATATAACGAGAAAATTAAAAACCTTGTGCCGCAAGCGAATATAGAACTCGTGGGCGTTGGCATTCCAAACGACCCGACACGGCAGGTTTTAAATAGCAAAATTATGGCCGCATTTGGCGCAAGTCTTGGCTTTATTGCTTCGTTATCGATTTTAGCGCTCGCCAAATACCTTAAGCTTTAATGGATGCCCCTGCCCAAACAACAAAATCGCAAATATTAATAACCGATGTAGGCAGTTGTTTTGGTTCCGCGCTTGCAAAAAACTTGCTCAAAAGAGGTTACCAAATTTATGGCGCGGGCAAAACTCAACCGCAAGAAGATGTTCTCCAGGATCATAGATTTACCTTTGTAGACATAGATCTGGCACAGCCTTTCCCAAACCATTTACCCACATTTGATCTAATCATCCACTTAACAAGTGAAGATTTAAATGCCGGAGGAGATTTTTCCGCTTCAAAAGTCTCCGCCGTCACCTCGAACCTAATTTCAAAAGCAAGAAGTGGTACCTCAAAGGTCATTTTTGTTGCCAAAATTACCACAAGTTCAGATTTCCTGGATTTTGCGGCGCGCGACGAAGAAGCGAAAAAAAACATCAAACTTTTTTTAATGGGAGATATTTATGGCCCCGGCATAAAGCTTCACAATAAGTACGAAAAAAACACCAAAGATAGTTACTTTGAAAATAACGAGCTTATTTACCTCATTACCCAGGCAACCCAAACCGACAAAATAATTTTGGAGAGTGAAGGCTTGACCATGATTTATCCAACATATATCGACGATGCGCTTCATGCATTCAACAAATTCATGGCCAACGATTCTGGCAAAAACATCCGGTTTATAATCTCCACTAGCCCCCTGACGGCGCTGTCTTGTGCCTACGAAATAAAAAACAGCGCCCACATTCTACTTCAAAAAGAACTAAGCCTCTTTTTTGCCGGTGAGCCGCAAATCGAAAAACCAAAACCCGAACCTGTTGTCAGAATCCATGATCTTGGTTTCTCGCCCAGGTTTAATTTGAAGGAAGGCTTAGAAAACACACTGACATTTTTTAAAGACAAAGATATGGTAAAAAAGCTTAGTTTCCTGGACCCTCTTCTCGCGCGTCCCGAAGTAGTTTTACCAAAAACAGTAGAAAAGCATGAAGTTTCGCCTCAACTTAAAAAATCACTACCCAAAAAGTTACCCAAATTACCAAGCTTTGGATTTAGCTTCAAATCAAAACTCGCAGTTTTATTTGTTTTTGTACTGGTTATCGTTGTGTTCACGGGCAAAATTAGCCTGGATCTTTACTCTGGTGTAAATTCTCTAAAGAGCGCGCAAATAAAACTTCAGTCCGGGGATTTTGATACAGCGCTTAAAAAAGCAACGAGTGCCAAAAATTCTTTTGGCAGTGCAAATTGGGAATTCAATAAATTAACTTATCCCGTCTCTCTTGTCATTCCCAAAAAAATTCAAAGCGTCAGTAACTCACTCGAAAGTGCCCAGCTAACTGCGTCTGCCTTTGCCAATTTCATTAGCGGAGCAAAGACGCTTGCTGTCGATCTTGAGTACATCGCCTCGGACAAACCGGCCAAAAGCACTTTCAATATAGAGGACCCACAGGCCTTAATAAGCAAGGCCTATTTCGAAAGCGCCAGGGCCCTGGCACTAGTCCAAAGTGCCCAAAAAAACGGCATCTTTAAATCTAAGTTAAACAGCCTGGAAACAAACATAAAATCTTTAAACGAACTAAGCCTTAATACGCTTGAGTTAACAAACCTAACTGCAGATCTTATTGGTATCGATTCAAAAAAAACTTACCTAATCTTGCTCCAGAATAACTCAGAGCTAAGGCCGGGAGGAGGTTTCATCGGTAATTTCGGAGAAATAGTTTTGGAAAGTGGCAAACTAAAGTCAATTAATGTCGAGGATATTTATACAATAGACGGCCAACTCAAAGAAAAGATCAATCCGCCCGCGCCTCTTGTGGAAAAGTTGGGTGTCAAGCAACTATACCTGCGGGATTCCAATTGGAGTACGGATTTCGAAATCAACGCCAAAACCGCCCGCGATTTTTATAAAAAGGAAACAGGCAAAACAGTTGATGGAGTAATTGCCATAGACCTTGACTACATGCAAAAACTGCTGGAAAAAATTGGCCCCATAAAACTTGACGATTACAACGAAGAAATAACGGCTGGTAACCTTTTTGATAAAGGGGAATATTATGCCGAAGTCGGCTTTTTCCCCGGTTCCACTCAAAAGCGCGATTTCTTTACCTCCCTTACAAATAAACTGATTGGTAAAGTCGTTGCAAGTTTCTCAACTCCCACCCAGGGGAACGACCACTTACCCTGGCTTGCGCTACTTACCACAACCGGTGAAGCACTCGCCCAAAAACACATGCTAATCTCTTTTGATAACCCCAGCCTTTCTACGTATGTAAAAGTTAAAAATTGGAGCAATTTAACACCACCGTTTACCTACAATCCCCAGGACAACAAAAATGCCACAAGCGACTATTTAGCCCTGTCCGAAGCAAATGTGGGCGCCAATAAAGTAAATAGATATCTAAATAGAGATGTTAATTACGAAATGACTGTAGACCGAGATGCGGGACTCGTGGCCAAACTGGCAATAACCTACAAAAATAATAGCCCGGCAGATACTTGGCCGGGTGGAACATACGTTAATTATTTAAGAGTTTTTACGCCACTTGGAAGTGGCCTGGAAAGTTATGACGACGGGCAAAATGTCGCATCTAAAGATAAGTTAAAAAATCAAGCCACCAGCGATGAGGCCAAAGTAGAAGTGACGACTCAAGGAAACTTAACCGCTTTTGCGACTCTTGTGGAAGTGCCTGTTAAAGAAGAAAGAACCATAACTTTTGTCTACAGAATTCCAAAAAACATAAAGCTCGAGCAAGCCCCGGCATATTCTCTTTATGTGCAAAAACAACCCGGTACAGAAAAAGACCCATTTAAATTCACCTTTAACCTGCCAGCCTACCTAAAAATCGACTCTGCTTCTCCTTGTCATACTGAACTAGATTCAGGATCTTCTGATTGCAGCGCTGGCGTTGGCGGCAAACAAAACGTAACCGCTCAAACAAATTTAAATACCGACCGCCAATTTTTAATAAAAGTTTCCAAGAAATAGTTATTTTTGCTTACCGACTTTACTGAAAACACTGAAATTACCGACTATACCGATTTTACCTACATTACTGATTTTACTGACTCTACCGACCCACCGACCTACCCAAAAATTCCTTTTTTAGCCCCCATACTTGCAAATCCCAAAGCTGGAATACCGCCACCAGAAGCCGTGACTCCAGCTGCCATCAATGCAGCCAGTATCGCAAATAAAGCAGGATATTTCTTAGCAAGATCAATCACCTTTTCCCAACCATTCGGACAATTCTCTCTTCGCCACTTCTCCAAACTTTTATGGTACATGAATTTCTCAATCACACCATCTGCAATTTCTGGATATTGGACTAATTTTGTGATGCATTTAGCATCGTATGTCCCAGCAAGTAGTCTATGTGAAATCTCGTTCTGCAGATACGCACGCTCTTCAATGGACAAAGGTTGCCCAGCCATTGCTCTTCCGTTAAGATTATCGAAATTATATCTCTTTCCTTCAGGCAAAACCTTTGCTACCTCATCAAGGTATTTTATCTGTTCTTCACGGGACATCGCCCTGTACTCTTCGGGGCTCTTTTGATCTATATTTTCCCATGTCGATCTAAGTTTTACATCTTTCTTTGCCTTTTCTTTGGCAACTTCCAAAGCGTCCTCATCTAAGCGCAAAGTCTCTCGCATCTTATTTGCCCGCTTACTAAGTTCTAGTTTTTGGTGGTTGAGCCGTTTCCATTCCTCGCTCCCTTCTCTCTCCTTTAGAATTTTCTCCTCGATTGCCAGAATATCCTTATCTAGCGCTTCCAGTGCTGTTTTGTTATTCTTAATATTCCCTTCAAGATAAGCAGTTTCACCCAGCTCTCTACGTCTTAGTTGTGTTTCTTTAATCGCCTCGTCGTTCTTATCCTCTAAGTGTCCAACTTCTTTTTCTGCTTTAAAGCTTTTTATAACAGCGAGCCTTGCTTCAGCCTCGGCGATTTTACTATTAATTAAGTCTCGCTCCTCTTTTGACTTTGCACGAGAAAATGACTCTCTCAAACCCTTTAGAACACCTTGCTCCTTGTCTTCCGTTTTCTTTAACTCATCAAAAGTACTCTCACCGAACCTCCTGTAGTCATCCATCTTCTCTTCCAGTTTTCTGGCAGCTTCCGTCTGCTTCTCACTTTTATTACTTGTACCTCCATTGCCTGCCTCATCAGCATCGACACCCTCGTCCTCCATAACTTGCTTGATAAAGTCGATCTCGTCCTCCAGCTTCCCAGCTTTTTCTGCATACTCTGCCGCTTTTGTATCATCTGCTGTTCTATCTAAGAGTCTTTCTAATGTTTTTAATCTGGCTTGTTTCCTTCTCAACTCTCTTGCGAGTGCCTTGGGTTTCATGTCCGCCAACCTCATATAAGCCAACTCTTCCTCACTCAAACTATCTGCCGCGCGTGCCCTTAGTGTGTCTGCACGAGAGGGAGCAGCAGGTTCGGGAGTTGGCGCGCTTGGCCTTGCCGGTTCTGGGGTTTCCGGAGTACTTGCATCAGGCGCGGGCGGCGCTGCACCTCTTTCTGCCAGTACGCTATCTAAAATTGCTGCTGCTTCCGGATTGCCTGCAATGGTCCTTCGCAGTTCCTCCGGATCCATGCCCGCGTCTAAACTATCACGTATGCCTTTTGCCTGGTCGACATTTTCAGACGCTCCACCAGTATCAGGACTTGCCGTACCTTCGACCCTCAAGTACTTATCCCAGTCAGCCATTTCCTGCTCGTATCTCGTTTTCTCATCCCCATCCGGTAGAGCGGCAATTTCATCTTCAAAACCTTCTCTAATATCATCCAGAAATTCCTTATGATCTTTATCATCAACACCCCTCTCGAGGTAAAGTCCATACAAATCACTTATCACATAAGCTTTTTTTTCAAGTGGCAACTCCAAAAAACCATCATTGGGGTCTGCATCCTCACCTGCGTCGTGCCTCCTCACCATATCGCGTGCAATACTTTCGTTTGAATCAGCAACCGTGTATCTTGACATCTTTTCTACAGGGGGAGTTGCACCATCTGTTTCGTTACCATTACCGTCGTTATCTGCCGCAGCAACCGGAGGAACATCCACCGGCGGTTCACCGCCACCGGCTGCAGCTTCTCTGCGTCTAAGCTCTTCTGCCCCCTGGTTTAAAATTTCTTTAGCTCCCGCACCAGACTCCACAGGCGGTCCTTTAGCTCGGGCAATATCTTCAGCAGAAGGTCCAATTACCCCATCACCGTAATCAACAGATCCATCGCCTAATCTATTAAGACCATCTCTTGGCTCAATAGGATGTTCTGCTGTGTAACGATCGTAACCCGCTCTTAATCCAGGCGGCATTTTCGCAAGTAGTGCATCTGTGTTTGGAGCTTTGGAAACAGAATCAAAATATTCCTCGGTGGTAAGACTTTCGCCAGGTTCAATTGGAACTCTTGGTCCAGGTTGCTCAGGCGCTATATTGCCACCATTTCCTTCCTGTCCAGCATCACCAGCAGACGCTACGCTTTTTAGACCTTGTTCTAGCCCACCTGCTTCGGAAGCTTTTCTCGCGGCATCTTCAGTTTGTCTTGCCGCAGTTTGCCCGGCATCTAATTGCTCAGCACTAGGCGGCGTGTTACTACCAGCTTCGGGGGTAGTTAATTCATCTTTCTTCTCGTCGTCAGGCATCGGTAGCCCCCACTCCTGCCAGGTTTTTTATTCCTGCTAAAAATTTGTCTGGGTTCTTTTCTATAAAAGCGGTGAATTCTTGGGCAGAAAGAGAAAGTTGTAAGGTATCCTCGCCAAAAATAGCAGAAAGGTCTTCTTTAGGAAAGCCTGCAGCAACGAGTCTGTTTTCTAAAGTCGCCTCACCCTCTTCAAAAGCGTCTTTAAAATCCTCCGGCAACGCTTCCGCCGGAATTTCCCCATTTATGCCAAGCTTGTCTCTGTTTTCCTGTAAAAACTTCAAAAAGCTGCTTCCATAAACAACAGTTTCCAAAAGTTCCTTGGAAAATGTAGAAAGAGTATTCTCCTCAACTCCCAAAGTAGTCAACCTATCCCCAATAGAAATAGGCGCGTCACTTAGTCCGTCAATAATCGTATCAAGCGTCAGCTGTTTCATTGGCAGTTATATCTAGTGCGCCTTGGGCGATTTTATTAGCCTCTTCTATCTTACCCTCGTTAACCAAATTCAACGCATCGCGGTAAGCGGTAATCTCCTGGCCTCTTAAAATCTCGCCTTTTACCTTAGTATACAAGATCTCAAAAGATTTATGCTTTTTGGCCAAATCACGATAAAATTCAACCACTGTCTCCTCGTGTTTTACGATTTTATCTACTGTCGCCAAAGTCATTCTTGCAATTTCCCGGGCCGCTTCTACAGTCATTGTAAAATTGTGAAGCCCCAAAAGTATTCGCGCCAAAACGTCTTTTTCTATTTGAGTTTTTACCGAAAGTGGCTCTTGCATCTACTCTTACTTCACTATATATAAACGCCAGCCAAAATTACAAGGGTGGGCCCCTATAGTTTGACCTTTCAAATGAATATTTGGTATCATCTCTTGTCAACTCCTTTAATTCTAATTTAAATCTAGCTTTTGCTAGTTTAAATTATTCAACAAAGGGAAAAGGAATATTAAGGAAAAACCGTTTTAGGTTTGTCCTTAAAGTAAAAGCATGGAACAGACGCCATTAGTTGCCCAAAAGCGAACAATACTTGGGAAAAAAGTCAAACAACTTCGAAGAGAAGGGATTCTCCCTGCGCACGTTTTTGGCCATAAAGTAGAAACAGACCATGTCCAGGTTAATGCCCATGACTTTGCAAAAGTTTTCGAAAAGGTCGGGGAAACCGGGATAATTGCGCTAACTATAGATGGCGTTAAAAAACCGGTAATGGTTAGAGACACGCAACTTAACCCAATAACCGACGATCTCGTGCACATCGACTTTTACCAGGTAAATCTTTCCGAGAAAGTCAAAGTTAACGTACCCATAGAAATTATTGGCGAGTCCCCCGCAGTCGAAAAGAAAATCGGCCTTTTGCTAACCCCCATTACAGAAGTAGAAGTAGAAGCTCTCCCTGGAGACCTGCCGGAAAACATCGAAGTCGATATTACAAATCTTTTAAATATTGATGATGAAATAAAAGTTAAAGACTTAAAAGTTGACAGATCCAAAATCGAAGTTCTCACAGACGAAGAACTTGTTGTTGCCCAAATTGGAGAACTTGTCACCAAAGAAATGGAAGAATTAGAAGCCGAAGTCGAAGCAGAACAGGCCGAAGCTGTCGCCGTAGAAGCCCCAGCTGAAGGTGCAGAGGGTGCAGCCGAAGGCGAAGCATCAGCCGAAGGTGCCGAAACTTCCGAAAAGCCCCAAGAAGAAAAATCAGAATAACCTTTGATACTCTAGATACTTTTGACACATTTGATACTTAAATAGATGCGGTAATTACTGCAAGAATTTTGCGGGAATTACTATTTAATTTTAAATTCTTAATTTATAATTTTCAATCAAATTAAAATTTTAAATAATTTAAACATTAATAATTCAATAAAAATTTAAAACTTAAAATTAAAAATTAGACAGAAGGCCATTCTTCCAACATTATCGATTTCTTTTTTACATCAAACATCTGATAAACTTCCTCAGTCAAAAACGGCATGAAAGGATGCAGAAGAATCAAAACCTGCTTCAGGACATTTTCCAAAGTTGGCTGCGCATCTCCTCTTCTTTCCTTTGCTGATTCAATATATTTGTCGGCAAACTTATGCCACACAAACTCGTACAATTCCTCCACTGCCAAATGAAGTTCTAAATTATCCAAATTCTTGGTAACTTTTTTTATAGTCTTATCCAATTCCTCCACTATCCATTGATCACTGTATTCATTTTTCTCTTGTCTCTTGTTGCTTGTCTCTTGTCGCTTAAGCTCCAGCACAAACCGTGCAATGTTTCTAATTTTAGTTCCAAAATTCCTGAAGTTTTTGCCCCTTTCATCCAGAACTGCCTTGTTAACACGGCCGTCCCTTCCCGGAATCGAATAAGTGTATAAAGCCATCCGGGAGGCATCGACGCCCCACTTATCAACCAAGTACTGCGGTTCGATACCATTTCCTAAAGATTTAGAAAATTTACGCCCTTCCAAGTCCCTTAACATGCCGTGGAAAAACATCGTTTTAAAAGGAATTTCGTCGGTGAAATAAACTGAAAGCATAATCATCCTGGCAATCCACAGGTATTTAATTTCCGGTGCGCTAATTTCAAAATCCCACGGAAAGGCCGACTCATAAAGTCCATCCCGGGAACGGGTGGCAGTGGTGGAAAGGCTCCTGTCAGCGCGCAGTTCGACAGTTTCTTTTAGATTACCTTTTGATTGTTCACTCGAACGAGCACTAACGGGAGGGAAATCACTGACAGGACCCGTAACCTTCGGCCAGCCCAGAGTGCTTAATGGCCACAACCCCGACGAAAACCAAGTATCCAAAACCTGCTCATCCTGCACCCAGCCTTTTCCGGGCGACTCAAGTGAAACTCTCATTTCAGACCTTTCTGGCTTATCACTTATTCGTAGAAAAGCTTTGCTTATCGCTTGTCTCTTATCACTTCTCTTATACCAAACAGGAATCCTATGTCCCCACCAAAGAGATCTGGAAATACACCAGTCATGCAATTCCTCAAGCCAATCCAAAATAATCCCTTTATAATTTTTTGGTAAGAACTTTATCTGATCTTTGTTAATCGCAGCAATTCCGCCTTTTGCAATATCTTTCATTTTTACAAACCATTCCTCGGAAATTAACGGCTCAACGACGCTTTTGCATCTTTCACAAACGGAGACGTTATGAATATATTCCTCCTCCTTTACTAAGATCCCTTTCGCTTTTAAATCGGGAATCATCACTGCCCTTGCTTCCAAGACTTTCATACCGGCATATTTCCCGGCCAATTCCGTGAGTCTTCCCTCCTTACTAATTACCTGAATAATTGGCAAATTATGACGCTTGCCAATTTCATAATCGGTAAAATCATGCCCTGGGGTTACTTTGATAACTCCTGTTCCAAATTTTGGATCAACGGCATCATCCCCTACAACAATCATCATCTTTTTGCCGTTTAGTGTTTCTATTTCAAATTCTTTTCCGATAAAGTCCTTATACCTTTTGTCCGTGGGATTAACCGCCATAGCAGTGTCTCCAAACTTTGTTTCGGGCCTTGCCGTTGCCAATGTCAAAGGGCCATATTTTAAGAAGTAAAGTGTCTCGCGTTTTTCCAGGTATTCCATTTCCACATCTTCAATTGCCGTGTTGCACTTAGGACACCACTGCACAATGTATGGCCCTTTATAAATTAATCCTTTATCCCAAAAAGTTTTAAATTCTTCAAAAACAGCTTTTTTTGGTCCATTATCCAAAGTAAAAACTTCACGAGACCAGTCTGCAGAAATACCAAATAATGTCCAGGTATCATGAAAAGATTTATAAACTTCATCTTTAAATTTCCATGCTTCTTCTAACCATTTTTCTCTGCCCAAACTTTTCTTCGTCTTGCCCTCTTTGGAAAGTTTTTTGTCTAGCGTTCCTTCAAATTGGATGCCGGCATGGTCCACGCCAGGAAGAAGTAAAACCTCAAAACCAGAGAGGCGTTTATATCTAGCAATAGCATCCATGATGCAGTGCTGAAGGGCGTGACCCAAATGCAATTCACCGGTTAAGTTGGGCGGGGGCATTAAAAGAGAATAAATATTTTTTGAAGTTTTTGAGTCGAATGAAAAAAACTTTTCCTTTTCCCAAAAAGCGTATATTTCTTTTTCCTCTTTAAAACTATTTTTAATTTGTGTCTTTGTCTCTATGTCTTTTTGTCTCATTTTATTTTCTTACATTTATAACCAATGGTTTCACGTGCCGACCTATCACGTGCAAAGCATTTTGCCAAAATCTGAGTCATGTTGAAAACTTTATGTCGTCAACATCCAACTACTTTTAATTTGTAAAAATTATATATCAGCGAAGCATTTTTTCAAAAGTGAAGATTAGGGTCAGCGAAAAGTTTTAATGGATCAACAGGTATATTTTTGTAAAAAGCTGCAGCCGCTATCATTGCTCCATTGTCCACGCTAAACTTTTTCTCGGGAAAATAAACCTTGTAATCTCTATCAACTTTTTTTAAAAGTTCGTCTCTCAACCTGGTGTTAGCAGCAACACCTCCACCCACCACTATAGACTCCACGCGATATTTTTTTGCCGCCTTTAACGTCTTATTGACTAGCACTCGTACAACACTATCCTGGAAATAATAAGCAATTCTGGAAACATTCTTCGCTTCTAGCTGAATATTATTTTTGCTTACATAATTAACCACTGCCGTCTTGAGTCCAGAGAAAGAAAAATTAAAATTACTGCTACCTATCATCGGGCTTGGAAACATCGGATTGAGTAAACTTTCGGCTTCATCATTCCTATTTGGCACTTTGTATTTTTGAGCTTCCACCTCGATCTCTGGCCCTCCCGGGTATCCAAGCTCCAAAAATTTTGCCACCTTATCAAATGCCTCGCCGCATGCGTCATCAAGCGTTGAACCCAGCAATTTAAAATCACCTTGTCTTCGCATCAAAATCAAATCAGTATGCCCCCCCGAAACAATCAACCCAATTAAAGGAAATTTGGGATTTGACTCCAACCAATTTGCATATATATGCCCCTCCAAATGATTAACAGCGATCAAAGGTTTACCTAAAGTATACGCAAGAGCTTTTGCCGTTTCGACACCGACTAAAAGCGAACCAACAAGGCCCGGCCCGAAGCTTACTGCTATTGCATCAATAGCATTAAGGCTTATTCCGGACAAAGCATCCGAAATTAATGGGATTATTACTTTAACTTGCTCGCGCGCGGCAACCTCCGGTATTACACCGCCAAATTTTTTTTGTAAGTCAACCGAAGAACTGAGTCTATTAACCTCAATAATCTTCCCATCGCGAACAAGCGCCACGCCTGTTTCATCGCAAGTGGATTCAATGCCCAGTGTTAACATGGCCTAAAATTGTACAGGGTCGCCCAGCACTAGTCCATTGAGAGAAGCCAGGCCGGCGTTTACTTCCAGTACATACTTTGCGTCTGCCTTAGGCCTGTAAACAGTTAATTCGCGATCTTTTTTCTTGGGCTCCGGAGCAACATTTTGGGCAATATCAACTATTTTTTTATTTTCGTCTATCCATATTATGTCTATGGCAAACCGCATATCTTTCATCCAAATAGCATAAGAGTCTTTATGATCAAATACAAAAAGCATTGCGCTATTAAGTGGAAGCGAATCTAGGTTTGCAAGGCCCTTTTTCCTTTGGTCCGGGGTCGTTGCAACTGTCGCCGAAGCGTTTAAACTTTTTACTGCCACTGGTATTTGACCGGATAAAACCGCAGATTTAGTTGCAGACCCAGACGTACCTGAGCTCGATAAAAAACCACCGGATGTAAAACCTTGCCCAAAAATTACAAGGACAATAATAACTACAAACAAACCTCCGATTATTGCTAAATCTTTTTTCATGTCGCTATCCTAACATTCTATCCCGCCGTACCAACTAAAAACACGGCTTGCCATGGCCTAAAATTTGATTTAAATTTTTCATCAATAACCAATTGCCCACCCTTATACACTTTTCTGCCAAATACGGCAGTTGCACCGGCTGCCGCAAAATCAACCTGCTTTGTTGTTCCTTTAGGGAGGGTTGGGTCATCTTGGTACTTTGGTTCCGGAGCAGGTACAATATTGTTTACAACCGGATCACTGATTTCAACCTTTCGGCCGTCACCTGTTCCGTATATATCAACTTGCAATCGGGAGTTAGCTTTATCAACGGTAGTCTGAACCAAAACATGGTGACTGGTGTCATTCTTAAATTGAAAATCTACATTTGGAGAAAAAATAGTTGCATCCATGCCGGGCTTAAAGCCGTGCTGCTCATAATAAGAAACCCGGTAAGCATGAGCCGTTCTCTTTACAATAGGAAGTCCCGCGTTTAAAGCTGCCCGAAATACAGTTGTAGAAACCTGGCAAATACCTCCGCCGTCGTCAAGTACAGTTCTGCCTGCATTAATTACATACGCCTGTTTAAAACCCTGCTCTTTCGAAACCGCTCCGACAAGGTTGGTAAAAGAAAATGTCTCACCCGGTTTTACCAAAACCCCATTTATTAAGCTGGACCCGAGCGAAATATTAAAAACCCTATTTGGTATTGATCCGCTAAAATAAGATACTCCAGACCCAATGAGCTCGTGAATTCCCAGTGAATTTACTTCTGCGTTGTCGATTTTGGCTTTTGTAACTTTTACAGGCAGCTCAATAGCAACCTTCTGAGCGCCATTTGTATTATTTATAGACAATCTGTCCAGGATAAGTTTTTTAATCTTGTCACGATCAAGAACTTGTCCATCCTGGGCACTGGAAAACTCGATAACCTTGCCACCTTCAAATCTTAAAGTGGCATCGCGAGTTGGCTTATCAATGACCTTGGCAATACCGGCAAGATAGGCGTCTATTGTTGCCTGATCCAAATTAATATCAAGATCATTCTCGGCAAAATCACCGGTGTAAATTCTCTTGATAGTTATGTCTCCATTTCCTAAACTAATCTGGGCAACGTTATCGGAACTTTGGTTATAAGGATAAATTCGAAGCAAATCCAACAATGTTTTTCCGCCCAGACTCCATTTGTCATAGTCATGCGACAACGTTATTTGAACCTTGGCAATTATCCGAACGTTCTCGTACGCCTTTTCTAACTGTGCTTGCTTAATGTCCGGGGTTTTATCCACAAGCGCTGCATTTATCGGACTAAAATCCAGTGTATCTAAATCTTTTGCAAGTTCCCCATACAATAAAGACCGGTCTACAAGTCTACCTGCCTCCTCTTTTACCAAGACAAAACTCCCGTTTACATATTCAATATCAGCATTTTGCGGCTGTTTTTCGTAAGGCGTAAACAATCTGTTTGTCAAAGTAGTCAATTTATCGAAACTCACAACGTGGTCTGCCTTCACATTAACAGGATGAATAATTAGCGCAAGTGCGCCCAGTGCGTTTTGAGGAGTTCTTCCAACAGCATAAATTTCCCCGATAGTGGCTTTGGGGTCAAAATCTACACCAACCTCATCTAAATTAGCCTTGATCTCTTTACCGTCCAAGTTAAAAACAATTTCCTCCGACCGCACTTTGTTAATTCTTGCCTCTACTCTAGTCGCAAGCTCGGCCTTAGTAAGCCCGCCAACCTTTTCACCTGCAAAGTAAACATTAGGGTAAACTTTGTCGGAAAAATAAATTTCATATGCAAAAAAACTTAGAAAAATGGCAAGCACCACAAACAGTCCGCCCGAAACAACCAATACTCGGGGATCTTTCAAAAAACGCTTCTTTTTGTGTTTATTACCCTTCATTTCTCATACTTATTTTAAGCATATGATATCATAGAATTGTGCGTATAAATCACCATACTCAAGTGATGAACTTTTTGCCCAAACTACTGCTAGTATTGGTAGCTTCGTTTGTCTTAAGTGCCTGTAAACTCCTGCCACAGGGAGCAGGCAATAAAGAAGTTACATTAAAGTTTTGGGGCCTTTGGGAATCTGCATCTGTTGTAAATCAAGTTATTACGGATTACAAAAAAGACCACCCTAATGTAAACATTGTTTACGAAAAGAGAAACCGCCAGCAATATCGCGAGTCCCTGCAAGAACAAATAAATTCCGGCAAAGGACCGGACGTCTTTGTGTTTCATAATACCTGGACGCCAATGCTGCAAAATGAAATGTCAGAAATTCCAGCCAAAATAATTACATCCGCCGATATTAAAAAAGATTACTTCCCCGTTGTTTTTACAGATCTTAGAAATTCCGGTAAAAAATTTGTTGGTGTGCCAACCGGCATAGATGGCTTAGGCCTTTATTGGAACGAAGATATCTTTAAGGCAGCAGGCATATCGCAGCCACCGGCCACTTGGCAGGAGCTTTCCCAGGATGCTGCAAAACTTACCGTCAAAGGGCCGGATGGTAATATTAGAACCGGTGGTGTTGCCCTAGGTACAGCATCGAATGTAGACCATTTCTCAGACATCCTTGGGCTTATGATATTGCAAAATGGGGGCGATATCAAAAATCCTACAGATCAAAGATCGGCAGACTCCCTGGAATACTACACAAAATTTACAAAAAGCGAAAACCGCGTTTGGGATGAGGCTCAACCGGCCTCTACGATTGCGTTTACCGGCGGCAATCTGGCAATGTATTTTGCACCAAGTTGGAGAGCAGCAGAAATAAAAGCGTCAAATCCTACGTTAAACTTTAAAATCGCGCCTGTCCCGCAACTAGACAATAACAAAATCACCTGGGGTAGCTATTGGGCGCTTGGCGTATCTTCTAAATCAACAAGCCAGGAAGAAGCATGGAAGTTCGTCAAATATCTTCAGGAGGATTCAACTATGGTCAAACTCTACACCGAAGCTCAAAAGACGCCGGGCAGAATTTTTGGCGAGGCATATCCCAAAATTACGCTTGCAGCCAAACTGGCGTCGGACCCGTATGTCGGTGCCTATATGACAGATGCACCATATATGCAATCATTCCCAATGGCGTCCCGAACATTCGATAACGGCTTAAACGATCAAATAATTAAGGCCTACGAAGACGCAATAAACAGTGCAATAGCGGGAACCCCCGCAACGGAAGCCCTAAAGACTACAGCCGCTAATATCGCCAAAGTTTTTGCAAAATATCAAACTACTCCGGCAAAGTAAGTTTACATAGCACCCGCTCTGTTATATATTTCTTCCATGAATTTAAAGCAGGCAACTCTTGCAACGCTTGTCTATGGTGACATTTTTGACTATCCTCTCACTCCAGGTGAAGTACAAAATTACCTTGTAGAAAATAAAGCGACAAAAACTCAAGTAGCAAAAACCCTCACTATACTCATAGCCGAACATAAAATAGGGGAGACAAAAAACTACTTTTTCCTGCAAAAAAGGTACGGCCTGGTGAAAAAAAGAATAACCAGAAACAAATACTCGAAGAAAAAATATGCTAAAGCAATATTCTTTTCAAAGCTACTCAGAGTGATCCCGACAATCAATCTTGTTGCCATAACCGGCGCTTTGTCCATGAATAACAGCACAGCCAGCGATGACATAGACCTTCTAATTATCACCGCTAAAAATACAATCTGGACGACGAGATTCTTTGCAAACCTTGTTCTGCTTCCGTATAAAAGATCACCGCGCTCAAAATTTCAAAACAATAGAGCCTGTCTCAACATTTTTATAGATGAGGCAAATCTAAAAATCAGTGAGGAAAACCTGTACACAGCCCACGAAATAGCGCAATTAAAGCCAATCTACGATAAAAACAACACATACGCAAAATTCGTCAAGGCAAACAACTGGATCCATAAATACCTGCCAAATTGGAAGGCAGAAAAGCAAAAAGCAAAAAGCAAAAAGCAAAAAGCACACGTAAACATATTGCTTGTCTCTTATTGCTTGTCTCTTATCGAAAACTTACTAAAAAGTTTCCAACTAAACTACATGCGTTCTAAAATAACCATAGAGCAAATAGGGAACACTCAACTTTTCTTCCATCCAAAGAATATCCAAAAAAAAGTACTGGATGTCTACAGAAAAAAATTCAAAGTATACGTCCGTATTGACAATAGTATCCTATAGGGGTAAAATTCTCATCTGTTATGAATGTGAAAGAAGGATTGAAATCAATTCCGGCGAAAGTTGTGGATGCCGCAAAGAAACTTCACGAGGATGAAGACGGTATGCTTATCCTAACAAGAAAAGTAGATCAAGGCATAGTGATATCTGGAAACATTCTTGTACGTGTTTTAGGTGTAGAGCGAGATCGAGTTAAAATTGGTATTTCCGCACCAGGTGAGATAACTGTTTTGCGGCAGGAACTATGGCACGAAGGAGAAGAGGATCAAGCATTTGAGAGAAAAGATCGCAGCGCAAGATCACAGACGGAGATAACAGCAACTCTTCCAATTCCTAAATCCAAAAAACCTCCTCAAGGCTGATTTCTTGACAAAATTGATCTTCTTTTGAGACAATTATAGCGGGCACCCCTGGGGGTGCACGAGTCCCCTGTAGCTTTAGCGAAAGGGGATTTTTTCATGAACACTAAGGTCATCTTTATATCAGGCGGAGTTATCTCCGGAATAGGAAAAGGTGTTGCAACCTCGTCTATCGCCCTCCTCTTAAAATCCCGTGGCTACAGAGTAACAGCAATGAAGGCAGACCCTTACCTTAACGTCGACGCCGGAACTTTAAATCCAATTGAACATGGTGAAGTATTCATACTGGATGATGGCATGGAATGTGATCAGGATTTGGGTAACTACGAACGCTTCCTAAACCAAAGTTTAAACTCTACAAACTACATGACCACGGGTCAGGTTTTTAAAACGATTATAGAAAAAGAACGAGCGCTTGGCTACGAAGGTAAAACCGTGGAGTTTTTCCAGGATCCGCCAAGAGAAATTATTAAGCGGATAGAAGATTGCGCCAAAACCAATAAAGCAGAAATTGTTCTTTTGGAAATTGGCGGAACAGTAGGGGAGTATCAAAACCTACTCTTTTTGGAAGCCAACCGTCTAATGAAATTGCAAAATCCAAATGATATCCTGCACATTCACTTAACTTATCTTCCAATTCCGTCTTCAATAGGGGAGATGAAGAGTAAACCCGCTCAAATGTCCATTCAGCAGCTGGCCCAAGCCGGCATCCATGCCGATTTTGTTTTGGCGCGTTCTCAGGTTGCAGTCGACGAAAAAAGAAAAGAAAAAATAGCCATTGCCTGTGGGATAGACCCTCTGGGCATAATTTCTGCTCCCGATGTTGAGAGTATTTACCAGGTTCCACTTAACTTTGAAAATCAGAATCTTTCCGAAAAAATATTAAATAAATTGGGTACAAAACCCAGAACCAGCGACCTGGCCTCTTGGAAAGTTATGGTCAACACAACATTAACCGCCAAAAAAACAGCAAAAATTGCCATGGTAGGTAAGTATTTCTCAACTGGCGACTTTACCCTGGCCGACGCATATCTGTCCGTAATTGAATCTATTCGCCATGCATCGTCGCACTTTGATATTAAGCCTAAAATGGCTTGGATTGATTCGGCAACTATAGAAAAGGAAGGCACAGATATGCTCAATGGTTTCGACGGCATCATTGTACCTGGAGGCTACGGCTCTCGGGCAGTAGAGGGGATAGTAGAATCGATCAAGTTTGCGCGCGAAAACAAGATTCCATATTTTGGTCTTTGTTATGGTTTGCAACAAGCAGCCATTGAATTTGCCAGAAACGTTTTAGGCTTAAAAGATGCCAACACCACAGAAATTGACCCCAAAACAAAAAATCCTATTATTCACGAAATGGAAAGCCAAAAAGAACTCCTTAAATATCACAATTTGGGAGGCACTCAAAGGCTTGGTAGTTGGGAGTGGAAAGCCAAAAAAGGCACAAAATTTGAAAAAGCTTACAAATCAACAACCGGTGCCGATCGTCACCGTCACAGGTACGAATTTAATAATGAATATCGTCAAAAATTTGAAGCAAAAGGAATGATAATTTCCGCAACTACTAAAGACGATCATTTAGTAGAAGCAATTGAGCTCAAAGACCACCCGTTTTTTGTCGGAGTCCAGTTTCATCCCGAATTAAAATCCCGCCCCCTTGCCCCACACCCTCTGTACATAGCCTTTATGGCGGCAGTTGCAAAGACGAAAAAGTAATTTTTGGTATCATTATCCAAGAAATAGCATGACACCGGAAGCGCAACACGCATTTCCTACCGTGGGACCAGAGTTTGTTGAAAGGCAAACTGTCGTAAATTTTGGTCCGGCAACTCTTGCCAGCCAAGTTTCTGGTTACAAACTTGATAACGCCACTCTTACAGACAAAATTCTCAGAAACTCACGTGCAACACCAGGCTCAATTGAAGAAGCTGAACTGCCCAAGTCTATAGGCAAATTTATAGATGCAACAGGTATGTCTACCAGGTACTCGTCAACTGAATTAACTCGCGACCCAGCCAGGGTTCTTGAAAGAACAGCGGCCATCGGAGCCGAATTAGTCCGTGAAGCTATGCAGCGACAAGGTTGGGATCACATCGACTATCTTTTTGATACTTCCGCCTCGCTTTCTCCGGAAGTTGCCGAGCTCATGTTAGATCAGGCAAACATCGATCCGGCCACGGTAATCACAAGGCCATATCGGGTTGCCTGCGCCGGTGCAGCCACCGCTTTTGACGATTCTCTTCTTGACCCGGAAGCAAGAGATAAAAATGTTGTAGTCTGCGCACTGGAACCATTAAGCCAGCACACATCAGATGGCCAGCTTACACTAAAAAACATGGGCATACCTACAATTTTTGGTGACGATTACGCAATAATTGCTTACAATCCGGCTGATTTTGAAGTGGTTTCGGCAAGAACCCACATAGTATACGACGGAGCACCCATTCGCTTTCATACGGATTATGGCTTGCCGCCGTCAGACGATGTAATTCCGGCTCACTATATTTTTTCAGAAAGCGGAATAGACATTAGTTCGGTCTCGGAAAAAGGATTTTTTATCAAAATAGAAGATCCCGAAAGTGACCTTCCGGCCGAGATGGACGGTATAAAAACTGCCACTTTTTTTATAAGGGCAACTGCAGAGGTTATTCAAAAAGTGGTTGAATGCGCCCAGGCAAAAAAAGTTGATGTCAGACAAGTCGTTATGCATCAGCCAAGCTTGAAGGTAAACGAAGGCATACAAAATAGAGTGGGGAAATATCCAAATCTGGCAAACTTGAATATCCCCGATTTTTTACTGGGAGAAATTGGACGCTCTAACAGCAGTTCGGCAACAACACTGGTTATTTGGGAGCATCTGGCAAGAACCGGAAAACTCAACCCCCGCCAGCCGTTTCTAATCTGCGCACCCGGCATTGGCGCCGTAATAACCGCAGCAGTCATTGTGCCTAAGCAAGCCAAATAAAAAATCTCTGTGTTTAGCAGACCTCTTGACAAACAAAAAATCAAAGCTATAATACTAGCAGTCGCAAGCAATAACTGCTTGTGATTTTTGCCCAAATAGAGTAAGGTCTGTCCAAATCTATTTACCATTAACGATTAACTTTATGATCAAACCATTAGCAGGATACGTACTAATAGAACCCGCACCAAAAGAAACTAAAACCGCGTCCGGAATACTACTTCCGGAATCAGCGGAAGAAAAACCTCAAGAAGGAAAAGTCATAGCCGCGGGTGATGATTTGGTCGAAGATGGCAAAACCGTCAAATGTCCGGTCAAAGTAGGGGACAAGGTCATTTACAAAAAATGGGGCGGCAACGAACTTAAAGTCGAAGGCAAAGAAATGATGCTCATTAAATTCGATGATTTAATGGCAATTATCACCAAGTAAGCTATGAACCATCAACTATCAACAATCAACTAATTTATGGCAAAACAACTTTTATACGCAGAAGAAGCACGAACAAAGCTAAAAAGCGGTGTAGACAAATTGGCCATGGCTGTTGCAACTACTCTGGGTCCTAAAGGTAGAAATGTCGCATTAGACAAGAAGTGGGGGGCCCCAAACGTAATCCACGACGGC
>ERZ1292625.354-Hain-H41-01um-R1-354-length-72165-cov-13_pt1 | contig 47160 bp, 45 predicted proteins | sample MGYA00564400_ERZ1292625 | MGnify/ENA primary metagenome ERZ1292625 (study PRJEB36523, sample SAMEA6512639) | groundwater metagenome | collected 2019-01-08 | study: AquaDiva: Metagenomics assemblies of 32 groundwater samples
AGTCGCCGAGCGAAGCGAGGCGAACCAAAACTCTTTGACTTTTCCTACGTGGTGCCCCCGGTAAGAATCGAACTCACATCCACTCCTTAGAAGAGAGTCGCTCTATCCATTGAGCTACGGGGGCAATTATAAAATTTTACTATAAAATAGCGGTATTTACAATTACTCTGATTGGATTATACTAAAAAAATGAAACGTATCCTCACGATTATTGCAGTGGTTGTCATTATTGCTAGCGCCTGGTGGTTTTTAAGTACTCCGGTCCAAGCGCCAACTAATACACCTATACCAACAGTTTCTTCAAGCGCTGGCCCGATACCAGAGAATACAAAGCCGAAATAGAGAATACCTTAAAACAATTTTCCACCATCAAAAACGTCGTCATCTCCATCAACGGCCGAACCGAAGATATTCTCCAGCCGTAGATTTATTCTCTTGATCCTGTTATAATAATTAGCGAATCTGATTAAAAGCTTGCTTTTAGTTCAGATGAGCGAAATTATTATACAACGTATAATACAAGAACTATTTTAATATTGGGGGATATGGTGAAGCGGTTATCACAGCTCTCTGTGGCAGAGCGATCACGAGTTCGAATCTCGTTATCCCCCCAAGTGAGAATTTTACTAAAAATATCCAATAAAATGATATGCTTTGAGTTCAATTGGAAACATTGACAGAACCAACTAAATAATATAAGATATATTTACCGCGATAAAGATTTTGCGGTGAGCTATGAGATTTTCATAGCTATTCCTTGAGAAGGAGCCAGTTACGGGAAAAGTTACGACAGCTGAAGCAAGACATGTGCGAGCCGAGAGATGGTTGAGGGAACGGGGTTACTGTGTCACCTCTGACTCTAGTACGTATGATAATGAGTCAGAAAGCAAACCTGACGCCTTTCGGAGCATCACTATCGATAAACTTCAACCCAGGAAGTTCTTGTGGTGGAGGTGGCAAGGGTGTCCCAAGTTCCGTCTTGTCACTCTGTGGATTCAGTATCCCACCGTGGGTGCCCATGGCAAGAACTGGGTGCTTCATGTCTATGGCCGTCAGAACATGGATAAGTTCGTAGACGTTGCCAAAGAGTTAGCTGAAGATCTTCGGGTTAACATCCATGTTCGTCTGGAGAAAGAAGATGAGGAGTGGATTCTCTACGCTCCTATGATGTAGTTTCATGGCTCTGTGGGTTTCAACCCACAGAGCCATATTTTAATATGTTTAAAGATTCTGACTTCCTCTACGACGGCCCCCAGAAAAACTTTCAATCATCGAAACCATTCTTCAGCATCTCGAAAACCGTCAGTCCTAGATTATTTTTTGACTCGCGATAACGTTGAGGATTTTTTTGACTCGTTCCATGCTTTCGCTGTCGTGAATTGAGAGCGTTTCTATTTGGAGCTTTCCGCCGGAGGCGGATCCGCCTTTGGCGGATTGTTTCAATTTTGCAATAATCTTTTTCATTTCGACTGGTTCGATCATGTCGGACTTTGAGATGAATAAATATTCTCTCTTTTTTAACAGGAGCGGATTATACGCGCCGAGTTCATTGCGAATAATGCCATAATCGGTGACAGGATCGGTTGATTCCGCGGACAACAAATGGAAGAGAGTATTAGTGCGTTCAACGTGTCGGAGAAACTTCACGCCCAACCCTTTGCCACCGGACGCGCCCTCTATAATTCCCGGCACATCGGCCAAAATTAAATCATAGTACACGCCCAAATGCGGCTCAAGCGTGGTAAAAGCATAATTAGCGACTTTGCTTTTGGCTCGAGTGAGTTCGTTTAAAAGCGACGACTTGCCGGCATTAGGCAGACCAATCAAGCCAACATCGGCGATAAGTTTTAGTTCTAATCGGACCGTGTATTTTTCTCCGGCTTCGCCTTTTTGAAATTCTTTTGGGCTAGTATTAGTTGATGAGCGAAAATGATAATTACCCTTTCCACCTCGGCCGCCTTGAGCGACCATCATTTTCTCGCCGATTTTGGTGATTTCGACGTCGATTTTTGTGTCTAAATTGTGAACAACCGTTCCAATGGGGACTTGGATAATTAAATCGGCGCCGGTTTTGCCGTCGTTGTACTGCCGGCCGCCAATCCCGCCATCTTCGGCTTTGAAAACTTTACTATGACGCAAGCGCAACAAAGCTCCGAGATCAGCCACCCCTTCAACATAAACCTGACCGCCATTTCCGCCCGTCGCGCCCGTCGGCCCAAGAGACATCATATTCTTATTAAAAGAAACCGTTCCATCTCCACCATTCCCCGCCACCACCCTGATTGTAATATCATCAATCAACATAGGCCCATGCTCTCATATTCTGAATATTTTTACTCCAGTTTCTTGGAAAGAGCAGTTAACGGACTGATTGCGGGGAATTTCCCTACTGCAAATTATTACATATGGGTTCTATTTTGTAAAGGGTTAGGCTTTCTTTTTTAGGTGCTATACTTAATATAATGACAGAATTTAATAAACTATACGGACAACTGAATAAAGCTCAAAAAGAAGCCGTCGATACGATTGAAGGGCCGGTGATGGTCGTGGCCGGGCCGGGGACGGGCAAGACCCAGATTTTGACGTTGCGAATCGCAAATATTTTATTAAAAACCGATACGCCACCGGGCGGGATTTTGGCGTTAACGTTTACTGAAGCTGGAGCAAAAGAAATGAAACGACGCCTCCGTGAAATTATTGGACCTCAAGCCAATGATGTTCGGATTCATACCTATCACGGATTCGCGAATTCGATTATTGTTGAATTTGACGACCACTTTCCGCATCTTGGGCGGATTAAACAAATTACCGAGATTGAAGCCGAAATGCTGGTGCGGGATATTTTAAAGGAAAAACGATTTGCGAAATTGCGGCCGTTTGGTGAGCCGGATTTTTACGTGGATAAAATTATTGGCACGATTAGTGACGCCAAAAAAGAAGCTTGGACGCCAGAAATGGTGCGGGTGTTTGCCACTGATGAAATCAAACGAATAGAAAAAGACGAAAAATCCATGTCTTCCCGCGGACCCACCAAGGGCAAACTCAGGGCCGAAGCTCTAAAACGAATTGAAAAATGCGAACGAACGATTCTGTTTGCCGACGTATATAAAGCTTATGAACAATCAAAAAAAGACCAGCGGAAGATGGACTATGATGATTTAATCGTCGAACTTCTGCTGGTTTTTCGCACCGACGAACTTTTGCTGAAGATGATTCAGGAACGGTTTTTATATATTCTTGTGGATGAGCATCAAGACACCAATGATTCTCAAAATGTGTTAATTCGAATGATTGCCGATTTTTTTGAAACGCCGAATCTGTTCGTGGTGGGCGATGAGAAACAAGCTATCTATCGATTTCAGGGCGCGTCGGTTGAAAATTTTCTTCGATTTCAGAATATCTGGAAGTCAATGCGGGTAATTCCGCTGGAGACAAATTATCGCTCTCATCAGAGTATTTTAGACGCAAGTTTTTCAATGATCGAGCATAATTACGCCATTGGTGAACATGATAATCTTCGAATTCCGCTTCATTCTGATACTGATGAAACACCGTGTCCGATAGATTTGATTATGGCCGGGAATATGGTGGCTGGCGATACATATTTGGCAAACGAGATACGGACAATTTTAAATAAATATCCCACAAAAACAATCGCCATTATTACAAGAAGAAACCGTGAGATTGAGCATTTATTGAGACTTTGTGAGCGATGCGATATTCCAGCGTCCGCCGAGCGTGGGATTGATATCTTTTCTCATCCCCTCGGGACACTTTTTTTTGCTCTCATTGAATTTTTGGCTGATCCTAGCGCAATTGAAGCGCTGGCTAAAACTATCGCCGGTGGACTGTGGAATCTTAATTTCGAAACCCAAATTCGACTAATTAGGGCTATCCGGGCCGGAACGGTTAGCGAAATTGATAAAGAAATTACCGCAATTGCGATATTAAAAAAAGAAGCAACCCAAATTGGCGCGATTGCATATCTTACGCTAGCCGGGGAATTAAGTGGAATCAATGCTCTTGCCTCCCGAGATCCACTCTCTGCCGAAGTGTGGCGAGCGATAATTTTACTTGCTTCAGAACTTGCCGGTCGAGGCAGTACTGATGATCCAATAAAACTAATCAACGATTTGTTGGCTTACCGCGCTTCGGCAGATAAGAAAAGCATTAAAATTAGTACCGGTGTGTCCAATGCTCAAGTTCGTATCATGACCGCCCACGGTTCAAAGGGATTGGAATTTGACTATGTCTTTGTGCCATACGCGACGGAAGAATCCTGGATTATCCATGGTCGAGGAGCATATTTTATTCTGCCAAGAGAAAAAGAAGAAGGAGACGAAATTCGGGATATTCGTCGTTTGTTTTATGTTGCTTTGACTCGCGCGCGTAGCCACGTTTGCATCATTTCTCCGTATGAAGAAAGCCCGGATCAACCATTAACGCCGTTACGTTTTTTGGACGAAATTCCCTCGCGGTATATTTCCAGAATTGATTTACCCGCCCAAGCCCTAACGAGTGTTAAGGCGCAATCCATTGAAACCATCGGTTCGCATCGGGCAATGGAAATGATTGAGTATGCCAAACGTTCACTCCGGGAGCACGGTCTTTCGGTTACCGCCCTTAATCATTTTTGCGAATGTCCCAATAAGTTTTTATTTAAAAGTATTCTAAAACTTCCTGAACCGCCCTCGGCCAACGCGGAAAGAGGGAATGCGATGCACGAAGCCATGGCCCGTGTTTGGCATTTGACGGACAAGAGTGAATCAACAATTACGGCTACCATCAAAAAAATCGTCCATGAGTATTTTCGGGATTCATTATTGCCTATTTTTGAAAAAGAGCCGATTATTGAAGAACTTATTGTCGATGCGCCGATAGTGGCCGCCGCGCTGAAAACCCACATTAGTCAGACCGGTACAATTGCCACTGAAATGTGGGTCGAACAATTGCTGGAGACGGCATACGGAAAAGAAGTCGTGTCGCTAAATCTCCACGGTAAACTTGACGCGGTCTTGGATACTAAGTCCGCGGTTTTTGTTTTTGATTATAAAACTCGTGAAGCTTTAAGTATCAATGCCATCAAAGGTGAAACAAAAAATAGTAATCGCGATTACTTCCGCCAACTGGTATTTTACAAAATACTGCTTGAGAAAAATCAAAAATACAAAAACAAATCAATTGAACCTGCCCTTGTATTTATTAAACCAGATTCAAAAAATCGCTGCCCAATTATTTCTCTTCCCGTAGAGCCCGCGGACATTAAACAGGTTAAGCAAGAAATCAAGGATTTAATAGAAAGCGTTTGGTCCGGTAAATTTCTTACCACCACCTGCGACGACAAAGATTGTGAATACTGCGCTTTACGAAAGATGATGGAGTGAGCAGAACTTGGTGTTTTTTCTCAGGCTTCCGCTTGAAGATAGTCGTAGTTTTTGGTATTATTTCAATGACCCAGTAATACAACTTCCAGTTGGCTTGGGTAATTCTTTTGTATACTGGTATAGATTTAGAAAATTGTTTATTAAAAGAATATTGTGTAATTAATTTAAACGCCAGAAAGAATTCTGGAAGTTGATATACTGGGATGACTCATCAAGAAATACGAGAAAAATTTATTAAATTCTTCTCCGCCGGAGGCGGATCCGCCTTTGGCGGAGAAGTTCTTAAACACAAGACCGTGCCGTCTTTTTCGTTGTTGCCAACCGATTCGTCGGTGTTGTTTACGACCGCCGGAATGCAACAGTTTAAACCGTATTATACGGGTGATGGCGATGCCATGAAAGATTTTGGGTCGCTTAATACTGTTTCAATCCAAAAATCAATGCGCACTTCAGATATTGATTCCGTGGGGGATGAATCACACCTCACCTTTTTTGAGATGCTCGGCAACTTCTCCTTTGGCGGTTATTGGAAAAAAGAAGCCATTGAGTATGCTCACGAATTTATAACCAAAGAGATGGGCTTAAAAATAGATTATGTTTCTGTATTTGGTGGCGAATCCTTCGACTCCGTTCAGGACAAATCCGGCAGTGTACCGCCAGATTTGGAATCAGAAAAAATATGGCAATCGCTTGATTCATCATTGGAAGTAAAGCGAGCGGGTCGAAACGATAATTTTTGGGGACCGACGGGCAGTGAGGGTCCTTGCGGTCCGACAACGGAGATTTACGTGAATGGTCTAGAAGTTTGGAATATTGTTTTTAATGAATATTACCAATCTGCCAATAAGCAATTGAACCCCCTTAAAATTAAAGGCATTGATACTGGTATGGGCCTTGAACGTTTAGCCATGGTCTCGCAGGGGAAAACAAATATTTTTGAAACCGATTTATTTGAACCCCTTATTCAAACGTTGCCGGATTCTTTAGATTTAAGAAAGAAAAGGATTATTAGTGATCATTTGCGAGCCGCGGTTTTTTTGATTGCTGACGGTGTCACGCCATCCAACAAAGATCAAGGCTATATTTTGCGACGTCTTTTGCGCCGAGCGATGGTTTATGAAAATCAAGCGAATTTATCACCCCAAGTATTTGAAAACGTTTTAAGAAAGGTAATCGAAATGTATGGCCGTGAATATCCGGAAATAAAATCAAAAAAAGACGAAATAGTAAACTCTTATTTCGCTGAATGGAATAAATTTAAGAAAGCCCTTTCATCTGGCATTAAGGAACTTGAAAAACTAGGAATCATTGATGCTCAATCAGCTTTTAAGCTCTATGAAAGTTATGGTTTGCCTTTTGAAGTGATAAAAGAAGTGGGCGGGGACAAAGCGTCGAATTTAACACGGAAAGACTTTGAAACGGAAAGGATCCACCATCAGGAAAAATCTCGAGCCGGCGCGGAAAAAAAATTCGGCGGACATGGCATGACTACTAGTGACCCTTCGACGGGCTCAGGGCTAGCTTCTGAAGAAGCTAGAAAGAAAACCAGACTTCACACAGCCACTCATATTGTGGTCGCGTCTCTAGAGAAAGTTTTAGGCGAATCATTAAAACAAGCTGGCGCTGATATCACCGCCGAACGCTTGCGTTTTGATTTTGCCTTTCCACGCAAAGTGACGCCGGAAGAATTGGCTGAAGCCGAGAAAATCGCCAATCAAGCCGTGGCCGATAATTTAGAAGTTTGGTTTGAGGAACTATCGCTGGAAGAAGCTTTTGCTTCCGGCGCTCATGGCGCTTTTGCCTATAAATATCCGCCCCGAGTCACCGTTTACACTGTTGGGGGCAAGAAAGGCCCCGACGCGAAGGTCGGGGTAGATTATTTCTCTCGTGAAATTTGCGGCGGCCCCCATGTCTCCCACACCGCTGAAATCGGTCATATTAAAATCACTAAAGAGGAATCCGTGAGCGGAGGAAATAGGCGAATTCGAGCCGTGATTGAATAGGAAATGAAAGACAATTTCTGGCAAAAACTAAAAGTCCTTCGACGGGTTCAGGATAAACCTTTTTTTGTGTTGGCGCCGATGGCGGATGTGACGGATATGGCTTTTCGGCAGATTATAGTTGAATGTGGAAAACCGGATGTTTTATATACTGAATTTATATCGGCTTCAGGATTGTGTTCCGAAAAGGGTAAAGCAAAACTATTACCTCATTTAAAATTTAAAGAAAATGAGCGACCGATCGTGGCGCAATTGTTTGGTAGTGTCCCAAAACATTTTTATGAATGCGCAAAACTGATTGTGGAATTAGGGTTTGATGGAATTGATATTAATATGGGTTGTCCGGCCGGCAAGATTATAAAACAAGATAGCGGTTCAGGATTAATTTTAAATTCGGAATTAGCGCAAGAAATTATCCGAGAAACTAAGCGAGGAGTGTTACAGGCAAGACCTGTTAAACAGGTCTTGCCTGTAACGGTTAAGACTCGGATTGGTTATAACTCAATTATCACCGAAGAATGGATTTCAAAACTTATTGAAGCAAAGCCCGATGCGATTATTGTTCATGGTCGAACCATGAAGGAGGCTTCAAAAGTACCGGCCCACTGGGACGAAATTGCCAAGGCGGGCAAACTTTGTCGCGAAGCGGGGATTCCGATTATTGGCAACGGTGATGTGATGAGTTATGCCGAAGGCGTGGAAAAAGCCAAACAGTATAATTTAGATGGTATTATGGTCGGCCGCGGGGTTTTTCATAATCCCTGGTTTTTCGACCCGTCTATTAATCCAGCCGATAAAACGCCCCAAGACAGAATCGCTCTTCTAAAAAAACATGTTAATAACTTCATTGAACTTTGGAACCCGCCAGAGGCGGGCGCGCTTCAGGCGCGAAATTTTGCCGTTATGAAAAGATTCATAAAGATATATATCAATGATTTTGAAGGCGCAAAAGAATTAAGAGAAAAATTAATGCAAATAAAAACTTCCACTGAAATACTAGCGCTCTTGAAATAAGGTGCTATAATATCTTCATATGTCTTCGACGAAGATTATAAATGTTCTCAAGGATGATTCGTTTCAGGAGATTATTGATATTTTTAAAGCCACGTCGGCCGAAGAGGTGATATTTGTGTTACCCAAAAGCGCGCGGGCTTTTAAAAAAGAAGAGCAATTTGCATCGCTTCGAGAAGAAGCCAAGACACTGGATAAATCGGTTTCTTTCTTGTGTTCCAGTCTAGAAATTAATGATCTAGCCAAAAAGTATAGATTTGAAGTTCTTTTGGCCCATTCGGCGAGCTTAGGGCAAGCTCGTTCGCCGGAAGTACGAAAAAAGTCTAATCCATCTCGCCTAACACCAACTGAAACGAGTTCGATTGATGTAGTGAATGAAATAGAAGATTTTTACGCCGAACCAGCGACGAGTGATGATTCAATCTCAATTTCACAGCCAATAAAAACAGAAGAAGTATTTACCGATGACCGGCGCCTTGACGATATCTTTGTACCCGAAGCAGAAGATCAGCATAATGTGAAAGTAGCTGGTGCCCGTGAGAAAGCGTTGTTTGTTCAAGTAAATCAAGACAATAAAGAACACAAAATTCGGCGCCCCACCCATCGAACAGTTTTGATTTTTTTGACTTGTGCGACGGTCGTCATTCTGGGAGCGGTCATTTTTATCACCGCCGGAAAAGCCCGGATTACTATCAAGCCGGTCAGCCAACCACTTGATCTTAGTCTGACTATATTTACTTCAGATGATGTTTCCTCCACTAGTTTGGCAAACATGGCCATTCCCGGTCAGCTGTTTAATATTCAAAAAACTGTTTCTCAAGATTTTACCGCGACTGGCCGTGTGGATGTTGCCCAAAAAGCGCGCGGGGCGATTACTGTCTATAATGAACTTTCGACGGATCAACCATTGATAGCCACGACTCGATTTGAATCAGCCGATCGTCATATTTTTCATACCCTAACTTCAATCGTGGTGCCGGCCGGCAAAATTTCTAGCGGTAAATTTGTGCCCGGCAGTAAAGAGGTTCAGCTTATCGCTGATAAGGCCGGTTCCGAGTATAACGTTCCGGCAGGCCCGTTCACGATTCCGGCGTTTAAAGAACAAGGGGCTGCGGAAAAATATCAAAAGGTTTACGGTCGATCAACCGCTCCTATTCTTAACGGTACCAGCGGCCAATCAACAATCGTAACCGAAACTGATTTAAGCGCCGCCAGACAAACCCTCACCACTCAACTCACCGCTAATATTCAAGACGAATTGGAAACTCAAATTAATGGTCTAAAAATTATTAATGATCGTCAAATTGTCGTGAGTAATCCTGTATCAACTAGTCCCGTTGACGCAAAGACGGCCACTTTTCAAGTTAATCTTTCTGGTTCACTCAAAACCGTTGGTTTTAAAGAATCTGACCTTAACGCTCTCGTTGCTCAATACGTTGATACTCAAAAAAATATGACCACCTTGCCTGACAAACTCGTACTGACGTACGATAAAACTAAGTGGGACGACACTAAAAACGGTCTCTCTTTCACAATTCACGTCACTGGCCCAAGTTACACCAAGATTGACCAACAAAAAATTATTACTGATTTATTAGGTAAGAATGACGCGGAAATGAGAGCCTATCTGGGCGCAGTTACAGGTATTTCGTCAGCTCATGTCTCCTTGTCTCCATTCTGGGTCAAATCCATTCCCAGTAATAAGGATAAGGTACAAGTAGAACTTTCATATTAACCGCCTGTTGATCCCGAACGAAGTCTGGCTCGCGCTCAGAGCGCGAGTCCGAAGGACCTTAGCTAGGCTACTTCGTACGGGATTGACGTATCTTATTAGGTTTGATAGTATATAAACACTGAATTGACCACGATTACTAAGTGGCGTAGGAGCTTCTCCGATGCCCACTCTTGGTGGACGTCTTTTTTTCAGTACTATATTTGACCACAGAGCCAAAAGAAAAATTAAATGCCCAGATTATAGAAGCCCTGCCCGATACCAAGTTTAAAGTTAAACTAGAAGACGGTCGAGAAGTTCTGGTGTATTTAGCGGGCAAGATGCGTCTCCATTACATCAAAGTTATGATTGGCGATCGCGTCGCGGTGGAACTTTCCCCGGATGGAACCCGAGGCCGGATTGTTTATCGATATTAAGCGTCCCGCTCCCGAAATTGACTGTGGCGTTGAGCCGCAGGGACGACGGAACAAAGGGACGACCAAAGGTCAGCAAAAGACAATATCGGCACTGGGACGGTCATTAGGTGTGAGGGTCACGAATTACTAACAACTCAACGGCGCAATCAAATTGCTTGTTTCGTTGAGTAATATCAGTGAAAGTACGAGCTTCCGTAAAAATCATGTGTAATAGTTGTAAACTGGTCCGACGCAAGAGTCGGCTCTATTGCATTTGCAAGAATCCAAAACATAAACAGAGACAAGGCTAGTAAGAAAATAAAAATTAAAAACTAAAAAATAAAATCTGTCTGAAAAATATTTTAGATTTTAGATGTAATATTTAATATAATTACCATGCCCCGCATCCTAGGTATCAACATTCCGGATAATAAGAAAATCGAGTATGCTTTGCCGTATTTATACGGCATTGGGCACAGTACCAGTATTTTGATTCTTCGTTCCGCCGGCATTGATTTAGATAAGCGGGCCAAAGATTTAACGGCTGATGAATTAAATAAAATTACAAAAGTTTTAGAAAAAAACCATCGAGTTGAAGGCGATCTACGCAAAGAAGTCAGTCAAAATATTAAACGTTTAAAAGAAATTGGGACGTGGCGTGGCAATCGACACGCTCGCCGACTTCCGATTCATGGTCGGACCAAAACTAACTCCCGAACATTGCGGGGCAATATTCGCAAAACAATGGGTTCCGGGCGCAAAACCAGCAACGAAAAAACATAGACATGGCTAAAACCAAGGTTGTGACAATGGAAAGTGATATTGAAACTGCCCCAAAAGAAGCAGTTGTTGAAGCGCCGAAGAAGGCTTCTTCAAAGAAACAGGTCATCAATGGCGTGGCGACGGTAAATGTTTCATACAACAACACTATTATTTCGATTGCTGATTCTGTCGGTCAAGTCATCTCTTTTTCATCGTCCGGTTTGCTTGGCTTTAAAGGAAGCAAGAAATCCACCCCCTATGCCGCCAATATGGTTGCCAAAGATTGTTTTGAAAAAGCTAAAAAATTTAACCTCACCAACATCAAGATTATTATTAAAGGAGTTGGCCCGGGCCGAGAATCGGCTATTCGTGGATTGGCCGGCACCGGTTTAAATATCCTTTCTATTATGGATGCGACCCCAATGGCCCACAATGGTGTTCGTCGACCTAAGCCGAGGAGAGTGTAAAATGTAAATCTCAAAATGAAAAATGATAGATTAAAATTAAAAATACTCAGAAATTCCAAAATTTTACATTTTGATTTTTAAATTTTAAATTTATATCATGGCTAGATATACCGGACCCAAAGAACGAATTGAACGACGCATTGGCGAAAAAATCGGCATCAAGGGTTTGCGTTCTCAACTCGGCAAAACGGCCATTACAAAGAAACCTTATCCGCCGGGGATTCATGGCCACAAACCAACGCGTAAGCTTTCTGAATTTGGCCAACAGTTGAAATCCAAACAAAAAATCCGCAACACCTATCGGATGCTTGAAAAGCAATTCAAGAGTTATATAAAAGATGCCGCGGCTTCACATAAAGACGCCTATTCCAAAATTATTAATTCTCTTGAACATCGTCTTGATAATACCACTTATCGCATGGGCCTAGCCCAATCTCGCGATCAAGCTCGCCAGCTTGTAAATCACGGCCACGTCTTAGTTAACGGTCGTAGAGTTTCAGTTGCTTCTTATCAGGTTCGCATCGGTGACATCATTTCCGTGCGCGAAGGAAGTAAGAAGAGCCCCTATTTTATGAATCTTGTTTCCCAATGGCTACCCAAATATGACGCGCCTGGCTGGCTTGAATTAAATAAAGAAACGATGACCGCAAAAATTAAAGGCATGGTTACCGTTGAGGAAAGCGGCATCGGCGCGGGAGACCTGCAAGCAATCATTGAGTATTACAGCAGATAACTAACAACCAACAACCGACAACCAACAACAATTATTACGTTGTAGTAGGTAGTAGGTAGTAGGTAGTAGGTCAAAATGATACAGATACCCGAACAAATCAAAGTAATAGCCAGAGAAGGCAGTCGAGCGACTTTTGAAATTAGTCCGCTTATGCCGGGTTACGGCGCCACAATCGCCAACCCGCTTCGACGCGTTCTTCTGTCATCGCTTGAAGGCGCGGCTGTCACTTCGATTAAAATCAAAGGCATTGACCATGAATTTTCAAGTATCGCCGGCGTTCAAGAAGACGTTATTGAAATGATTATCAATATTAAAAAAATTAAATTTCGACTTCACACCGACGGTCCGGTTAAATTAACCCTTGAGGTTAAAGGAGAAAAAGAGGTCACTGCCGCGGATATTAAAACTAACGCTGACGTTGAGATTATAAATCCGGAACAGCATATTGCCACTTTAACCGAGAAAAAGACAGATTTTGCGATGGAGCTTGATGTTGAAAAAGGGATTGGTTATGTTCCCGTCGAACAGCGCCAAAAAGAGAAACTGGCTATCGGCGTGATTGCTATCGACGCGGTTTTTTCACCGGTTCGTTTGGTTAATTTTAAAATCGAAGATGTTCGAGTTGGCCAGCGTATCGATTTTAATAAAATAACAATGGAAATTGAAACCGATGGTTCAATCGAGCCGGAAGTCGCCATAAAAAATGCTTCGGAAATTTTGATCAATCACTTCGGCGTGATAAATGAGGTTCAGATTCCAGAAGCGCCAGCGAAAAAAGAACCAAAAACTAAAAGAAAAGTTGCCAAGTCCTAATTACTATTTATGAAACGAGGTAATCAACGAAAATTCGGCCGAGACCGCAAAGTGCGTGCCGCGATGTACAAATCGTTAGCAACGGCTTTGATTAATCATGGCCAAATTAAGACGACCCAAGCTAGGGCCAAATCTTTAGCGCGGACCATCGAAAAATTGATTACCTTGGCAAAACGGGAAAATTTAAATGCCCGCCGAGAATTACTTGGCTATGTCGGCGAGAAAGCCGTTAAAAAGCTTACGGGCGAAATGGTTAAAATCAACGCTGATCGCAAAGGCGGCTACACCCGTGTTATTCGTCTTGGACAACGTCAAAGTGATGGCGCCGAAATGGCTATCATTGAATTCACAGAACAAAATCTAAAAAATAAAATCTAAAAAATAAAATCTTTCTGAATGTTTTAAATTTTAGATGTAACATTTAATATTTCCCCGCATGACTACTTTTCAAATCGATGCCACAAATCAATCTCTTGGACGAATCGCCACTCAAATCGCGACCGCTTTGCGCGGTAAACATCTTCCATCGTACGCCCCGGAGAAATTAGCCAATACTGAAGTGGTCATTTCTAATTTAAAATCAGCCAAGTTTACGGGCAATAAACTTGAGCAGAAAACCTATTTTCACTATTCCGGTTATCATGGCGGTATCCGGGCTCGCAATCTCGGCGAAGAATGGAAAAAAAATCCTCAAGAGGTGTTGCGCCAGATTGTTTATAGAATGTTGCCTAAAAATAAAACCAGAGATAAAATAATTCAGAATTTAAAATTTAAAATTTAAAATTTTTAATATGCCCATTAAGAAAGCGGTAAAAACAAAAAAACCAATAAAGAAAATCGTCACTCCAATTTCTAAAGAAGAGAAGGTTGCTGGCGCGCCAGCGGTTGAAATTATTGTGGACGAAAAAGGACCCGAGAAATATTATGAAACCGTCGGCCGACGCAAAGAATCAATTGCCCGCGTTCGTCTTTTCACCAAAAAATCCACCGATATTGCCGATGAAGAAAAAGCTATCGTGACGGTCAACCAAAAAAGTTATCTTGATTATTTTACCGACGTAAATCTTCAGCATATCGTTGAATCTCCGCTTCGTAAGCTTAAATCTCTCAACCGTTTTAAAGCGACGGTCATGGTCAACGGCGGCGGCATCGCCGGTCAAGCCGGAGCCATTAAACACGGTATTTCTCGCGCTTTAGAACTTTTTGACGGTAACTTCCGAAAGAAACTCAAAAAGTCAGGTTTTCTTACTCGTGACTCACGGGCCAAGGAACGCCGCAAATACGGTCTTAAAAAAGCAAGAAAAGCTCCGCAGTGGAACAAGCGATAAGTTTAGTAGAAGCCCCGCCCTGGCGGGGCTTCTACTTTAGAAATTAATAATATTTAAACCTGGCCGGGTGTCTATTTCGATAATTTTATAACCAGAAGCGTCGAGGGCGATATGTTCGTTATCACGGAACCAGCGAACGGCCTTGATGGGATTAGTAAAGTGGGCGACCAGCGCGATATCACCAGCGCGATGAACGGGTTGGTAGTTTGTGTCGGTAAACCAATAGACCCATAACTGACCATTACTGAACCAAGCCAGTTTTTGACCATCATCGGACGGTATGGCAGTAACATTACCAGTGATTCGGACCGCGGAGCCATCGGCCACATTTATATAAAGCGCGCCCTCATCCATATAATACGGCTTGCTTCTATCGGGGGTCGGCAATGGTGTTGACGGTGGCGTGGGATTAGATTTAGTTTTTTTGGGAGTTGATGTTGGCGAGGGACTCCGTGAAGGTGACGGACTGACTGACGACGAAGCTACCACCGGATATAATAAATCATGAATTTCTTGTCTGACATTTTCTTTATCTTGGCCAGTTTGGGGCAAGAGCATGACATGGCTAAAATCTTCGACAAAACCAGCCGTGATGGTAACTTTTTTTTGCCATGACGACCAACCTTCTTTTTGAACACTGACTGTGTACGTTGCCGGCAAAAGTCCGCCAATACTGGCGGAGTTTCCAAGAAGAGAGGTCGAAGTTTTGAGTTTATCGTCAATTAAAATAGACGCCGACGTGTTGACATTTATATACAAAGCTCCGCTTCGAATAAATTTTCCTTCCTTAAAGCTATATTGATAACCTTGAGCGTAAATTAAAACAATATAGCTCACGCCAATAAAAATAGCGATAGCACAATAAAAAAGAATCCTTCTGGCGGTTCTAGTCATGAGTTATGTTATAACACAATTTATAGTTGCTTTCCAGTACAAAACAAGCTATAGTAATCCAGACAATATTTTTTAGATTTTAGTTTTTATTTTTAATATTCTGTCATGAGAAGTATCGGAATTGATCTCGGGACGACTAATACAGTCGTTTTCCTCCCTCAAAAGGGGATTGTAATTAATGAACCGTCTGTGGTGGCGATTTCGGTTTTAGACAATAAAATTTTAGCCGTCGGTTCTGAAGCCAGAGAGATGATCGGGCGAACACCGGAAAGTATTGTTGTTTCTCGACCGCTAGTAGATGGCGCCATCGCCGACTATCGCGTCACGGGCGCGATGCTCCGCTATTTTATAAAAAAAGCGGGCGGGGTTTTGCGGTTCTTTAAACCGGAAGTGCTCATTTCGGTCCCCGCGGGTATTACTTCCACTGAACGCCGGGCGGTTATGGAAGCTGGTCTTCAAGCCGGCGCCAAAGAAGTTTATCTCGTGAAAGAACCGGTTCTTGCCGCCATCGGCGCTAAAATTTCCATCAACGACGCTTCGGGCAATATGATTTTAAACATTGGAGGCGGGACGACCGAGTTGGCGGTTATTTCATTGGGCGGTATCGTTAGTTCTGAATCAGTGCGTATCGGAGGCAATAAACTAGATCAAGCTATTGTTGAATACATTAAGAAAAAACACGGCTTGGCTATCGGTGAACGCACGGCCGAACTTATTAAAATAAATATTGGTTGCGCCATTAAAACACCTGTTGAAGAAAAAATCAGTATCAAAGGCCGTGATTTAACCACTGGTTATCCTAAAACAATCGAAGTGGCTTCAAACGAAATTACTGAAGCTTTATCCGAACAGCTCCGAGAAATTATTCAAATTATTAAAACCGTTCTGGAAGTTACTCCGCCCGAACTTTGTTCCGACATTATGGACAAAGGGATTGTTATTTCCGGCGGCGGCGCTTTACTTAAACATATAGACACTCTTATTACTAAAATAACGGGCGTGCCAGCCCGTATCGCCGATGATCCTCTTTTCTGTGTCGCTCGAGGCACGGGTATCGTTCTAGAAAATCTCAACACCTACAAAAAGAACGTGATGGCAAAAAGATAATTGAGGTCAAGCTTACAAAAAGTTAAAAGAATGTTATAAATGGCGGATGAAATTAGCTATTGTCCATGATTGGCTGAAAAATATAAGCGGAGCGGAGAGAGTTTTGATTGAGTTGCACAAAATATTTCCCGAAGCGCCGATTTATACTCTTTTTTACAATAAACGATTTATCCAAAAATGGTTGCCCAACGCCGATATCCGCGCGAGTTTTCTCCAAAAGATTCCACTAATAGCTAGGGTCTATTCACTATTCGCTTTCTTGATGCCGACAGCGATTGAATCTTTTGACCTTTCAGATTTTGACACGGTTTTATCTTCCTCGGTCATATTTTCTAAAGGCCTTATTTTAAAACCCTCGACTAAACATATTTGCTATTGTTATAGCCCGACAAGATTTTTGTGGGACAGAAATTTTAGTGATCAGAGCCGACGCTTTGGTCGGCTCCCCGACTCTTTGACGTCGGGGTTTTCAATTTTCAATTTTCAGTGGCCAAGAAAAATTTTTAAACACTTTTTGCGACTCTGGGATAGAGCTGCTGCCGATCGTGTTGACCAATTTGTCGCCATTTCAAAAACCGTTCAAGATAGGATTAAAAAATATTATCGCCGCGAGTCAATAATAATCTATCCACCGGCTTCGTTTTTGACCCCCGACTCGACCGATAATCGGTCGGCTCCTGCGGCCGACCGTCATCTAGACTCTCGGCGGTTCACCAAGCGCCAAGCTGAACCGCCTGCGAGACTTCTCGCTGGGAGTCAAAAACTTCGCCTTAACGATTATTATCTAATCGTGGCTCGGCTTCATAGTTATAAAAACATCGACATCGCGATTAAGGCGTTTAATAAATTAAATTATCCGTTGGTAATTATTGGTGACGGACCTGACAAGAAACGATTGGAACGCTTGGCCAATAAAAATATCACTTTTCTTGGCGAACAGGACGATTCTACGCTAATCGAGTACTATCGCGCTTGCCGGGCCTTTATAATGCCCCAAGAAGAAGATTTTGGACTGACTCCCATCGAAGCCATGTCTTTCGGTAAACCCGTTGTGGCGTTATGCAAGGGTGGCGCTTTAGAAACCATTGTTGAGAGCCAAACTGGCGAATTTTTTGATGACCCTATCCCGGAAGCTCTGGCCGATGCTATCCGTCGTCTAAACGAAAATTACACCGGCTATAATCCGAAAACCATTAAAGCTCGAGCCTCTATTTTTGATGTTGAAAAATTTAAAGAAGCGATTATTAAATTAGTCACATGAAAATCTCCGTCAAATCTAAAACGGTTCTGGTGGGAGTATTAAAAACCAGAAGGGATCAGAAAATTCTTCTAGAAAAGCATTGGTATCGCATTCCCGTTTTGCATCTTCCAAAACGAAATTTTAAATATATTGCTTTTTATCAACCGCTAGGGTTTGGAAAACACGGTAAACGGATTGAATATTACGCTCAAGTTTCAAAGACTTCGATTTCAAAAAGAATCAATTTGTTGCCCGATGAGTCCAATCATCCTCGCGCCAGCGATGACTATAAACGGTTTGAGTTTAAAGAAATCCTAAAACTTGAGAAGCCCATCAGAAATATCATTCCCCGCAGAATCGTGTTTGGTTTTACAACCTTGAAAGCTCTGCTCTCATCAAAAGATATTCTGCAACTCTATGGTGTGTTGCCGACCGAACAAATTGTTCAACGAGCACTGAAACGTTTTGGCATCCAACCTATAATCGAACATACCGTCTCTGCTCAAGGCCGCTGTTATCGTATTGACTTGGCTCTTATTATTGTGCGCCCGCCCGCCTCTGGCGGGAATGGGCGAATAGCCATAGAATGTGATAACCTTAAAGCCCATTCCACTAAAACCCAAATCCAAAAAGATAAAACCAAGGATCGCTTCCTCAAATCTATCGGTTGGCACGTCATCCGTCTCACCGAAAAAGACATCGTCGAAAATCTCCATTTCTGTATCGCCCGTATAATAAAAACCATCAAAGCCCTCGGTGGCCAATGAAGCATATCGGCTCAATTCCCACCATTTGAGCCGATACCGGCCTCTTTGAACCTTGCTGAACATCTTAAAATTTTAGCTTCGCGCGTCAAAATCAAGTCCGGCCGAGAGTCTCGCCAAAAAGTGATAGAAGTGGTATGATTCGGGCTTCCAATGCCCACGATTACCTCGGCAAAATTTGTAAAAGGCGTGGTCGGAGATGATGAAGCCTTGGACGACGGCAAAGCCCATATCGCTCTGATTGGGCGTTCAAACGTGGGCAAGTCGAGCGTCATTAACTCTCTGACCAAACAAAAAGGTTTAGCTAAAACCAGTTCTTTTCCCGGCCGAACTCAAGAAGTTAATCTGTTTTTAATCAATAAGTCTTTTTATCTGGTTGATTTGCCGGGCTACGGTTACGCCAAAGCCGATGAAGGCGGACGGGATAAACTTAAAAAGATAATTTTTTGGTACTTGTTTAATTCGCACTACCAACAAAAATTAGTGCTTTTAATTATTGACGCCGAAGTCGGTTTGACGGCTAATGATAAAGAGATTCTCCGCGGTCTCGAAGAACGCAAAAAAAACATCTTGATTGTCGCCAATAAAGTCGATAAAATTAAAAACGCGGTTTATTTAAAAAAACTTCAAGAAATTCAGAAGATGGCCGGCGACCATAAAGTCATTCCATACTCCGCCGAAAAGAAAATAGGCATAACTGAACTAACGGAAGAATTATTCAAAAAATAAAGCCATGTCGGCGTTTACTAAAAAAGAAATGGCGATGATGAAGCGGTTAAATACGCCTGCCAAAATGCAGGATTTTTTAAATCAAATTCCTATTAATTTTGAGAAAAATGGCGTCGATACTGTCAAATCGCCAATTATGGTCCTGCGAGCCCAAAGCGCGCATTGTATTGAAGCGGCGATACTTGGGGCGTATATTTTGTCGCTTCATGGTTATCAACCCCTCCTTGTTCATCTGGCGTCCACTAAAATTGATAAAGACCATGTCATCGCGCCGTTCAGAATTAAAGGTTATTGGGGAGCGCTATCAAAAGGCAATCATGTCACTTTGCGTTATCGCGACCCAGTTTATAAAACCATTCGCGAACTGGCGATGTCATATTTTAATGAGTACTATCTGGAAAATGGCGCCAAAACGATGCGGAGTTATTCAAAACCGCTAAATTTAAAAACTTTTAGTTCTGACTGGATAGTTCAAAAAGATGACCTGTGGGATATTGACAATAAATTGGATAAAATAAAACACTACGATATCGCCCCAAAAGATATTATTCGATCACTGCGTAAAGCCGATCTCATTGAACGTAAAGCCTTAGACCTTACTGAATATGACTCAAATTGAAGCTCTTATAATTTTGAAAACCGGGGCCAACGTTTTTTTGACGGGAGAACCGGGTTCGGGTAAAAGCTACACTGTTAACGAGTACGTGCGATATTTGCGCGCCCATAATATTGAGCCGGCCATTACGGCTTCGACGGGCATCGCCGCCACTCATATCGGCGGAATGACGATTCATTCGTGGAGCGGAATTGGAATTCACACCAGTTTAGATAAGCAGGATATCCGCCGAATTGCTTCGAGCAAGCACGTCGGAAAGCGAATGCGCGAAACTAATGTTTTAATAATTGACGAATGTTCAATGCTTCCGCCTAAAACGCTCGATATGGTTGAGGCCGTCTGTCGGGAAGCGCGCAAAAGTTACGAACCTTTCGGCGGACTTCAAATTATTTTGGTAGGTGATTTTTTTCAACTCCCGCCGATTATTAAACGAAAAACTGAAGACCTGCCTGCCGGACAGGCAGGCGATTCCAATCAGATTATCTTGCTTGATGAACCCGAAGTTCGTTTTGCTTATGATTCTTCGGCTTGGACGCGAGCTAAACCTATTACGTGTTATCTCACCGAACAACACCGTCAAGACGATAAAAATTATTTGGGCATTCTTTCCGCAATTCGAGATAATACTTTTAACATGAAGCATGTTGGCCATCTCGAAAGCCGACGCACGACTTATGACAAAATCTCCGATGAAGCGCCCAAACTTTTTTCTCACAACGTGGACGTAGATTTAGTTAATAAGAATATGCTTTCTCAATTGCCCGGCGAACTGATGGAATTTCCAATGCGATCTTACGGCGTACCGAAATTAATAGCGACCCTAATAAAGGGCTGCCTGTCGCCGGAATTTTTGAATTTAAAAATCGGAGCCTCGGTAATGTTCACGAAAAATAATCCCCGCGCCGGATTTGTAAATGGCACGCTTGGTATTGTTGAAGATTTTCGTAAAGACGATAACTACCCCATGATACGAACTCGGGCCGGACGACTCGTGGTCGCCGAACCCATGAACTGGGGCATTAAGGAAGGGGGCATATCTAAAGCCACGATCACCCAGATGCCATTGCGCTTGGCTTGGGCCATTACGGTTCACAAAAGCCAAGGGATGAGTCTCGATGAAGCCGTAATGGATTTAAGCGAGGTTTTTGAATACGGCCAAGGTTATGTCGCCCTCTCGCGAGTCAGACGATTATCCGGCGTCCATTTGATTGGCTGGAATCAGCGCGCTTTTCAGGTTCATCCCGAAGTCATCGCTAAAGAAAAAGAGTTCCAAATCGCTTCCAGTCTGGCCGAAAAAGAATATCGGGAATTGTCTCCAAAAATTATTACCCAAAGACACGAATTTTTTATTAAAATGTGTACTAAAAAATGAAAATTGCCCTCATTACCCTCAACTATAACGGTGCGGAAAGCACCATCAAACTTTTGGAATCTCTACAGAATCAGACCGACCCTGATTTTTCCCTTATTGTCGCCGACAATGGTTCTACGGACATCCAAAAACTCCGAGATTATTGTGAAAATAAACCTATTCATATCATTGAAAATGGGGCTAATTTAGGATTCGGCGGAGGTTGCAACATTGCCATAAAGAGGGCCCTCAAAAATGGGGCGAGTTGGCTTGTTTTGTTAAATAACGACACTTGGGTCGAATCTGACTTTATCAGCCATTTAAAAGCCATTCTAGAGCGTACAAACGGCCTTGTCGGGTTACCTATTGACGAGGGGGATGGAGAAATTGCCATGGGTGGCCGACTTGAGTGGTTGAGTCCGACATTGAGTCATAATCACAGTTTTCTCAACCATAAACAAAATGCGCGAAAAAACGGAAAAAACGTTTGCTATGCCATTGGCGGTGGGATGGCTATTGATTCATCGGCCGTCGAAAAAATCGGTTATTTTGACGAAAATTATTTTCTTTATTTTGAAGATGCGGATTTATCAATGCGGGCCCATGAAGCAGGCGTTCCAATAGCTTTTCCGACGAAACCGATCATTCATCACACTGTTTCAACAACCACGAGAAAACTCGGCGCGCCGTTACTTTTGCGTTACCACTATCGTAATGCTCTTTATTTTAATTTTAAAAACGCGCCTTTGTTTTATAAAATTGGCGCGATTTTTTGGAGTGTCATCATTTTCGTCAAACAACTGGTTAAATTATTAAGCAACATTCATCCTGCCGAGTCGCGAGCCATTCTGGCCGGCATTATTGATTTTTATCAAGAAAGGATGGGTCCCGTTAGAAGTAGCCTCGCCGAGGTCCGAAGGACTCGCGCCAAAGGCGCGAGCGAGACTTCGTACGGGATGGGCCGCATCTCCAAAAAAATTAAAGTCGGCATTGAATGTGAGCAAATTGAGGGCGAAATCTGGGGCGTGGGAAAGATTATTACCAAACTTTTAGAAAATATCGCTTCTCGGCCGGAACTGGAAAAAGATTTTGAATTTCATCTTTATTTCAAATCAAAAATTCCAAAACTATTATTCCTAGACAATTCAATATTTCATAAAAAAGTTATTGAGCAGCCGTTCCGGCACAAATCGTTTGTATTTTATTACTATGTTTTGCTTCCGATTCAGCTTTGGTTTGAACGGCTCGATGTCATGTTTTTCCCAAATTATATGTTGCCCATTATTTTTTTCGGCAATTCTGTCGTCATGCTAACCGAGGATATATATTACGAGATGCGGTCAAAACAACAACGATTCCATCATCGTTTGGCTTATCGGGTTTTTGCCACTTGGGCCACCTGGCGAGCCAATAAAATTATGGCCATTTCGCAAACTTCAAAGAAAGAACTGGTTCGATTGTTTAACATTGAACCAGCCCGCATCGTGGTAAATCTACTCGCGGTAGATTCGGCAAAAATAGATTCTTTTTCCAACATTGGAAATTGCCCGCCCGCCGAAGCTTTAGCGAAGGAGGGGAAATTGAAAAATGAAAATTATCTATTGTTCGTCGGCCAATCTTTTCCCCGTCGACATTTAGCGGAATCATTGCTCGCCTTTGAAAAAATAGCGTCGGAATTTCAAGATTTGAAATTTATTATTGTTGGCCCGGACAAATATAATCCGCCGAGGATCAGACAACTTCAACAAGATATCAATTCTCGACTCGGCGGTGAGAGAATAATTTGGCATGAACGCGTATCCCAAGAAGAATTATCGCAACTTTATGCTCACACTCTGGCAACGATTTATATTTCATCCCGCGAAGCCTTTGGTTTGCCTCCGTTGGAAGGCCTGGCTCAAGGAAGCGTGCCAATAATCGCCGAAAATGCTTTGGGCCATGAGTTGTTTGAAGAGTGCGCTGTTTTTATCGCTAATCCCGATTCAGTAGATGATATCGCTTCAGCTTTGCGTGAGGCCATGACAAATTCAACACTCCGTGAGAAAATAAAAGCGCATGCGCCAGAAATAGTTGATCGTTACACTTGGCGCGCTCACACCGATCGGTTTCTAGAAATAATCAAATCTATGACCCGGCATGCCTAAATTATTAAATCCACTTTTTATATTTCATCTTATTTTTGTGGCGTTAGTTTTAATCGGCGAAATTCCGCGTGAACTTGTTATTTATGAAACCGGTCTATTGGTTTTATATTTCTTGTTTGCTTCCATTGAAGACGGGTTAATATTTTTTGTTCGTTCAATTCCGCTTTTTATCGCCATCCCGCTGACCGCGAATTACGACAACCTCAATCAATGGCGGATTCTGGCAATTATTTTATTCGGCAAATGGCTGTTCACTCGGGAGACCTGGCATTACTTCGGAGCTTGGCTAGTTTTATTATTCCGAAAGCCTTGGATTGTCATCAAAGAGCATCCTTGGGCGGCTTTGTTTAAGATTTTAGCAATCCTTAGCCTGTTGTCTTTGTGGCACGCTCCTGACCGGATTGAAGGTTTAAAACGGATTATTTATTTTATCAACGCCGCTCTCGTCGCCGTTGTTATTGTTTATCCGCCTCGAAGCCATGAGTTTATCAAACGACTCATTAAAAATATTATCGCCCCGATCATTATTGTCGTTCTCGTTGGCGTCGTTCAAGTTGCCTCCACTTATTTTATAGACATTTATCAATTTATGAGAATTTGGGGCGAGGGAATTCAACTTAGAGAGTTTGGCGCGATGTGGTCGTATATCGCCGTCAATGTTGGTAATACCTGGTTTGCTTACTTCGGCGACCAACTCTCGCTCCGAGTGTTTTCCCTCTTTCCCGACTCCCATTCGTTTCCAATATTTTTACTGCTTGGCCTGCCCGCGTTTTTTGCTTGGACTCTTGTCAAGCCGCTCGGTCGAGCGACAAGAATGCGCGATATGCTTTTTACCCCGTTAGAAGTAGCCTCGCCGAGGTCCGAAGGACTCGCGCCAAAGGCGCGAGCGAGACTTCTTACGGGGTTTACCCGTGGCAAGCTAGCTGTGCTTTGGATTCCTTTAATATTCTTGATGATGATTCTTTCTGGCACTCGAGGCATCTGGATAGGCGGAGTCATAATGACGATTTGGATTCTCTTTGTCTTTTTGTATATGCGCCGCAATAGAGTCGCGGCCGAAAAAATCAATATCTTTCGATACATATCGTACTATATATTTATTTTTTTCTTATTGTTTGCCGTGGCTTATCCTATATTTTCTTCCCCTCAATTCTTGGTATCTAAAGGAGACGCTTTCCTGCTTCAGCAACGATTTAAGTCAATCTTTGATTTCGGCGAAACTTCGAATAGCCAACGGATTGAAATTTGGAAAAAAAGTTTGGTTTCTATTGAACATAATCCTGTGTTTGGAGTTGGTATTGGAAATTTCCCCGTCGTTCTCGGCCAAAACATTAAACTAACTAAGGCTGGTTCGTCGGCTCATAACATTTATCTGCAAGTCGCTTCGGAAATGGGGATTCCGGCGGCATTGTTTTTTTTATGGTTCATCTGGTTGGTTTTGAAACAAACCTACAAACGCTTCATAAAATCTACCGAGCCGGCGTATCAGGCCTATTTCGGCGGGCTCCTAATCACCCTGCCTTGGATTCTGGCTTATTTAATGACTGACGTGGCAATTTTTGACGAACGAGCTCTTCTTCTCTGTGTCGCCACCCTCGCGATTGTGGCCACGCCTTTGCACGCTCATGAATAACCCGATTGTCTCCATCAATATCGTCGTCCTTAATGGCGAAAAATATATCCGTCATTGTTTAGAATCGATTTTTGTTCAATCTTATTCTCACGAACTGATAGAAATTAATATCCTCGACAACGGCTCAACAGATAATACGATTGATTTTATTGAAAATTGGAAATTGAAAAATGAAAATTTTAAAATTACTTTTATAAAAAGCAATTTTAATCATGGTATGTGGGGCGGTCAAGAAGAACTTTTAAAACAATCTTCCGGAAAATATATCGTTATTTTGTCAGTTGATGTTATTTTGGAAAAAGATTTTATTTCAAATGCCGTCCGCGCGTTAGACGCCAACCCCAAACTCGGCGCCCTCCAAGCAAAAATCTACCAATTTAATCTTCGGGAATTGGAAATTGAAAATTGGAAATTGAAAATTGGAGGAACGATTGATTCCTGCGGATTTAAAATATTTCGCTCTCGTCGAATCGTTAATATCGGCCATGGTGAAACGGACATAGGACAATATGATAAAGCACGCGAAATTTTTGGCGTGGAAGGCGCGGTGCCAGTGTTTAAAAAAGAAGCTCTTGAAAGTATCCGCATCTTGGGAGAAATCGCTGACCATGATTTATTCTGGTACGCCGAGGATTTAGATGTCGCTTGGCGCCTCCGAATGGCTGGCTGGGAACAACGCTACGAACCATCAGTAATGGCTTGGCACGATCGGCAAACCACTAAACAAACCCGCCGCGGATTACGCGATTTTATCGCTGTTCGCCGAGCGATTCCGCTCCGAAAACGCCAGCTCGAATGGCGAAATATCCGCTGTACAATTATCAAAAATGATTATATAATAAACACCCTGAAAGACTTGCCCTATATTCTGTTACGAGAGATTACCATAACCGTTTATCTTTTAATATTTGAGACTGCTGTTTTTGCCGAATTGCCGACGTTGCTAAAATTAATACCGCGCATGTTTCGTAAGCGCCGAGAAATTATGAAGCGCGCCAAAGCCAGTCCAACCGAAATCCACGCTTATTTTTTCTAATGGAACCCATTATTTATCAATCCTCGCCTCGACCCAGAAATCGTTTATATCGTTTTCGTTATTTTATACTACTTATGATTATTGCCGCTGGCTTATTTTATTTAAACGCGACCGGTAATCAGATTGATATTTTTAATCCGTTCGCCACCCGTGATTCGGTTCAATCCTTACCGGTCATGACCCCGGATCCTGATTACGCAATGCCTGCCAAAGAATTAAATCGACTGGATGTTTTAATTCTTGGCGTCCGCGGAGCCAACGATCCGGACGCCGTGGACAGCGGACCGTTATTGACGGATTCGATTCAAGTTTTCAGCTATGATAAGGCCGCGAAGAAGTCGTCTCTTATCTCTATTCCTCGCGATTTATTTGTGATTATTCACGATCAAAAAAAAGATAAGCTTAATTCGGCCTATGAATACGGACTAAGCCACAGTCCCGACAGTCTTCAATTTATTAAAGAAAAAATTTCGCAAATCACGGGCGTTTACATCGATCAAGTCGTCGTTTTTGATTTCTCATCGTTTAAAGGGATAGTGGACGCCCTCGGCGGTATTGATGTTACTCTGACGGTTCCATTCAGCGAAACCCAACAGTGGGGAGCTAGCTTCTCTTTGCCCGTCGGCGTAAATCATCTTGATGGCCAATCAGCGCTCTATTACGCTCGTTCCCGCTATTCTTCGAGCGATTTTGACCGCTCCCGACGCCAGCAACAAATTATGTTCGCCATTGAGGACAAGCTTCTTCGGTTAAATTTATTGAGCGACCCCGTAAAAAGTTTCTCAATTTTGAATTTAATCAGAAGCGAAATTAAAACTGACATCGGCGTGTGGAATATCAGTGAATTTCTTAATCTGGCCAATCAAGTTAAGTTCAACCAAATTAAACGCGGCGTCATTTCCACCGATAATCTTCTTGTTGAAAGCAAAGACAATGGCGTCTATATCCTACTTCCTAAAGAAGGGACTTTAGTCGGTATCAAGCAACTTTTTCAAGATAATCTGCGATAAAAGTTACCAATCATCATTTTCCAGTTTTCAGTTATTGAGAACTGATCACTTATTGGAAACTGATAACTGAAAACTAAAATTTTATGCTTTCCATCGTTATTGTTAATTATAAAAATGCTCCACTTTTACGCTTGTGCTTAAAATCGCTTCGGCGCGTTATTTCCGATTCTTTCGTTCATGAAATTATCGTCGTTGACGCTTCCGCTAATGCCGATACGGTTCATATCGCGACGGAAGAATTTCCCCACATCCGCTATTTGCCATTCAAGGAAAACATCGGCTACACCCGAGCCGTAAATCATGGACTTAAAACGGCGAAAGGGGATTTTATTTTTATTATCAACGCCGACATTATTCCTCTCGAAGGCAGTCTCGAAAAAATGTATGCCTATATGAAATCCCATCCCGAAATCGGCCTGCTCGGCCCGCGGTTATTAAATTTTGACGGTTCAACCCAACAATCGTGTTTTCGATTTTATACACCCTTCACGATTATTTGTCGCCGAACATTTTTAGGAAAACTACCTTTCGTTAAAAATGTTTTAAATCGATTTTTAATGAAAGATAAAGATTTAACTCAACCCTTGATGGCGGACTGGCTGATGGGATCAGCTCTAATGGTTTCTCGTCAAGCGTTGGAAACCGTGGGCTATATGGATGAACAGTTTTATTTATATATGAGTGATGTTGACTGGCCCCGCCATTTTTGGGAGAATGGATATCAGGTGGTATTTTTTCCACTAGCGATGATCTACCATTACCATCGCCAAGAATCGCATGGCGCGCTCGATGTTCTCGACGCTATTTTTAATCGTCGCACCCAACAACACATCACTGATGCCCTCCGCTATTTCCGTAAAAACGGAGTCCATAAGATATCTTACGTTTAAACAATCATGATTAAAAAAATATCATTACCCCTCGCGATTATCATCTGTCTCGTTCTTGGGTTTGGCGGCGGAATATTGTACACGAATAAAAATACGCCGACCATCCCGCCAATCCAACAATTAATAAATCAAGATGTCGGTAAAGTTCAGAATGTTGATTTTTCATTTTTTTGGAAAGTTTGGAGTGATCTTTCCGCTAAATACGTAGATAAATCGAAACTTGATACCCAAAAGATGGTCTACGGCGCCATCGGGGGAATGGTTGACGCGGTCGGTGATCCTTATACGGTCTTCTTTGAACCAACCCAAGCCAAACAGTTCGCCCAAGAAATTTCCGGCGCTTTTGGCGGAGTTGGCATGGAAATTGGCGTGAAAAATGACATTTTAACCATCATCGCGCCGTTACCCAATACCCCAGCGGCTAGAGCCGGAATTTTAGCGGGCAATAAAATTTTAAAAATAAATGGCGCTTCGACCCAAGGTCTCTCGACTGAAGAAGCGGTCAGTACTATTCGAGGCAAAGTCGGCACCAAAATTACTATCACTATCTCCGGAAGCGACGATAAGCCCCGCGATATCACCATGACCCGGGAAACCATCAAAGTCCCGACCGTTGTCTGGAAAATGCTAACTAACCCTTCAACAAGCTCAGGGCAAGCTAGTAAAAATATCGCTTATATTCAGGCTTATCAATTTAATGAGAATATCAACGGTCAGTTTAAAAAAGCCGTTGATGAAATAGAAAAATCAAACCCCAAAGCCGACGGTATCATTCTCGATTTACGCAATAATCCCGGCGGTCTTCTTGATTCCGCCATCAACCTTGCCGGTTATTTTGTCGCCAAAGGTCAGCCTGTGGTCAGTGAAGTCTTTGGCGACGGCACAATAAATAAATTCACTTCTGACGGAAATGCCGTTTTGGCTAAATATCATGTCGTCATTCTCGTGAACGGCGGTTCCGCCTCGGCTTCGGAAATTTTGGCCGGCGCCCTTCACGATAATTTGGGCTTGAAATTAATCGGCGAAAAAACATTCGGCAAGGGCGTCGTTCAAGAATTAGTAAATCTCGATGACGGCGCTTCGCTTAAAGTGACGGTCGCCCGCTGGTTCACCCCGGCCGGCACTAACATCTCCGAAAAGGGGATTGAACCCGACATCAAAGTCGAGCTCACCGACGACCAAAAGAAAAACATCATTTTCGGCGATTTGTCGGTTGACCCGCAATTACAAAAAGCATTGGAGTACGTCAGATAAACTGAAAACCTGCCACTTTGGCCCAGACCCGGGAAATGAAAGGCCCTGCCTAGACTTGCGTCTGGCAGGGCTGGCCGCGAAGAGCGGGGACACGGACAGGAGTCCGTGGGGGCTTTTCGCGGAGAGGATTATTCGTAGACAACTTATTTGATTATAGCATTTTAATGGTAGAGAAGTCAAGGTTGTGAAAACGGGACGAAAATAGTAGACTTTGATTTAGTAATTAGATTAATTAGAAATTTTATGCGCGTTATTCTTCTTCAAAACATTAAAGGATTTGGACAGATTGGGGAGGTAAAGAGCGTATCGGATGGACATGCCCGAAATTTTCTATTTCCGAAAAAGCTGGCGAAAATCGCCACGGAAAACACGCTCAAAGAAGTGGCCGCCCTTTCTCTAAAACGAGAAGTGATGACACTCAAAAATCAGGAAGCTGTCCAGAAGGCGGTATTAGTATTGGCCACGATATCTTTAGAATTTAAAAAGAAAGCCAGCCCAACAGGAACCCTGTTTTCTTCAGTCACTAGACATGAGATTGCTCACGAACTAACAAAACTCTCGGGCCTGAAAGTTGAAACGGAGATGATTGATATCGGCGAGCATGGAGAACATATCAAACATCTCGGTGAACATGTTGTAACCGTTGAATTGGCTAATGGGCTCAAGACCGATGTTAAGGTGTCAATCAAAAACGAGCAAAACTAAACCACACTGACCACTTTCACAATTCGACGATCGCCACTGAATCCGGTTTTGCGTTTGGTGGTGAACTTTACCTGACCGGGCGTCACGGCATAAATCGTGTAGTCCTTGCCCAGACGAACGCCAAGACCGGGAAGAAATTTAGTGCCGTGCTGACGAATAATAATATTACCGATTTTAGCGGCTTGGCCTTGAGAAAGCTTTACGCCAAGATATTTAGGCTGTGAATCGCGACCATTAGCCGTAGTTCCTATCGCTTTTGTATGTGCCATAGTTTCCGAAATTTTTGAGCTAGCCCAGCGAAAAAAATTTCGCTGAAACTATGCAGTCCCGCCTCATCTGGTTTCACAATGAGTGATACCAGTGAACAGAGACGAAGTCGTTTCACTGCTCTAAAACTTCCTGTTAAAATATATTCGACCCCAGATGGGGCGGGGCGCCATAGTCGTCTATTAATGAATACAACTGTAATAGTATCAAAAATAAAAAAGTTATGCAAGAATCATCAACACGGCCTATTTGTTGGACTTTGTTTGATTATTACCGCCGGGATTGGTTATAATATCGGTCGTATTATCGCTCTCCACGCTTCACCGGGTGCAAATGGTCAATCAGCCAACATTTCTGATACAACAAAGGGCAATACTAACTTCACAAAAACTGCGCCTCAAATTAAAATTACCCTACCAAGCCCTATTCCTACCGACCCCCGAGTGGTTGCTTCTAAAGCGGCCGGTTCCAAATTATATCATCATCCGTGGTGCTCTGGCGCCCAAAGAATTAAAGAAACAAACAAACTCTGGTTTCCAACTGAAGCAAATGCCATTTCGGCCGGCTATACTCTTGCGGGTAATTGTCAATAATGGTACTATAGGTGGGCGAGCGCATGGCACTCTACTTAAACATTTGGTCAATCATCAGAAGATAGTTTAAGTAGAGGTGGCGCCACTGGGGTTCAAGTCCACCATGCTCGCACTTTTTTTACTCTTAAATTCTACTAATTAATAGAACGCCGCTGAATTGACGGTCAGCAAGTTATAAAATGGAAATTAGAAATATCGCTATTATCGCGCACGTTGATCATGGCAAAACAACCCTGACTGATATGCTTATGAAACAAACCGGCATGGTCCCGGCTGATTTTACAATGGATACCAACGACCTTGAACAAGAACGCGGTATTACTATTTATGCCAAAAACGCCGCCCTCTACTATAAAGACACCAAAATTAATATCGTCGACACGCCGGGTCATGCCGATTTTGGTTCGGAAGTGGAGCGGGTTTTGCGTTCCATTGATTCGGTTTTATTGGTCGTTGACGCTCAAGAAGGTCCGATGCCCCAGACAAAATTTGTTCTTAAAAAAGCCCTCGAATTGGGCATCAAACCAATTGTAATTATTAATAAAATAGACAAGCCGGCTTCTAATCCAGACGAAACCCATCACAAACTTTTGGAACTATTTATCGATCTAGGCGCCACCACCGAACAGTTAGATTTTCCCGTGGTTTATGCCATTGGCCGAGATGGCATGGCCAAGTTAGACATGAAAGACAAAGCCGTAAACCTTAATCCAATTTTAGATACAATCTTAAAATATGTTCCACCAGCCAATGCCGACGCTTCGGCCCCGCTTCGTTTTCAACCTTTTAATCTAGCTTATGATAATTTTCTCGGCCGTTTAGGTATTGGCCGGGTGTATGAAGGCACTATTCATATGGGCGATACGGTCTATATCCGCACTCCGGCCAGTCTACTTGGTACCGGTAATGATGTTAAAACGCGAACCGGTAAAATTACGAAGCTTTATACTTTCAAAGGCATGGCTCGCGTGGAATCCGAGTCCGCCGAGGCGGGGGATATCGTTATGGTGGCCGGTATTCCTGATATTTATATCGGTGAAACAATCTGCTCATCGCCCGAAACTCCCGCGTTACCAGCCATTCACGTTGACGAACCAACCATATCTTTAAATTTTCTCGTCAATGATTCACCCTTTGCCGGCCGAGAGGGCAAATTTGTGACCGGCCGACAAATCCGCGAACGATTGGAACACGAACTCGAGGTTAATATAGGTTTGAAAGTAGATTTTGGCGAAGGAGACTTGCTGGCTAAAACAGGATCGGCTGTCGTCGGAAAAGTTTATGGTCGTGGCGAACTTCATGTTTCAATTCTTTTGGAAAATATGCGTCGGGAAGGTTATGAACTTCAAGTTTCTCAACCTCAAGTCATTACAAAAAGAGTTAATGGTGAGCTTGTCGAACCATTTAAAGAAGCGATTATAGATGTCCCGGAAGAGACCTCGGGGATTGTTATTCAAAAATTAAATAAACGCGCCGGTACAATGATGAACATGGAACAGCATCACGGCCAAATCCGCATGACTTTCAAGATTCCAACCCGCGGTCTGCTTGGTTTTCGTAACGAATTTATTATCAACACAAAAGGCGAAGGAATTCTCTCTAGTCGATTTATCAACTTTGAACCTTACGCCGGAGAAATCAGAAAACGGGCGGTTGGCTCGATGGTCTCCGGTGAAACGGGCAAGACTCTAGCTTATGCCCTCGATAATCTCCAACAGCGCGGCCGGCTCTATATTCCCGCTAACACCGAAGTCTATGCCGGCATGGTCATTGGCGATACTTCCAAAGGCGACGACATGACCGTTAATCCCATCAAGGGCAAGAAACTGACCAATATGCGCGCCGCCGGTTCGGACGATAATGTTATACTGGCTCCGCCCTATATTCTCACTCTTGAACGCGGTCTGGAAGTAATGGTCGAAGATGACTATTTAGAAATAACTCCCCAAAGCGTCCGCTTAAGAAAGAGATACCTGACAGAGAATGACCGTATCAAAGCGAATCGCTCAGATTTGTAAGACTATAGAGGTTTAGCCTCTATAGTCTTACTTACCTGACATGTATTTCTCCCAATATTCGTAAAGTTTCGCGGTGGAGACGATATCGCGAACGCAATAAAGAGCGATGTCTCGGCAACGGCCTTCTTTGAAGAGGTGAGCGACGTCATGACCCGTCACACCCTTGTCTTTGGGGCTCTCAATACCAAAAGCTTGGCACCAGAGATGCAGACTTCCCTTAAAACGCATCGCGCCGTAGTTGGTCAATTTGTCGTAGATATCGATGTGTGGCCGATCATAGTATCGATTCTGAATTAAATTAACCGAGGGTTTTACTTTATTAATCGCCGAACGAATCGCCAAAAATGGACAATCAAAACTATGACCGTTGAAAGTTATAAACTGATCGTAATGATTAGCTGATTCCCAAAATCGTTTTAAAATTTCTTTTTCATTCGCGCAGGGGACCGCGAGATTACCACCCACTTCTTCTTCGATTTCATCTTTTTGTTTTTGATAATAGACCGCGCCCTTGTTCGTTTCCGGATTTAAAATACCAATGGCCACCACTCGGCCGGTCAGAGGGGAAAGGCCCATGCCGTCGCGAACGAGCTGACGTTGAGCATCGGTTTCAACGTTGGCCAATAATAGCTCCCTAGATTTTTCATCTAAACCATCGAAGTCCACGCCAACGGTTTCAATATCAAATACGAGTTTAGGCATGAGTAGAATCTAAAAGATTAAAACTAAAATCTAAAAAATACCAACAATTGAATTGTAACTTAAAATACATTTATTACAACCCCCTGTATAGGGCCACCCCCAAGATAAAAGAGGAGAGCTGGGGAAAAAATAATGGGAGAAGATAACTAATAAATTAATTAAATAAAAAAAATAATTTTAAACTCTAATTTATTAAAGGGGAGTACCGTTTTTATCTTTACGGTACGTCGCACAATGTAGGTTATGCGACGTATATGGTAATATAATCAACTGTATCGCGAAACAAATAATAAACCACTAATCTTACTTAATGGATCTTGAGATTATCGTGTCCTACTACCCTTCCATTCGTCCCAGGGAATCCTGCAGAGATCTTTTGTAAGCCATGCCACCTACTTAATACCATTTTAAATCCTTGCAGGGGAGTCTCCCCTACTTGCTTATCATCTCTTATTCTCTTATTCTTTTATTCTTAATCATTTACAGATAATCCAGCGGATTAACCGACCCTTCAAAATAATTAAAATAGAGCTGACCGCCTTTTTTATCACTAACATAAGTAAAGAAGTCTTTGTATACCGAAAGATGTAAATGCGACCCCGTGACGGTGCCGGTGTTCCCCTCGTAACCAATAATCTGTCCCACAACAACTTGTGTTCCAACTTGCAGGAACGAAAGCGCGCTCATATGGGTATAGACGCTCACGAGATTAAATTTAGTAGGATGCTTAATTGCCACCCAATTTCCCCAGCCATCGTTTTTGCCATTAGCAATTATTTCTCCGTCGGCGATAGTTTTAATCGGACTTCCATACCCCGCGGCCGTGTCTATTCCATTGTGAGGAGCTCCACCGTATGGCCCACGCGATTTTCCGCATTTCGCGTATGTCGTGCATCCATAACTTTGAGTAATACGATATCCGTTTTCGGGCCAAGAAAACAATCCTTTTTGTTTTTTGGGAAGATTACTATTGGCAGTTTCGTGAACTATGTAAAATCCACCTTGAATAACTTGAGTTTCAAGTTCTCGCAACTGATTAAAGAAAATGGATTCTTGTTGTTCAGTCGCGATAAGAAGTTTTTGATATTGGGCCTCTTGACCTTTAGTTATGGCCAGCAGTTGGTTTTTGTCCTGCTGAACACCGGCCAGCGATGTTTTTTGGGCAGTTTCCTGTTGTTTGAGAGTCTGGAGACCTTTTTTCTTGTCTTCAAGATCATTTTTTTGATTTATTAAATTTGCCTGATCTTGGTTTAACTCCTCGACGAGATGAAGAAGATTAGAGTTAACGGTTAGCGCGTATTGCTCCTGATTAAAATAATCGGAGAGGCTCGCGTTTTTCATTAATATGCCGACGAGTGTTTCATTGTCCCGCTTCGCGAGATATAATAACAACTGGCCAATAGTAGATTTTTGATAATCAATTTTTTCTTTGGTTGTGACGATGTTTTCTTGAACGCCAGCAATTTCAACTTGAGTTTTATCAATTTTTTTACCTGTCAGTAGTATCTCCGTATTGATTGTGTTGATTTGATTCTGCAGATTCTGAATCTGAGCCTTAAGGGTATTGCCTTGTGCTTGAGTCTGCGCGATTGTGCCTCGTAATTGCTGGGCCTGCTCCTCCAGAGCCTGGATTTGCGCCTTTAGTTGATTCATCTTGTCCTGATTCGCATCAGCTGATACAAAATTAACCCCAAATATAAAAAACAAGACAAAACAACCAGTAAGAATTTTAGATTTGATTGGCATGGTCGGTAGATTTTTCTAAATCCTAAGTTCTAACTATTAAATTCTGTTTTTCCAATCGCTTTCTTTACCCGCTTCACGACTTCGTTCTTGCCCAATACAACAACCAGTTGAACAGGGTCGGGTGATTTTTCTTTGCCCGATAAGGCTACTCGCAACGGCCAGTAAACCATCCCGCGATTATCCCCCGCAACAACGTCAAGGCGGTGTTTTAAAATTTCCGAATCCTGAAAATCCCAATTCTCTATGACACCCAACGCCCGTTTTAACGATTCTTGGGTAATGTGCCATTCAGTGTCTTTCCAATTCAATAATTCTTTTTCATAAATCGGCTCGGACCACAAATATGAAAATTCTTGGGCATCACTCAATTTTTCGAGCCGTTCGGTAACTAACGGCACTGCCGAATTAGAAATATTTAAATTAGTTAAATTTTTAAACTCCGCTGGTGTTAATCGGCGGATGTACTGACAATTAATCCAGTTCAATTTTTTTGTGTCAAATATCGCTCCTGATTTATGTATTTTTGATAATTCGAATTCTTGAATCATTTCTTCGCGAGAAAGAATATCTTTACTAAAAGTATAACCTAAGCCACCCAAAAAATTTACAACCGCTTCTGGCAAATAATTCTTTTTATAATCCACAACCGCCATCGCCCCGTGACGTTTTGAAAGTTTAGTGCGATCGGGCGCAAGAATCAGTGGCAAATGAGCAAAAAGGGGCGGTGTCTTACCTAGGGCCTCATAAACAAGAATCTGTTTGGGTGTGTTTGAAATGTGATCTTCGCCCCGAATAACGTGGGAAATTTCCATCTCCGCGTCATCTACAACGGCCGCGAAATTATACAACGGGTCAGTCACCGTCCGGGCAACACTGAAATCCCCCAATAAGCCGGCTCTAAATTCAATGTGCCCCTTGATCTGGTCTTCAAAAGAAACAACCTGCTCTGAATTGCCGACATTTAATCGAATGATTCCCCCACCTTCTTTGCCGAGAGGCAAATCTTTGTGGTTGCATTCGTGCCGAGGCGGTTGTTTTTGAAATTCCTGACGCTGACGCTCGGCTTCTAATTCTTCTTGAGAATGATGACAATAAAAAGTCTTGCCTTCATTTAATAGTTTTTCCAGGGCCGTTCGATATAATTGCGTTCGTTCACTCTGTCGAATAACTTCGTCATCCCAATCCAATCCCAACCAACGTAAAGCTTCCAAGATACTTTCTTCGTATTTCTTAGTGGAACGTTCTTGGTCGGTATCTTCAATTCGGAGATAAAACTGGCCGCCCACTTTTTTGGCAAATAACCAATTATAAAGTGCTGATTGCCCTGTTCCAATATGCAAAAAACCCGTTGGCGACGGCGCAATCCGAACCCTTATTTGGCTTTTATTCATAGAATTTATTATACCTTTTATCTAGGTTGTCAGCAAAGCGTAAAATGCTAGTATTGTTTAGAAATTAGATATTAGTAATTAGAAATTTTATCTCTATGTACGTTCTCGAAGTTTTACCCCTCACAACACTTCCGCCCCAAATTCCCCAGATTTTGAGTTACTATCACGATTCGGACCTTCCTAAGGGCGCCATTGTTGAAATATCTCTCAATAATCGCCTCGTAACAGCGACGGTTATTGATTCATACAATCTTGACGAACAAAAAATCTTAATTAAAAAATCTCTTTTTCAACTCAAAAAAATAAGTAGAGTTTTAAGCGAAAAATCCATTATTACCGAATGGCAATTTAAAATCGCTTTGTGGTTAGCTAGCCATTATGTTGCTCCGCTCGGCCTCTGCCTGAAAACTGTCTTGCCACCGTTTTTTCTAAAAGCCCGCTACCTTATCGAACCAAAAAAATTATTTTCTAATCCATCGGCGAATCTAATATCGGAATGGATTATTACCCACGCCCAAGATTCGGCCCGTCATATTAAACCATTCCTCAAGGATAAATTGGGCCAGACATTAATTGTTGTTCCGGATGGTTCTTATATCCCCTATTTTCAAAAAGAATTCGTAGCGACAAAACCATTTATTTTGACTTCCGCCACTAGTAACAAAGATTATTATCGAATCTGGAAAGATGTCGCCACGCAAAATATTCGTATGATTATTGGCACTCGCCAAGCTCTTTTTCTGCCTTTCGTAAATCTAAAACACATTATTGTTATTGATCCGCTTCACGAATTTTATAAATCCGACATGAGTCCTAAATATTGGACGCCGGAATTAGCCGAAATGGTTGCCCTGAATCATGGCGCGCAATTTATTGCTTTGTCTCCCCTTCTCGGTGTTGACGCTTATGAAAAATCTCTCCAAGACAAAATTCAAGTTCGGGATACTTCAAAATCATGGCCGGCAAAAATTTCGGTGATTGACCTCACCTCCGAATTCAAACAAGGTTACTTTGTTAGTACTCTCACTCCGAACGCGCGGGATATCATACGCGAAACACTTGCTCGCAAAGAAAAAGTTCTGATCGTTTCCGCCCGACGCGGATACAGTGGAATCCTTCTTTGCCAGCGCTGCGGATTTTCGTTTAAATGCCCGAATTGCGATTTACCCATGCGCGTCCACCAAGGTGTCACTCTTTTATTGATTTGTCATCATTGTAATCACTCTCTATCATATCCTTACGCCTGTCCGAATTGTCATAGCTCCCAAATAAAAGCGACTGGACCGGCCGGCGGGCAAAAAATATTTGAAGAACTCCAAAAAATGATTGTGTTCGGCCAACTTGAGAAAGTGCCGATTTTACTTATGGATGCCGACACTACCCAAAACCAAACCGAAGAAAATGAAATTCTAGAAACAATCCACAAGGTCGGACCTTGTATTCTCATTGCTACCCAAAAAATATTCAGCTATAGCTACGATTTAAAATTTAATACTGTCATTATTCCCCGGCTTGACGCTCTTGCCGTCGGTTCTGATTTCCAAACCACCGAACGGCTTTGGTACCATCTTGAAAAACTGGCTGACTTCCTGCCTGCCGGCAGACACGGTGAACCAAGCCAAATTGTCGCCCAAACATTCAATCAAAAAGAACTTCTTCCAAAACTTGCTCGCCATGATTACAAGCTGTTATACGAACTAGAATTGTCCGCCCGCAAAGCTTTCTGGTATCCGCCGTTCTGCCGAATCGTCAAACTTACTTATACTCATGCCGATTACCGTAAAGTCATCGCTTCCGCCCGCGCGGCGGTGGAAAAATTAAAAATGGCCTCAATCCATATCAAAGCCCAAGATAAAATCAAAATCACCGAAACCTCCCAGCTTTTCCTAAAAAAAGAGAAGGGCCGTTTCACTTATGCCATCATCGTCAAAATCCCGCTCGACTTCCCTCCCCGTGATCTCCTTCGCTACGTCCCCACCCAATGGCTGATAGATTTAGATCCGCGGACAACAATATAGGATATAGACAAGAAGTTGTTATTTCAGTAGTATTTGACTAATGGAAATTACGAAGACACCGCATGAAGTATTGGCCAACCGGACTAAGCTGGTACCGGCCGAAGAAATAAAAGCGGGCAAATATGGCCAGCTGGTTTTGGATATGAAAAAAGCGATGGTGGAGAATATGGGTGTTGGTTTGGCCGCTAATCAAGTCGGACAAGATTTAAGCATTTTTGTTATTGATGCCAAAACCGCAAACGCTTACAAAGTGCCGGAAGCGTATTTCAATCCCGAAATTACCGAGTATTCGACGGAAACCGATGATGTCGAAGAGGGCTGTCTCTCTATCCCCGGCTTTTACGTTGGAATCCCCCGCTCCAAGAAAATCATGTTCAAAGCCCTAGACGAAACTGGCAAGAAAATAAAATTCAAAGCCCGCGGCTTCCTGGCTCGCGTTCTCCAACACGAAACTGACCATCTTAACGGATTAGCCATTAAAGACAGGGCAAAAATATAAGGTTAAGAACCTGCCTTTTGACCCAGTAGCGGAAGGGGTCCCAGCGAAGCTGGGGAAACCGACGGCCTGCCTGCCGGCAGGCAGGGACTGGTTTCCCGGGTCTGGGGCAAAAGGCAGGTTCTTAACCGCAATATGAAAATAATTTTCTTTGGGACATCTGAATTTGCGGTACCGGCGCTAGAGACACTCCATGGTGCTGGTTTTGATGTTACGGTCATCACTATGCTCGATCAACCGGTCGGCCGAAAAAAGATTCTCACACCGACGCCAGTTAAGGTCGCGGCGGAAAAACTTGGTCTCAAAGTTCTCCAGCCACTGAAACTAAAGGATGATGTATTTTTTGAAGAATTTTTAGCCCTGGGCGAACCCGCCTCTGGCGGGCAGTTCCAACCTCCCGATTTTTGTGTTATCGCCGCCTACGGCAAAATTATCGCCGAACGATATATAAATACCCCTAAATATGGGTTTTTAAATATTCATCCTTCTCTTCTTCCGAAGTATCGAGGACCAACACCCATTCAGACTGCAATTCTCAATGGTGAAGATACAATTGGTGTCTCCATCATACAAATTGATAAAGACGTGGACCATGGCGGAATTTTTTCGAAGCAAGAATTACGAATTACGAATTACGAAAACTACAAAAAAATTTATGATAAGCTCGCTGAACTTGGGGCAAAATTATTGGTTGAAACAATCCCTAAAATTATTTCCGGAGAAATCAAGCCGAAGGAGCAAGACCACAGCCAGGCGATATTCACGAAAATATTTACTCGAGAAGATGCCCGCATTGATTGGTCTCGTCCGCCTCAAGAAATTTATAACCAAATCCGCGCCCTCAACCCCGAACCCGGCACTTGGACAACATGGAACGACAAAGTAGTGAACATCAAAGCCGCCTCCTTCGCTAAAACTACGGAAGGCCACAACAAGCAACTAAAATTGCTCATTGTACAACTTGAAGGGAAAAAAGAAACATCCATGTCTGATTTTCTCTCTGGCCATCCCGATTTCGATGTCTCTCAATTAAAATAATTAAAGGCCCCGCGCAGGCCGCATACGCGGGGCCCTGGCGGGGCGGGAACTGACCTGACGATTCACTTTCGCGAGATGACAGTCGGCGTTGTCCGCTGCACTTCGAGAACTGCTGCGTTCCAGCGCCACTCGATGTAATTGTACGCCGGTTGAACCGTCCCCTCTCTCACCTTCTCCGGCACATACACGTGCTGCTTGACCACGGTGCTGGGCGGCAGTTTGGGATCGAACACAACGGTTCTGATCCCACCGTGCTTGGTCAACACGGTGATTGACCCTTTGGCGACGTTCCTGTCCTTGAAATCGAACTGGCGGGCTGCCCCGTCATCGACTTCATAGGTCGCGTTGATGACGTACACCTTGTTGTCGGTGATGCCGTCGCCGTCGGCGGTCGTGAGAGCCACGCCAATGATGATGATGAGCCCTGCCAGGAGAAAGCCGACGAGCATGCTCAGCACAAACTTCCTGTTTGTCATGGTACTGCCTTACCTTTCTGCCCCAAAGGGCCTAATCTGAACTGATACCTCCATTATAGCATATCTGCATTATATGTCAAATCCCGCCAACTGGCGGGATTTGACATATAAATTAGTGTGGCAACTTAACTAACTTACACTTTAGAAATAGCTCGTACGAGCTATTTCTAAAGTGTAAGTTTTATTTAGTCGATCAGCGGAGCAAGAGTTTTGTACGAATCAAGTTCGGATTTGGAGACGGGAGCGACTTGATCGACGCCAATACCCAAACGGGCAACGGCCATCGGCGTGAGGTAGCGTTTGCCGGAACCGCTGATTTGGAAGACATCGCGGTTAAGCGGTGAAAACTGATAGACGTACTGGTTCGTCGGATAAAAATTAAATTCTTTGCGACTAATAGTGATGATGTCTTCGGCCCGGTCGCCATAGAATTCAAAAATCTTTTTTGGGTTAACGATAGGACGAACTAGACCGCCTTCGGTCAGATAATACACGGCCGAACTGCCTTGCACTTTAACCAAGCTTGCGCGCGGATATTTATCGAGTTGAGCTTGGTTTATTGGTTGAATCATGTCAAACGTATAACCATAATCGTAGAAGATGGCGAGCGAAGGAAAGACATGTTTTTGACCATTTACTAGAGCATAAACTTCTCCAGAATTTGGAACAGAAACTAAGTTAATCTTCTGGCCAGATAAATCTTTCGGAGCGACGGCATTATTGATAGTCGCGGTGAGTTTAGAATTATCGGTCGAAGTCGAAGTGCCAGAACTGGCCACTGGAGTGTTGCTAAAAATATCAAAATTTAAACGGATCAGTTTTGGTTGATAAGTACCAGCCACATATGGTGCGGGTGCTGTTTGAGAATCACAACCAAGACCGGACATGGCTAAACCACGACAAACCATAGCTTGAGGATCTAGGGCAAGAGAAGAGCCCTGACTGGCTAAAATAGGGTATAAAGGCATGGCGATTAAGGCCAAAACTGTCGGTAATACAAGGGATAATTTAAGAATTTTTGTCATGGATATATAGTATCATGGTTAGCGAGTTGTGTCAAATCGAGACTAGAATTCATAAATTATGATACAATAATTTTATGGAATCAGATTCGCTAATATTAAAAGTCGACAATCTCGCCGTTCATTTGGATGGTCAGAAAATCCTACATGATGTTTCGTTTGATTTAAATCGCGGCGACACGGTTGCGATTGTCGGACCAAACGGCGCCGGTAAATCGGTGCTCTTTCGGGCTTTACTTAGCCTCGTCCCCTACACCGGCACTGTAACTTGGACCAAAGGTATTAAAATAAATTACATCCCCCAACGTTTTACCATCGACCGTGATTTTCCCTTGACCGTTCGAGAATTTCTTCAGTTCAAAACTAAAAACCATCACGCCATCCTTGATGCTCTTCGTTCCGTCGGTATTACCGACGAACATCATATTAATCACTACCTCCTCAATCAACGTTTGGGCTGGCTCTCGGGCGGTCAAATTCAACGGGTTTTAATTGCTTGGGCGATTGTTGATGAACCTGATGTAATTCTTTTTGATGAACCGACGGCGGGCATTGATGTTGGCGGTGAAGAAACAATCTATCATCTCATTAAAAAATTAAAGAACGAAAAAGATTTAACTATTCTCATCATCTCGCACGACTTGAATGTTGTCTATAAATATGCCACGTCAGTCTTGTGTTTGAATAAAGACATGATTTGCTACGGCACGCCCGCCGAGGCTCTTGATCCATCATCGCTCAAGGCCCTTTACGGCGAAGCGACTTTCTTCACCCATCACCACCACCAGAAATAAAACCTAAAGCACAAAATCCTAGATCCTAAACAAATCCCGAAAACATGAAATTCCAAATCCAAAACAAAAATTCAGAAGGTTTAATTATTAGAATTTTGTGAATATATTCACTTTACAATTAATAATCGGCGCGTTAATCGGTATTGGCGCCGGATATATTGGCGCGTTTATGATTCTCCGACGCATGGCTCTGGTTGGCGATGCCCTCTCCCACGTGGCTTTGCCGGGACTGGCGGTAGCATTATTATTTGGATTCAATTCTTTTCTCGGCGCTTTCACGGCCCTCTTTATCGCCATTGTCGGTATCTGGATACTGGAACGTAAAACGAATCTGCCCTCTGAAACACTGGTCGGGATATTTTTCACCACTGCCTTGGCCTTAGGTATTCTTTTAACTCCTCAACCGGAGTTATTGGAAGCTCTGTTTGGCGATATCGGCAATGTCGCCCATATGGATTTATACATTACCCTGCCGATTGTAGCTCTGGTGATTATTATTCTGAAGCTTATTTCCAAGCCCTTAACCTTGAGCACAATTTCCAAAGAACTGACCCAGTCAATGTCAATGAAAATTCCTGTGAATGCCATTAATTTTATCTTTCTGGCGTTAATCGCCGTTATTGTCGCTCTCGGTATCAAAGTTACGGGCACACTCCTCATGGGCGCGTTAGTTATTATCCCCGCCGCCGCCGCTCGCAATATTTCCCGTACTTTTTCTCATTACGCGTTTATGTCTGCTGTTTTAGGTGGTATCACCGCCATCGCCGGCATCGCTATCGCCTATCATTACAATTTCGCTCCCGGCCCTCTCGTTGTCCTCTCCGGCGGCGTCCTTTTCTTAATTTCCCTTTTATTCAAGCAATAATTGTAAAAAACGGTAAAATATAGTAACATCTTGGAGTTGTTGCCGAGCACTTTCGTAACGAAATTTTCAGATTGCGAGCGAGACAAGGAGAAATTTGGAGCCATACTGATGTATGGTGAGAAATTTCGACGCAGTCGCAGCCACAATGTGAAAATTGCAGTAGAAAAGGTTTCGGCAACGACTCCAACTACTATGGCTATCCCCGTAAACGATTTAAAACCCAAAACATATTTTATTTATGAGGGCCAACCCTACGTGGTTTTGGAAACTCATCATTTAAAGATGCAACAGCGTCGACCGACGGTGCAGGTTCGGATGCGCAATCTCATCAATGGTAAAATGCTCGAACGCAATTTCGCCCAGTCGGATATTTTTGAACCCGCCGACGTCGAGCACCAAAAAGTTAAATATCTTTACGCTCATCGCGATCAGTATTGGTTTTCATACGAAAAAGATCTGCCTGACCGGCAGGCAGGACCGGCCAAGCGTTTTGAATTAAAATCCGAAATTATCGGTGATTCTGCTAAATTTCTTAAGCCCAATACCTTAATTGATGCCATTGCTTTTTCCGCCGAAGGCGGATCCGCCTCCGGCGGAGAGTCTCAAATCATCAGCATTGAATTGCCCATCAAAATGGAGTTCAAAGTTACTGAAGCTCCGCCAGCCATCCGGGGCGACACCGCTCAAGGGGGGGTCAAACAAGCGACGATTGAAACCGGCGCCTCAATCAACGTTCCTCTCTTTATTAACCAAGGCGATACTATCTTGATCAACACCGAAACCGGTGATTATGTAGAACGAGTCAATAAAGGTTAATTAAACTCACAAAAAAATGATATTTTATAAATGGCTCGTACGAGTCATTTATAAAATAATTACTAGTTGTAATGTTTTTGAAAAACAAGGAGCAAGATTGGAACAAGCGCCCAATAAAAAAGGGCGTGTTGATTGCCGATATAGGGCAAGGCGCCCGCCGGTAAACGCTGGCTGATATTATAAAAACTGGGGGCGAGGTTGAGAATTATAGAAATAATAAATCCCAGTTGGGCCAAGCCCATCGTCACCACGGCCGTAAAAGACGACTCGCTTAAATTAAATCTAGTCTTTAGAATTGACCGATTTAGCAACCCAAATACAATCGCGTATAGAACGAAAAATACAAACACACGAAGAGTCGGTAAGTCGTTGGTGAAAGATTGATTATTTAGTAACCAACCAAAGAAAGGAAACATGGCCTGAAGCGTAAAGGCAACATAAATCGCCAATACCGAGATGAGCGTCCGTGTCCGACCGAGAGTTAAAGCCATGAGCAAAACGCCGACCACGACCAGAATTCCGAACAACTCGCCCGAAGTCAGTGATGGCGCGGATAAGGTTCCCAAGCCCGGCATCGTAATCTGGCCCGCCTTTTCGGTTACGGTTTTTATCGCCGCCTGTCCGACCGCTTGCGACGCCGATGCCGTCACCTCCCCAAAAGTCGGAATATGAAATATCTTCAAAAAATTTGAGATAGTATCCATTGAGTTTAATTATAACATAAAAACGGGCGTAAACCCGTTTTTATGTTAGCGAACTTTGATATTGACGACTAAATCGCCGGGAGGTTGACCGCCTTTGCCGGCGTTGCCAGCTTGAGGAACGACGATATTGTAGGAACGGGGAAGATTCAATGGAAGACGAATTTCAATGGTCTGGCGGAATTTGGATCGTCCCCCGCCTTTGCAAGTGGGACATTCTTTTTCAGGCATTCGGCCCCGGCCCCGACAAGTCGGACAAACCATGATAGTGGAAAAAACTCCAAATCCACTCCGGGCTTGCCGGCGAACTTGACCCGCGCCTTTGCAGGTTTGGCAAGTGGTTATTTTGTAACCCCTGGCGACGCCTTCGCCTTTGCATTCCGAACAGGCATCCTGAATATTATATTCCAGTACCCGAGTGGTACCGAGGTCTTTTCTGTTAACCGTCACTTCGATAAATAAATCTTCACCCTTGCGTTCTGGCTCCTGTTGGGGCTGGCGATAACCGCCAAACATTTCCGAAAACATTTCAAAAATATCATCTGAATTTCCTCGCCGTTCGCCCCGGCCCCCGCCGCCAAACATGCTCCAGATATCTTCTTGATTGAAATTATAGCCGCCCTGCTGACCGTTGCCGAAACCGCCGTCGTTATAGGCGTAGCCGAGCGTGTCATAGTTAGAACGCTTCTGCGGATCCGAAAGCACTTGATAAGCCTCGTTCACTTCTTTGAACTTAGCTTCATTCCCCGTCTTTTTGTCAGGATGATGTTCGTGGGCCAATTTGCGGTACGCCTTTTTAACCTCATCAGCTGATGCGGTCCGCGGTATCCCTAAAATTGTGTAGTAATCTTTGGAAGCCATATTAGTTCTATATTATTCTACCACGACTTGACTGTTTATATCAAGGCGTGTTATACTGCTTTTGTCAGTTCTTTTTCCAATTCGATAGAAACGTGAATGGCGCTCTGCGCCTGTGCTTAGCACCACTTTCTATCGAATAGCTGGCCCGGACCTACATCGCCCTGCGCCGGTTGATGGCAGGTGATCCGGTTTGAGTCCGTTTCTTAGGAGGAACTGTAGCCAGGACAGTTCCCTCCGCGTCTTCCCCCGACTTCGGTCGGGGGTTTCTCTTTTTTAAACAATCAGCACTTCGGCCTTTGTATCTCGCTCCTCAACCTTGACCATTTTGGTCTTTTTTAATATCCAAAATAAAATTAATCCCATAGCCATAGCTAACCATGCAAATATCCAGCTAAGTCCGATTAAAATTAAGAACAGCGTAAAAGATAGAATCGGTGGAGTATATTTAAAGTAGGGTTGGAAAAAATTATTAATTTCCGTATAAATGTCATTGGCGACCTGATTTAATATTGCTTGTTTTTGTTTGGGACTGCTTTCAATATTTGAACCAAACATTTGATCAGCAACCTGTTGAACAAGGGTCTGAATTTGTGATGGTAAACGCTCTGTTCTTTCAATATCTTTCATCACTTGGCTTTGATAAGCCGCGAATGAAATCATTAAAAAGAATCCAATAATAATAGGGTACAGACCGGACATCAGCGCAATCCGTGGATTAAGTTTGGTCCGTCCCGTCATTTCGTTTCTTACATTTGACACGGAGTAAAAATTAAAAAGCCAGAAGCCAAACACGGCAAGAAGATTTAGCCACGTAAATCCAAAAAGAGCTATAAACAACAGACCGACAATCGCGCTGATTGATACAGCCCATCGTCGAGCTGGAAATAGTATATACTCCAAAGCAATAAGACCCACAAGAAGTACAAACGCTAATCCCGCCGACAAACTAAAATTTAATCCAGTCACCGCATTAAACGAAACCGAACGCCCATAACTCCATACCCACCACGCCAAAACCGCCACCATCCCATGCCATACAATCAGTTTTAAAGTTAGCTTGTTCATTTAGTACTTAGTATTGCCCTTTTTCATAATCCGGCTTTAATTCTAGCCAATCATGATAAACTTTTCTACGAATTGCATCATCTCGCTTTTCAAAATTTCTGGTTGTTGGATCAATTTCAATCCAAGAATCAGAAGTCGGATTATATATTTCTAGCCAAGCATGCCGATGGGTGCCTTCGTGATCCTGCCCTGACAATATTCCATGAATAAACCTAACCGCAATTCCATATTTCCTAAGCACGACACCAAATATATTTGACATAGCGCCACAAGATACCATCCCGCGCTCTATC
>ERZ1292625.693-Hain-H41-01um-R1-693-length-47070-cov-7_pt1 | contig 47070 bp, 74 predicted proteins | sample MGYA00564400_ERZ1292625 | MGnify/ENA primary metagenome ERZ1292625 (study PRJEB36523, sample SAMEA6512639) | groundwater metagenome | collected 2019-01-08 | study: AquaDiva: Metagenomics assemblies of 32 groundwater samples
CCTTCAACGAGTCGTTGTAGGTTACAATTGTGGGAGCCGTTAGTAGTTTCTATTGATACTACATCTGACCTTACCATACTTGGTTCAAATTATGCTAACCTTGAAGCGGCTACATTTACCGCTGATGCGTTAGTAGTAGGTGTGACAATGTCTGCTCCTTCAGCGGATAACTATGCGTGGATACAAACGAAAGGTCCCGCATTGTGTCTGCAAGACGTAGAAGTAGGCGTTATCGGACAACCAGTATTCCTGTCAACTGCGACTGCCGGAGCAGTAGCCGCTCTGGATTTGATTGTTTCCGTAGTCACTTCAACTGGTGTAGGAACTGAATCTATCAACCAACCAATCATAGGATATTTAATGGATAATGGTGGGTCGGCAGGTTCTTCGTTAGTTAACCTTATTTTAGAGTAACCAAAGGAATTGTGTCAGGGAGAGGGGAAAATAATCTCCTCTCCTGACATAATGGTGAGATTATGGCAGATACAGCAACATTTTTAATACAGTCGGGGACTGCATTAGGTGCAAGTGGTGAGATTATTGCCGCAAGTGCTACAGGAGTCGGAAGGGCTGTAAGAGTTTTCGATGTTCACGCTGTAGCGATAACTACCAATACTAATCTTTATCTGAGAAGTGATAGTTTAACAGGAAGGCGGTATATCAAGGTAGAAGTAACCAGCGGTGAAGCGTCGGAAGTATATAGTGAAGGTATCGTATTTCCTAACGGTTTGTATGCGGAAACAGGAGCGACGTTTCAGTTTGCGTCTATAACTTGTAAGACTGAACTTTAAACATTTTAAACACTTTAACCAATTCTAACCCGAAAGGGAGAAAGTCAAAGGAGGAAGTATGAGTAGATTTATTTCAAAAGACGGAGTCTGGCACCCTGCTAAGGAAAAAGTAGCATTAACTAACCATAAAACAGGAGAACCATATATTTATGATGGTGCTGACAGGGCGGCGTTGTTTGAACTTTTCCAGCAGAAGGTAGAAACGTTAGGTCAGGATTTTCGTTTTGACTCCGACTTGTTGAATCGTATACGCCAACTTGGTTATAAGGACGTTGAAGAATATTTGAAGTTTATAGGCTATAACAAAGAAAAAGTTGAAGCTGACTTTAAAAAGAACGCTACAATGGTATCCAGACACGAACTTCCAGAAAAAGTTGCCGCTATTGAAAAGATGGGCGGGGGAACTGATACTTCAGGACAAGGGAATGATATCCCTGGAGGGTTTGGAAAACCGAAAGACCTTTAAGGTGAGTATATATGGCTTACGGAGAAATAACTGTAGATAGTAATACCTCGATTGAAATAGTTGCCGCAAATACTCAACGCCATTCCCTATTGCTTGTTAATCTTGGGGCTGGCGTTCTTTATTTGGGCAATAATTCGTCAGTAACTACTGCGACAGGTTTATTTTTAAGTTCAACGACTAACCTTGCTGAAGATAGCAGTGGGTTGAAGGTTTATTCAGGCGCTTATTTTGGTATTTCAAATACGCAGACAAAAGTTCGTTACTGGGAGAGAACTATTTAATGAGCATACGAATAGACTCTCCAGGTGGCGGCGGGAGTGTATCGGGAACAGCGACTGACCACTCGGTTCTTTTAAACCTCGATTTTGCTTCGGCAGGGCATACTGGTTTTGAAGGGACTGTCCCAACAGGAACAACAGCGCAGTTCTATCGTGGCGATAAGACGTGGCAATTAGTCCCTGATACGGGAACAGGTGCAGGGATAACTTGGAATAATGTAACCGCTACCGCTACCACAATGACGGTAGATAACGGGTATATTTCCAATAATGCGGCTTTGGTTACTTTAACATTACCTGCTACCTTTGCGATAGGTAAAGTGTTTAGAGTCGCTGGCGCAGGGGCGGGCGGTTGGAAGGTAGCCCAAAATGCAAGTCAGCAGATAAAGTTTGGTTCGGTAACTACGACTAACGGCGCAAGCGGATATTTGCAGAGCGTAAACCAGTATGACGCTGTTGAAATGGTGGTAATAGCGACTGACACGAATTTGATTGTAATAAGTTCACAAGGGAACATTACTTATGTATAGGAGTTAATATGGCGGTTCAAGATACTATTATACAAAAGATAAAAGAAGAATTGGCAAACGACCCAAATAGTATGGGTTATGCCGGCAAGACAGACCAAGAGATAACTGATTTATTGAACAATCCTGTTTATAAACAAAGGATAGTTATTGACACTGAAACTGCGCCTATTGCAAGGATACTTTCAGGCGTGGCAAATGCGCCTAATATAGTTGCTTTGCAAGATGTGGTAGACGCTAAGAAATAAGGAGACGATATGGCGGGGACACCTACTAATTTAACCTATTCAACTGAAACCACTCTTACGATAACTTTAGCTTCATTAGCTTCTTCGGCAACCGCTGGCAGAGAAAGTTTTCAGGTAAATAATACCAGCAATAACTATCTTGACGCTATGGTATATCTTGAGATACCTACGCTTGCGACGACTACAGCGGCTAATGATAAGGCGATTTACGTTTATGCGTATGGCGGGATAAGTGGAGATGATTTTATTGATAATGCTACAGGTTCAGACGCCGCCTTGACGATAAACACCCCTACTAACTTAAAACTTATTCAGGTAATTTCAGCGCCATTAACGAGTACAACTTATAAAGCAACTATCGGTTCGGTGGCTAACGCTTTTGGCGGGAACTTGCCGCCTAACTGGGGGATAGTAATCCAGAACTTTTCAGCATTGACGTTTAACGGAACGGAAAATAACTTTACTAAGTATTACGTAGGAGTAAGGAATACTATAGGATAATATGGGAGTATATTTAAAACGATATTATGATAAGCCGCCCGTCGGTTCGCAAATTGATTGGAGTCATCCTCTGGCGAAAGGGCTTGTTGGATGTTGGTTGATGAATGAGGGTGGTGGCAGATTGGTTAAGGACATTGTGGGTAGAAATAACGGTTCTATAAATGCCGCTACGATGTCTTACAAGCGAGGAAATTTAAACTTTACTGAAAATGCTACTGGTTACGTGAGGTGCAAAACAGGGAATATTGTAGGAGGCAATACTAATTTTACTATTATATCTTCAGCAAGAACTTCTGCTCCTGGGCATGACGCAAGTCCAGGAAATCCAGGAGCGGCGGCTAATGGTGGTAATGCTGTTTATTCAGAGAGAGCTTCTACGGGTAATGACATAGTTAAAATTGATTTATTTACTTTAACTGGTGACGGGACTAATGTATCATTGGAATTCACTTATAGAGATGATGCGGGAACATTATTACAAATCCGAGCTATAAAAAAGGGTTGGAACGATGGTAAGTGGCACACGTATGTTGCTGTAAAAAGAGCAGGAACACATTTAGTTTATGCAGACGGAAAATTTGAAAGTTCGGGTTCTTATGCTGGAACAGCAACATTTACTAATGCAAATGTATCAATTATTGGTAATGATTTTGCTGACACTGCTTCATCGTGGGTAGGAGATATTGAGTATGTTTATTTGTATAATCGTGCTCTCTCCCTCTCTGAAATCCAGCAACTCTACCAAGCACCCTATCAATTTATTAGCGTTCCTAAGAGAAGAATCTACTTTTTACCAGCAGGAGCAGTATCATTACCAAACCCACGCAGAAGCATCACGGGGGTAAACAGAATAAAAGGGATTAAGTCAATAACATTCTAATATGGCTACTAATAATTCAGTAAACTTACAGGTAACAAATAACGTAGACGGGTTTCTTGCCGCAGGTGGGACGACTCAAAGAAGCCTAACGATAACAGGTTCTAATATTATCGTTACAGGTTCAGGGACTAACGAATATACTTTTCCTGTTGCCAGTTGCACGTTAGCTTCCGCAGGGAAAGGGGTTACTGATGTTACCGCTTCACGAGCGTTAAACTCTACTTATTCCAACCTTACTACCGCAAGTTCAATGTTAGTTATGGTCACTTCACGATGTGCGATAAGTCTTGCAAGCGGGGTAGCGTGGATGCAGGCTAAGTCGGATACCGCTACTAATCCTTCTACCGTAGTATCGGGGATTGTCGGAATACAGGCAGGATTATTAAACGAAGATAATAGCTACCAAGTAGTTTTTCCTGTAGGAACGAGTAGTTATTATAGTGTTTCAACGTCAACAAGTAATGGGTCGGTTACCCTGGGGCGCTGGGTGGAGCTTGTATTTTAGATGGAAAAACAATGTTTAGTATGTGGTAAAAGTTTTTATAAATCAAAAAATGATTCTATTGAATATTGGAATAAAAAATTATATTGTAGCTTACGATGTTTCGGTATTTCAAAAAAAGGAATAGCTTTAACAGATAATCATAAAAATAAAATAAGCATATCTTTGAAAGGAAAAACACCAAAAAACTTGTCAACTATCCAGCAAATGCTAAGAACTGAAAAATGGAGAAGTGGAACATCTGCAACCCTAATGGGACATTCTGTGTCAAAAGAAACAAGAAATAGAATAAGTGCGATAAATGTCGGAAAGCATAACTCTTCGCAAACAGAATTTAAAAAAGGAATTCTTTTGGGAGCATCTCATCCACGCTGGAAAGGTGGAAGAATAAATTATCTAAAAAGACAGGCAAGAATTCGTGATGATTATACTTGTCAAATATGCGGATTACGAGATATAGAAATAACAGAAATAGACCATATTAAATCAAAAAAAGACTACCCTGACTTATTCCATGACATAAATAATTTGATAACATTGTGTCCTAATTGTCATAGACGTAAACATATTAGAGAAAAAATAAAAATAATGGAATTAACTTTCTAATGCAAAGATTAACTGTAAAAATGGTGTGGAATCAATTCCAACATCTGTGGTTTATGATGAATAACGATAATGACCGTTTTCTTATGCACTTTCCCGATTGCGAAAATATCAGGAAATATTTTGAAGGATTAGACGAAACAAAACCTAAAAAGTATATTATAACTATAGACAGGATAAATTAAGAGTTTTTAATGAACGATGAATATAAGTGCATTAAAGAGGAAGATTTGGGGAAGATGGGCGCTCAATTAGACGTTTGTCTGAAGCATGTTGAAGAAAGCAACAGAGAGGGCGGCTATCGGGATAGGTTGTTAAGAATGGAACAAGTGCAAGGTAATTTTAAAGAAACTCTGGTAACGTTGGATAAACATATCGGTAAAATGTCAACACGTGCGGCAGTTATTGGTGGAGTTATTGGAGGCTTAATCGGTGCGGCTTCTCCCTCGACCATACAGTTATTGGTGCAAGCTATCGTAAAGGTGTTACAGTGATAATAGATAAATGCCCTCATTGTGAAAGCAGGGCGCACCTTTACGCAGAACATACAGAAACCGAAGAAGTGATTATCCACTGTTGTAAGTGCGAATGGAAATCTAATCCTATTGCACGTCATTTAACAGTTGGTATTAAAACATTCAAAGAGCAAAGAGAAATATGGTGTTAAAATGGAGGTAATATGAAGAAAATTATGGTGTTGGTAGTATTAATGATGTTTTTTGCGGGGTGTGCGTTTATCAAGGGGAATGTTAAAGATTACAACACGGGTAAAAGCACTCCATTGATAGAGGGTGAAAAATCGCCAAAAGACACTGCTCAGGAAATCGTTGATTTGGTTAAGGGTATCCCCGTAGTTGGTAATTATTCAGGGTTCTTATTGCCTGTAATCGCTGGTTTTTTAACTTGGCGCAGGGGGCGTAGGATACGTTTAGGGCGGGGAATAGAGACTAACATTACAGGAACATTGGGAACTGCGATAGGTGTTGGTAAGGTCAACCTTGAAAACGTAGTTAAAATAGCGACTGATACCGTCCACGGTGCGTTTGAGATAGGAGCAGACGGTTCTGCGGTAAAGAGAACGTGGAAAGTGTGGCTATCGCTCATATTGGCAGGGGTATCTGGTGCGTTATTTATCCCTGGAGTAAAAGAGTTCTTGGTAGAAAACATTAAGTCAGTTACAACTATCAGTTTCCTTGCAGGCTTATTTGGCGGCGTAGAAAAGAAAATACAGAGTTTGGAGCATAAATAGTGAATATCATCGGGATAGTCCTATTGTCCGTAATCTCAGGGATAATAGGACGTATGGGCGGGGCGGGTAAACCTTATAAAAGTTGGATAAGGGATTGGCTTTGCCCCCTTCAAACAATACTTGCGCTATGGATACTTACTGGTATTGATATTAAGCATTGGTGGCTGTATTTAATAGTTTACGGGTTGATGGGCGGGGCTTTAAGCACTTATTGGGATTCGGTGTTTAAGTTTGATAATTTATGGATAAGCGGATTTGCAGTCGGTTTGACACTTTTACCTTTAAGGGTAGACTTTGTATTAGTTATAACCAGAGCAATAGTATTAGCGGTTATCTGGGGATGTTTGAATAAATACCTGCCTAAAAAAGTGTTGCTATGGCGTAGGGATGTCGTAGAGGAGTTTCTAAGGTATTTTGTATTGCCTTTAACTATTTTAATCTTCTTATATAGGTGAAATATGCTTGTATTCTCGGATTTAATCACAGAAGTTAAACGTAGAGCGACTCGTGATCAAAGTGGGACGACTTTTGATGAAGCTATTAAGTATGCGATAAACTCATCGTTATTCAGGATTTCAAGAGAAGCCCCTTGGCGTGTAATGCGCAGGCGTTCTACTTTTGATACGGTAGCGTCTTATACTACAGGTTCGGGGGGTTGTATTGTAGTAAGTAATTCTAACGTAGTAACAGTTACTTCTTCAACTTTATTAACTGATACTGTAGAAGTTGGAAGATATGCTAAGATGAGTGGTTCTTCTAAGTATTATGTAGTAGAAACTATCAACTCAAACACTATATTTACTCTTAATCAGTTGTTTACAGGAGTATCATCTTCAACCAATACTTACGAGATACTCCCTCAAGGCGAGTATAATCTCCCCATACAAGCAGGACATAGGATGTTTATGTGGCATGAAGATTACGGGTATCCTTTTAAATTGACCTATATTACCGACCATGATTTCTTTTCCAGAGGATTACATATTTACGAAAAGAACACCCCCACTTATTACCGTATGTGGGGTGAAGATATGGTAAGAAACCAAGTTAAGAGTGCGACTAATTTAGCGGTTAATTCATCTGTTTCAGGCGATACCAGTAAACAGATAACGGTATTCGGAACTATAAGTGGATATCCTGACTCTGAAATTATCACTTTAAATTCATCTAATGCAACTACAATAGTAAGTTCAACCAACGTTTTTACTTCAGTAGAACGTGTTACTAAGTCTGCTACTACGACAGGGCGAGTTACGGTATATGGTGACAGCGCTGTAACGACAAATACTACAATAGCGGTAATTCCTGCGGGGGATACTACATCGGGGATACTTTATAAGAAAATCTATCTTTATCCCCTACCGACACGAGTATTCCCCGTTAATGTTCAATATTATAAAGACCCGTTTAGATTAGTTAATGATGGCGATGTCCACGAATTAGGGCAGGAGTTTGACGAAGTTATCATACTTCTTTCGACAATGAAAATTAAAGCGGAAAGTGACCAAGCGGAAGCAGACAGGTTTGCTATAATATTTATGGATGAGTTAAAATCACTCAAGAAAACAAACGTGGATAAAATTGACTTTTTCCCTCATTTAGAGCGCCCAAGTGGGATGAAGAAAGGTATTGGTTTACGTGGGATTTCGTATAACCAGGTGGGAAGTAACTATGGTCCAAGTTCATATAGATAGAGGTGTACTATCGCTGGTTTAAGTTTTACAACGCCATCAGTTCCGATGGCAAGCAAATCTTTTAACGGGGGGTTAAACTCTACCGCAGGACCGCTTGGTTTGCAAGATAATGAATCTTCTGACCTCCAAAACGTGGACTTTGACAAGTTTGGTTCTATTCTTAAACGAAATGGTTATGTAACCTTAACCACTTCAACTACTATCGCTACAGGGACAAGCTATGGTTTACATTGGTATGAATACGATAATGCAGGAACGATTACAAGAGAAACTTTACGGGTAACCTTGACCTCTGGGACTAACTGTTGGCTTGAGCGTATGGACGGTCTTGATGGCACGTGGGATAACATTACCCAAGGGATGACTTTGACTAATTACCAGTGCCAATTTACTAACTTTCTTAATCGTACTCATATAACTAACGCAAACGATAAACCATTTATGTATAATGGCGTAACGACTACTACTACCCTAATGACTGTTCCCACGGGCTTAACTAAAGCTCAGTTTAACGAAGAGTTCAACAATTATCTTTTTCTGGCAAACTGTACAGTATCTTCTACTGCTCATAATTCAAGGATATATTGGTATAATATAAAGTCAGACAGTGTTATTACAGATACTGATTTTATAGAAGTGGCAAAAGATGATGGGACGGTTATTACAGGGATAAAAAAATTAGGCGATAGGTTAGTTGTATTTAAGGAACGTTCTATCTATAATACTCTTTTTACTGGTGACGCAGATATACCTTTTATCCTTCCAGGTGGTGGAAAGTCTAATTCAGCGGTCGGTTGTATTGCCCCTTATTCCATCCAAGAAGTAGAAAATGGGTTGGTATTTCTTTCATTTGACGGTCTTTATTTTTACGATGGTCTTAATTCTTATAAAATTTCAGATAAAATAACTTCTACTTTTGCTGATATGAATGAATTGAAGTTTGCCAATGCGACTTCTTTAGTTCACAAAACCAAGAATAGATACTGGTTATCTTTGCCATTTGGTTCAGGAAACACAAATAATAGAATTATTATATGGGATTATTTCAATAATGCTTTTTCGGTTTATAATGGTATGAACTCCGCCTCAATGTCTATATTCTATGTAAGCGGAGTTGATGAACGCCCATATTTCGCAGATTATAGCGGTTATGTATATAGAGCTGATACAGGTTTAGATGATTATCCTCTTAACGTTCAGACAGCTATAAATACCTACTACTGGACTAATTGGCGTTCGTATGATGATTTAGTAGACCAAAAAGGGATACCGCATGTTTATATCTATTATACAACCAATAACACTGTATTGACTTTTGCTTATGCTTATGATTTTGAAAGTGCGGCACAGTATTCCCAGACTTTTTCTATGGCTACTTCTACAGATACCTATGGTGTAGGATTATATGGAACTGCTGTCTATGCGGGTGCTGGAGGTGCTTCTGTAAGGAGAGATTTAACAGGAAGAGGTAGAGTAGTAAGGTTCAGGTTTTCTAATTCAACCTTGTCAGAAACGTTCAGAATAGACGGGTTTGGTCAACTTCCCCACTTGGAAACAAATAAATGAAACTAAATAAGATTTCAAACTATGTCGGGTTTAAGATAAGCAAGATAGAGGATTATGTTCGGGCGATAGATACCGACCTTAAAAATTTATTCCTTTTTACACAAGGGAGAGTAAGGTTCGGGTCAGGGACGGACAACACTTTTGGTGAAAATGTAGCAGGAGAGTTCCAGACTTTAACTACTCCCACAGCTACTAATTCAGAATTTAACGTTACTCATAGTTTAGGCGCAGTGCCGACAGGGGGCTATTTAGTGGTCAGCCAGGCAGGTGCGGGTGATTTATATACAGCAACAGGAAGCAATACCTCGACTAAAGCATATTTCAGGTCAAACGTTACTTCAACTAATTTTACGGTTTTCCTTTTAAAATGATAAACTTCGATAAGTTTGGGTTTTGTTGTCTTTGCCATAAACAAATGGTCATAGAGGAAGTTATTGACAGTAAAGTTCAAATTAGATTTACTCCCGAATATATCGAAGAAGAATTTTTATTGGACAATGGCAGTAGAATGAGAATAGCAATGTGTATTCAATGTAAGCAAAGTTATTCTGATAAAGAAAACGATAAAATCATGCAATCTGTAATTTCAGGGTGGGAGAAAGAAGTGGAAGTTTTAAATTGGAGCGAAGAAAAGAAAGAAAAGTATCGCAAAGATTATTACGGTCTTAAGATAGTCACTAAATCTTTTGGGAAACCTATTGATATCCTTGAAAGAGAATTGAAAGATTTTAAAGATAAAAAGGTGAAATAATGGCATTGATTTCAAAAACATTCACGTTTACGGCAGGCGCCACGATTATTGCTTCTGAACACAATACTAACTTTGATACGCTTTATAGCGAATTCAATGGGAATATAGATAATAATAATATAAAATCAGGTGCGGCGATAGCGGATAGTAAATTAGCGCAGATAACGACCGCAAGTAAAGTAGCTGAAAGTGCTATAGTTAATTATCCGTTTAAAACTGGAGATTGGGTTTTGTCAAGCGTTACAACTGCAAGAACTGGATGGTCAAATGTATCAGCAACTTATAGCAATAAGTTTATGCGAATAAATGCAACTCCATTAACAACCGGTGGCGCAGATACGCATAGTCATACTTTATCTACGACAAATTTGCCAAGTCATAATCACGGGGTAAGTGCTATTACGGTGGCGGATGAGAGTGCACATACGCACGGAATACAAGCTTACACTATATCAGCTGGAGCTGGGACTGGTTGGACTAATTTCACTGCTAATATTGCTTCCCGCACTTCAGATGCAGGTTCAGCCCATACCCACATCCTTTCAGGTAACACCGATAGCACAGGTTCAGGGACGGCGTTTACCGCTGATAATGTACCTGCGTATGTACAAGTAGTTATATTTCAAAAGGATTAAAGATGGATAATGAAATGGTAAAAAAAGAACAATCATTCACTCCTGGATTTGGAGTGGCGGGATTTGTAATTTGTCCGTTTATGTCAATTACTCATCCGGCGCAATGCGTTAAACAAGGATGTGAATTATGGGTTGAATTAAAGAATAACGATTATTTTGTTGCACGGTGTTCTTTAGCGTGGATAGCGATTTTATCAACAGAAACAAGACAGTCAATAGAAAAACTTACATTAAAATAATATGGCAACGATAGTAAAACCTTATACATTTAGCGCAGGAGCGACGATAGTAGCGGCAGAGCATAATGACAACTTTGACACTATCTATAACGATTATAATGGAAACATTACCAACGCTAATATCGCCTCTGGTGCGTCTATAGTAGATACTAAGTTAGCACAGATAACTACAGCTAATAAAATTTCAGGAGCGGCTATTACTCTTTTAACAAGTTTACCGTCAGGCGCAGGATTAGTTCCTATCACTAATATAGCGACAGTCACGGGGACAGGAACGATAAATTGTGTGTTGACCGCTTCTAAAGGACCTGGGGCGGTAACCTCGACTGCGGTCAATGGCTGGATAATGTTTGTTATCGGGAGCGATAATAACTATATCCCATACTGGAAATGACAATCGTAGGACAGCTTAATAAGATATATTTTGAAGAGGAATGGTGGCAATCGCATAAAGAAACATTGGCAGGGATTACTAATTATCATCAGACAATGATAGATAAACAAAATTTAATATGTTATGTTGAAAATGGTGAAATTTTGGGTTATTATGAAATATGGAAAGTAAACTGGAAACAACTTAAGTCAATCTTAAAGAACAAGACATTTATCGCTCCGTTTGAAGATACTTTATCGGGGAATATTTGTTATTTGGCTAATCTATGGGTTAAGAAAGATTGTCGTAAAAATTATGTATTCAAGAAACTCAAGAGAATATTCAATATTCATACCGAAAGTTGTGATTATTTTGTAGGCAATGAAACGAAAAACAATAATCGTTTAAGATTTTATAGGAGGAAATAATGGGTAAGGAAAAACAGTCAGGTTCAACTACACAAGTAACTAACCAAACGACTACGCCAACGCCAACACCTGAAGAAACTCGGCTTAATCAGTTGCAGATACAGTCAACAGAAGCTACTCAACCACAGATGATTGAAGCACAGAAAAGTGGGCTTAACCTTATAAACCAGTTACTTTCCGGACAAGAAAACTTGCCAGGGTTTTTCACTCAATTAGGAAAAGGGATTTCTCCTGAGATTACCAATGAAATCGTCCAACAGTCTTTACGAGACATTATGCCATCATTTCAACAGTCAGGGATAATGGATAGCGGGGTAGCGGCTTCTATCGCAGGAAGAACTGCGGGCGATATTAGGCGGGCAAGTGAAGAGTTTAACATAGGTAATCGTTTGAATCTTCTCAATTTAGCCTTATCAGGACAAGCGCAAGTGCAACAGCCGATACTTGGACAATCGGAAATGTTAGGTTCAAGGTTAGCAGGGCTAAGGTCGGTAAACCAGCAGGGAACGTCTACGGGGACTTCCGCTCAATATGGAATGAATCCATTTTTGAAAAGTTTCCAAACACAATTAGGTTCTTCAATGGGCAATGCTGTGGGTAGCCGTATTGGAAATTGGAAGTTTGGTTAAAAGGAGAATAGATGCCTACTAAAACATACCCGAATAAGGAAAAGCCGAAAGATAACAAGCAGATACTCCTTGATTTAATCGCTAAAGAATATGGTTCTCATAACGCTATGGTAATGGATAAGGCGTTCAAGACACAAGATAAGCAGGTAGAAGAAGCAATGACTCAAGGTGGTATGACGGCGAATGATATAGGAAAAAGTATCGGTATAGACTTGAGTTCGTTCATGAATAAAGGTAAATCTGTAGCTTCTCAATCGTCAATATCACCACAGCAACCTCCTCAAACTGACCAGACAGGAGTTTTAAAGGACTTTATCGGTTCAATTAAACCTGCTACGGGTGCATATAGTGCCGCACAAGTAACCCCTGAAGGTAATCTGCAAAAAGCAGGATGGTTAAGAGAAAATTTGGGAACAAGCACGGAAGATTTTTTAAAACAGCTTCTTACTTTATCGCAAGTCCAAAAAGCTCCTATTGAAATACAAGCAGAACAACGAAGGCAACAGGCAGAGTCAAGGTTACAGGAACAATTAACTCTTAACAAGTCAGCAGAAAGCAGGCGGCAGGACAAACAACAATTAGACATCTTACGTTATTGGGGGGCGGAAGTAACTCCTGAAATGTTAGAAGAAAACCCTGCACTTAAAACTGCGATTACTCCGATGGTTAAAAAGTTAGGGATTATGCCGAACGTTAATCCTGAAACGGGAGAATTGACTTTTGATATACCAACCCAAGCAGAATATCAGCAAAGAGCGACTTTAGCGGTAGGTATCCAAAAGAAAGAACTTGAAAGTATGGCGGAGAAATTGCCTAATCTTGATAGGGCAACAGACGCTATTTCCCAATTAAAATCATCTTTTAACTCTGCGTGGACGCCGAAAAGCATAGATGAAGATGATCTCGTTGAAGGTATATTTGAAAGACTAAGAGGAGCAAGTGCGATACCCGTAGAAAGCTGGACACAAACTAATCCCGAATTACATACTTACTTGTCAAACGTAGGAGCTTTTTCTTCTCTTATTTCTAAAGGTGGATTTATGGAGGCGGGTGTTCTTACTAACCAAGATATTCAAAGAGTAATCCAAGCTCTTCCTAAACCTGGCTATAGTAAAGAGAGGGTAGCTATGGCTTGGAAAACCATTGATGAAGTAATGGGAAGTGCAAGGAAACGTTTTGAAAGCAAAAAACAGGAATATGGGGCAAGCGGAAAACAAACACAAGAACAATCTAACGTTAATAAAGAAACGGATAACAAATGGCAGAAATTCCTTAAAATTACAGGGAGAGCTAAATAATGCCTGTTACAAGAGAACAGTTTGACGATTTAATTGCAGAAGGTTTAACGGTAGAAGAAATAGCTGATTTTGATAAAAAAAGCAGTCAAACACAACAACCTCCTCAAGGGAGACCTTCTATTTTAGCTCAATTAGTTCGCTCGGTAATGAAAAATGCGCCAACAGAACAACTTAAAACTTCTCAGTATGCTCTTGAAAATAAAGAAAATATACCCACGCCACAAGAAGGTCAATCTCTAATTGATTATGTAAAGAATTATCAGCAAGTATTACGACCCCGAGAGCAGGAAATAGCCCAAAAAGGAACTGTCGCTCAATTTGAAGAACCCATTACTGCGGGATTAGCAGTTAGTGGCGCTACTGCACCTTTACAGACAGCTAAAGCATTAGGTAAATTTGGGATATTAGAAGGTTTATCGGAACTCACGGGATTAAATAAGAAAATCCAAAATATACAACAACCAGAGTTAAGGGATATTGCGGATATTGCTAAAGTAGGAGCTGAAGGAGCAGTAGCTTCTCAACCGTGGAAATTGCCTAAGTCCGTTAAGACGGTAGAGACTAAAATAGCTGGAAGGGTTATAGATTCTTTGATAAAACCTCGTCATAAAGAATTTATGTTTGGGAAAAATCCAGGTGAAGCCGTAGCGAAAGAAGGGATTGTTGCTAATAATCTTGGCAATTTAAAAGATAAAGTTGATGTAAGAATAAAAGATTTGCGAGGGACTGTTTCCGATATAAGAAATTTACCTGAAAATTTTGAAAAGAAAATAGACGTGACTGAAACTTTGAAACCTCTTAAAAATGCTTATACTTATTTAAAATCTATCGGGGAAAAAACACACGCTACCGAATTAAAAAGGATAGAAAATGCTTTATCAGACCTGCAAAGTTCAGGCAAAGATTTGACTAAACTTAATATTAGCGAAACTTATCAGTTAAAAGAAGCAATAAGTTCTATGCAAGATTGGACAAGTGAAAGCCCTGCAAGTCATAGGGTTAATGTAGCTTTAAGGAAAGCATACCATCTTACAGATTTGCTTATTGATAAGGCAATACCTCAACTGGAAGTTTTAAATTCAAGGATTTCTAATCTTATAAGTGCTAAACAAGCTATAGATAATAGAATTGAAGTTTTAAGAAGAAGCGAACCAATGCCCACTTTATTAAAAATATTAGATTTACCTTTTGCAACGATGAAAACTACTTTAGGAAAAACTGTATTAGCAAATTTACTTTCTGAAAAGTTTAAGAAATCTAAGTAAGCAAAGCTATAATACAACCAATAATCCATATAATTATTAAAAATACAATCCACTCTATTGACATTATTTCACAACTCGTATTTTATTAAGGTCAACTTGATACTTCCCCGTTACCGCTTGTTCTTCCGCTTTTTTAACTTCTCCCTCAAGAGCGTTGAATAAGGGGTTTATATCATCGTCAATCTCATCATACTTAAACTTTATCGCTTCATCAAAGAACTTCCGTGCGTTTTTAAAGTCGCCCATCAATAAACTTACGCAGGATAAGTTATAGAGAACCTTAAAGTCGTAAGGTTTATGTTGGTGTGCCTCGCACCAATCATGAAACGCTCCCTTAAAATCGCCCATACCGAACTTCTTAACGCCTCTCATTAACCAGGGATAGTGAAGTTTTTTCTCTTCGTGGATGTTATACTCGATAATCCAGTAATCCGAAATATACGAAGGCATAATGAACCATAAGCGGGTTAAGTAGGCGGAAAATATCCCTACACATACTAAAGGGAAATCCTTTATACTGTATGCTAAAAATACCATCATTCCGACGTTTGCAAGATAACAGTAGCGTTCTGAAATCTGTTGTTGGATAGTCCTAATATTACACCACATAGCGATATTAACGCTGAACCATACAAGTCCCCAAGAGGCTAAATTATGATAGGAATAGACGTGGAAGAGTATACTTAAAATAGTAATAATCCCGCACCAGAAATCCTTATTTAACGCATATCCTTTCTTGTTATCTGTTTTATTCGTTCCAAACCCGTAAAGAAATTTATGGTATAAACCTATTTTAAAAGGGAATAAACAGAGATTAAAATAATACCCAAAGCTTTTAGTAAATACGATAAGTTTTGACGGTTTTATGGCTAACATCTCGGTATTGACGGTTTTATTTTGGTGATTATAGATTTTATTATTGACTATCTTCCCCATAGCGCCCCATTTCATATATACAGGGATAAGAAATAGCCAGAACCACCATTTAGTGCCTAAGAACCCTGCAGGAGTAAAGAAAGCGCTTGGCGAGATATATGGCGCACACCAATAGAGTATGGGCGCAAGGAAAGGAACTAAGAACATTATTAATGTAGCTGTAGTGGCAAAACTATACCCTCTGCCACTTAACCATACCGCCCCACCTTGCATATTTACAGGATTAACTGAAAAGAACAATGCGGTTATTAAAGCTATAGGGCTGTTTCTTAATAAGACATATACAAGAACACAATTTAATGTATGCAAACATAAAGTCATGAAGTGCGCATGTTGAGTATTAATATACCTATGTCCCCAAAACTGGAGCCATAAGCCGTGAATGAAATGACGGGGTTTAGGCTCAGTTTTCCACGATACCACTAAATCGTCGGATACGTAACCGAAACGAAGTGTTCGTGCGTAAACAAGAAAATTCAATAAGACAATAACCATGATATCATTTATCATTTACCCCTCGCTTTAAAATTGAATCCAGTTTCAATTTCTTCTATACATTTACAATGGTATCGATATTCGTTTGCTTGATTAACTGTCCAAGAGTTTAACATGCAATGTATAATATGGAAGAACCCTTTCGGATGGTCTCCGAAAAACAGAATATAATCGGTTACACTATCCATAATATTTAAGAAACTTTCTCCATTATTGTAATCTTTCATATTTTTTTTGAGGATTATCTTCTTTATGAAACAAGGTCTTTTGAGATTAGTTATTTGGTTTAATCTTGTTTTAAGCAGTTTTACCAAAGTAGCATTTTTAAGTTCAAAAGCCAGGAAGCAATCTGGATAGGGTTCGTAAAGAAAGAATTTGCGCCTGATGTAAGGAGAAAGTAGCATAACAATTGAATTCAGGAAACATCTGAATTCTCCATTCTCTTCTGATGTAAAATCGCTCAATTTTTCAATTGTTTTCTTTTTATTCTTAAAAAATATCCACAAATGATACCATTTCATCTTCTCCTCCAATCTTTCGGCAACATCCAGTTAGGCAGAAATATTCTTAAAAAGGTTACTATCGCACGTTTGCACCTTCCCCAATCTGAAATGTAATGCCATAGCATACGGGGGCTTGAGTTATATTTCCATACCGCCCAAGCTCTATATTTATCCAGTTCGTCAATTGTCATTCCTTTAGGCGCATAAACGACTACCGAGAGATTTATCTTGGTAAAGTCAAAGTTTTTCGGTAGTTCCCCTGTTTGGAAGAGCCTTTCAGTTGCCTCTCCGCCAGGTAACGGTAAGAAAGGGACAAAGTTCGCCCCATGAAGCCATTTAGATTTACACGCCCATCTTACCGATTGTTTAAGTTCCTCTTTCGTTTCTCCGGGAAATCCCAGAATAAAATTACCCACAGGTTTAAATCCATTTCTGTTTAATATCTCCAATCCTTTTTCTAATTCTTCTTGTTTTAAATGCTTATTCATTAACTCCTGTCTTACTCTCGGCACTGCACTCTCTATCCCCACACCAAATGAACGTTCAAAGTTTGCCTCTTTCATTAACGTAAGCATTTCATCATCCACACGATTAAGGCGTAAACCTGTAGCAGTAAAAAAACGAAAGCGATTGCCCTGCGATATGGTGTGCCTGCAGAACTTCTTAACAAAGTCAGGATACATCGTAAACCCTTCATCATTGATTATGAACCTTTCTACCCCGTAATCTTTATTCAGCATAAGGATTTCCTGCCAAATATGTTCTAACGAACGCCAGCGGACTACTTTACCGAGTTTCACGCAGAACTGGCAGGCGAACGGACAGCCCCGTGAGAAATGCACGTTAATTGACTTGTCGCCTACGTTCACTTGTTTAAAATACTTCCGGGGGTCTATTAAATCCCATGCAGGAAAGCCAAACTCTTCTATATTTTTATACTCTATATTCCTGTTGACTTTGATATTTCCGTTTTCACGATAAATTAAACCTGTTACCGCACGAAGGTTGCGTTTGCCTTGTTGATATTCTTCAAACTCTATTAAAGGTATTTCGGCTTCTCCTTTAAAGGCGAAGTCAGCTTCGGTAAGATAGTTTAAGATATGTTCAGAAGCGCCGGAAGCGTGCGGACCGCCTACGATAATTAAAGGGTGATAGTTTAACTTCTTTACTTCTTCAAGGAGTATCTTGGTAGATTGTAAGGCAGTAGAGAATACATTTACTCCGATAGCACCTGGTCGGGTATCGTTAATATGGCTAACTATTTTTTCAGTATCCCAATTCTCTACAAGGCAATCTTTAATTTCAGGCGTATGTCCTAATTTTCGTAGGGTAGTAGCGACATATCCTAAACCTATCGGGGGAGATTCAATGAACATCCTAATCCCTTTTTTAGGCGGTGAAATTAGCAGATATCGCATAGACATAAAACGTGTCTCCTTCCTCTTTTATTGTGTTAATTAACTTGAATAATTTAATATATTCAATCGCTGGATAGCCTAAATGTAGTTCGGTTTTGTAAAGTTCGCTAAAAACCGCATAGTGTAAGTTAAACTCTTTGATAGATAGGTTTGTCTGAGCTATTGCTTTTTGCGGATTTGGCGTATGGGGGATAACGACTATCCGCTTATCGGTTAAATACGCCATACTATAAGCGATAAGCCCTTCGCAAAGTATGCCATCTTCAGGGAGTGACTTTAAATAGGCAGAAGTTTTTTTACCTTGGAATTTTGGTTTTGGGTATAGCAAACGGCGGTTAAACCATAAAAATCCCGCTAAAGTTCCTTCAAACGCAACATAGAGCCATAATTCAGGCATATTAGGTAGTCCTTTAGCTATAAAATAACCCAATAACGGTATCGCTACGATAGAATTACGAGGTAACCACCGTTTATAGAGCGAAGGATAAAGTAAACAGAGTGCTGATAGGGATAGCCATAAAGGAGCCTCTTCTGTCCCCCTTACAGATATATAACTTAAAATAACTACCAGCACTCCGATTAACCAATTTAGCTTTTTATTCTTAATCATATAAAGCCCAAAAATACCACCTATTCTTTTGTACCAATTCCTAAAATCATATCCTAACTCTTTTTTACCGTAATATTCATAAGTATAAGGGAAATACATCGGACTAATCAGTTGTTCAAAGGTAACGTTTTTTACAGGTTCTATCTTTCCGTCAAGTCCGCTTGGGTAGTAATCTTTCCCTGCGTAATTCCTTATTTTTGCCATAATCCATTCTTGATAAATTAACCAATAAATCCCTAACGAGGCAATATTGATAAGTTCAGAATGTCCAAAAATAAACCAAAAGAACCATACCCAGAATAACCTGAACCCTGCGTAACTACAAGTTAATCCTGTTAAACCCCACGTTATCCCCGCCCATATTGGATGATTGGTAACAAATAAAAGTAATGTCGTTGTTCCAAGTAACACTATTAACTCATACCTAAAAATACGGTTAGAATAGTAAATTAGGGTATAATTGAAAGTAATAAACCCCATTGCTATTAACCATTGGCTATCAAATAGTCCGAGATGATGGAATAAATTCCCACAAGAAAAATATAACCCGATACTGTTTAAAAGTGATACTGTTATCCCTGCCTTATAATCTGCCATAAACCTGCTGAATTGTTTAATTAGCCAGGAATACAACGGAGGATGGGTGTCGTAGAACGATTTATTCCATAACTTATAAAAGTTCTTGGCAGTTGTCAGGTGGCGTGCTTCATCGCCCCAAACCAATAAGTCTTTCTTATTGGTAAATATTCTTAGTAATAGATAAATTATGAACATAATATTTTATTGTTTTAAACAATCCCTCATCTAATGTTGTCTGTGGTCTATAATGTAAAAGTTCTCTGGCTAATGTTATATCTGCATAATGTCTCCTAACATCTGCTATCCTTGATTTTTTATGTTTTATTTTACGGTGATAATCTAACATATAACATATTTTTACAACAAGCTCTTTTATAGTAGTTTCTTTCCCGCTTGCTATATTTATTATCTTACCACGTGTTTTAGGATGATTGTAAACTTTGATTATCCCGTTTACCATATCTTTCACATAGGTAAAATCTCTCGTCTGACTTCCGTCGCCATAAATTATTATTGGTTTATTGGTAAGTATTGAATGTATCGTTTTGGGGATTATTGCGCCTAATTCTTCCGGTTGACGTGCGCCGTAAAGATTGAAACCTCTTACGATAGCGGTGTCTATTCCGAAAGTTTTATAATATGATAGTAGAATCAAATCTGCGCTTGCTTTAGCGGCGGCGTAAGGAGTTGTAGGATTCAGAGGGTGTGTTTCTGACATAGGGACTGTTAACGCTGAACCGTATGCTTCTGAACTTGACATTTGTATAAGTGTCTTAAACTTTTTCAACCTGCATAGTTCGCAGAGATTAGTGGTCATTTGAGTAATTTTACTCACTACAGTTAATGGTTTTACAAGTGATAAAGGTAATGGAAGCGTTGCCAAGTGAAAGACTACATCTATCTTATTACTTTCAAAGTATAGTTTTATTTCTTCAAAATCGGTTAAATCTTCGTTATTAAGTAAATCAACGCAATAAATTTTCTTCGGGTTCTGCTTTTTGAGTTCTTCTATTAAATGACTTCCTAAAAACCCACAACCACCTGTTACTGCTATTCTTTTTCCTTTTAACATTTAACCCCCCGTCATTCCAATTATTCCTCCGAGATATTGAACTATTTTATATATAATAAATCCGATAGTTAGGTGCGGTTGAGATAAGAATAGTCGCCAATTACGGAAAAAACAATTTCTTGCGGGTTGTAATTGCTTGACTCCCCGTCCTTTGTGTTTTTTAAGGTAATGCCTCATAAATTTACCGTAATAAATGCTCTTTTTAAGCACTTGCCATAGATTTTCTTCTTCGTGTAAATGGTATTCTCGTGCGTCAATTCTGCCTGTTTTATACCCACCCTTATCTAACCTATGTTGGAAATCTTCTTCTATTTGGACTAATTCAGTATCGAAACCGCCTAATGTTGTGAATACGTCTTTACGAAAGAAACGTGCGCTTTCTATCACATTATCCCCGATATAGGTCAACCGTTCTAACGCTTTAACTTTCCCCCAATAGTGAGTAACCCGTTTATCGGTTAATACGGACATATAAATAGCGTCATACCCTTCTTCAAGTTTTCTTACGCCTTGTTCAATGAAGTCTAAATCTCTGGTCATATCTGAACCGCTTAAATAGATATATTTACCTTTAGCCTGCAACATCCCAAAGTTATCTTGAAAAGCTCGTTCTGGACCTATTTTATGAAAATTTGCACCATAGTATTTTGATATTTCCTTCGTCAAATCTGTAGAAAAGTTATCTACCACGATTATTTCTATCGGTGAATACGTTTGGTCTTTCAAACTTCTCAAGCATTTATAAAGGAAATCTTCCGAGTTTTTAGTCGGAATTATACACGATACTAACGGTTTCAAGCTCTTCTCCTCTTACTAATTTTTCTCCGCAGTCTATTTGTCTAATCCAGTATAAATCGGCTTCTATTGCGTTATATTGTTTTATCTTCGATTTTACGGGGTCTATATCGTCATCATATCCTAACTTAACGTAATAATATGGCATATTCGAACCTGCGCTTGCGAAAAAGTAAGAAGTCGTAAAGAACCGCCCTGTGTTAATTTCCATTATACGGGGGACTCCGTTTTTATCTTCTTTTAAATCTACACAGTATATCCCATTTGGAGATTTATCTAAAGCGAGTATTCCTTTGACCGCTATTTCGTTCACCTGCTCATTATGGACTGATTTAGCTATCGTAGGCGTGGAAGATTGTCCTGATGGCATACGGTTTTGGAAGAGATATTCTATCCGTTCACGTGCGGCAGAAGTAAACAATTGACCGTTTTTCCATACACTTTGAAAAGCGTATTCTTTCCCTGGGAGGTATTCTGAAAGGATAAACTGCCCCCATGTAATCCCTCTTTCGCTCCAGTAATCTATCCACATCTCCGCTTGTTTATAATCGTGGACAGGTAAAGCGGCAAGTGAACCTGCTCCATTATTAGCTCGTAACCAAAGTTTATCATACCCGCAGGAAAAAGCTAATTGTAATGTTTCTTTGCTATCTATCATCCACGTATGAGGGACGGGAACATTATGTTCATGTAAATGGCGGTTAAATAAATATTTGTTTTGTGAAAGGATAATAGCTTCGTGTGAAGGCAGGAAGGTTCTGGTATTCAACTTATCACGGTTTGCTGAAATTACCAGAACCTCTGGGTCAGGTTGGGGATGGAGGAAGCCTATCCTTTCTTTATCAATTAATTTATTTAACTCAGAAATATAGTTTTCATCTTTACAACTTGGGATAAGATAGTTTTTGTGAGTCTTGGAAAGTTTGATATGATATTTTGAAGTGTCCATTCCTACAGTGTAAAAGTGTTCTCTACCTAACCATAGTGAACGGGTAAAGTTTACTCCTGCTGAACCACCTGCGCCTGTAATAAGTATCCGTTTATAACGTGCGAGTTTCATCGTTTTCTCTTTCCAAACTTAGGCAATCCCATTGTTTGTAACACAAATAACTTTCCAATTCTTTTAGACATTCTTTCTCTTATAATTTTATCGTGATTCCATCTTGATTTTTGTATCTTTTTTCTGTGTTTCAGAATATCCTTTAAATTAACTATATTCCACCAATACGCAGGTAAGTAAGATTTCCAAATTGTTTTCGGGTTTATTAAAAGTAACAACCCTAATTCAAGGATTGACCAGAATAAGTATTGCGGTAAAATTGTGAGTAAACTACTTAACGAATAATTTTTCAACATTGTCCTGATGATGTTTTGTTCCGAAAGTTTCCTGCGGTCAAAATTCGTCTGAAAACATTTTTTAACGCCATTATTATCAGATACACTGGTAGAATCGTGATAGAATATAGCAGTGTCAGAATAGCCGCAACGATAACCCATAAGAAGCGCACGCCAGCATAAATCCCTGTCCTCACCATAGAGAAAAAGTTTTTCATCAAACCCTCCTAATTTATCAAAAACAAACTTGTGAATAAAGATTGCTCCGTCAGGGTAGAATATCTTTTTACTCTTTCCCGCAGGATATCCGAACCTGTCTACCGTTAAACTGCTGTCAAGCTCACGAGTGCCGTCATAATTAAACATTTTACAACCTGTAATGAAAGTTCTTGATTTAAATAATTCGGTGAATATGCGTTTATCTACTTTCGTATCGTTATTAAGAAAGAATAAAAATTGTCCTCTTGCCATTTCTGCGCCTTTATTACTGGCTTTTGCTAAACCCATATTACGATAAAAGTCGAAAAACCTTATTTTACCCACTGTCTGTTCATTAAAAAGAAATTTTCTGCTTCCATCTGTAGAACCGTTGTCTATAACGATAATTTCTTTATCGCCATCGGCTTTATATAAGCTATCTAAACAAGCACGAAGATACTGTTTACCGTTATAATTTACCACAATTATACTTATCATTTTCTACCATCATTTTAATGATATCCTTAAATTGAGTTTTAGGATACCAGCCAAATTGTTTATTGGCTTTATCAAAGTTTCCCCGAAGTTCTATAAGCTCGTTTGCCCGTCCAAATGCTGAAGAAAATTTAAGATACTTTTCGTAATTTAACCCTACATATTCAAATGCTGTCTTTATTACTTCCCTGATACTGTGCATTTCATTGGTAGCAATGACAAAATTGTCAGGTTTTTCTTGTTGTAACATTAGCCACATTGCTTCTACGTATTCAAGCGCATACCCAAAATCACGGTATGTATCTATATTCCCCATAACTAATTCATCAGCTACCCCTAATGAAATCTGTGCAACGGTTTTCGTTATCTTGCGGGTAGCGAATATTTCTCCTCTGCGTGGCGAAGTGTGGTTAAAAAGTATCCCACAACTAATAAACATTTTATAAGCGTTACGATACATCTGGCAAAGGTTGTATGCGGCATACTTTGAAATACCATAAGGTGAGCAGGGGTAAAAAGGGGTAGTTTCCGATTGGGGCGTTTCGGTGGTATTGCCGTACATTTCGCTTGTCCCTGCGAAATACAACCTTGTCTTTGGCGAGTTGCGCCTTAAAATATCGAGGATATAATGAGTGCTGTTAAGATTAGCGTTAAAACAACTGTATTCATCTTCGAACGTATATCCTACATAACTTATCGCTCCTAAATGGTAAAACTCATCAGGCTTAATTCCCGAGATAATCCTATGTAATGACGGATAACTTGTTAAATCTCCGTTATGTAAGGTTATCTTGTCTTTTATTCCTTGTATGCGCCAAAATCTATGGTCGTTATACTCAGTAGCACTATGCCTTATTATCCCGTGGACTTCGTAATCTTTCTTGAGTAATAATTCTGCCAAGTAACTTCCGTCTTGTCCAGTTATTCCGCTTATTATAGCCGTGCGCATATTATACCTTTCATTGTTTTAATAATATAGTCTAAATTTTCTTTGGTCAGATATTGGTGACAGCCGATATGCAAGCCATTTGCTCCTAACCATTCCGCATTGGGTAATTTACCAATCCACTGTTTTTTCATATATTCATACGCAGGTTGCTGAGTAGGGACACACGCAAATAATGGGCGGGTTTCAATGCCTCTTGTTTCCAGCTCTTTGCATAATTGATTTCGGTGGATTACTCCTGGCTCTTTTACGATTAACGGATATGCTAAGTAGCTTACATTAGTATCATATTTTGGTAACTGCAAGATATCTTTTACCTCTTGTAATCCGTCATTAAAGTATTTTACGTTTTCCTGGCGTTTCTTGATTATTTCATCAGCTATTTCAAGTTGATTTAACCCTAATGCCGCCTGTATTTCGGTAGTTTTGAAATTATAGGCTATTATCGTATGAGTGAAACGTGGGTCAAATTGTTCCTTTTTATGCGGGCAAGTTCCTTGTGTCCGTGTACATATAGAACATTTGCATAATCTTCCGTGTGCTTTTATGGCTTTTAATTGCTCGTAGAGTTCTTTATTATTGGTAGTTATCGCTCCCATATCGCCGACTTGAATGTTGTGGGCTATATAAAATGAAAAACATCCCATATCCTCTATACTTCCAACCTTGCGACTATTATAAAGGCTCCCATGAGCTTCACAGCAATCGCCGATTGTATATTGATAATGGAACTTGTCTAAATCTACAGGATACCCGTATAAATGTACAGGGATAAATATGCTGGTATTGTAGTTAAAAGGTTTCAAGACAAACGTTTCTCTATCTACATCTCCAAAGATGGGGTTAAATCCACTTAACACAATCGCATTTATCGTAGCGATAAATGTTAGCGGAGAAGTAACGACATCACGGTTAAGCGTATAATTTTTAAGTACTGATAGACAAGCAATTAATGCTGACGTTCCAGAGTTGGTCAACACACAGTATTTAGTTCCAATAAATTCAGCCCATTTCTGCTCAAACTCTCTGACCATTTTCCCTTCGGAAAGTTGTCCTGATTCTAAAACCTTCATTACAATATCTTTGTCTTTTTGAGTTATTTTATAATCTCCGACTCTAATCATATCCTTTTGCCTTTCTTATATTTTCTCACTATTATTAGTAATTCATTTTCCTGTCCTACGGGAACACCTGTTCTTCTTGTATCTTTATATTCTACCCATCCTTCATTTTTATATTGTATTCTTATACTCAGGATTTTGTTGGGTTTACTGAATGTCCCCGAAAGTAATTTCATCCTCCCCCGCCTTTCTTGCATTTTTGATAGTTTATATGTTTATATAGGCTTGTTATCCGATACCTCAGGATTGTCTGCCTGTGTATTCCACAGACTTTGTCGGAATTATAGCTATTCAGCATTGTTTCACATTTGGGAAATTTGCATACCCTGTTTAAAGAATAAATCTTTATTTTTTTCCCTATTTTGGTACATAAAGAACCCAGGTTCAATGATTCCATCTAAAATAAATCTTGTTTATTAAGTTCTCCCAGCATCTCTTGCAAAGTTTTCGATTTTGATTCATACCATTCATGGTTATCTTTAATTATCGCTCCCCGATACTGTTGAGAGAGAGTATTATAATTTATTCCCCTATTCTTTAACCACTTTTCCACAAAGCGGGCAAATTCCACATAGTTGCTTTTACTTTTCCACAAGTGGCAAGGGCTACATAAAGTCATCCCATTTCGGATATCGTATCGCCCTACGTTGCCACATCTTCCCTTGGGGATAATATGATGAGCGTCGCAAGCGCCTTTTTCACATTGTTTACCACACCATTGGCAGGTAAAGTTATCACGTGTGCGAATATATAATGACCAAAGAGCGTGAAGTTTGCGTTTAAATGTTTTTTTGGAAAATTTTTTCATTTTTCTCCTTTCCTCACAATCTCTTTACCGTTGAATTCATAACCAGATTGTAGTAGATATTTACACGTCAAGCCTAAGACTTCTGGGAGCAATTTATGATTATGCATTACCCCAGTTTCACCATAAAAAACTCTAAATGAACCTGCAGATTTTATTATGTATAGATTCTTTTTATAATATTCAGCTCTTTGGTCTAAATTTTCAGGCAAAATCGCAAGCAACTCATCGGTAGAGTAGGCTTTTATCCATTTTACATCATTCAAACGAGGAACATAATCTTTGTGAATTAAATGAAGTTCGTTACAACACTCTAAATAAGCATAATCCCCGCACTTAATTTCTGATTTTAATCCCAATTCCTTAAGCTCTTTTGATAATGGGAAACTTGTTGTGTTAGTCATTTGGAGTCCTCCTTTTTAAATTGCGTTAGATTCGACAACCTCAATTTTCTTCTTTCTGCCGCCCCTTGCCCCATAGTATCGGGCTGAATAACAGGTCAGAATCTTCATGATGTCCTCCGCCAGTTCTTCTTCGTATTTTTTCTCCCTGTTTTCCATGATCTCAACCTTAACCCCAAGATTGCGGAAGATTGACCAGAGATACTCATAACCGAATCTGGCTATGCGGTCTTTGTATTCAATCAGGACACGCTCAATCTTGCCTTGAAATGCCATGTTTAACAGCTTATGCAGACCCTTGCGTTTCTCGTTTATTCCGCTGGCAATCTCATCAATAACAATGTATTTATAACCCTGTGATTCAGCGTGACGCATAAGGCGTTCTTTTTGGCGTTCAAGATTTTCTTTCTGTTTTGCGGTAGAACATCTGGCGTAAACAATAGTAACTTTATCTTGTTTCTCTGTGACTTTTCCAGTAAAGCAGTCCAAGTCCTCTTGCATAAAACGCCTATGCCCGCCAGTAGTCTTGAAAGATTTTATCTTTCCATTATTGGCAAGCGTCTTGATTGTGTTTATGCTTACGCCGATATACTTACTTGCTTCTGTTGTTTTTAGTATCATAATTACATAATTCCTTCAATGCGTTTTCGTAATTTTCTTTTATAACTTTTTCGTAATCTTCTTTCTCGTGAATTGGACATGGTAACCAACCCTTCATATTCCCACCAATTCTCGCTTGTCGTGCATAGTGTTTAGCGTTTATATAACACCTACATTTTTTTGATTTAATCATTTTTTACTCCATTTTTTCAAAATCAATACCTAAACATTTCTGGATTATTATTTGATGTTTATTACCTTCTTCGCGGGCTATATTTATATCTCTAACCCAAGCACCTCTTATCCCATTATAGAGGCTGAAAAATCTAAGATATTCCGTATCGTGATAATGAGTTAAACTTTCCCACTTATTTTCTATGCCATAGATTTTCATTCTATCTCCTTTATAATTTGGTTGACTTTGAAAGTTTCAATATATTCTATATCATCTCCATACTCATTATGGAATACACGATACCCTTTACTCCTTATTCTGTTTAATAATTCTGTTTTTATTTCAACAATACTTTTATTTACATCAAAAGATTGTTCATATAAAAATTCTTGGTTGCATTTTGGACAATGTTCTGTCTTTCGTTTAATATTAGTATAGAGTATTTCACTTATTTTTTTAGCCATTTTTCCTCTCAAGAATTTATAAAATTATCAATATAATATGGTCTATCTGCCCCAGGCGTGCATCCACAAGGCTTAAAATTTTCCCTTTCGTGGTATGAACAAAGTGAAGGTCTATCGTAAGAATGTTTGCCATCTCTTGATTTATAATGGATATGGATAAAATATATCCCTGTTTTTATAACATCGCCTTCTTTAAAATCGCTTGCTTTTTTTGTTTTCAATTCTTTCCTTGTAAAGTTATATAGCATTAATTTTTCCTTTCTTTTTATCATAGTTTCTTATTTTCTTGATAATAATTTATGGCTTCATCAGGGTTGTTGCTTAATCTTAATTCGCAAATTTTGCATCCTAACCAATCTTTATGCCATTTATGTTTACGAAATAGCCATAAGATAAATTTAATCTTCCTGCGTATTTTCATCCAATTCCTCTTGTATTTGTTGACAATTTATTCCATTACAATAAGGACAAAAAGTATGTTCGTTAAAAGTTCCTAAATTTTTCCAGTAAATTCCAAACCGATGACATCTTGAACAATACATATCACCCATTTATTTTCTCCACCATTTACAAGGCTTTTTACTTATCGGTTGAAGTTTGGTAGGGAATTTTATAATTCTTGCTTTTTTACTTTCTAAAATTTCAATGGCATAAGAAAGAGCTGTAATCGCAGGCTTGCTCATATAATATCTTCCAACTGAACAAATACAAAATTCTCTTAGTTCTTTTAATATTGAAATGGTTCTTTTTATTTTTCTGAGCTTGTCCATTCCGCTTCCTCCCTAAGTGCTGCCTCAAAATTATCATATATTATTTCATTACCTACGCTATTATTCCCCATCGTTGTAGTAAACAAAAAAGTTCTTTTTGCAATTATTTTGTGATTATTTATTTCTACTATTTTACTTTTTTTATTATTGTTTGTTAATTCTATCATACGATTTTTCATTTCTTCTCCTTGTAAATCACGGAGGGCTCCGTGATTACCTCCTTCTTCATTTTCTGAATTTCATTGAGTAAAAACTTCTCATGTTCGTCCATCATTTCCTGCAACTCGGTGAGGGTCATTTCCTCATCCAAGGGCTCGAAAAAGTAGACTCTTTCGCCTTCAGTTTCAAAATAGGTTTTCGTAACTTTAGTGATTTTCATGGCGTTTTTACCTCAAAATACCCATTGTTTTTAATCGTTTCTAATGCGTTTTGTGTGGTTATCATCAGCAGTTGCTACCTCCTTTGCATCCTTAGTCAAAACTCTAAAAAATGTATATCTCGTATTTTGAATGTAGTTTACTGTCCTTTCCCATTTCTTCCCGCACGAACAAACTAAATATGCTAACCACTTCCCTTCAAAATGAAGTGTTTTGTGCTCACATTTTTTCATCTCACTCCTCCTCAAACTTTATGATTTCCTGGGCGTGGGAAGCGATAAGTTTTATATATGCTATTCCTAACCCAGCGTCTAAAACTGTATTTTTGAAAGGTTCTTGTGTATAAAGCTCTCCCCATAATCCCCTTAATTTTATTTCATCAATCTTTATAGCCGAGAGAATAGCGGCGGCAGTTTTATGTGCGTATTCTTTCATATCAAAAAATCCTGCTTGTGGGTCATCCCATTTTTGAATGTTAAGTAATCCATGATTTTGGACTTCTTTTTCTACTTCACGTTGGTCTAAATTACCTAACTCAACAAACTTACCTAATATTATCTTCTCCAACTGTTCTCTTGTGTAGTCATATGGTATGGAATATCCAACAGTATCTTTAAAAATAGGGTCAATCCTTTCCTTGGTAATTGCTTTACATCTATCACATTTCCATAACCGCTTTTTTCTACTTTCTTTCATCTCTCCGTCCTCTATTTTTTACAGTTCTTTTAATAACATCCAAAGCTATTTAACCCTAAATCCAAGCTCTGCAAGTAATCCTCGCATTTCAAAATTTCTACTCTCAAACCATTTTACATAAGTTCTTAATTTTCCGTGATTATGAGCGTTGACTTTCATATATTCTTCCGCACCTTTAATAGTTAAGAAAAATTCAACAGGATGCCATATATATCCAAGTTGATATTCTTGTATATCACTATATCCAACCCTGCGGTCATCATCTTTTTCTTTATAGTATTTTATTAATTCTTCTTCGCTGTCAAATTCTGGGGCTTCACTATCGCCATCTGTTAATCTGTATTTTGTAACTGTTTCCCCATCTCCGTAAGGGCAGTTAACCGAATATCCATCTTCTATGAGACCCACACAAAATAACTCTTGAACAGTTACATAAATCGGGTAAGATGTGCAACGGTTGTCTTGGCTGGCGTATTCCTTTTTCAGTTCCTCAATGGTCATCTCTCTGCCCTCTCTTCAAATAGATTTTTAATATCTCTAACAATTTCATCTTCCCAGGACAAATCTGTTGTTTTCATATTGCCGTCCTGATGTCCTTTCAGATAAACCGAGCGTAATAATAATCTCAATTTCAAGGTCTTATCCTTCATCTCTCCCCCGTAGCCTCATCATCATTTTCCTGCTCAAACTCATCATCATAATGCTCGTCCTCGTATTTCTGGCGTGCGGCTTCATTGCGCTCATAATCGGGGTCATTCTGGTTTAGTATTATTCTTGAGGGGCGTTCCATTTTACCTCCTCCAGTAATTTCGATTTGATAAACTCAACGTAACCTTTATATTCCGCAATTTCTTTGGAAGTGTAAGAATTTTTGTTTGCTAATTTTTCACCTATATTATCCCAATCTTTTATCGTCATACGATAGCATCCGATTTGGACTAAATTTTCAGCGAAAATTACCAAATGTCTCGTGCCTTGTATTTGGAGGGGAGATTTCTCTATCTCCGCCCAATCGCCTATCTTCGCCCAATCGCCTATCTTCGCCTCCACGCCTATCTCCGCCCTATCGCCTATCTTTATTTTAATTTGGCTATTATCTGGATTAACATACCAACCTGCTTCATCTTTTTTCCATTCCAAGACATCGGATATTAGATACATTTTATCACCATCCTATCTTTGTTATAGACTTTGTATCCTTTGATTGATTTTTTCATTTTTCTCTCACGATATGAATTTCAAGGATTTTCTTACTTCTTCGCTGAGGTCAAGTGAACCTCCTATTTCCTCCGGCAATACCAGCCCTTCGGCAGAGGTTAGCCCTCTGAGGTCAAGCCAGCCGCCTATCTTCGTTGGCAACACCAGCCCTTCGGCAGAGGTTAGCCCGCTGAGGTCAAGCCAGCCGCCTATCTTCGTTGGCAACACCAGCCCTTCGGCAGAGGTTAGCCCTCGAAGGTCAAGCGAGCCGCTTACTTCCTCCGGCAATACCAGCCCTTCGGCAGAGGTTAGCCCGCTGAGGTCAAGCGAGCCTTTATAATGTGTCTGCCCATCAACCTCCCTCAACGCCCAAGTAAAAAAGCTAATAAAACTTGGGAATCGTTGCTTAAAAGTTTCCTCATATTCCGTTTTATCAATTCTATCATTATCATATCTCAATTCAAATTCTCCGGACGGAAGATAATGCCCTTCCCTCCATACCTTGAGATTTAATTTCAAGGCTTTTTCGGTTTCTCCGTGAGAATCTAAAACCTTGACTGCCACATCTCCATTTAGTGGATTATGGAAAAACGAAGCGAATTCACACATTTTTTACCTCCCTCACGATATGGATTTCAAGGATTTCCGCCTCTACTTGCTTGTATACCTCAATCTGGAGTAATATTCCCGTTAGCGTTTCAGCTGATATTTCTTTTTTTACAATCCTATCAACTGTGAACCCTGCTACTATGTGCCTGGTTATTCTTGCGGTGAACATTGTGCCTCCAGTTTTATGCCACAATTATTACACCTATTTTTACCACGCCTATATAAACGGTAACTATTTTTCATAAGAGCATAATCTATTTTGTGTCGCATACATTCTTCTGCTTGTGTAATTGCATTAGATAGGCTTTCAACAGTTTTGTAGTATTTTGGTTTTCTTGTAATTTTGATTGAAGAACCATAAAGTTTATGCCGCCAAAAGGAAACTGGTTTTCTATTTATTGGCGAAAGTTTCATTTAGTCCTTCCAAATTGCGTCAAATACATATATCAGCTTATTATTTTTTAAAGTTTTCTTCCAGCGTTTATGCACAAGAATATTGTCAAATATTATCATACTTCTTACATAAAATAATCCTAACGTTTGATAAGGGTCAAGAGGCGTTGTTATTTCTTTAAGAAAATCAGGATTTCTTTTCCACATAAAATTCAGCCCTGCCCTGCGGCTACGATGCTATCGCTGTTCTCCCGGTGAGAAAGAACGCCGCAAGCCAGGAGTGTTTACAAGTTTACTTCTTCCAGCGAGCCTATCGTAGGCGTTTCTCCAAGCGGCTCTACGTCAAAAACCTGCTTTTTCTGTCCGCTGACTAACGCTAAAAGGATATTGAGCCTTATTTCTTTATTTATCCACTTTTTAGTATCGTTTCCAAAGGCTTTAATTAAGGTTTCTCGGTTGCCCTTGTTTAAAGTCAATCGGTTCCTATTTCCGTTCTCTTCTATCTCTACCACAAACTGCTGTTGCGGATTGCCGTCTGCATACTTAAAACGAGTTGAAACTATCCATTCACCTTCGCTTTTGATACGGACTATCGTTCCGTTTGGCGTTGCACTTGCTTTGAGAAACTTTGCACCATCTGATAAAATTGGCATCTTACTGCTCCTTTCTTGGATTAGTTAATTTCTATTTTTTCTAACTGATAAAATCCTCTTTTTATCTTTTTGTTGTCTAAGTCTTTATCTCTATATTGAATTATTTTTCCTGTAGAAGTTTCTAAAATAATAGATTTGTGCTGTAATGGTAAAAGTATAAGGGCTATCCCTAAAATTATTGCAAAAGTAATCAGCATTATCAAAATAATATCAAAGGAATTTAACTTTTCTTCCATTTTGCGTATCCTTTCTGTTTTTTACCTTTCGACGATAATCCTTGAGTTTGCCCAAATTAGCCCTATTTCTGCGCAAATTTGGGGCATTTTTAGTTTTGGCAATCTTAAAGTCATAGGCGTGTACCTTTTTTAACTTTTAAACGAAAACCTACGGTTAAAACCCCTGCCAGATTTGATTTTAGCTGTCTTATACTACCTTTATTTTTGCACATCATCGTAAAGTGAGCGGATTTCCGCTCGTTTTGTCCTACCCATTTCTAAGGCTACCTGCAAATAATGCTCTGCGTTCTCTTTCTTTTGTCTTGAAGCACGGTAACTAATCTCTTCCTGCAGTTCAAGGTCTTTAATCTTGCATAGTCCTTCTTCGCAATCTAAGTAATATTCCATATTCTTTTGTTTTTCTTCAGGGCTTTGCGCTTTAAGTTCAAGGTATTTTTTTGCTCGTAAACGTTTGTAATCTTCGTGCAACCGTATCATTTCGGCATAATGCTTGTTCTCTTCTACGCAGTAAAGAGATATTTTGGACGGTGCTTGTTCGAGGACCTGATTTATATTCACTGTTTATACCCTCCAAAGATTCCCATAACAGTATCTTCGGTTTCGCTATCCCCATAAGTTACCGCAGGAATCTCTTCAAAACGATATTGTTCACCTACAAAATTTACAGATTGAGTAACTGTTCTCCCCTGCCTATTCTTAGCAAGATTTAAGAAATGTTTAGTTTCGCCTTTTTCTATGGTTTTATATATTAAAAGCACCTTATCCGCAGTCTGTTCAAGGCTTCCGCTTCCCATTAAATCTATAATATCCGGCGGTCGGTTATAGTCTGCACCTGTAGGTAACCTGCGTAATTGGCTGACAATAACAAATCCAATATTGTATCTATTAGCCCATTCTTTTAATTTACGAATATATTCCTGTATCGCCATACGTTCGTCTTTTTGTCCTTCTCTTCCCGGGATTTCCACTAATTGCATAAAGTCCAAGAAAATGACATCAGGTTTCTTTTGAGCATAAAGCTCAGAAAATATTTTAAGAACTTCCGCCCAAGTGTAACCATATTCTACGATTTCATAGTCTATCGAACTTACAAATTTCTCAAACATAGCGTCTTTTGTAGGGTCTATCCCTATTTTCCCCTGTTCAAGCATAGAGCAAGATTCTCTCATCATATCAGAATACATCCGAAGCGCTAACTGCCAGCCTTTCATTTCTAAAGACATAAACAGTATTGAATGTTTGGTATCTTCCGCAAAAGAACGGGCAAGATTTAATGCTAAGGAAGTTTTCCCCGAACCTGCTTTCCCTGCTACAATCCATATCTCTCCTCTTTGGAATCCCCCCGTAATATCATCTAAAAACTTTAATCCTGTGGGGAATTCTGGTTTTCCACGTTCTCTGCGCTCTCCGCAGATTCGTTTTGCTTCTTGCCAATGCTCAAGTAGAAGTTTAGAGTTTCCCATATTCCTGCCCTTTCTTGTGTTAGTAAAGAAAAACAGTCTATCGCTAATCTTCGTATATCTTTGTTATGTCTGTATCTTTGTGCTAAAATACGCATTAACTTTAGTTGGATATCACATTCTACCAAGTCGTTTTTATAAGCGGTTATGAGTTCGTCTGTAATATCACACATAAATCACCTTATCTTTGGGGTCGTCTTTAGGTTCAAAAACGCCTCTCCAACCTTTTTCGATTGCCTGGCGCAATGCTTCTTTGGCTTTATCTTCTCCCCAAGCGTGGAGTTTGCTTAAAGCTAATTCTTGCGCCCTTAAGGTATTTGGTATCTTTTTTTGTTTTCTAACCTCAAGCCAAGATATCCAAAGAGACTCAAAGTCTTTGTTTTTAAGAAAAGGATAAATTCCCGCATTAGGGGCGTCAGCCCCCTTCTCTTTACTTCTCTTCTCTTCTTTTATATTAGGCGGGACTATTCCCTGAATATTCTGCGAATATTCGCAGAATGGTGGGGGAATGGGCAATTTTGAGGGTTGGGGTTTGTCTATCCTTTGATGTTTCAAGAAGTTGCGTAAATGCCCATATTGTGAGTCTCCCGTTTTATACCATTGGATTTTAGAGCTTACTTCTTTTTTGAGATTTTCTATGTTGATTTTGTTATCATAAGGGAAAATTTGGCTTTTGAGTAGTTGATTATGAGCTTTAAATCTGCCTTCGTCATCTGCGAAATTCCATAGCCCGATATAGAATAGTCTTGCGGTATGACTCCACACGCCGATTCCTTCATCAGACCAAAATTCAGGGTCTATCATTCTTTTCCTTGCCATTTTATCTTACCTTATAAACAAAATTCCCCGGGGAAAGGAAGAATCACTTTCTGAATCTCGGCACGAGAAACCCGGGGTAATAAAAAAATCCCAAACATTTGTTGTTTGAGATTATATATTTTCTTTTGTATCATTTTTTCCTTTTTTACTCTCGTGCCTTTTCATAGTTACTCATTATACATAAATTAAAAAACTTGTCAAGTATTTTTTTCTCGTCGGAGATTTAACTATTTTCGTAACCACCTTTTACTTTTTCGCTATTACCCGAATACTTTCCTATATTCTGGCGTAATGTTGTGCGTTTATGTTTACGGGCGCATTCGCCATCAATAATTAAAGGCAGTCCGCAAATATCGCAAAAAACAAAATCGCCTTTTTTGCATTTCCCTCCTATAGAAAAAGAGCAGTATCCGCACTCTTTGCTTGTGCCGTCCACTTGCATATAACAGCGTGGCAGTGCGGGTGGGAGTTTGGCTTCAGCCCAAAAATACCGTAACGCTTTGAGTTCAAGTTCAACCGCAGGAATCCACTCTTTAACGTCAAGCGGGTATTCGTTTATACATAAATCATCTTTGCTTATGAAGCACAAGGATGCTTTGGGCTTATTTAATAGCCACGCATAAGCGCAGACTTGCAAGATGTTTGGCAGTTTTTCCTTTTTCATATCGTAATTACTTTTTGCCATCCACCAAAATCCTTTTGAGTGCATAGTTTTTAAGTCCGTTACGCAATCATCAAAGACTATGTCCGCATAACCTTTGATATCTTCCGTTTCAATCAACACTTCGCAATCGTGTTTGGGTAAATACGATTGTATCCAATCGTGGAATATGTTACCTACCGCAAAAACCCGTAAAGCTCTTTCATCTGGAGGGTTCGTTACTTCCTCATTCTTGCGGTCCCATATTTGCGCACGATAACACCTGCCAAACATTGACGGAGAGAATTTGCCCGAACGCTCACGTTTGCTTCGTTCTGCTTGTTTGGCAAGCAATGCTTCATTTATTAACTGTTGTATCATTCTTTTACCTCCATATTTTCAGTTGGCAGGGTAAAGATCTGATTTTCAGATAGTGTTCTTGCGTTAGCTTTCATTTCGAGCATTTTTCCTGCATTAACTGCATAGTATATTTTATCGTTTACACAATATATTTCTGTTATTTTACCGTAAAACCTTACTTCAACATCATCATTGATATTATATTGATTTTTCAATTTACTCCTCCGTTTTTAAGCCTTGCGCTTTCTTTTGTTTGTTAATCTCTTCTTTAGGTATTAAGCCACAAGTATGGCAGACACCGTCTCCGGTAGAAACCTTGACATATGCTACTCTACAATTACAATTTGGACAACGTATCCCTTTTTTCATTGTTTTAACCTCCTTTCATTAAAAAATACTTAACATTCTTTAGCCAATTGCCATTTAATTTTTTCTCTGCTTTGCTTAACTTGCCCGTAGTTGGACAGTATCTTGAGGCAAGAAAACTCAAGAAATCAGGGAAATCCTTATGTCCATATTGAGTATAACGTTTTCTATTATTACGGACAGTATTAAAGCATATCCGCTTTGCCTCTGTGATTGAGTTATAGCGGATGGAGCGGATACCATAGGCATATTGTGCTTTAACACCGCCTTCTGCCTTATAAATCGCATTGACTATTTGCGTATCTGTCCAATTTTCATCGCTAAACGCTATACTCGCCAATAGTGCCGCTAGTAGAATAGCGGCGAAAGCGGCGGGGAGGAAATAGCGGGGGTTGGGTAGTTGCATTGGGTTGTCTCCTTTATAGTTGCCTAAAATAGTGATTTTCAATCTCAAAATAATCCATCATTACGTCTCGTGCTGTTGCTTCCCAATCAATATAGATATATGCGGGTAAATTTTTTGGTAAACTTCCGCAATCTTCAAGAAGTTGCTGAACAAAATCCTCATCGTTCTCATATTCTCCTTGATACGCTTCTTCCATATCTGATAAACTATATCCATTATCAAGGTATTTCCATACAAGCTCTTCTCCAAAGCGCTTAATTAAATCGTTTAATGTATCCTTATCGGTGTTTTTTAAGCATTGTTTTGCCTGTGTGTATGTCATTTTTCTACCTCCGGTTATTGGTTAAGTTAGTATTTAGTTATTCACTGAAAAAGATAACCTAAACGGTCTGTATTCCTGGGAAGCAAAGTCAAAGACCGTTTTGTTGCCTTGGATATAGCTTCTTGATATGTTCCAGATTAATTTTTTACCTTTGTCTGACAGCGATTCATTTAATTTTACCTTGGCTTCTAATTCTTTTGCTTGATAAGTTTTCATCTTCTGCCCCTCCTTTTTGATATTGATTGAGTTTATCTTATTTCTATGGTATATTCAGGTTTACAGATTGAAACTAAGTCAAAACATTCTCCCTTGTGGACGATATTTTCTCTGGCATATTCTACAGCCTCGCTCATCGTCTGGAAGGTTTTTCCGTTCCAGGATTTTCCTGAAAACTCATCTACAAAATCAAAATACCAGGTGTTATTTTTTGGATATTCGATTACCTTTAGCTTTAACATTTCTCCACCTCCCTCGCCGCTCACCGGTGCGGCTGACCGCTATCTATACCGTACTAAATCTTGTTTAGCATATACGAATGTTGGAATTATTGTTAAATCGCTTTCAGTATAGTTGCTTGTTACTAAGACACGATTGCCTCTATCCTCTTTGAGAGTAAGTATCTCTTTTTCTTCTATACTGTTTTGTGCGGTTTTGAATTTATACTTTATTTCTTTCATCCTTGTCACCTCCTTTCTCTTATCTAACTAAAGTATACCACATATTTATTCTTTGTCAAGTATTTATTTTAATTTATTTTATTATTCCTATATGTGAGTGTTTGGCAAGAGTAAAAGCCGGAAAAACCTTTAAAGAAATTATGTTCTTGACAGCTTACAATACTCAAGGTATATATTAAGCAAGGATATATTACAAAACCCGAAAAAACCTCTTTAAATAGTACGTATGCCTAAAAAAACTCCAAAGCAATTAAAAGATAAACCTACCACAAAAGCCGGGGAAGCCTTTCAGAAAAATAAAGCTCTATTCGTAAACAGCCTATTACATAATGCTAACGCTACACAAGCGTATAAAGACGTACATCCTGATAGGCAAAGTATAGAGTCTATCAATCCAGACGTTAAACGCTATACTAATGACCCACAAGTGAGGGAAAGTGTTGCTATATCGTTAGATAAGAGTGGTTTAGGTATATCATACCTTAACTCACGCCTTCGTATTTTGACAGACGCAGAGAAGAAGATTGTCGTCGGAGAACGGCTCGTTGACGTGCCTGATAACAACACATCGTTAGAAGCATTGAAAGTGGCATATAAGCTTCATAAATTGATTGATTCCCCCGTCGTGAACATAGACGCTAGACAGCAGACGATTGACTTATCGTCGGAGAATATTATAAAGATAGACGGTGTAGTGCAATCGTTAGACAAGCTAACGCAGTCAATGCGTACGATGACGATAACAGGTGAAGTTCAGAGAGAATGACGCTCGACGGTAAAATGGAATCGGGGGGCGGGGGTGGGGGTATGATGATGCTAACGTCACTCTGCCGGCGGCTACAATTTTTTCAAAATTAACTTTTTAAAGGAGGCGATATGAATGTAGTCACAATAAGAGAGTTTAAAGCTAAACTTTCTCACTATCTAAAGCATATTGAAGATGGCATTGTAGTCACGAGTAGAGGTAAAAAGATAGCATTGGTGACTACATTTAATGATGAGGTGACTACATTGGTGCCTACGTTGGTGACTACATCGAAGCAAGAAATCATCACTTCCTTGCGCCAAAAGATAGAAACGATAGAAACGCAAGAAGAGCCAAAGACAGAATACATTGGTGATTGTGAAGCGTGCCGTAAGCTAAGGATAAAGACACCTGCGGTAGGTATCTTCGAAGTGTTCACTGACGATAGTATGCAAAAGCGGGGGCTTTGCCAAAGACATATCGTATTAGGGGTTGTGCCTGTATGAGGTCATTTATCAAAGGAATAGAATATATAGTAGCATTAGTAATAGTTGTCCCTATAGTAATAATAATGATAATAGGTATAATAACAATAGGTATAATATATAAGGTAACAAGTGGAAAACGACCATACTTTCTCTACGGTAAATAAGCACGCAGGCGGACGACCGAAGGGACGGTTAAACGACAAGACGATACTGCGATTAAAGAAAGAAGAACGTAGGAAGGCGCAACTGCCGCCTACTGCGGAAGAGATAGCGGAACGTAGGCAAAAAGCGATAATAACGGAGAAGAAGAATCTCATTTTAAAAGCCTTTTATGAGAATCCGTTACTATGGGGTGCGGTATATTGTCCGGAGCATTTTCGGTTAGAATTTGCTCCTTTTCATTTAAAGATAATAAATGAAGCGGTAAGGAACCGTTTCTTTGCGGTAGCGGCGCCGAGAGAAAGCGCTAAGTCAACGATGTTAGCATTTCTGTATTTACTACACGCTATATGGCACAGGAAAAAGCGGTTTATAATAATAGTTTCTAACACGTATAAGAAAGCTTGTATATCTTTAGAAAACATAAAGAAAGAGTTAAGGGAGAACCAATCGTTAAAAAGGGATTCGGTACTCAGTATACCGAAAGACGCTGAAGGTGATTCGATTATAAGGCATTCTGACGGTTTTGAAACGAGGATATTATGTAAAGGTGTAGACCAGATAGGTTCGGTAAGAGGCGAGATATTCGGCGCCAACCGCCCTGATTTACTACTTTTAGATGATATAGAAGATGACGAATTAGTCAAAAACCCGATAAGAAGAATTGACCTTAAAAACGTAATAGACGAAGCGTTATTCCCTGCTATTGACAAGCAAACAGGTCAGATATTGGTGATAGGGACTATATTACATGACGATTCCCAGATGGCTAAGTTCGTATCACTCGACCACTATAGGGAGTTTAGAAAGTTATTATTTAAAGCACGATATTACATAAATAACGAGTATGTGTCCTTATGGAAAGAAAAGTGGACTGTCCAAGAACTCAACCATATAGAAAAAGAGCGTCCTGGGGTATTTGCGAAAGAATACCAGAACGACCCCGCTTCGGGACCTATGGCAGTATTTAAAAAGGAAGATTTCCGTATATGGTCAATAGAAAACAATCGGTATATACTTTTTGGCGAAAATTCTCAGATAATAAGCAAAGGCAATCTTTGTGATTGTAAAGCGGCAATAGCCTGTGATTTAGCGTGGGATGATAAGAGAGAGAACGATTTCTCGGTAATAATGCCCGCATACTTAACTCCCCAATCGGAAATATTGGTAGACACGTATATCTGTAAAAAAGGTATGCGCCCGAATGAGATTGAAGAGATACTTTTTACTATGGAAGAGCGGCTTAGGAAAATAACGGGTTCATCCGTCCCGATAGGTTTTGAGAAAGCAAAGTTAGAAAAAGTTATGAAATGGTTACTTACTGAAGCGATGAAACGCAGGAATCGTTATCTTTGGTTTAAGGAACTGATGTGGGATGGCGATAAGGTAACGAGGATAGAAACAAGGCTACAGGCACGATACGTCCAGCACTCTATCTTCCATAGGACGGGGATGGGTGATTTGGAACAGCAATTAGTAAGGTTTCCTTCGGGGGTTCACGACGATTTAGCTGACGGGCTTCAGGGTTTAGCGCAGTTACTCACTTACCCTAAACAGGCGAAAAAGGAAGAAGTAGGCACTGATGAGTTTGACTGGTGGAGAGAACAGGCGATGAAAGTAAAGAAACCCGAACGATTAAGATATATATTCGGAAATAGAGGGCGGTTTAACGAACTTCCATCATTGAAAGGATACCGGTAATGTATAGTGAAACATTAAAAATGGAGATTGTTTCCCCCGAGCCGATGAATCTTTCTGAAGAAACGTATATCTTAGAAGCTCTCAATCTGCAAAAGACACAAAGACGGAGTTCATTCTCTAATCTTTTATGTAAAAAGCCCAACCAGGAAATAATCGCCGTGGAAATCGGGACATTTAAAGGAGTCAATGCGTATTGTATGCTTAGGAGTTGTCCCGAACTTAAGCTTTACTGTGTTGACGGTTACGAACGGGTAGTTATCGAAACCGGAGGGCAGAATGTTTCCGAATACGAACGGTTAAGGATAATGGCGTGCGCTAATAATTTACTTTCTCCGTTTAATTCGAGGTGTGTCCGTGTTCTTAAACAATCGGAAGAAGCGCATAAAGATTTTCCCGATGAATATTTTGACTATGTATATATTGATGGAGAGCATTTATACGAATGGGTAAAAAGAGATATTGAACTTTGGTATCCGAAAGTAAAAAAAGACGGTATTATTGCGGGGCACGATTATGAAATGGCTGAAGTTATGCGTGCGGTAGCGGAATTCAGGTATGACCACAGAGACCTTACTTTTAGTTTTTCTACAGGTAACGGAGAAAGCGACTGGTGGTTTGCTAAAAGATAAACGATTTATGCGGAGACCTTGACAGCTAAGAAAACTTGTGTTATTTATTCATTGAAGGATTTTAAAATGAAACTATCTGATGAACGTTTAATAGCGTTAAGAAACGAAATAGTTATGGCTGAGGCTCTTAACAAAGAAGAGCTTGAGCCTGTTGTCGCTGAAAGTATCCAGCGTTATACTGGCGAATATATCCCGATGTTTGGCGGCGACTGGGATATAGTTTTAAACGAAGTCTATCCAATTATACAATCTAATCTCCCATCAATCTTTTTCCGTAATCCCCGTGCGTTTTTAAAACCAAGGAATAAAACATATATCGTAAAGAAAAGGAATCCAATCAGTGGGCAAAAAGAAGATGTGGAAATGGATTCCTCTTTATCTGCGAAAACCCAAGAACATATTCTCAATTATCTTATTACTGAAATAAAATATAAACCTGAAGTGCGTAAAGTTCTTCTTGACGCTTTACTTTTCCCTCACGGAGTATTGTGGCATGGCTATAAAGGCGATTTTGGAATGACTGAAGAACAGTCACTATTCATCAAGGACGAGAGCATATTCGTTAAACGAATATCACCGTTACGGTTCATTAAGGACCCGAATATCCAGGTCGCCAATATAGCTGAATCAAAATGGGTGGGAAGGATTCTTGATATTCCCCTTGTAGACCTGGTTGAGGATGATAAGCTTGATGTTGATAAACAACTGATAAAAGGTTATAAGGGTTTCGGGGACAGGGTCGGAACACGTTCGGAAAACAACTATCGTGAGGCAGGAGGTAAAGATTACCTGACTATCAGCGGTATCCGAAAAAACCTTATTGAGTATACCGGTAAAGATTACCAGGATGGCAAGTCTTGCAGATTTGTAAGGCTTTATGAAATCTATTTGCGCCCTACAAAAAAAGAAGCACGTGATGGGTCTAAGGGGTGGGTACTTTTACTTACTGACGAACAGAAGAAACCTTTGCGTTCTAATGAGTGGACGGTAAAAGCGGAAGGGTTCCCTGCTCATATATTGCAATTTAACGAACTCCCTGACGCTATGTTCGGATTATCGGATGTAGATACTTATAAAGATGTTGCAGACCAGAAAAACGCTATTGTCAATCTTCAAATACGTAACGCCCAAGAAAATTCTAAAGTCTGGGTAGCATTAGCCAAAGGCGGGACTTCGGAAGAAGATATTGAGCATATCAGAAAAGGTGAACAATCTATTGTCCTGTTTGACGGTGACACAGTGCAGGGAAAAATGATGGTAGCCTCTGGTGGCGGGCAGGCTTCAAGTGAACTCTACCTGATTGACGGACGAATACAAAAAAACCTGGAGGATAAGAGCGGAGTAACCGATTTAAAGAAAGGATTCCTTCAGTCAGGAGAAGAATCAGCCGCAAGTGTTAAGTTGCGTGCGGCAGGAGGGTCTGCCCGTCCAGCATATCGCCAGGACATTATGTCAGATTTCCTTAAAGATAGTTTTCATTACTTAACCCAATTGAGTAAACAATTCATTCCTTACGATAAGGCGGTAAGAATCGTAGGGAGTCTTGACCTTGAATGGTCAAACGACCCGACCGAAGAAGAATTGCAAGCTGATACCGATGTAGAGATAGACGTTTACTCAATGCTTCCTGAAAACCCCGAAAAAGAACTTCAGGAACTTAATTCTTTGCTTATTTTAATGTTTGAAGGTTTACGTGACCCCGTAATCGCTCAAAAGATAGCGCAAGAAGGCAAAATGATGAACATTTCTCCTATCATTGAGCAGATACTTATGAGAATGAAGATACGTAACCCTGAAATTTTCAGGAATATAAAACCCGAAGAAAGTCAGGGGTATGTTAGTGTTCAGCAGGTAAGAGAAGCGAAAGAGAACGTAAGTGCCGCAGTAAAAGGTGGACAAGTGCCTTATCCTCCCAAGCCTGAAGATGACCATATAGCCAAACTTGAAGTTTACACCAGTATCAAGGCGCTCCTGGATGAGGCGGGACAGATTTCAGACGCATTGAACCAGTTAATCCAGATACAAACAGCACTTTTACAGCAATCACAGGAAAAAGAGGCTACTCCTGGCAATAGAGTCCAGTTAAAGAAGCCTAAAATGAATGTCCTATGAATATAATAGTCCGCAAATACGACCACTTTAACAGCGCTATGGGCAAACATATAACTTCTAAACGTCATTATGAGCAGGAAATGGCAAAAGGAGGGTATATTCCTTATGATAAAGCCTGTGAGATAGCTGATAAAGCAAAAAATAAGAAGATAAATTATGAATTAAGCCCAAAAGCACGTGAAATCATCAATTCTGCCCGTAGTTCTGCTGATAAAAGAGGAAATATCAAGGTAAGTGACCGCTTAATTGAAGGAATGAAGAGCGTAGGCGTAAGATTAGACATAAACAGGGATGTTTTACCTAAACATTACCATCCTGAAGGGGGTTTCAATGCCACTTAAATCAGGAAAGAGTAAAAAGTCAGTTTCTTATAATATCCGTGAACTAATGCACAGCGGACGACCACAAAAACAAGCGGTAGCGATAGCAATGCGTAAAGCGGGAATGTCAAAGATTAAAAAAGACCACGGATTTTATCATAACGTAGAAAAGGAGTGTTTATTTTGAAATACATTGAAATCCAAGACGGGACGACAATAAACGTAGAGTGTATTGAAGCGGTAGAAAAAGTAACCGACAATTCATGTAACGTTTATACTCGTCAACGTGCGTACAGGTCAAATATACCTTATGAGTCTTTTATTGAGATGATAAAATCAGAAGAAAGCGTGAATAAACCGCTTTCAAATGATGCGGCAATAAAAGCGACTATGAGCAAGCTTGATAAAGTGTTAAAGAGTACAGGACACTTTTCAGGATAGGATAAATAACCAATTCTAACCCGTTAAAAGGAGAAAGTTATGCCATTACCAATTACTGAAGCGAAAGTAGAAGCAAAAGTCGAAACACCAGCAGAAGTAAAAGAACCCGAGTTAATTACAAGAGTATCTAATTTTAAACCTGAAGTTAAACCAACTGCGGCTGAATCTGACGCAGAGTTTGATTTTAAAGATATAGACGCAATAGCCGACCCTGTGGCAAAAGAAGTAGCTAAAAAAGCCTATAAATCTTTTGAGCGTGGGTATGGTAAAAAGTTCCAAGAATTAGCTGAAATACGTAGGACGATAGAAGCCCAAAAAAGAGAAGAAGGCTGGTCGCCTGAACGTATTCAGTCGTTATTGCAGAATCCTGAATTTATCCAAGCGGCTCAAAGCGTAATAGGAACTTCTCAGCCCCAACAGCAAGATGAAACTATTTCGCCAGTTGAGCGTGAAACTAAGCAGAAAATTCAGACGTTAGAAGCAGAGTTGAATAAGCTAAAACAGAATAACGTTCAATCTGTAATGGCTCAACAAGACTCAGTTTTTAAGACAAAGTATGCTAACTATAATCCGCAAGCGATAGATACTTTAACCTCAGATATGTTAAACAATAAAATACAGGCAACGAGAGAACATCTGTGGAAAGTATTAGATTACGATGAAGCGGTGCAAAGAGCGTATGAGTTAGGGAAACAGGATGGTTCCGGTAAAAAACAAGAGAAATTACAATCATTATCTGCTGAAGGTGTAACGACAGTACGGTCTGACGGTAACGTTAACCCTGAAAAAGGCGAAAGTAACCGCAGTTTTTTCCGTAGGCTTGTCCTTGACAATATGGAAAAATCCAAGACTGAGCAGATACGAAAATAATATTTTAAAAATATTTTAAGGAGATAGAATGGCTAATGAATATGGTATACCGTCAACAATAGACACAGTAGCTCTATCCACCTCTTTGGCAGATTATCAGAAGAGGCTTACGGATAATGTGTATAATGACGTAGTGGTTTTGAAACTTGCTTCGGAAGCAGGGAATAAAAAGACTATCAACGGTGGTCTTTCAATCGTTGAGTCTATTATCAAAGCTAAACAAGATGATGGCGGTTTCTATCTTGGCGCTGATGTGTTAAATAACACTCAGGGCAATGATACAGGTTTGGTTGAGTTCCGCTGGCAGAACGCTTATGAACCTATTTCAATTACCCGTGATGAAGAGCGCCAGAATTCAGGCGATATGCACAAGATAATTGATTTAGTTGCAACTAAGATGGAACTGGCAGAACGAGCGATTAAAGATAGGATTGATCAAGCGCTTACTACGTCCGTTGCTCAAGCGAACAACCTGCTTGACCTGGAAACTTTGGTTAACACTGGGACATTAGGAACGATAAACGGAGGAACTGATACATTTTGGCAGTCAACGGTAACCGCAAGCGGTAACTTTGCCGCACAGGGATTAACCGATATGACTACCGCTACTTATGCGGTGTCAAGTTCTGCAAGTGTGGATAACCCTACGGTTTATCTGACTAACAAAACTATTTACCAGAAGTTTGGTCAGACACGATTACCGCTTGAAAGGATTTCCAATAGTTTAACCGCAAACGCAGGGTTTACTAATTTTACTTTTATGGGTAAACCTTTAACTTACGGGAACTATGTGGGAACGGGTTTGTTATTTGGTTTGAATTTCAATTATATCTATTGGGCGGTAGACAGTGCGACGGATTTTATCACAACTCCGTTTATCTCGCCTACTAATCAGACAGTGAAAGTAGCGTATATACTGTTAAGATGTAACTTGATAACTAACAACAGACGCAGACATTTTAAGTTAACAGGATTATCTTAAAAGGGAGGTAACTTAAAATGGCGGCTATTACACCAGATAGTGTGGTAAGAGAAAATGCAGGTTCATTGACATTGCATATAGCAACCTTTATCACGAATGATATTGATGACGCAGATACTTGGACAAGCAATATCCCCGGAATAGTAGGAGTATGGTGCAATACGATAGACAATCCTACGTCTACTACGGATACTGCTTTGAGTTTGAGTATCTCCAATATCACTACAGGTCAAGTTACCTTTTTTGCAGGTGAAGTGACCAGGGCGGCTAATGTGTATGTAGTTTCACGCAGTTAAACAAACAGTCCCGATATGTTGATGTAAGCAGAGGGGGCATAAAAAAGGAGTTAAAATGGCTGTAGCAAGTAACACTAATTATTACAGTAATGCGATTGTAGGTACGCCGAGTATTGGTGCGGATATAAATGTTCACGAGATACATTCTACACCGAGATTCGCCGTAGGTTTTGGGTTTGAAAGGTCTGACGGTAACAAATATCGTTACTCTCAGTTTGGTGCCGCAACTGCGGCAAGCAGGGTAGTTTCAGTTGACGTTAGTGAGTCTGCGATTATAGCATCTATTGCTACTAACACAGGACTTGCATCTAATACAACTACCGCTGTCGCTGGTGAAGCGGCTCTTCCTGGTGCCGCAGGTAGCCATTATGTTGAGGTTACTGCTACTCCCGCAAATACCCAAACTTTTGCTGGTGGGTATTTAGGGATTACAGGCGGGACTGGACAAGGTTATATGTATCGTATTAAGAGTTCT
>ERZ1292625.695-Hain-H41-01um-R1-695-length-47032-cov-10_pt1 | contig 47032 bp, 45 predicted proteins | sample MGYA00564400_ERZ1292625 | MGnify/ENA primary metagenome ERZ1292625 (study PRJEB36523, sample SAMEA6512639) | groundwater metagenome | collected 2019-01-08 | study: AquaDiva: Metagenomics assemblies of 32 groundwater samples
GAACCCGGATTAACGGCTTGAAAAGCCGGCGTCCTAACCATTAGACGATAGGGCCACAAACGCCGATAATACTACGATTTTTTTGGCCGAATAGCAAAAAAATGTTATTGTTCGCTCGGCCAGATCGTTCGGCTTTTCGCATTTGCGGAAAGCGTCCGGTCCGTGAATTTCTATTCCGGACCATACCGGGCAAGTCTACTGACTTGCCCCTGGAGGGGTCGCATAGAGGTCTAGTGCAGTGGTTTCGAAAACCACCGTGCCGCAAGGCACCGAGAGTTCGAATCTCTCCCCCTCCGCCAATGCTGAAACATGACTTCAAAATTTCCCTTCGCGCGCTACTGCGTGATAAGAAACTTGCGGCGGTTGTGAAAAAACACGGGCCGCTCGACCTGACGCGTTACCACAGCAAACAGCGCGGCATATTCCACGCGCTCCTGCGCTCCATCGTGTACCAGCAGATATCGGGCAAAGCGGCCGCATCAATCCTCTCCCGCGTCGAAGCGCTGTATCCCAAAGGAAAGCCGACGCCGAAGCTGGTGCTGAAAACGCCGTCGGGAAAACTACGCACGGCCGGGCTCTCGGCGCAGAAAGTCGCTTACGTGAAGGACTTGGCCAAGAAATTTCTCGACGGCACGGTAGACGAAAGACTATTTCCCGACATGACGAGCGCAGAGATAATCGAGCATCTCGTGCAGGTAAAAGGCATCGGCGTCTGGACCGCCCACATGCTTCTCATATTTACACTCTACCGGCCGGACATTCTGCCCGTCGGCGACCTCGGCATCCGCAAAGGGTTTCAACTGGTGTACGGACTACGCGTGCTGCCGGACGCCAAAAAGATGGAAATGCTGGCGCGGCCGTGGCGTTCTCATGCCACGGCCGCTTCCTGGTATCTCTGGCGCGTGGCGGACGAAGGAAACAAAAATCGACCGAAAAAATGATAAACACCTCCGGCACCGGCGACTATTGGAGTGCGCGCACCCTGCCCCGTATCTGTCCCGAGAGCGTACTCAGACGCTCCGCAAATCCTCTCCTTGATTCCGGCAATACCGCGGTAAAGAAGTCGTCGGCTATTTTCCGAATGGTCCGCTTTTCCGGATCTTCTATGACGAGCCGGCTTTTATTGAGCTTCTCTTCTGTGCCCCACAGTATTTGTGCGACCGCACACCACAGCCGTGTATCCTCCTGCGGGAGACTGATATTTTTCTTCGCCAGAAGATTCTCGAATGCGCCCAGCATCTCCGGCGTAAGTTCGTCGGCCATTTTCAGCACTGACTTCATGTGGCGAAGGTGCTCCAGGTGACCCATATAGAGCATTGTGCCAATGTGTCCGAAAGGATACTCAATGACTTTAATGTTGGGATTTGCGGCACTTGCCTTCTGCGCTATCTCGTGGCCGAAGGCGGCAGGAATATAGAGGTCATTCCTGCCGATGGCGATGACCGTATCGTCTCCTAAGGATTCGCAATTGTGTATGGGGAGTAAGAGACCGCGTTGCTCATCGTTGAATACCTGATTGTATGTATCCCCGTCCGGGATACCTCTAGAGACCACGTCGCGTTTTATCGCCTCAAGTATCGGAGAGGCGAATATCTCGCGTCCTAGTCCCGAGCCGGAAACAATGCTTAAAAAACGGCCTTTGTTCTCGAGAGGTAATTTGTTGGCTATGTAAAACCCGGCGCCGTTGGCGCTACTGTAGCAGGTGACGTTTATCTTCTGCTTTGGGTTCTCCTGCAAAAGCTTCGTGACATACTCGTCGGCGGAGTTGATGGCGTTGAGAAACACCGACTTGGTCACTTCCGGATTCTTGTTGACGAACGCACCCGGCGTGGACACCGCAAAAGAGCGGCCCCACTTCGGGATAAAGCCGTAATCATAGCTTTGGGCCATTTCCGCATCCCACGGAAGGAATACGACGGTTATCTGGTCGTCGCCCGTATACTCCTTTGCATCGCGATTGTCGTACTCCTTCGTCTCCATCCACACTCTCCCATAGCTCCTCTCGGGATACTTGAGGTCCTGGTTCTTTATTGCATACGCTCTGTCGAGCGGAGAATCGCGCTGCGCGTCCACTTCACGCATAAACTCGCGCAGCATTTTTGCAGCAGTCACTCCCGCCTCGAGTCCCGTAGTTCCTTTCTCGACGGCGCTGCTTGCCGCTGTTCGTCCCAATTCCGCGAATCGCTCATGCATACGGTCGGCTTGCGGACGAAGGGGCACGTCGGGCACCCGGAATCTTGCCGGTTTTCTTGAACGGTTATGCTCGTCCGGTTGCTGAAGATGTTCAAGCATACGATTGAGATAATGTTACACCCTCATCATAACCCCCGGGCGAGACAGGGGTTCTCGTTAGTCGCCGTTGAGGGCGGTGAAAGTCGTACCCGCTACCCCGCCGTTTGCCCCCATGATGAGAATATCCTTGTGGAGGTCATACTGTTTATCGCCGTCGTCGATGTAGAGCAACACCTGATACGAGCCCGCCGCCGCAGTCGCCCGCAAAAGAGGGACCGATACATCATTCCACGTACCGGCGTCGAAGCGAGCCGCCCCGAGCACGCGACCACCTTCATCACGTACCGCGACCCAGCCCATTTCATTGAGCGTCACCGAAGCGACAGCGACACTCGCACCCGCCGCCTGATCGCGCACCGTGACAGCCTCACCGGTACTGACCATCGACGGATTCAAGGTTTCCTCCATCGAAGTCGAATCGCTAGGTGTCTCCGTGTCCGTCGCGATGCCTCCGTTGCCCACGGGCCGCGCAAACAGCAGCCACGCCGCTAATAGAACCACTACGACGACCACTGCTCCGGTAATCGCCTGCGTATTCCTGTTTTTTATATCCATATGCGCACGCACGTATTAAGAAACCCCGATATACCCGCAGTGTACCCCGTGAGATAGGGCTCGCAAGCTCGTCATCTCATGGGGTGTAGAGTAGCCGGCATCGCTGTCAAACCCCCTCTGCCTGACCTGCAACGACCTCAATTTGGCCCAGCGAAACAGCGCCCTCCCGCAAAAGGGTGACGTGGTCGCCCGCAACTCCAACTACACTCGAAGGTTTGCGCGGCGGCAACTCACCCGCGTCTATAATCAGATATATATTTCCTATTGCAGTCTTTTGCAAAACACTAGCATAAGAATTCAGTTGCTCGAGAATTGCTTCGACGGAACGTTGCGGCTCCATCCCCGCCTTGTTGGCACTCGTCGCGGTAACGGGTCCGCCGAAGGCGCGCAGCATTTGGAGACAAAGCGCATTTTCGGGAATACGGAAGCCGAATGTCGGTATCTCTTTTGAAATGCCTGAGTTCATCGTCTGCTTCTTGGGTACGACGAATGTTATTTGCCCGCGCGGCAGTTTATCCGCAAGCGTCCGGACTGTATCAGAAATCTCACCGTACTTTTCCGCCATCGCAATATCGCTGACGATGGCATGCACCGGCTTTCCGTCATTACGCCCCTTTACGGTAAATATCTTCGCGACCGCTTTGTCCGAGAGCGCATCGGCGCCCAGCCCGTAGAGTGTGTCGGTCGGGTAGAGGACGACGCCGCCCGCGCGCAGCACAGCTGCCGCGCGGGCGACTGCTTCCCCGATATTGTGCTCTGTAAGCACGATGCGTTCCATATTCAGTGCGCGGTGAAGGATTCGAACCCTCGGCCTTCCCCACGTCAAGGGGACGCTCTACCAACTGAGCTAACCGCGCTTCGCAACGAGGCTCAATATAACCGCCATTTGCCTTTTGTTCAATGTCGGCGCTACTTCATCTGCGACACGGGCTGAGGCTCTTTTTTGTCGTCGTCTTCATCTTCTTCCAATCCGAGCTTGTCCAACTCGTCTTCCGGCAAGAATCCGCCAGCCTGAATGTTCCATAGCTTATGATAGAGGCCGCCGCGCTGGAGCAATTCGGCATGTGTTCCGTCGGCAACGATTGCGCCTTTCTCGAGCACGACGATGCGGTCCATTTTCATCACCGTCGAGAGGCGGTGCGCAATGACGATGACAGTCTTTTCCTGCATGAGCGTCTCCAGCGCGTCTTGAATGAGCCACTCGGATTGCGAGTCGAGACTCGACGTCGCTTCGTCGAGCACCAGAATGGGGGCATTTTTGAGAATCGCGCGGGCAATGGCGACACGCTGGCGCTCGCCGCCCGAGAGCTTCACGCCGCGCTCGCCGACATAGGTTTCGTATTTGAGCGGTAGCCCCTCGATGAACTCATGGCAGTGCGCTTTCTTGGCCGCCTCTATCACCTCCTCATCGGTCGCGTCGCGACGGCCGTAGCGGATATTTTCCATGAGCGAGCGGTGGAAGAGCACGGGCTCCTGCGGCACATATGAAATGGCGTTGCGCAAACTTTCCTGCGTCACGTGCGCGATATTCTGCCCGTCTATTTCGATGCCCCCGCCGGTAACGTCGAACAATCGCAAGAGTAGCCGCGTGACCGTCGATTTGCCGGCACCGGAGGGACCGACGAGCGCGACTTTCTGGCCACCCGGAATGTGCAGGCCAAAATGAGAGAGAATGGGAAGACTGGCGTCTTTGAAGAAAAACCGCGTATCGTTGAATATGATGTCGCCGCTTGAGACCGCAAGAGGCTTCGCGTCTTTTGTGTCGCGCACGCCGTGCGGCTGTTCCATGATGTACACCATCTCGCTTGCGTCGGAAAAGGCGTCAAAAAACCGTCTCAGCTCGCGGTTGATGCCGACGAGTCGGTCGAAGACTGTCATGAGATACGCTTGGATGAGCACGAAATCGCCGAGCGTGAGGAGGCCCTGTTGCCAGAATTTGATGGCGCCGTAATACAGCCCGACTTCAATGCCGACAATGAAAAGCCCAATACCGCCCCAGAACCACCCGTCGATGAGCCAATTGCGCAGAGTCGCTTTCCGCCACACTTCGACCACGCGGTGGAATCGCTCCCACTCGTGTCTGACGCCGGAAAAAAGGACGACTGCCGATTGATTGCCTATCGCGTCTGCAAGCGCGCCGGTGATACGCGTATCCGCCTCGGAGCGTGCGTTGCGCGCGGGCTGTCGCAGGCGGGCGACCCACAGCTGGAACCAGACGAAACCGATGCACCACAGAGCAAGCGCGGTACCGAGAACGCTGTTGCGCGCAAACAGAATACTTACGGCTCCAACGACGAAGATAACCGTCGGCACCAGCGTTATCATCACCGTGTCGAAAAGCGTTTCGTACGCGCGCGCGAATTTCGTCACGCGGTGTGTGAGCGAACCGGCAAAATTAGAAATGAAAAAACCGTACGAATGCCGCATCAGGTAACCGAAAGCATCGTCGAAAAGATTTGCCATCACGCGCGATTGCATAATCACGTTCCACATATCCTGCAGACGGCGGAATACGCGGTCGGCGAGCCACGCAACGCCGACGAGGACCAGGAGTCCAAAAAGGACCTGCGCTGTCGCCGCGTCGCGGGTACCGGTCGCGAGCACATTGAACAATTGCTTGAGATAGAGCGGCGCCACGAGCCCCGCAACCTGAACGGCGACGCCGGAAAAGAAAATGAGGGCAAGGTATACGTTGTATTTCTTCGTGTGCCCGTAATACACCCGGAGAACCGAGCGGGCGCTTGCCAGTTTCTTGGGCTCGCTTTCCATTGAGCTACTCTAGCGCAATACAATCCTTTCAGCTATTCTCGGCTGATGCGCGTACTCGGTATAGAGACATCGTGTGACGAGACTGCCGTGTGCCTCATTGAGGCTGACGGAGCATTCGGAGCGGATTTCAAATACAAGGTGCTCGGGAATGGCTTGCTCTCACAGGCGGCACTGCATGCGCAATACGGCGGTGTGTTTCCCAATTTGGCTAAACGCGAGCATGCCAAGAATCTCGTCCCCCTTCTGCACAAAGCACTTGAAGAGGCGGGTGCGCTGCAGCCGAACACGGAAGCGGCGGCCGGTGCCGCGCTGGTGCCGCTCAAAGCGATACTGGAGCGCGAGCCGGAACTTTTTGCGCTGATAGTCCCCTTCTTGCTGAAATTTCAGAAACCGGATATTGACGCTATCGCCGTCACAGCCGGCCCCGGTCTCGAACCCGCACTCTGGGTCGGGATTAATTTCGCGAAAGCACTCTCCGCTGTCTGGGGCATTCCGCTCGTCGCCGTGAATCACATGGAAGGCCACATCATACTCCCGATGATGCATATATGCCCCGAACAACATACAAACGTTTTGCAAAACGTTAGCGCATCTGGAAGTCTGTCGGTCTTCGACTTCCCAGTCCTCGCACTTTTGATTTCCGGCGGGCACACCGAGCTCGTCCTTTCGAAACAATTCGGCATGTACCAACTCGTTGGCGAAACGCGCGACGATGCTGCCGGTGAAGCATTCGACAAAGTCGCCCGCCTTATGGAACTCGGTTATCCGGGCGGGCCGCTGATAAGCGCGCTCGCTGCGGAGGCACGCGAAGAAAATATAAAAGGCGACTTCTCATTCACCCGCCCCATGCTCCACGACGGCACTTTCGATTTCTCGTTCTCCGGATTGAAAACTGCAGTACGCAATATCGTTACGAAGCGCGAGATGACGGGTGAGTTGAAAAAGCAGGTCGCGCGCGAGTTTGAAGAATGCGTCGCGGACGTACTGGTCGCAAAGACACTGCGTGCCGTGGAGGAACACGACGCGCGCACCGTCGTCGTGGGCGGCGGCGTCTCGGCAAATACCTATATACGCGAGCGGCTCGCCGAAACACTCGAGAAAGCCGACGCCTCCGCAGAGCTTCTGACGCCGCCGCCCGAGCTTGCGACCGACAACGCACTCATGATTGCGCTGGCCGGCTATTTCCACGCGCTGAAAGAGGATTTTGCAGACCCTGCGGGCCTCGCCGCCAAAGGTAATCTGCGGCTCTAATAAAGCCTTATACATGCTAAGATATCCCGATGGACCCCGTTAGAGGCCGCGGTCGCACGACTCGGAATCCCTAAACGTCACGGTCTTCAGCGATATGATTTCGGATAAAAGTGGCTCAGACAGTACTCGACCGCGACCTGCCTCTAACGGGGTGGAGCCCTCAAAAGCCCCCGAGCCTTTTCTTAAGCCCTACAATTCTGCGCAGGAGGAGCCCCGCATGCTCGACATGTGGGAAAAGAGCGGGTACGCCAACCCCGATATCTGTATCGAGAAAGGCGTCACCAATGCCGACGCCGAGCCGTATTCAATAATTCTCCCCCCGCCGAATGTGACGGGGACTCTCCACATGGGCCACGCGGCCATGCTCGCCATCGAAGACATTCTCATCCGCTACAAGCGCATGCGCGGATACAAAACGCTCTGGCTACCCGGCACTGACAGCGCGGCTATCGCGACGCAGTCCAAAGTGGAAGATGAAATGTACAAGAAGGAAAAGAAAACCCGCCACGACATCGGCCGCGAAGAATTGCTCAAGCGTGTTGATGCATTTACCGACGAGAGCAAAGTGACCATCATCAACCAGCTCAAGAAAATGGGCAGCAGTCTCGACTGGAGCCGATACGCGTACACGATGGACGACGCGCGATACCGCTCCGTCATGGAAGCGTTCGTGCGCATGTACGATGCCGGCCTCATTTATCGCGGCGACCGCATCGTGAATTGGGACCCGAAACTGCAAACAACCGTCTCCGACGACGAAATTGAGTACGTCGAAAAGCAGGACCCCTTCTACTATTTCAAATACGGCCCGTTCGTCATCGGCACCGTGCGCCCCGAGACGAAATTCGGCGACAAGTATGTGGTGATGCATCCCGATGATGCGCGCTATGCAGAATACAAACACGGACAAAAACTCGACCTCGAATGGATTAACGGTCCCATCACGGCGACGGTGATAAAAGACGAAGCGGCCGACATGGAGACAGGTTCCGGCGTCATGACGATTACACCTGCACATTCGGCAATCGACTTCGAAATCGCCCAGCGACACAACCTCGACATCGAGAAGGTCATCGACGAGCGCGGGATTCTTTTGGATATTGCGGGTGAATTCAAGGGGAGCCACATCAAGAAAGCCCGCGCCGCCATCGTGGAGAAACTCAGGGCGAAAGGCCTCATCGAGAAGGTGAACGAGAAATACACGCACAATGTGTCGACCAACAGCCGCGGCGGCGGCATCATCGAGCCGCAGATAAAACTACAGTGGTTCATCGCGGTCAATAAAAAAGCGAAATTTCCGAGTGGCCCTTCGACTGGGCTCAGGGCAGGCAAAGAAATGACGCTCAAAGAGTGGATGCGCTACGCCGTGGAGAGCGGCGAGACCAAAATCGCGCCCGAGCGCTTCGAGCGCATCTACTACCACTGGATAGACAACCTGCGCGACTGGTGCATTTCGCGACAAATCTGGTTCGGCCACCGCATTCCCGCATGGTTCAAGGACGGCGAGGTGAAAGTGAGCATCGACTCCCCCGGCGCGGGGTGGGAACAGGACCCCGATACTCTCGATACGTGGTTTTCCTCTGGTTTGTGGACATTTTCGACTCTTGGCTGGCCGGATAAAACCCCCGATTTGAAGACATTTCACCCTACGTCGGTGCTCGAAACCGGTTACGATATTCTATTCTTCTGGGTCGCGCGCATGATACTGATGTCGGGCTTTTTGCTCGGTGAGGTCCCCTTCAAGCAAGTCTACCTGCACGGATTGGTGCGCGACGGCCAAGGCCGCAAAATGAGCAAGAGTCTCGGCAACATCATCGACCCGCTTACGATGATAGAAAAGTACGGCGCCGATGCGACGCGCCTGTCGCTCGTCGTTGGCGCGCAGCCGGGCAACGATCTCAAACTCTCCGAAGACCGCGTACGCGGCTACAAACATTTCGCCAACAAGCTGTGGAACATCACACGCTTCGTCCTCGAAAATCGGGATTTCGTAAATCCCGATATCGGGATTTACGAAATCCCGATATCTCCATCAGACAAGCAGCTTGTTGCCGAAGCTCAACGAGTCGCAGAAGAGGTTTCCGACAATATCAACAAGTTCCGGCTCGACCTCGCGGCGGATTCTGTATATCACTTCGTGTGGGACCGCTTCGCGGCGGAAATTATCGAAGAGTCAAAATCCGTGCTAAAGGGTAGCGATGCTGCGGCCAAAGCCTCCGCGCAACGTATGCTCTACGAAATCCTGATTATTTCGCTAAAATTACTGCATCCCTTTATGCCCTTCGTCACCGAATCCATCTGGCAGCAATTGCCGCACAAAGAGAGCGACCTTTTGATGGTCGCCAAATGGCCCTTCGACCCCGCTCAGGGTAAACCCCATGACTGAGTTGCTTGATGTGGGCGCGGCGATGGCGGGCGGAATACTCCCCGCTCTCGCGTGGCTGTGGTTCTGGCGGCGCGAGGACGCGCCGCATCCGGAGCCGCGCAAACTCATCGCGCTCGCCTTTCTCGCGGGCATGGTCACGGTCGTTGTCGCCATCGCGCTCGAGAAACTTGTCGCACCGTTCATACCGGACCAGACGTGGCTGTTTACCGTGTGGTCGGCAATCGAGGAAGTATTGAAATACGGCGCGGCGGCGGCAACGGTCCTCTGGCGCCGCGATGACGACGAGCCGGTAGACGCCGTCATTTATATGGTCACGGTCGCACTCGGTTTCGCCGCGGCCGAAAACACACTGTTCCTCCTCTCACCGCTTGCCGGCGGCACGCTACTCCAGACCGTCGTCACGGGCAACCTGCGCTTCGTGGGCGCGACACTGCTCCATGTCCTCTCGTCGGCGGTCATCGGCCTCGCGTTGGGCCTGTCGTTCTACATGAAAAAGCGGGCGAAGCGCCGTTATGTCGCCGGTGGAGTTATCCTCGCCGTGGTTTTGCATGCCACCTTCAATTTCTTTATACTGAATACGGCGGAAGACAGCCTCCTGCGCACCTTTGCATTCGTGTGGCTCGGGGTCATCGCGCTCCTCGCGGCCCTTGAATTCGTCAAAAGGGTCCGTCCGCGCTTCCGTTAGTGCTATAATGAATTGAATAATTTCATGAATCCCGTTAGAAGCTGCGGACGACGTATCAACAATTTACCTATGCAGTCGATATTTACCAGCAATAATACGTCAGGGTTCGGGACACTATCAGGTTCCGCGTCCTGCTTCTAACGGGATGAAAAAGCCCTCCTTTCTTTCCAGACTGACAGGCAACACCGAAGAATACGACGAGTTTTTTGACGACACGACCGCCGCGAAGGGCACCTTCTCGGGCACGGGAGAAGAGCGGCACGCACACATCACGCCGCGCGATGGAAGCTGGGTGCCGGAAGAGCCGGCAGGAGAACTTGCCGTCGACATCTATCAGACGCCCGATGCCATCGTGGTGAAAGCTCTTATCGCGGGCGTACATCCCGGTTCTATCGATATCGCCCTCACCCGCGAGATGCTCACCATCTCAGGGGCTCGCCAAGACGAGCGCGAAGTCGAGGAAGACGACTATTTTCAGCGCGAACTCTATTGGGGCTCGTTCTCGCGCACCGTGTTACTTCCCGAAGAAGTTGATGTTGACCTCGCCGAAGCATCTGAAAAGCACGGTATCCTGATGATTCGCCTGCCCAAGATAAACAAGAAAAAACAGACCAAGCTGAAAGTGCGCAGTCGGTAGGTATGTTTGTTCTACTCATTCTCTTGAGCTTTATACCGACTGCAGCAATGCTGATACCCTTTATTCTTGGCTCGATATTGGTGTACGAATATTCGAAAAGAAAAGAGACTACAAAACTCCTGTTTGGATTACTGCTCCTCGGAATTTTTATCTTGATTTGCGCTTTTCCATCAACAAGGGCGATATTGTTTCTGGGTCCTGACGTGCTGTACAATACTGGCGCATTTAATTTTCTTCAATAAGGCCCAGGCGGTAGATGTCGAAGCTGTTTTCGCCCTCAAACATGTCCGAGGGATTGGGTAGAAATACGCGGCGGGTCGCTATTTCCGCCGTCACGTCGTTGACTAGCCGGTGGAATACGGCGAAAGCGTTCTGCTGTTCGGCGAAGTCGATGACGTAGCGGCGCATCTGCGGCGAGCCGTCGGCATTTTTGCGTTTTTTGCATTCGTGGAGAATGAAGCGACGCACCGGCTTCCCGAATGCTTGCCCGATGGTGTAGTAGTTGAAGAGTGCCTGCATGACGAAGAGCGTCTTCTGCGCGCCGGCCGGAGAGAACGAGTCGACAAATTTGTGGTCCACGATATCCACTTCGCCGCTGTGGCCACGCGATTCGACGACGAGGTCGGAAACGGCCTTGAGCGGCAGCGGCAAACCCGCCACTTCGGCCGTCGCTTTCACCTCCACACCGAGCACCTTGTACTTGGGCGCCTTGTCGAGATAAAAAGCGATGGCCTGCAAATACTCGCGCTCCATATGTTCCCGTTTTTTCCTTTTCTCCCGTTTCGATTTGAATCTGCCGAAATTAATCTCGAAATCCGCAACGTTGCGCAAATACTCGAGCCCGAGCTCTATCGCGCCGTCCGCTGCAATTCCACTGTAATAGTGTTGCAACGCAAGATGCCCTGCGCGGCCGACGACCGACGCGGGATTGGAAGGCGTGTCGAAGACCTGCTCCACATAGCGCTTGTACCACGCAAGCGGATTGCGCAGGTACGACATGAGCGATGAGTGGCTCCAATGCTTGATGGGAATCGTCACTTCGCGCGTCTTTCCCTTTCCCCGTCTTCCCACCTTCTTCATCCACCGAGTATACCCTGTACAGATTGGTCCGGAGTAGCCGTGAAATACGGGCCCGCCTGATGCGTCTTCATGAATATACTAGCAGCCTAACGTAACACATCTATGTTATTTCTATTGATTTTGGGCATTGTTCTCGGTGCGCTCTCAGTACTCTTCGCGCTCCAAAACGTCGCGGTCGTCACCGTTACTTTCTTTTCGTGGCAGATGACAGCACCTTTGGCTCTCGTACTTCTCAGCACAATACTCACCGCTGTCATTGTTACCCTCTTGGTATTGCTGCCGAGCCTTATCCAAGAGGCGATGTATGTAAAAGCTCTCAAGAAACAAAAACGCGAACTGGAGGATGAGTTCAGCGCGTACCGCACGGGACAGCCCGTCCCGCCGGCATCCGTCGCGGCGCAAACTGTCTCCCGCACAACGACCACGACAACCGGCACAGAAGCTGTCGCATGAACACGCGGCAGTCTTGCCGCTGTGGATAGACAATACCGCTGGAGCGTGTACGCTGCGAACAGTTGCCGCAAATGTCGCAAACGGTCGGAGGATGCCATGTCGGTAGTTCCCCTAAAGAGAAACCGCTTCGATGAAGACGCGCGAACGCTTCTGCAGCTGCCTGCCTTGCTCGGCAAAGAGCTTCGGTATACCGCCCTCAAGGCCGCCTTTGATTCGATATTGCCCGATCAACCGGCGGAACCTCCTTCGAAGGAGGAATTCGACAAAGGCGTCAACCTTGCGATTGCGCTTCTCTATGAAGCCGCCCGGCACATCAGCATGGAGCGACCGGTGATTACCACCGAAATCAGGAGTTAGCGTCAGGTGATTGATTCAACGGCCGGCGTACGAGGCGCCGGCCATTTGATTTTGTATGCGGCGAGGTATAGCATTGCACGCGGTATCCACAGGCAGGGAGTCCTGGCCATGTATTCGAGAACATTGAGGCTGCAAGTCGCATCAATGGAGGCGGTCATGCTCGCGCTCGCCTTCATCACGTTTGTCTTCGCCGCCGGCTGGGTCAACGACACGCTTTACGATTACGGCATCCTGCGCGAGCACTACATCGCCGACGCCGCCCGTTTCAACGTCGAGATGTTGGGAATGGTGCCCGTGCTGATTGAAGAGTGGCTTGCACACTCGGCCGTCTGGCAGTCATGGGTGCAGCCGCTCACAACATTCGTGTGCGTAGCGGGTACAGTCATTGTCACCGTCGGTCCGCTCTATTTTGTTGCGCTCTAGAGGAAAGCCGCCATGATTGATGCACACGATGTACAGCCGCGCATCGACCAACTGCGCCATGCCTTCGAGGGAATGCGCGGAAACATGCCGCCTTCACGAAAGCCAACGTACGACAAGGCGATGTCGCGCCTCGACGAGATTCAGGACCTTGCGAACGCCGGACACTATGTGCAGGCGCTGTACGACCTGCGATGGGTACAAGGCGTCTCGGTGGGTCTTGGCATCCGCGAGCCAAACGAGAGCGACTAGTCGACTCGACAGCGGCCGGGCAAGAATCGCCCGGCCGTTTGATTTTGGGGCTTTGGACAAAATTGGCTTTGGAAGCTAGCATGCTCACAGCGACTGAAACAGGGGGAACAATGACAAATCGCCGTCGCGAAGTCACGTTTGTGGCATTAGTATTGTGCGCAATTGGCGTCGGCCTATTCAGCAATACAACGAGTGCGGAGAATGAGGTCATTATTACCTGCATCCTCAGAGCGCTTTTTGTGCTCTTCACGTTCTTGGCATGTCACATCGAGAACGTTCCGGACGGCTCCGACATTCGCTCACCGGAGCGGCTCGCTGTAATAGGTCGTCTCGGTGAGGCGGTCGAGTGAGGACAATAGAGAAATCATGCGCGGCCGGCTCCCGATGGGCCCGGCCGTTTGTTTTTCGCTGATTGCCTATTTGCTTATTCAATTGAATTAGCAAGTATGAGATGGCGCAACTATTCGCCTAGTCGCCACCTCTAACGACATTCCGGCCGGGGCCCCATCGGGACCCCGGCCGTTGGCTTTTTGGCTTTGGACAATAGCGTACGCTCGCAGTAGGATACCGCTAGTTATAGGGAGAATCATTGTACAAGGAGGGACGATTGGACCAACGTACGAATGCCAGCACCGGCTTTGCATGGCCCGCCAGCCTCACATCACAGGTTCTCAAGCGAGTGAAGCAGTCGATCATCTTTGGGACCACGGCGATGTGCCTCGTCACAATCGCAGCTATTGTCGGCTACCTATTGCTCGACTCCTTCGGGTTTGTGAAGGTAAGCTTGGTTTACTATCTCACCGTTGTAGGAGTCTGCGCCGCCGCGGTTGCGTGGTCGTGGTCGCGCTACTTCCTGACGCGACGACGCATCGACGACGGCACGTTCGGAATCAATGAGCACGACGTAGCGATGATTAGCGCCGCTATCACAACATTCCAAAAGGATGTTGGTATCAAAAAGCCCGAGCCGCCATGGGCGGACAACGAAGAGCGTAAGCAAGAGCTCTTGCGACTTATAAGCGCCGGCAGGCGAATGCGGGTTGTAACACCAATGCGGCTTACACAAGCCGCGCAACTCGGACTCGCTTCCGCGCTCCTGTGCGTCGCGGCCCCTTTGAGTGTCTTGTGGGTTCCGTATCTGTCGTACTACCTCGGCGCAAGCGAGCAGTTCGTATGGAACGGTGTAATGGGCGGATTCGTGCTTGTGTCGGCGTGGTGTGGCATCCTCATGGTCAGATTGCCTCCCTACCGGGAAGCCAAACTCCCCGATGCTCTCGATGCAGATGAATGACAACGCGGCCGGTCTCCCAGCGGAGCCCGGCCGTTTGATTTTGAATACTGAACTATTCGCCTATTCGTACGAATTAGACCAGAGCGATTCCCCTTTGGACAAATTCAAAGTGGGGGTGTAGCCTTTTCACAGATCTGTTAACGAATAAGAATAGGGGCTCGATATGGACGCAAGTACTGTCATCAGATCCAGCCATCCGGAAACAGGGCTATTCCTTCAATTTCTGCAGAAGCGATTTCCAAAGGTAAAGCCAAAGGAACTGCAGTCGGGGTCCACCAGCACTTCTGGAAAAACGCTTTCGCGCGGAGAGGTGCGGGTGCGCAATGCAGCTCACGCACTGTGGACAGCGGAGGAGGTGCTCAAGCGCCGAAACAATGGCTTGGGCGTACCGGCCGATAGGCTTCGCGATTCGCTCTACCGCTTCGTTATCGTGAACAAGCTGCTAACACGGCGAGAAGTGCGCGATTTGGACCGTCACTCGAACGTGCCGCATGAGTATAACGACGACGGCACAAAGTCGCCGGTGTGGCGAAAGATATGGGATTATATCGACTACTAGGTACCGGCCGGACCACACCCCGGCCGTTTGATTTTGGGATGTTTGGAACCATTCGTACGAATTAGACCAGAGCGATTCCCCTTTGGACAAATCTTAATGAAGGAGTAGCATGTTTCTGGCTCCGGCATGATGTCGGAAGATAGGAGCTCACCATGAGTGATTATTGGCCCCGCGCGATGAGACCAGGTAGCACGACGCGGCAGTGCATTTTAATTCTCGCGGCCGCGCTTGCGGGCTCGACCATCGCGGGTATGTTCAACTACCTTGGCCTGGAGGGGGACATCGATGTCTACCACAAGGCTGGCGCCTTCGGTGGTGCGATGCTTTCGATTGCCACCGGTGCATACCGTTGGTAAAGCAAGTCGAGCTCACTGCGGCCGGGTTCCTTTTCGGACCCGGCCGTTTGATTTTGAGGATACCTTATTTGCTTATTCAATTGAATTAGCAAGTATGAAGTTACCAACAAAAACTATTCGCCTATTCGCGCGAATTAGAGAATAGAATGCAAGGGCTTTGGACAACTTCGGGGCGAGAGTATAGAGTGCCGACAGTAAGAGAGGATAACGTACCATGACAGCAAGCCAATACACGGCTATCGCCGGGGACTATATCGCTATCAAAGACAGCGATCCGGCGGACAGGATTGCGATTTTCCCGACCTTCTTCGACCAATTCGGGGACGTGCGCGGCCAGAGCATAGCCGAGTTCTTCTGCGGCGAAGGTCGTGCCGGACGCGCCTTGTTGGCGCGCGGTGCAGGACATATTGTCGGTATCGACAAAGACCCGGCAATGCTTGCGGTTGCGCGGCAACGTCAGGTGGCCCACACCGAATACCGGCAAGGGACAGTCGGGCAGCTCGGGCAAATCGGTCTGTTCAACGCAATCGCCTGTCCGTGGGCATTCCACTATGCCGAAACGGCACCCGAGCTCTTCAGTATGTTTCGCGACGCCGCGGTCAATTTGAAGCGCGGCGGCGTGTGCGTCGTGCTGAATAATAATCCCGAGCGGACGCTCGGCGGCACCGTACGCACCGGATGCACTTCGCGTTCGGACGACGACCCGCTGGTAGACGGCAGTCCGATTATCGTGACGATTTACGGCAAAGGAAAATCGGCGTCGTTCACGACCCATCACTGGTCGCTCGAAACGTACCAAGCGGCCGCACGCGCAGCGGGACTCAGTCTCATGCTCGTTCCCTTCCGTATTACTCACGAGGGAAGGACTCAGATGGGCGAAGACTGGTGCCGCGAGTTCGAGACGAACATATGCTCGTGCATATTCGTCTGTCGCCACCTCTAACGACATTCCGGCCGGGGCCCCATCGGGACCCCGGCCGTTTGATTTTGGGGCTTTGGACAAAGGGGGCGTAACAGTATAGATTTTCAATAGCTGGCACATCCGACCAGTACCGATTGTGGAGAGCGGCCATGAGTTTAAAGGCGGACGGAATTATCGCTGTCGCACGCGAACTGCTTCGCATTGTGCGCGAAACATACGACGACAACGACATCGATCCATGGGAGCACCATGGTGACGAAATCTTCGGCGGTTTTAACACCAAGGGAATCGCGCATCTGAAGTGGGTGCTTTTGCACGGGATTCATCGCGAACTCTCCCACGGTAATCTCGATACCGCCGTTGAGCAGCTCGGCGGCGCGAAGTACCTGATGTGGGTCTGCAGGATACGCAGCCTCAACGAGCTTGAGCGCATTACTCCAGCTTCGCTCATGCAACCGGCATAATCCGCGTTCAGCTGTGTCGGATGGCAAACAAAAAGGTCGGGCATCTCGCCCGGCCGTTTGATTTTTTATTGCATCTATTCGCCTATTCGCACGAATTAGAGAATAGAATAAGGGCTTTGGACAAATCTTAATGAAGGAGTAGCATGTCTTGGCAACATGACTGAAAGTACCGACACGTATCTAGGCTCTATTACAGCATTTCATCTGCAAATGCCACTTTACCGTACATACGACCTCGCCATTGGAAGTATCAAAGAGAAAGTTTACGAGCTCATGATTGCGCAACAAACAGTTGATGCGTATTGCATATGGTGTCGAAAGCAAAGCGTATTTCAAACACACTCTCCAACGCGCTGGACATACGCACAATGGCAGAAACACATCGAAGGAGAGTTGACTGAGTTCAATCTGCAATGCGTCCACAATCAAAAACATATCTACAGAAGCTATTACTTTCTGACCAAGGGCACGAACGACTTTCAAAAGGTCGGGCAATTCCCTTCGGCGGCAGATTTCCAAATTCCTCAATCGGAAATATATCGAAAAATCCTTACTGACCAACAGTTCAAGGAGATGGTTCGAGGTATTGGACTCGCGGCTCATGGAGTTGGCATCGGTTCGTTTGTTTATCTACGGCGAGTTTTTGAAGACCTCATTGAAGAGGCTCACGAGATTGCGAGAGTGAGTCCTTCGTTTGATGAAAAGACTTACGCAGACGCAAGAATGGACGACAAGATAAAGATGCTTGAAGAACATTTGCCTTCATTTTTAGTGGAAAACAGGAAGCTTTATTCAGTGCTTTCAAAAGGTATACATGACCTCACGGAAGAAGAATGTTTGGCATACTTTGATGCGGTAAGAATTGGCATTGAACAAATTCTCGACGAGAAAATCGAGTTGCAAGAGAAAGCAGAAAAAGCAGCGCGCGCCAAGGCAGCCGTGCAAGATTTACTACAAAAAACGACGAATTAGTAGCTGCGGAGTTGCCCCATTAGAGAGCGGGCGCCTCTAACGGGTGAACTTGGCGCGTTCGCGAAAGTGTTTGACTGGCTTCCCTATCTGAGGCACAGTTTGCGCGGCATAGAAATGGAGTCCTCCGATGTGGCCTTATATCCCGCTTTGTTTGATTGTGGTGATTACCTTTTTCAACGCTATCGTCGGCTTACTCGCCGTCGTTATTCAGCGTCCGAGAATTAAGGGAGTCACAATCCTCATCGACCTCGGCGTCGGTATCTTTATCGGCCAAAGCGCACTCTTGTTCGGACCCCTACTGTTCGACTCCGACGGGTACGTATGGCTCGCATTGGGACTTATGATCGTGATTGGGATGGCTGTCGCCAGTAACTGGCTCGGTACCCGCATAGGCCGCTGGCTATTTTGCTAACCCGCTCTTAGGAGAATCGTCCGCGCAAGCGGACGATTTCATTTTAGTAGCTACAGAGTTGCCGCATTAGAGAGCGGTCTCCTGTAACGGGGTAAACTTCGCGCGTTCGTCGAAGCGTTTGACGGACTTCCCCACTTGCTACATAGTCTCGGCAGACCCCGCGAGGGGTTAGCAAGCCCGCGAGGGCGTGCTCCTTGAAACCGGCCCTGCGAAGGGCTAAATCTCTGCGAGGAGATGATGATGACTGAAACGAGAATAGCTAATCTGGTTAGGGTTTTCGAGCTCATCTCAAGTCTGCCGACCGACGAAGCCCGGGTCAACGAGGCAAGGAAGCCTCTGATGGACACGTTGCTCGCGCAGGACACACGGTCGCTTAATGCCCGCGCACGCGACGTCGTAGGCTTCTGGCAGTTCTACCCGAAAGCCAACTTTGGCGTCCCGATATTCGAGGCCCTGTTTGTGGGACATTATGCGAACATCGGTGAAATCATGTCGGTGCTGGAAAAGGAAGCCCGCGACAACATGGATTCGCGCCTTCAGATCGAAATCTATCCAGTGCTTGTCACTAGCTTGCTGCTCTGCGCAAACTGGTGCAATGAGAATGGAGAGGTGGCGAACACCGACTTCCAGCTCACCCTACCGGTAACTATCGGCAGACTGCTTGGCAGATGGGTCATGCTCACGGAGAAATTGCCTCAACTCGACGGCGCTTTCGTGAATCGCTACTCGGGCGCACTTGCTCATTACCTACACGAATCAAACGGTAACGTAGCTTTCCAGCGCGCAACCAAGATATTCACGGAACTTGAGTCGCGGACCAATGGCAGTGCAATCAACGAGGGTGCGTTCTCACTGGTCAACGAACTGGTGCGGCGTGCAACTCTTCTGTTCTGCATGCGGTCGCAAATCGAGATGCTTAAGCACCAGCTCGATACTGCCCACATCACGAAGGGCTAGTTCGAGTCAGAGAAAGACGAATTGAAACGAAAACGGCGGGCCATGATTTGGTCCGCCGGCTCTTTTTTATATTAGTAGCTACGGAGTTGCTTGGCGCGTTCGTGGAAGCGGATGCGCTCCAAGGCTTTGGCTTCAACCCCATTAGAGAGCTTCGCCTCTAACGGGGCAGGTTTGGCGGACTAGTAACTTCTCAATTGCTTAGCCCTTTCGTGAAATCTTATTCTTTCGAGAGCCTTTGCCTCAATCTGACGAATTCTTTCGCGGGTGACGCCGAATTCCCTTCCCACTTCTTCGAGCGTGAAGCAGATGCCTTCGTCGGTGAGACCGTTGCGCATTTCCAAAATCTTGCGCTCCTTCGGAGAAAGCTCGTCGAGAATGCCGAGCATCTGCTCGGAGAGGATGCGGCGTGATGCGTCCATGTCGGGAGAAGAAATCGTATCGTCGGCGATGAAGCTACCGAGGGTCGAGCGCTCGTCGTCGTCTTCACCTACCGGCGATTCGAGAGAGACGGTGTCCTGATTGATTTTTTGTATGGTGTAAATCTTCTCGACTTCGATTCCCATTTCCGCGGCGATTTCCTCCGGCAGCGGATCGCGGCCGAGGTGCTGACTAAGCTCGCGAACCTTTTGCTTGTACTTGGCGATAGTTTCCACCATGTGCACGGGAATACGGATGGTGCGGCTCTGGTCGGCGAGGGCACGGGTAATGGCCTGACGAATCCACCACGTAGCGTAGGTAGAGAACTTGTAGCCCTTGGTGTAGTCGAACTTGTCCACGGCCTTGAAAAGGCCGAGGTTGCCCTCCTGAATGAGGTCGAGGAGCGTCAAATCGGGGCTTCTGTTGACGTATTTTTTGGCAATCGAGACCACGAGACGGAGGTTGGAGCGGGCAAGGATGCCGCGGGCCTCATCGTCGCCGTCCACGATGCGCTTGGCGAGCGTCTTTTCCTGCGCGCCGTTGAGAAGCGGATACTGACCGATTTCGCGCAAATACATCTGCACGGAGTCGTAGCCCGCATCGGAGCGGCGATTGTGAAGCTTTTTGCTCGCGAGCACGGAGTCGGCGGAAGTGTCTTCGAGCATGCCGCCGCCTTCGAGCACGTCGATGCCGGCACCGTTGAAGCGCTCATACATTTCTTCGAGCAAAGATACGTTGTCTTCGATTGTCGGAAACTCGCGGAGAATTTCGTCGTAGGTAATATATCCACGCTCGCGACCGAGCGTGATGAGCGCGTCAACTTTTTTCTGCGTCTTGCCCGGCTTGATGAGAGAAACTCGCTGTAGCGGCTTCGGCGGCATTTTTTTTGATGCCTTGGTCGGCGGCACGACCTTGGTAGCGCGCGCGGCGCGGGCATTCGCTGAGCGGCGATTTTTCTTGGGAGCAGAAGAACGACGCACACGGGAAGTGCGCACAACGCGTTTTATGGTCTTCTTTTTCTTTTTTGCGGTTTTGGCCATATGGTCGATATGAAAGACACAAGCTGAAAACAGCCCCGTAGTACGGAAGCTGCCTTCTATTCTTTTACGCGCTTCACGTTGATTTATTTCACCAGCGTGTACGTCGGCGCACTCTACCGCGATTCGTGGAATTGCGCAATCCGCTTTATCAACATATCCACAGCCTTCGTTAATCTGCCTTTTTCGGCTTCATTGCCTGCTGATTCGGCTTTTTGGAGTTCCGCGGAGATGGCCGCGAGCTCGGCGGCGAGCTTTTCTTTCGTTAGAACATCGAGGAGTGTCTGCGCCTCCCGTTCGAGTCCCGAACTGGTGCGATGGAGTGATTCGGACGAAAATCGCATCGCCTCGCGCTCCGCCTCCGGAAGTGACTCGAGAATCGCGAGACCGTCCACCCCGACTGCCTCCGCGAGCTTCGCCTCAAACACATCAACTTTGATATCCGGCTTCGGTACCGAGCGCTGCCAGAGCAAGAGCGCATACGCCTGCCGCGCACGGTCCGCGGCGACCACAGGGTTGCGCTGTACTTTTTTCTCGGCACGCGGAGCTGTCTCCGCGCGCGGCATGTTGCCAAGCGCTTCGCTCACCGCGGCTTCGGAGACGCCGAGGCGCTTCGCAATTTCGCGCACATGTGTCTCGCGCTCGATAGGACTCTGCATGTCGGAGAGAAACGGGAGCACCACCTGCTCTACCGCGCGGCGGAATTTGTCGGGTTGCGGCAAATGTTCGTGTAGCACGTCGAGGAGGAACGTAATGATGTCTTTTGAGTCGCGAATTGCCGCGCGCCAGCTCTCGGCGCCTTCTTTGAGTATCAAATCGGCCGGGTCGGTGCCGGTTGGGAGCTTTGCAACCTTCACATTGAGCCCGCCTTGGAGTGCCGCGCGTGCCGCGCGGCCGGCCGCCTTGATGCCCGCGTAGTCGGCCTCGAGTGCGAGCACCCAATTATCGCTCAAACGCTTGATTATTTGGGCATGCTCGGTAGTAAACGCAGTGCCTGAGACCGCCACCGTATTGCTCCAACCGGCCTGATGCGAAGCCAATAAATCCATTTGCCCTTCGACTAAAACCGCGAAATTATGTTTTCGGATAGCGAGCTTGGCTCTATCGAGTCCGTAGAGGATGCGGGATTTGTGAAAAAGCGGCGTTTCGGGAGAGTTTAAATATTTCGGTGCCTCGGGCGAAGCCTTCTCGCCGAAAATGCGGCCGGAAAATCCGACGACGCGCCCCGCGCTGTCGGCTATCGGAAACATTATTCTGTTTCTAAACTTATCGATCAACCGTGACCGCTCGTTTCCTGCCCCGTAGGCAGCTTGCTGTCCTGCGGGGTTCTTTGCCACTCCCGCATCGAGAATCTCCTTGTCGCTGAATTTCTTTGTCTTGAGGAAATCGCTGAGCTCGCTCCACGCATCTCCCGCCCAGCCCACGCGAAATGCCTGCACGGTGCCGTCGGCAATCCCACGCTCGGTGAGATATTTCTTGGCGGCATCGGTGAGACGTGAGGTATAGAAAATCGTCGCGGTCTCGAGAAGCTCGAAGAGTCGTTCGCGTTCATCGCGCTTTTCCTTGCCGCCGCGCTCGTAGACAAGCTCGACGCCGGCTTTCTCGGCAAGCACCTTGAGTGCACCCTTGAAATCGAGGCCTTCGATACTTTCGACGAACGAAAAGACATCGCCGCCCACGCCACAGCCGAAGCAGTGGTAGGTCCCCCTGTCGGGCGAAACGAAAAACGACGGGGTCTTCTCGGCGTGGAACGGACAGCGTGCCCGCATGCTTCCGCCGGCACGTTCAAGCTTCACGTATTGCGAAACGACGTCCACGATGGATAGCCTGTCTTTGATTTGCTGAACGGTGTCCGCCATCCCCCCTATTATGCTCTTTCCGAATATAAAAAGCGAAAGCCCGGGCGCGTGCCGCCCGGGCCATTATCGATAGTTCGCAAGTTGGTGATTACCTTTGGATGCCTTTATGGGAGGACGTGGGTCGGATATTCACCATCGAACGCTCGGGTCGAATATCGCCCGGTACGTTATCGGAGGTGCTTGGTCTGCCTTCAGATGCTTCGCCATCACCATGCCGTTGTAACAGGCGGATGCATATGTTACTGCATATTTATATCCGCCGAGCTCTTCGTCGTAGCGCCAATACATGGATTGAACGCCGAGAACAAAGCCAATGACACAGCCAGCGAGCATGCCGGTCGAGAAGAACGCGCCGCAAGCGTACCCTATCCGTTTCAATCTATTCACAGTTCACCTCCCGGGACCTGGTCCCTCTCACGAATGAATCTGTCGGCATAATGCCACAGGCGCAGAAAAGCGAAAGCCCGGCGACGCGCGCCGGGCTTGGTCTTGTACTGCAGTCGCTATAGGACTGCCGCGGGCTGATCTTCGGCAACTACATTGCGTTTTACCAACGCGGGATGTTTTGCCAGATTGAGCCTGAAATCGTCGGCGACACGGTCAACCTCTTCGATGAACACGTTGCCCATGGTGTAGACCGCGATGCAACGGTCGGTCGCGGTGCCATCTTCGCGCTCTTTGTCATCGAATCGCGGAAGCCGTACTGCCACCAGACCGCCATTCACGGCAAAGACCAGTGTCCAGAAGCCGATGTAGTTGTCGCTTGCGACTTCCTGCCCCGAGCGTCTTTGGAACTGGCGCACCGGTACAGCCGCAGCTTCGATTTCGGCGCTGTCGATGAGTCCTTCGAACGACGCGTAGACGCGATGCAGGTGGAGCGTCGAGTTGTGGAAAATCGGGCCCTTCCAAGTCGACAGTCGCGAGTCAGCTACCTTTTTATTGGACATTGTCCCCTCCCCGGTCGTGCCGGTACATTGCCAAAACTCTAAGACTTGTAACATGGCAGGCCCATAAAGCAAAGAACCGCCCATATTGATATATCGAGCGGTTCTTTGCGAGGAGCGCTACACGCTAGCGCTCTACCGTGTCGCGGTCACGCTCGGTCGACGGAAGGTCGACGGGGTCTTGGGAGCGTAATTCGGCTTCCATATCGGCAATCATCGCGTGCTTCTTGGAGCCGGCAAATCCGGTACCTGCCGGAATGAGGCGGCCGATGATGACGTTTTCCTTGAGGCCGATGAGGCGGTCCACCGCACCACCGACAGCCGCTTCGGCAAGCTTGCGCGGCGTGTTTTGGAACGAGATGGCCGAGAGGAATGAGGCCCGCGTGAGCGAGACCTCCGTGATACCGAGCAAGAGTTGCTTGGCCTTCGGGGCTTCACTCCCCTCTTCTTTCATCTTTTTGTTGAGACGCTCAAGCTCGAAGTCGGCGACGATTTCGCCCGCAGAGACTCCTGTGTCGCCGGATTGCGTGATAGAGACGCGGCTGAACATCTGCTTGACGATGATTTCGAGGTGCTTGCGCGCGGTCGAGACACCCTGCAATTCGTAAATGCGTGTGATTTCGTGAATGATGTATTCTTGTGCGCGCTCTTTGCCCGCGAGCAGGAAGAGCTCCTCGAGGTCGGCGGAGCCGTCGGTGAGGAAATCGCCCTTCGCGACCTTGGCGCCAACCTTTACATTGAGGGTGCGCAGAGGGTGCACGCGGTATTCGGTCTCTTTCTTCTGAGCGCGTGCAGTCTTGGCGGTCGATGCCAATTCGGGAACGATGGTGATGACTGTTTCCTGTCCATCCCTCGTGAGGTCGGAGACAACGCCGGAAACGCGTGCGATAGTTGCAGGGAGTTTCGGCGTGCGCGTCTCGAAGACTTCTTCGACGCGCGGCAGACCCATGGTGATGTCGCCTCCCGCCGTCGCGACGCCTCCCGTGTGGAAGGTACGCATGGTGAGCTGGGTGCCCGGTTCGCCGATGGCCTGTGCGGCGATGACGCCGACCGCCTCGCCGAGGTCAACCATCTCGCCGGTCGTGAGGTCCATGCCGTAGCATTTCTGGCAAACTCCTCGCGCGATTTTGCACGTGATGGGAGAGCGGAGCATGACGGATGCGACACTTGCGTCGTCCTCTATCGTCTTCCCGTTGTCGCGGTTCAAGAGAGAGCCACGTTTGAACTTTCCGGCTTCTTCGGCAAGAACGCGTCCGTGGATACGGTCGGCGAAGCTGCCGCCGATGTTTTCCTTACCCGGGCGCAGAATCTGCACGCCGTCTTTGGTACCGCAATCGTCCTCGAGAATAACGACATCGTGAGCGACGTCGAAGAGACGGCGCGTCAGGTAGCCGGCGCGCGCGGTGTTGAGCGCGGTGTCGGCGAGACCCTTACGGGCGCCGTGTGTCGAGATGAAGTACTCGATGGGGGTAAGCCCCTCTTTGAGCGAGGATGTGATGGGGAATTCAATGATTTCACCGCGCGGGTTGGTGATGAGACCCTTCATGCCCACCATCTGGTGGAGCTGGACCACGCTACCGCGCGCGCCGGAGGTAATCATGTCGTGGACAGGGCCCTGCTTGTCGAGCGCCTCGACGACATGCTTGCGCAGGTCGCTCGAGACCTTGGCCCAGATGTCGATGGTCGCGCGGCGGCGTTCGACGTCGGTCAGAAGTCCGTTGTCGAAGTTTTCCTGCTCCTTTGCGGCGGCCAAGTGGCCTGCTTCGAGCATTTCCTGCTTGACCTTCGGCACGATGACGTCGGAGATGGACCACGTGATGCCGGCGTGTGTGGCATAGCGGAAGCCGAACTTCTTGATGGCATCGAGAATCTTGGGAATGCCGTCGAGCTTGTAGTGCGTGACGAGATTCTGGACGAGTGAACCCATGCGCTTGTTGGTGATTTCTTCGTTGAGGTACGGGAAGTCATTGGGGAGCACGGAATTGAACAAGAGGCGGCCGATGGTCGTCTCGAATACCTTGCCTTCGTACTGTGCGTACTTTTTGTTTTCCGACGGAAGCACCTTGATTTTCGCGCGCAGGTCGATAGCACCGAAATCGTAGGCGGTGATGGCGGCATTGGTCGTCGGGAACGACTTCCCTTCTCCCTTGAGGCCGTCGATGGATTTGGTCATCCAGTAGCAGCCGAGCACGATGTCGAGGAGCTTCGAAGCAACCACGACGTCGCCGGAACCCGGCTTCAGGACGTTTTTGTTGGCCGACATGATTTCGCGCGCTTCCATCTGCGCCGCTTCGGAAAGCGGGACGTGGACAGCCATCGCGTCGCCGTCGAAGTCGGCGTTGTAGGCCGGACACACGAGCGGGTGGACCTGAATGGCGTTGCCTTCAATCAGGACCGGGCGGAACGCCTGAACCGACTGACGGTGCAGTGTCGGCGCGCGGTTGAGAAGGACGTACTTGCCTTTGATTGCCTCTTCGAGAATCGGCCAGACTTCCGGTGCTTCGTCTTCAATGAGACGGCCGGCGCCGCGGATGTTGTAGGCGAGTTCTCGTGCGAGGAGTCCCTGAATGACGAACGGACGGAAGAGCTCGAGCACCATGTGTTTGGGCAGACCGCACTCGTCGAGTGCCAAATCCGGTCCGACAACGATGACGGAGCGGCCGGAGTAGTCCACGCGCTTACCGAGGAGGTTCTGGCGGAGGTAGCCGTGCTTGCCCTTGAGGTAGTCGGCGAGCGATTTGAGCGCACGGCGACGGCCTCCCAAGATGCCCAAGACACCTGCACCGCGGCGCATTGAGTTGTCCAAGAGTGCGTCGACGGCTTCCTGCAGCATGCGCTTTTCGTTGCGCAAGATAACTTCCGGCGCGTGAATGGCGAGCAATCGCTTGAGGCGGTTGTTGCGGTTGATGACGCGGCGGTAGAGGTCGTTCAAGTCAGAGCTCGCATGGCGGCCGCCTTCGAGTGCGACCATCGGACGCAGTGCAGGCGGAACGACCGGCAGGCGTGTCATGAACATCCACTCGGGGCGGACACCGGCGCGCTTGAGCGATTGCGCGAGCGCGAGGCGCTTACGGAGCTTGTCTTTGTCGGCGGCTCCCGATTTCTCGTATTCCGCACTCACCTTCTTGATGAACGTATCAATGTTGATTTGCTTAAGAATGGTGTAGAGAGCCTCCGCACCGATGGCGGCGCGGAACATGGCTCCGTATTTCACCGCAAAGAGGTGGTAGGCGGCCTCGTCGAGAACGACGCCCTCTCTGACGGATTCGATTTCCTTCTTGGCTTTGGTCGCCTTTTCTTTGAGCTCTGTTTTGGTTTCGGGATTTTGCGCGGCCTTCGTCTTGGTCTGGAATTCGATTTCGAGTTCTTTCAGGAGGCGCGTGCGCTCGTCTTCATTGACCGAGGTCACGATGTAGCCGGCAAAATAGACCACCTTTTCCACCTCTGCCGCGGAGAGACCGAGTATGAGTGCGATCCTAGACGGGATTCCCCGCAAAAACCAAATGTGAGCAACGGGAGTGGCCAAATCAATGTGGCCCATGCGTTCGCGACGCACGATGGCGCGCGTGATTTCGACACCGCACTTCTCGCAGACGATGCCGCGGAAGCGGATGCCGCGGTATTTACCGCAGTAGCACTCGTAGTCCTTTTCGGGACCGAAGACGCGCTCGTCAAAGAGACCGTTCTTCTCGGGACGCTGTGTGCGGTAGTTGATGGTCTCCGGCTTTGTGATTTCGCCGTAGGACCATTCGCCCATTCTCTCGGGGCTCGCGAGTCTCATAGCAACCGCTGCGAATTCTGCCGGAATCATGTCTTTCTTCTTTTGAATTGTGGACATAGAGATAAATATTATCGATTACAGTTCGGGAGCGGTTTCTAAGAATTCGATGTCGATACCCAAGCCGCGCAAGTGCCTGACCAGGACATTGAACGTGGCGGGGGTATTCGTCTCCTCGATGCGCTTGCCGGAAACGATTGCGTCGAATGCGGCGGAGCGGCCGAGAATGTCGTCGGATTTGATGGTGAGGATTTCGCGAAGCGAATACGCGGCGCCGTAGCCGAGAAACGCCCAGACTTCCATTTCGCCGACGCGCTGACCGCCGTTCTGGGCTTTGCCGCCGAGCGGCTGCTGCGTCGTGAGCGAGTACGGACCGATAGAGCGCATGTGTATCTTGTCTTCCACCATGTGATGAAGCTTGAGTATGTACATGACGCCCACCGAGACCGGCTGAGCGAAGGGCTCGCCTGTGCGGCCGTCGAAGAGTGTGCGCTTGCCGCCTGCGTCAACGCCAGCCTTCTCGAGTTCGTCGCGAATTTCCTGCTCTGTAGCACCGGAGAAGGACGGGACAATCGCCTGATAGCCGAGCATGTCGGCTGCGAGACCGAGATGCAATTCGAGAATTTGGCCGAGGTTCATACGGCTCGGAACGCCGAGTGGCGTGAGAATGATGTCGACAGGATTGCCCTCGGCATCAAACGGCATGTCTTCTTCGGGCAAGATGCGGGAAATGACGCCCTTGTTGCCGTGACGGCCGGCGAGCTTGTCGCCCACCGAGATAGTGCGCAGTTGTGCGACTTCGATGTGCACGCGCTTGATGACGCCCGACTCGAGCTGGTCGCCCGTTTCGCGCGAGAACACTTTGACGCCGATGATGCGGCCGCGTTTCCCGCCTTCCATGCGCAACGACGTGTCTTTCACGTCCTTGGCTTTCTCGCCGAAGATGGCGTGCAAGAGGCGCTCTTCAGGAGTGAGCTGGGTCTCGCCTTTCGGAGTCACTTTGCCGACGAGAATGTCGCCGGAGCGGACCTCGGCACCGATGCGGACGACGCCGTCCTCATCGAGATTGCGGAGTTTGAATTCGGAAACGTTGGGGATGTCGTGGGTCGTGACTTCGGGCCCGAGCTTGGTATCGCGCACGACGCAGACGAATTCCTCCATGTGAATGGAAGTAAATCGCGCCTCTTTTGCGAGCTTCTCGGAAATGACGATGGCGTCTTCGAAGTTGGCGCCGAACCACGGCAAGAATGCCACGCGGACATTCTGGCCGATGGCGAGCTGACCGCCGACGGATGTCGAGGTGTCGGCAAGCAGACCGCCCTTCTTCACGTGGTCGCCGACGGAAACCGCCGGACGCTGGTGGAAGGTCGTGAAGCCGTTGGTGCGGGAGAAGTTGACGAGTTTGTATTCTTTGGTCTTGCCGTCGGCATTCTTGACCTTGATGGACTGGGAGTCGGCATAGGTAACCTCGCCGGCGTCTTCGGCGATGATGAGGCGGCCGGAGTCGCGGGCGGCTGCGCTCTCGACACCCGTCGCTACGTACGGCGCATCCGGTACCACGAGCGGCACCGCCTGTTTTTGCATGTTGGAACCCATGAGTGCGCGGTTGGCGTCGTCGTTTTCCACGAACGGAATCATGGCCGTGGCCACGGAGAACGGCTGGTTGGTGGCGACTTCGACGAAGTCCACATCGTCGCGCTTCACGAGCGTCGGCTTGCCTTCGCGGCGTACCTCGACAAATTTCTCGGTGATGTGACCGTTGTTGTCGCGCGCCGTACCGGCGTGTGCGATAGCGTACTGCTCTTCTTCGAGCGCGTTGAGGTATTTGATTTCTTTGGAGATAGAACCCTTTTCCACCTTCGCATACGGCGTCTCGATGATGCCGAATTCATTGGGGCGGGCATAGAGCGACATGTGCAAGACGAGGCCGATGTTCTTGCCTTCCGGTGTGTGAATCGGACAAACGCGACCGTAGTGCGAAGAGTGCACATCGCGCACTTCCAAGCCTGCGCGCTCACTTGTGAGACCGCCGCGACCGAGTGTCGAGAGTGTACGGAGATGCTCGATTTCATCGAGCGTGTTGTACTGCTGCATGAGCTGCGAGAGCTGGTCGGTCGTGAAGAACTCGCGGATGGCGGCCTGAAACGGACGCGGGTTTACGAAAGAAACTGGCGTCGTCGTTTCGGGGTCCACCATCGCCATGCGGTCCTGAATGTTGCGCTTCATGCGGGAAAGCCCGACGCGCATACGCTGTTCGAGCAATTCACCCGCAAAACGGACACGGCGGAAACCGAGGTGGTCGATGTCGTCGGCTTCGGCGCTCGGACTGACATTGCTTTCGGCGATGTGGGTCACGATGCGCACCACGTCATCGAGCGAAAGCGTGTTGTGCGCGAGGTCGGACTCCTTGGTACCGAGTTTGAAACGGCGGTTGAAGTGGAAACGGCCGACGCGCGAGAAATCGTAGCGCTCGGCGGAGAGGATGTTCTCGACGTGGTCGCGGGCGGTCTCGGGTGTCGCGATGTCGCCGTCGCGCAGGCGGCGGTAAATCTCGACAAAGGATTCCTCCTGCGTGTGTGCATGGTCGTGACCGAGTGAGAGGGCAATGGCATCGCGTGCCGCCTGTGATTTGTCGAAGCGGCCGAGGATTTCTTTGTCCGTCGTGAGACCGAGGACGCGCAGGAGTGACGTCACCGGGAAGCGGCGCTTACGGTCGACTTTGACATAGATGCCGCCGTCGGGGTCGGACTCGATCTCTATCCAGACACCGCGGGCGGGGATAATCTTGGCTGCAAAATAGTTCTTGCCTTTGTAAGGAACGCTTTCGAAAAAGACGCCGTACGAGCGGGCGAGTTGGGGGACGACGATGCGCTCGACGCCGTTGATGATGAAGGTACCGTGCGCGGTCATCCACGGGAAATCAGCGAGGAAAATCTCCTGCTCTTTCTTATCGCCGGTCGTTTTGTTCTTGAGACGCACCACCATCGAGAGCGGCGCTTCGTAGGTCTTCATCGCGCGCTTGGCGTACTGTTCGTCCCAGCGCAAATCGCCGAAGGTGAACTTGACGAGTTCGAGCTCAAACTTTTTGCCCGAGTGATCACCGATTGGGGAAAATTCTTTGAAGACGCGCTCCGCGCCTCCCTCCACGAAATCCGTGAACGACTTTATCTGCGACTCCACGAGACTCGGGAGCTTCACCAACGGCTCACGGAACTTACCGAAATACTTCTGCGGACGCTGTTTAATTTTCACCATGTCACAATGCGCTACCCTAATCCCGCCAAGGCGGGACAAGGTTTGGACCCGTTATTAAATTTTCTTATCGAAAAGCATCTTTCGATGCCACCTCCATTGCCTGAAAAGCGCAACCGCAACACAATCAGCTTAGAGCAAATGTCGGCACAATATATATGAAGACCTCGTGAGTGTCAAGAAAGGGATCGGGCGCCGGCAGGTTACCGCCGGCGCCCTATTTCTGAAACTGGCCAGTTTCAGCGTCCGATGGATACGGCTCGCCGTTCCATCAGCAGCAGGTGTGCACGATAGCTGTCGAAAACGAACGGCGCAGGCGTATCGACCATCCCCGTTGACATCATCCCCTTTCGCCAGCCCGGTGGCTCTTGATGGTGACGTTCGGATATAGCCAGCGCGAGAACACAAGGTACGCCTCTGCCGCTACACTTTTCGCAGAAATCGCATTTCAGACAGTCGTCTGGACTTGGCACTGTTTTCCCCTTTTTGTAGTGCTTTTGCTTCGGGAGCGTACTGTCTACTTTCCGTTCCCACATTCACTTTAGACCCGTTCGGAGGAATGGTCAATCGTTCTCATAATAAGAGATTGCGGGCGGCCAAAGGCCGCCCGCACCTATATCCCGTGAACTCATTAACGACTGTTGTCTTCGTCCAGCCTCATGCGTTCCCGCAATTTTGCCATCCAATCCGGCTCGGACGACTTGCCCGGCGGGACGGGATTGTGCACGTGCCCGACCGGACACTTCAGGTCGCGGTAATGCGGCATATTGCCGAAGCAAAGGAATCGGACAAGGAACTGCGGAGGATTCGCCAATCTTTCTTCGGCAACGTTGAACGGCACAGCTGCCTTGAGGGCATCTGACATGTGTTTGTCCTCACAATGACAGTATCGAGACCTTAAATACACCGGGGTCACTCCGGCAAAGCCGAGCGGCACTGTACCTTTCGATTGACGAGAAGTCAATTAACACCCGCCTCGCTTTTTGTTCTTCCACTCGTCGATTTTTCCGTGATGACCGGACAAAAGGACGGCGGGGACTTTGTACTTCTTCCCCTTCCAAACGAGCGTCTCAGGGCGTGTGTAGACTTCCGGCGATGACACGCGGCTCGCTTCGAGTGACTCGGCTTTGCCGAGCACTCCCGGCACGAATCGCGCCACCGCATCGATGATGGTCGCCGCCGGTAGCTCACCGCCGGTGAGCACATACGGCCCGACTGACACTTTCTTCGCTTTGAGTATTTTTTGCACGCGGGCATCAATCCCCTCGTAGTGTCCGCAAATAAAAATGATGTCTTTCTTCTTGGAAAGTTCTTTAGCTTGAGCTTCGTCGAAGGCTGCGCCATCAGTGGAAAAGAAGATAATTTGGACATTCTTCTTTCTACCAATCGCTTTTTGGACAGCTTTCAATATCGGCTCGGGTCGCAATACCATGCCAGGACCTCCTCCATAGGGTCTACGATCAACCCGAGCATCTTGCACGCGCGCCCTTCGACTACGCTCAGGGTAAATAAATTTCTTGGGGTCGTAGTATGAGATTTTTATCTTTTTGTCCTTCGCGGCGCGCCCCAAAATCGACGCCTTTAGATACGGCTCAATAGATTCAGGAAACAGAGTAATTATATGGAAGTGAATCATGGTTAGCATTTCCAACCTCAAGCGAGTGCGGGCATATGTCTTTTTCCGGCTTCGCAGGCCCGACGGGGCCGAGACCGAGCGCTGGCGCAGCAGCGCCAGATAGCGACGGAAAAAGACATATGCCCGCCGAGTGTCAACCTTTCAAATCCTTGATGACGTCGTCCACCGTCGTATCGCGCACATACGGCTCCGACGGGGCATCATTCATTCCCTGCTGCCCGCGCTCGCTACCTTCCGGCTCTTCAATCTTCAAATTGACGCGCGCGTCGTTCTTCATGCCCACCACGCGCAAAACGGTGCGGATGGCTTTGGCGGTCGCGCCGCTCCGGCCGATGACCTTGCCCATGTCCTCCTGATTCACGGAAAGAGTGAGGAGCACGCCCATCTCATCCACTACGCGGTTGATTTTTACGTCCTCCGGATGGTCTACGAGCGCCTTGATAACGTATTCCAGAAATTGCTGATCGCGTTCCATAACAGTATCGCTATCTTGTAATGAGTGTTTTCAGTATACCAAACCTCAGCCTGCTTGCCCTTCCGTAGCTTTATGCGGAGGAGGGCGCAGGGGTCTCTTCCTTCGCTTCAGATGCGGGAGTCTCTGCCGGAGTCTCCGCGTTCTCCTCCGTCTTTACTTCCTCTTTCACCTCTTCGATAACAGGTGCTTCGGCTACCGGCGCTTCTGCTTGTGGTGAGCTTGTCGAGTCCACTGGAGCGGCTTCAGCGACCACTTCGGGAGCCTTGAATGCCGGGAGCACGTTTATCTTCTTGCCCTTCAAAATGCCGGCCGAGATAAGCATATTGTGCACGGTCGCGCTCGGCTGCGCACCGACCGATATCCAATGCTGTATCTTCGCCTCATCAAGCTTGCGCTCTTTGCTGCGCGGATTGTAGGTACCGACGATGTCGGTAAAGTTACCCGTTTTCGTGCTTTCAGTATGCTCAACGACGATTATCCGATAAGACGGCATGTTAATGCGTCCGATGCGCTGCATTCGTATTTTCAACATCGGCCGAGTCTAGCAGAGTTGGCATCGATGGTCAAATCGTGGTCTTTTAAACAGTTCGCCGGCGGCAAGGATAATCCCTGCCGCCGGCTTCGTATTTTACGCGCCGCCGGGTTTTGCAGACGGCTCCGGCGCGAGACTGCCTTGATTGCTGTTCGTGAAAGACTTCTTCTCCGCCCCGAAGCCGACCCACATCAACGCCAAAATCAGGGCGAAAGCCGTCCCGACGGGGAATGCGTTCATGGGCACGGTACCCGCGACCCAGAAAACCGTCAGCTCGAAGGGCGCAGCGAACATGGCAGCGACGGTGGCCCATATGAGGTTCCCGAAAATTGCCAGCGCAAAAGCAGTGTAGCCAATGATTGCGCCAACGATGACGAGCGACCATGCGCCGACCCATGTGCCCCACCCAAACACGCTGTCGAGAAAAACGAGCACCGCGAATGTCAGCACTGCTGCACCGGCGGAAACTCCAAGAATCTTGCCTTTCATCTCACGATCCTCCAGCAGTTGATACTTCAGTAACAATACCTCGTGTTACCATTACTTCGCAACCCGCTCCGCCTCCTCCAATTTTACGGACAATAATTTCGATACGCCGTCCTGACTCATGGTTACACCATACAATTCCCCCGCAGCGGCCATGGTCGCGCGGTTGTGGGTGATAACGATAAGCTGGCTCTTCGAGCCGAGCTCCATAATCATATCCGCATAGCGCTTGCTGTTGGCCTCATCGAGTGCCGCGTCGGTCTCGTCGAGAACCAAAAACGGCGGGGGATTCACCTGACTCATAGAAAAGATGAGCGCGATGGAAGTGAGCGCACGTTCGCCACCGGAAAGAATTTCGAGACCCTTCACCTTTTTACGTGGAAGTGAGACTGATATCGAAAGCCCCGCATACAATTCCTCTTCCTCGTCAAACTCCACCTCGTCTTCAAAATCATCATCGGCGGGGCCTGCCCCGTAGGAAGCGCGAAGCGCTTTCCTTCGGGGTTGCTCGATAGTGAGTTTGGCTTCCCCGCCCCCGAATAATTTTACGAAGAATCCTTTGAGTGCCTCGTTGATGTGCTTGAGCCCGTCCTTGAATTTCTCGTCTATCGTCTTCTCCAGCTCCGCAATGATGTCTTTGAGTTTTGAAGCGGATGTTTCGAGGTCGATGAGTTCACGTGCGAGAAATTCGTCGCGCTCTTTGGTCTGTGAGAATTCTTTGACGACCGCATCGCCGTTTCCCAAGCCTGATTCTTCTATCTTTATCTTGAGGCGCTCTACCTGCTTGCGCCGCTTCTCCTGCTCGCTCCGGTCTTCCGAGAGCGCACCCTGCGGTATTTCCCCCCGCTCCCAGCCGGTGAGCGCGGCGCCCGCGAGCGCCACACCCTCGCGCACCTCCTCCTCGAAACGCTCGCGCAGAGATTTTAGCCCCGCGCGTGCGGCATTTGCGTTGTTTAGTTTTCCCTGCGCCTCGCGCAGCGTTGCCTCATGCTCGATAACATCGCGCTCTGCCGCGAAGCTCGCTTCGCGGATGCGTGCGATTTCCTTGCGCATCACATCTATCTCACCGGTCAGCACTTCCTGCTCATGTTTCTTTTTTGCGAGCGCGACTGTCAGCTCTTCCACCTGCTGTTTGGCTTCGTGGCTAGTGACCGGTGCCGCGCCGGAGAGCCCCTCGACGAACGATTTGATGCGATTGCGGATGTGAGCGAGCGCCGCGCGCACGGTGGCAATGTCGTCGCTGTGTTCGATATCGGAAATGGTCGAGTCGAGCTCGCGCGCGAATTGCCGCACATGCGGCACTGCGACGATTTGCTCCACCGTCACCGTATTGGCCTCAAGCGCGCCTTCGGCACGGCCGAGCTCTCTCTGCAAATCCTCACCCTCGCGACGTACTTCCACGAGCCGCGCTTCTTTCCCCTGCAATTTCTCGTGCAATTCGCTGGATTTCGACGTCCCGTGCTTCCCCGCACCAGCGACCGTGCGTAGCTCGGCGAGTCGCACACTGAGCTTTTTTGATTCGGATTCGTGCACATGCGCCTCGTCTTTGAGCCGCGAATCCTCCTGCGTTATCCACGCATTCTCGCGCGCGAGGTAGTCGTTGAGCTTCACCGCGAGTTCCTCTTTCATTTCCCGCGCTTTCTCTATTTTCTCCACCTGCGTGCGAAGGAAACTGAGATGCGGCGCGATTTCGCGGCGTAGCGATTTGGTCTTGTCGATATTCACGCCGCTCTCTAGTAGCTTGCGTTCGCTCTCGGCTTTTTTGTGTTGGTAGAGTTTGAGCCCGAGTGCGTCTTCCACCATCTCGCGCCGCTCCTTGGGACTGGCATTGAGTATGCGGTCGGCCTCGCCCTGTGAAATGATTTGATACCCCGAGCCGCCGATATTGGCACCCGCGAGCAGGCGAATCACATCCTTGAGCCGCACCACCGTGCCGTTGAGCAGGTATTCATTTTGCCCGTCGCGGTACACGATGCGTTCCACCACCACCTCTTTGAAATCTATATCGAGTAGTCGTGTGGAATTGTCGAACGTGACCTTGACCCCTGCACGGTTCGCCCGCGCAAGTCCCGGCGAGCCGCCCCAAATGAGGTCTTCGCCCTTTTTTGAGCGCATGCTTTTCATCGACTGCTCGCCCAAAACGAAGCGGAACGCCTCGGCCACGTTGGACTTGCCTGAGCCGTTGGGCCCGACGATGGAAGAAATGCGGGATTGGAAAACAAGTTCGGTCTTTTTGCCGAATGATTTAAACCCCGAGAGCTCGATTGATTTTAGGTACATCCCATTAGAAACAGGAAGCGGTGCTTCCCGTATCGGCCATCATCTCATAATATCGACCACAGCAATTCCCTGCACTCTGCTGTGTAAACAACATTCGTCTTCCGGTGTTTCTAACGGGATACATTGACCATCATTGTATCAAAATAAAAGCTGGCAATTGCCAGCTTAGTCGGGGTCGAGAAATCATTTACGTGAGGACTTTACCCATGGTGCCCTTTTGCTCCCATTCTTCTCTCATCATAATCGGATGCCGAGGAACAATTCCTGCATCTTGCCACGCCTGTTCCTGCACTCTCCAAAAGTCATAGTCGTTAAAGTACAGGAGCCACCATTCCCGTCGCTTACGCTGCTCCTCAGGTGTGCATTCACTCCACGTTTTAAACGTGCCCATGCGGGTCTCCGTTCATTTGTTTCCTCCATCTACAGTACCTCACCACTTCTTGGCCGCAAGCGCTTTCTCGGTAGCGACCTGCTCGGCTCCACCGCTTCTGACCCCGACCAAATGGGCGTGTTACACTTTATGCACATATGTACATAAAGTGTAACTTTAGATGAGTATGCGGTTCCGCAGACCAAGTGAAAAGACCGTCAAAATATTGCAAATGGTCGGCATCGGCGTACTCGTTGTCGGACTCGGGGCGGCACCATCGCCGCGAGCGCTTTGGCGCATCTTTAGAGAGTTGCGTATGGAAGATACGCCGAGGAACAGAAAATGGATACGGCGACGCCTCCATGCCCTTCACGAACAGAAATATGTAAGCGTTCGCGACGAGCGCTATTCCCTTTCCGAGATCGGAGAACGCGTCATGCGAGAAAACAGGCTTTGGACACTCTCTATCCAAAAGCCGTCAACATGGGACGGCGAGTGGCATCTTGTTGTCTTCGACATTCCGCAGCAGAAATCGCGTGTGCGAATACCGTTCGTTCGTCAATTGCAAAATCTCGGGTTTGCTTACTACCAGCGCTCAGTATGGCTCCATCCGTATCCATGCGAGGACGAAGTGCGAGAAATTGCAATCTTTCATGACATCCTGCCGTTCATATCGTTTATCAGAGCAACTCACCTTGACGGCTCTTCTGAATATCGAAAGCACTTCAAACTCAATACAAAGTAATACAATTTAAGTACATATGTACATAAACTGAGACGAGGTTGGGTGGCTTACACACGGGGTGTACCGGCCTTGTTACCAACCCTTCGCCGTAAGCGGTTACTTCAATTGGCAGTCTCGCCGCCCTTCTCTCTTGCCTTTTTTTCTTCGAAATCCGTTCCGGCGACGTATCGCAACTGCCCAGCTGCCCACGCAACATTTTCGCGGGCCGCATCACCCGCTGCGCGGCGGGCGGGGTCTTTGAGCTGTTCTTCCGGATTGCTTTCCGGCTTCTTAGCCGCACCGCGTCTCTTCTCAATCGCCATGAACACCTGCGCAACGCCAAGGTCACATTTGGTTTGATTGCCGGCGCGAAGCGCATCAACTGCACTTCCCGCCATGTGCTCCACAATTTCACCGAAATCCACCGGTCCGTACAATATACGAAGCACTTTTGCACCGAGTGCCCGACGGCGCGGGACACTGTCATCTATGCTCTCTTTTACACCCGCCTCAAGCGGCCCAAGACCGTCTGCCTCCATCAGCATCGCCGCCTTGATATCGGGCGGGTAAAGCTTTGGAAGCGAGTCCGGGAGCGGCTCGGGTGTTTTGAGAATGCGATTTGCCATTGCCAGAAAATCGTCCATTGATTTTGCCATGCAGAATAATTTAGGCTGGTACACCTTCATAGTCCCGCTTCGGCGGGGTTAGCACAAGGCGCCCGTGGGGACTACCAACCCTTGGCGGCGAGGGCCTTTTCTGCTGCTGCCTGCTCGGCCTCCTGTTTGGAGCGGCCCTCACCCGTCGCTATTTTTTGCTCTCCGATATAGGCGGCAACGACAAATGTCCGGTCGTGGTCGGGTCCGCTCTGGCTCGCCAATTCGTACGTCGGTGTCATTTTCATTTTCTCCTGCGAGATTTCCTGCAGTTTGCTCTTGGCGTCCTGCCAAAGACGCTTCTCGACGACCTCTTCCGTTTTGTGAAAAAGTTGCGTGGAAATGAAATCCTTCGCCGCGTCATATCCGGAATCGAGATAAAGCGCGCCGATGAGCGCCTCAAACGCGTTGGCAAGAATTATCTGCCGCGCGCGACCGGTGTCGCGCGACTCGCCACGGCTGAGAAGCAGGTAATCATTCATGCCGAGCGCGGTCGCCGCGGCGGAGATGGATTGCGTATTCACAAGCGCCGCGCGATATGCGGTGAGTTCCCCTTCCGGCTTTTCAGGATATTTGCCGTACAAAAATTCCGTCACGACGAGCTCGAGTACGGCGTCGCCGAGAAATTCCAGACGCTCATTGTGCTCGCCCCGCCCTTGGCGGGGCGAGCGCCCCGGCGCACGGTTTTCGTTGAGATACGAGCGGTGTGTAAACGCCTGTTCCAACAGGCTCGGGTTTTTGAAGTTGTAACCGATTTTGGTTTCGAATGTTGAGAAATCAGGCATATCGGGCAAGGTTGTAGGTTATAGGTTATAGGGAATAGTGGGTATCTTTCTACTGTAACCTAAAACCTAGTCCCTATCACCTACTTACGGCTCTTTTGAGCCAGCAAGTTAATCGCCCGTGTCACGACCGGCAATATATCATCATAGAAATTCAGGTCGCCGACGGAAGCAAGCGGGAACCATTGTGCGTCGTCGAGGCCGCCCTCTTTGCGAAGCTGCAAATCGGCGAACGCGGCACGCGCGAGGAAATAGGTGGCGTGACGCTTCTTCTTGCCGCCGGTCGCCTTGCTGTCGTTGGCGATGTATTCATTTTCACCGAGCTGGTCTTCCACCTCGACCACAAGACCGATTTCCTCTTTCACTTTGCGGATGACCGCGTCCGTGTGCTTTTCATCGGGCTGAAGCTTACCCTTGGAGAGCGTCCAATGACCGAAGATATCGTGTACGAGCGCGAGGTAGATCTCGTCCGGCTCACGCGCATAGACGACGGCGCCGATAAGGTGCTCAACCGGCATTTTGCCGCTTTTTTGCGGTGCCGCTTTGCGGGCACCGCCCTCGTCTTTGCCCGGCTCACCGAGCTCCACATATACCGCACCCAAGACACCGTTTACAAAGCGGCCCGACGACGTAGAGCCGAAGCTCTTGGCGAGCTCGATGGCCTCGTTGATGGCGACTTTGGCCGGCACTTGCGCGCGGTCGGCATAGAGAAGCTCAGTGAGGCCGAGCCGCAGGATGTTGCGGTCTATGGCTGAAATCTTTTCGAGCGGCCACTCGGGCGCGGCGCGGACGATGACTTCGTCTATCTCCTTCTGCTTGGCGATAGCGGTCTGGAGAAGCTGTTTCATAAAAGGCATGTCGCTCTCGCGCGCACCGAATTCTTTGCTGTAATCGGCGAGGCGCCCGATGCACTCATCGAGACCCATGTGCCCATTTTGGTCGCGCTCGAAAAGTACCTGGAGGACGACGGAGCGTGCGAGATGTCTATTTGCCATAAGAACAAGGAACTATACGCTCTATCTTACACTACTTGCGTGGAGCAAAAGTGAACCCCGTTAGAAACTGTGAATAGTGCCGATAATTATCCGATGACTACTCAATTGCAGCGCCCTTGCGCGAATCAAGAATTATGAGGTTTTCTAACGGGGTGAAGAGCGTGGAAAACTCTTGGCTACGGACGACGTAGAGCGAGCGAAGTGTGCGAGCGCAGCTTGTACACTTCCGAGCCGAGGAGTTCGAAAACCGGGCATCGGTTTAGGCTTTTGCCTCGGTCGTTTCTTTTGTCTCTTTGGTTTCGGAACTCTGTCCGCTTTCGCGAAGCTCTTTCTGCTTCTTCGCCGTGCGGCGTTGGTCGCGCTTAGTGCGGGCGACGACGTCTATCGTGACACGTCCATTGTACTTACCGCAATTGGGGCACGCGCGGTGCGACTGACGGAGCGCCCCGCAAGCACACGTGGAAACGCGCGCTTTTTGGAGACCGTGATGTGAACGGCGCTTGCCTGTCTTTGAGCGGTTGACCCTCATTCGGACTACCATGGGACGGGATTATACAGATTCTGAGCCAACTAGCAACTTTGAACAGAACGAGGTGCGATGAAGGTCCGAGAGCCCGCGCTCGCCAATAACCTTTATATGAGAGGCCGTTCCGTAACCCTTGTGAACCTCGAAGCCGTACGCCGGATACTGTGACGCAATCTGTACCATGTGCCGGTCGCGTATCACCTTGGCCGCGATGGAGGCCATGGATATAACGGGCTCTGAATCGTCGCCGCGGACGATGGTTTGTTGTGATGTAAATTGTTCCGGTGCCTTGAGACTGCCGTCGAGGCGAATCTCACACTCGTCAGCGCGCGCGCCGAGCTTCTCGAGCGTCGCCGCAAGCGCAGAGCGGATAGCGAATACGATTCCTTTCGAATCAATAATTGACGCGGGAGAGAACGCGACCACAAACGATATTTGCCCGCTTTCGCGAAGCTCTTCAAAGCGCGCAAAGAGTGATTCGCGTTTCTTTTCGGATAATTTCTTGGAATCTTTGACACCTTCGACAAGCGTAAAATCAAAATCCATAGGCACCATGACGGCACCCACTGATACCGGCCCCGCAAGCGGCCCGCGGCCCGCTTCGTCGATACCGATGAGGTATTTCACCCCGTTAGAAATCGCGGACGACGTATTGGATGTATTGGAGCGTGCAAGGTCGCCTAGGGTCCGCGTCCTATTTCTAACGGGGTTCATGTCTCAATAGTACCAAGAGAAATACTCTCTTTCGGAGAAAAAATCCCCGAAAAAAGGGGAGTGTATACTGCTCGTATGTCGCCCCGGTACCACACACTCGCTTCGCTCGCGTGGCTACGGGGCAGGCGCGCAGATGTATGAGTAAAGATTTCGTACATCTGCATACGCATTCGCATTACTCCCTCCTTGAGGCGCTGCCCAAAATCCCCGACCTCGTCGAGGCGGCCAAGAAAGACGGACAGACAGCGCTCGCGCTCACCGACAACGGCAACATGTATGGCTCCATTGAATTCTACAAAGAATGCAAGCAACAGGGGCTCAAGCCGATTATCGGCGTCGACTTTTTCGTCGCACCACGTACGAGGAACGACCGCGAGCACAAAGTCGACGACCAGCTCGGCCGCCTTGTGCTACTCGCAAAGAACGACACGGGATACCACAATCTCCTCCGGCTCGTCTCGGCATCGTATCTCGAAGGCTTTTATCTGCGGCCGCGCATCGACCGCGAACTCATCGAAAAATACCGCGACGGACTCGTCGCCATACTTCCCTCCCATGCCGGCGAGCCGGCCTACGCCCTCCGCCACGCCCAGAGAGACCGGGCGTCGCAGGCGCTTGAGTGGTACAAGAAGATGTTCGGCGCCGATTGCTACGTGGAAATCACCCGTCATCCGGAAATTGCGGACCACGAGAAGGAGATGCAGGCGCTTATCCAGCTCGCTCGCTCGCAGAGCGTGCCACTCGTGGCGGCGCACGATGTGTACTACCTGAAACGTGACGACGCTCTCGCAAGCGACCTCGTCAACAAGATACGGACTGCGAGCGTCCTCGACCGTGAAGACGGCTCGTACCAGATGAAAGACTTTTCGTTCCTTCCCCAAGCGCGCATGAAGGAGCTGTTCAAAGATATCCCCGAGGCGATGGAGAACGCGGGTAAAATTGCGGAGGAATGCACGCTCAAACTCACGTTGGGCAAAGCCATCTTCCCCACCTTCCCGATTCCACAAGGCTCCACGGGTGACAAAGAACTGCGCGCGCTCGCCGAGCGCGGCATACCCCTGCGCGAACTCTTGGACACCGCCGAGCTCCGCGCTCGCATCGACTACGAGCTCGAAATAATCAAAAATAAAGAGTACGCATCGTACTTTCTCATCGTTGCCGACCTCCTGCGGCACGCGCGCGAAGTCGGCATTTTCACCAATACAAGAGGTTCGGCCGCAGGCTCGCTCGTCTCCTATCTCTGCGGCATCACGACCGTAGACCCGATAGCATTCAACATGCCCTTCGAACGATTTCTCAACCCCGAACGCCCGTCCGCGCCCGATATCGATATGGACATCGACGCGTTCCGCCGCGACGAGCTCATCGAGTATGCGCGCGCGAAGTACGGTACCGACCTCGTCGTACAAATCGGTACGTTCGGCACCATGATGGCACGCGCCGCCGTGCGCGACGTCGCGCGCGCACTCGGCCATTCATACGGACTGGGCGACACGATCGCCAAGCTCATCCCCTTCGGTAAGCAGGGTTTCCCCGTGACCATCGCGGGCGCGCTCGAAGAGACGCCCGAGCTCAGCGAGCTCTACAAACGCGACCCCGACGCGCACGAAATCCTCGACCTCGCGCAGAAACTCGAAGGCAACGCACGCCACGTCGGCGTGCACGCGGCCGGTGTCATTCTCGCACCCTCGCCGGTCGTCGACTACGCGCCGGTACAGCTCGACCCGAAGGGCGGCAAGACCATCACGCAATACGACATGTATTCCATTGCCGACGAGTACGGCGGTGTCGGTCTTCTCAAATTCGACTTCCTCGGGCTCACCAACCTCTCGGTCCTCGCCGACGCGGTCGCCCGCGTTAAACAGCGATTGAATGTCAGTATCGACCTCGACAAGATTCCGCTCGACAATAGCAAAACCTACGAAATGCTCGCGCGCGGTGAGACGCTCGGCGTCTTCCAAATGGCCGGCTCCGGCATGACCGCCTACCTCAAAGACCTCCAGCCGACCGTCATTCACGACCTGAACGCGATGGTCGCGCTCTATCGCCCCGGTCCGATGGCGTTCATACCCGAATACATCGAACGCAAGAAAAATCCCTCCAAGGTGCGCTATCTCGACCCGCGCATGGAAAGTATCCTCAAGCCCACCTACGGCGTCCTCATCTATCAGGACGACGTCATGATGATGGCGGTGCAGCTGGCCGGCTACTCGTGGGGCGAAGCCGACAAATTCCGCAAAGCGATGGGGAAGAAGATACCGGCGGAAATGGCCGCCCAAAAAGACCACTTCACCAAGGGCTGCCTCGAGCACGGCATGCGCAAAGATGTCGCGCAGAAATTGTGGGAGCAGATAGAGACCTTCGCCGCATACGGCTTCAACAAAGCGCACGCCGCGAGCTACGGCAATCTCGCCTACAAAACCGCGTATATGAAAGCCAACTTCCCCGTCGACTATATGGCGGCGGTCCTCACGGCCGACGCCGGCGATGTGGAAAAAATCGCCGAGGTCGTCGCCGAATGCAAACGCATGGGTATCCGCGTCCTGCCGCCGTCGGTGAGCGAAAGCAAAGGCAACTTTACGGTGGTTACCGGCGAAGCGGAGCGGGCGGGTGTGTCGCAGGGTGTCTCGAAGGCTGACGAGCCGAGAGTCAGCGCTGCGCGACCACGCGCAGACAGCGACCCTGCGACACACCCGCCCGCGGAGTCGATACGGTTCGGTCTGTATTCAATAAAAAACTTCGGTACCGGCGTCGCCGATTCCATCATCGAAAAACGCACAAAAGGACGGTTTACCGATATCAGCGACTTTCTCTCGCGCGTCGCCGACCCCTCCACAAAATCCGGGGCAGGCAGCCATCTCAACAAAAAATCGCTGGAGTCGCTCATTATGTGCGGCGCGCTCGACGAGCTGGGAGAACGCGGCGCACTTATGGGCAACATCGACCGTTTGCTTGAATTCCACCGCGAGCACATGAAAGCGCCGAGCGACCAGGGCTCACTCTTTTCCTCGACCATGCTCGGAACAAGTGGTTCGACAAGCTCACCACAAGCGGCCCAGTTGCGGCTTGATCCTGCCACAGCGGCAAGTATGGACCAGCGGCTCATATGGGAAAAAGAACTCCTCGGCCTCTACATATCCGGCCATCCGCTCGACAAACACAAAGAAAAAATGGCGAAACTCAAAATGGATATCAAGACGTTCAAAGAGAAGTTCCCGCGCGGGATGGAAACGGTCATCGGCGGCTACCTCGAGACGACTCAGCCGATACTCACCAAAAAAGGCGACCGCATGCTATTTGCCAAGCTCTCCGACTTTTCCGACAATATCGAGCTCGTCGCTTTCCCGCGGGTGCTGCAGGAAAGCGCCCCGCTCTTTGTGCCGGGCTCGTGCATCCTCGTCAAAGGAAAATATTCCGACAGGAATGGTCAACCTAGCTTCGTGGTGGAGAAGGCAAAAGCTCTCTGAGTTTTGCCTGCCCCGTTAGACGCGAAGCTGTCTAACTGGGGTGGTGGAAAAGGCGAAAGCTTTGTAAGGGTTTTTGCAGGGTCCGTTTCTCCTGCTATCATGCTGAGATTATGCAACCGGAGGCACAGGAAAATGACCACAAGAGGCTCGGCCGCGAGCTTGATTTGTTTGTGTTCTCCGAGCTCGTAGGTCCCGGCCTCCCGCTCTGGACGCCAAAGGGGACTCTCCTGCGCAACCTTCTGGACGATTTTGTGTGGGAGCTCCGGAAGGCACGCGGATACGAAAAGGTGGAAATCCCCCACATCACCAAGAAAGAACTCTACGAGACGAGCGGACACTGGGACAAGTTTAAAGACGACCTGTTCCGCTTTATCTCGCGCGACAAACACGAATTCGCGATGAAGCCGATGAATTGTCCTCACCACACGCAAATCTATGCACGTAAGCCATGGAGCTACCGCGAAATGCCCCAGCGCTACGCGAATTCGACGATGTGCTACCGCGACGAACAAACGGGTGAGCTCAACGGACTCTCGCGTGTGCGTGCGTTTACCCAAGATGACGCGCACGTCTTTTGCCGGGAAGGGCAGGTGAAAGAGGAGTTTCTCAAAATTTGGGATATCGTGCAGGAATTCTATGGCACATTCGGCTTCACCCTCACCACCCGTCTTTCGTTCCACGACCCGAAACAGCCGGAAAAATACCTCGGCGACAAGTCGAAGTGGGAAACGGCGGAGCGGATTCTTCGCGAGATAACTGTTGAAAAAGGCGCAAAGATATTTGAGGGCCCCGGCGAAGCGGCATTCTACGGTCCCAAGCTCGACTTCATGGCAAAAGACTCGCTCGAACGCGAGTGGCAGGTGGCGACCATCCAGCTCGACATGAATATGCCGGACAGGTTTGACCTCACGTGCGTGAACGAGAAGGGGGAAAAAGAGCGTGTCGTGATGATACACGCCGCCATCATGGGCTCGATTGAGCGCTTCCTCGCGGTCATCATCGAACATCTCGGCGGCGCTTTCCCGCTCTGGCTCTCTCCGGTGCAGGTCGTCGTGTTGCCCGTTTCGGAGAAGCACGCCGCATACGCGAATGGAATCGTCGCAGAACTCAAGAGCGCAGGTATCCGCGCGGAACTCTCCGCCGACGACTCGCTCGGCAAGCGCATTCGCAATTCGAAGCTCGAGAAAGTTCCCTGCTTCGTCGTTGTCGGCGACAAAGAAATGGCCGACAAGACCGTCACCGTCGAGAACAACAGAAGCGGCGACAAGCAGACGGTATCGCTGCAGGAATTCATCACGCTCACCCTCGCCCGTATCAAAGAACGCGCCAACATCTAATAAATACGTGCCTGCCCTCGATACATTATAAGAGGCCGGTCGGCCTCTTATAATGTACCGGTTTCCGTGGAGCGAACACGGCGACACCCCAAAAACACAAAAACCGCCTCTTTCGAGGCGGTTTGTGTTCACTTTCTTCGCCCTCCGAAGCTTTAGCGAAGGAGGGGTTTTGGAGCTCTTGGCGGCGGCAATTTTAACTGCGAGTGACCACGATGCGCGGTGCGCCGTTTGCAGTCCGGCTGATGCTCATCGAATCATTCGTTTCGGAAGTCTGCATGGTCGGGAGGTGTTCGAAGACATTTGCTTTCGGGGCAACCGGAGCAACTGCCGGTGCCATGGCGGCCGGAGCCGTTTTCACTGCGACGGCCTCAGGCTTGCGGCGAAAGCTGCCGAGGGTCGAGCCCACGAGAGCGAACGCGCCGCTTGCCTGCGCGTTGCGCGCAAGCAGGCCGCGGCCCGCCTTGACCGCCCACAGGCGAGGCAGGAAGTAGACCAAGAGGTAGGCGCCCGCTGCCGCGAAGGCAAACATCGAGAGCCAGTACATCGCATTGCCGACCGGACCGAAGTCAAAGCCCGTGTACGGAATCTGTGTGAGCGAGACCGTAGGCGTCTGCACGACAGGCTGGACGTAGCTCGTGCGGCACGTATTGCTACCGCCCTGGCCGGAGACAGTCATCGTGTAGACTCCGTTGCCGTAGTTGTAGAGCGATGTACTGCCGTTCGGTGAGACCGAGCCGACCGACGGAGAGATGTAGGCCGAAGTCGCGTAGCTCGAAGACCAGTAGAGCGTCACAAGGCCGTTGTAGCCGGTGGTCGCCGTGATGGTGCAGTACGGGAGCTGTGTGTTGTACACCGGGTAGTTGTACGTCGGCTGATAGACCGGGTAATAGGTCGGGTAGCTCGGCTGTGAGACGTACTGAACGATGTGCTGGGGCGTCGCCTGCGAGACCGAAGCAACGTTCGTGTTCGTGTTCACGTTGTTATTGTTGTTCACGATGTTGATGGGTCCGCCGCCGCCTTGCTGTTGCTGCTGCTGTTGCTGTTGCTGCTGAGCGTAGACCGTATTCGTGCGTTGCTGGGGAGCGCTGTAGCCGGGAGCGTAGAACGTCGGAGCGGGTTTGTACGACTGGGGGTAGCTCTGCTGGTACGACTCGCGGTAGTACGTATCCTGGTACGTGTAATCAGTCGTGTCGTACGTGTACTCGGAATACTCCGGTACGTATCCGGAACCGCTGTCGTACCAACCTGTTTCAGGAGAATAGCCCGAGCCGCTGTCGTACCAACCCGTTTCGGGGGTGTAGCCGGAGCCGCTGTCATACCAACCTGTTTCCGGAGTGTAACCGCTACCGGAATCGTACCAGCCGGTTTCCGGAGTGTAGCCGGAGCCGCTGTCGTACCAACCGGTGTCGGGCGTGTATCCACTGCCGGAGTCGAACCAGCCTGTATCGCAACAACCACCATCCTCGGCCTGCGCAAAAGCGAGGGTCGGCACGACGGACATACTCAAAACGACCGCAAATGCGAGCGCGGAGACGTATACAATCTTGGAATTCATTATTGAAGTCATATATTTTTATTACTGGTTGTTGCTAATTGCTACTAAATTGCTAATCGCCCAGGAGAAACTAATCTGGCGCTATTATACTCAACATTTCTCATATGTCAAGAGGTGGCGGTTCCCCGCGTTTAACCCGCCGC
>ERZ1292625.696-Hain-H41-01um-R1-696-length-46957-cov-114_pt1 | contig 46957 bp, 84 predicted proteins | sample MGYA00564400_ERZ1292625 | MGnify/ENA primary metagenome ERZ1292625 (study PRJEB36523, sample SAMEA6512639) | groundwater metagenome | collected 2019-01-08 | study: AquaDiva: Metagenomics assemblies of 32 groundwater samples
GGATTTAAAAATCTGTGAGAACCTGCGGGACTTTAGTCCCTGCGGAGTGTCAGTGCATCTTTTTTGGGAATGGTTTTTGGCAGAGGTTAACTCAGGAAGACATTTTAGAGCATCGTCTTTTGCTAATTAATGCGAACTGAACGCAATATACAATTAGATGCACCAGTAGATTTGATTGCTTCTCTCATATCTACCACTTGGGGAGCCATTGGAGTTCCTGACACTGATTCTTGTTCTAGATGCCATTATGATCGGTTTTATGCTGGTAGCAATCCTCGTTGTGCTGCATGTCATCATCCTAAAAAGGCGGGATTTGTTGGCACCATGAAAGAGCATGAATCTATTCATGATCCTCCTTCTCAAGCAGACTTATTGGAACGAAGTCATGGAATCACATATTTGTATGGTCAGTTACTCCAGGGATAAATCCCGGAGCTTGCCACATGCAGCGAAGCTGCATCGACGATTGGTTCCTGACTTAACCTGCCTCTAAAGTTTAATCTCCCATCCAACGGAACACTAAACGATAAAGGAAGTTTGGCTTTTGTACTATACCTTAAACCAGTATTTATAGCACCTTGCCAGTCTGCATCAAACACTACTCCATCTGATGCATAATACCTACATCCCTTACGAACACCTTGTGATAATCCTCTGTGGTCATCTTTACTAGTGTTATATGGGTTAACCGTTTCTACTCGCTTATTCACGAGTACTGCCTTGTAGGTTAAAATATCTCTCAGCTCCTTCCAAGGATACTGATTACGCTTTCTATTCCTGTCCTTCCCTTTATTCTTGAATTTAATTCCATCTAAATCCTCAAGAACTATAACATCTGCATCTGTTGTTAAAATCTCATTCGCTACATGATGAACATAATTCTTCGTGTAGTTACGCTCTCTACGCTTAAGTCTCTTTGTTTTCTTCCTCATTGAATGTGAATTGGATTTAGACTTGGTTCTCATACTTTGAAATGTTCTTCTGATGAAACGTGTTTTTCTCTTGTACTCTGCTAAATCTTTACCCGCTAAACACTCTCCCTCAGAATTTGTAATAAATCTACGCTCTCCTACATCTATACTTAAAATTTTAGTACCTTCTACAGGCAAATCAGGGGTACGAAACGTGACAGATAGAAAGAACTCTCCATCTCTTTCAAAAATCAGAGGATCACAAAATGGATACAATTTAAACATCTCTTGAACTTTATCATACAACATAAACTGACAAGTGACTCTTTTGTTCTTTATGAGAGTACTCAGTTTAATTTGAGTTTGATTCATAGTGAAGAGACGTTTGTCCAGCCTCATAGACAACTGTTTTTTAACAAACGGTTCTTTCTCAGAAATATCTTCCCAAGAGTTACCATTTGAACGTGCAGAACGATAAGCAGAGATTACATCTCTTATTGCTTTTATGATAATTTGAGCTTGACTTTTAGGGAAAAGTATTTTAGATTGGTAGTAGGTTTCATCATGGACTAACTTGTTATTGAGAGTTTGATTCTTATGTACATAAATGGAAATGAAGTTCCAAATATCTCTATTGAGAGATAAAAGGTCTTTTAATTGTACTTGATCCTGTTTGGAAGAGAATTGTAACTTAATATTATAGGTTCTCACAATGTGATTATACACATTTAATTTGAAATTCTCCTTTATTTTAAAAAAATATATGGAAAAATCTTTAATAAATTTTCCTCTCCAAGACTGAAATCTGGAGCTTTCCAAATTGAAAGATTTTTGTATGGTGATTTAGATTATTATCTGAACGCGATTAAAGATCGTATGGCTAAAGCGGTGATAGCTCTGCGAGGGCATTAAAATGTCTTGTGATTGTGAACTACTCCCAGGGATAAATCCCGGAGCTTCCTACTTCCTTGAAAATATCTTACCTTAACTCCCAACTTTTCCAAGTCTTTTGTTAAAGCAGTGGATAAATTCTCCATAGAGGTCTGTTCCAGACCCTTTATTCCTAATCTCTTTAATCCTTCATGTAGAGTACATCCAGCACTTTTAATATCCCTATCTGCCGTATATCCACATGAACTACACACAAATGTCCTCTTATCCACAGAATGTTTTGTACAAACTCCACAGACTGGACATAATTGTGTAGATGGAAAGTATCTATCCACTTCTATAGGCGTCAGTGACTTTTTCTTAATGTCACCCTTTATCCTTCCGATAGCAGTATGTGATATTTTCTTCCCATGATTCTTACCCCAACTATGTAGATTATCATCCTGATAACATACATATTGGAAGTTACTGTTGATTTTATGAACAACTTTATTAGCTATATCTTTCCTTTGATTAGACTGATGAAAATATTCTTTTCGTAGTTTGAGCTGATTCTTAAATCTGTTCTTAGTACGTTTGTTCTTCCCATTCACTTTGATAGAACGTGAAATATTCTGGTGTAGAATTCTAATGGATTTATTAGGAGGTACAGTATATTCAATTTTAATAGCATCTACATCATTGTAGAGAGTTAATTGAGTTGCACATCCATAATCTGTTCCTACAGCTTCATTGGGAGTGTCTTTATATTTTTGAGTTTTAGGAACCGCAATAGTGACGTGAAGAAAGAAATCTGTAGCTCTTCTGATGAGTTTAGCAGTGGTTATTTCTATATCAGTGAGATTGATGTTATTCTTTGTGCAGTAGATAGTGATTTGATTATAGCCTCTGATAGGTAGTTTGTGTTTAATATTTTGAACTTTGATGTACGTAGGAAAGAGGGTGAACGTATTACCGTGTTGCTTAAGAGGGACAGAGTTAATCTCTTTCTTGAACTTGAGTCTACCTACTTTAAATCCTTTAGACTTCAGAACATGAAGAGCATGAATGGAATCTTTTACTTTGGTGATGAGTGCTTGTTTCATTTGAGAAGAAAGAACAGTTAATGGTCTTTGTTCTTGTTCTTGATGTTCGTTGAATACAGAGACAGAAGTTACTTTTGATGAAAGAGTTCTGTTTGAAGAAAGAAAGGCATTATAGAACCACTTAGATTCAAGGAAGAGTTTATGCAGTTGATTGAGGATGAGTTTTGGTAGATGATTTTTGGTTAGTTTAAGTTCAAAACAAACTAGAGATTGAGATTTTCTACGTTTCCTTGTTTGTTGTAGAGAATGTTTAATTTGTTGACTTTTGGTCATTATATATTATACTTTGTTGGAGAGAGAATTCCTTTAGGAAGTGCCCAAAAATTCATCTCCAAGATTGAAATCTGGAGCTTTCTTTTTGTGATTGTAAAAAGTGCGGGAAAATATAATATCTCATATTTCTGGCTTGACATTTATCCCAATTTGTTGTATCATCCCCTTTGTGGCAATAGTAGTTACCTTGGTTCCCCTGCGGATGCGAGGATTGAAATAATGGTTTATTTAGATATACATGATTTATTGAACAACTGGGATTTTGATCCCCGCAAAATTTCTGTTCGGAAAATACTTGGAACGGACAATAAACCCTATCTACAAACACGGGTTGAATTAGGTATTATTCAAATGACCTATGATGGTCGTCCAGATGGGAAACGACCTAAAGATTGTGATTCTTTGTTGGAACATTATCAAAGTATCTTAGATACAAATATACAAAATAATAAGACTGAATCTGGGTTTGTTCTTCACCCTAATGATTGTGCAGATTTGAGGTATGAAGCAAGTCTTTATCATCGAAGGTTTGTTGCCGCTTATGTTTTAGAGGAGCATGACATAGTTGTTCGTGATACGTCTCATGTTCTTGCTATTTTAGATTTATGCAAGAAATATGCTTTTGATGTTCAAGACAGAATTACTGCTAGAGATCGAGCATTAACTATTATGATACAGGCTCGATCTCAGGCTCGTTTAGCTCTTGCGGAGAATGAATTAACAAGTGCCTTGGCTCATGTGAATCGTGGGATTATGGACATTCAGAATCTCGTTGGTCCGCAGTATCGTAAATCCAATGCGAATTTGAAAGTACTTCGTACCTTAGCTAAAGAAATAGGGAGTAAAATGTCCCCAATTAGAAGCAAAAAAACTCGTTTGCAACTTGCCATAGAAGAGGAACGATACGAAGACGCGGCAAAATTTCGAGATGAAGGAGATAATCATGAACAAATTATCGAAAGAACAACTTAAGACTAAGCTCGCATTTGAGCAAGCACTGTGTTCTGCTAAAAATGTTATTGATACTGCCATTGAGAAATACAATGAGCTTTTAGTAGATGTTGAGAGTTTTCGAGATGAAGTTCGTGGCTCGATGGAGGATTTTGTGGGAGAAAAATCTGAAAAATGGCTTAATTCAGAGAATGGACAAGCTTTTACTCAATGGATGGAACTATGGGAGGATCAATTTGATCCGATAGAAGAATTAGACCTTGATCATCATGATAAGTTGTGTAATTTACCAGAAGATGTTGATGAAATGTAGGAGCGTGGGTAGATGATTAAAATTGCTGATACTAAAGTTTTCCCTAGTGGAGCGTTTCGGTGTTGTGTACGATCTTTGGATGACCAATTGCTAACAAAAGGATTGGACAATTTTGTTAGTCATGGACATAGTGTCCGAAGCAAATGTGGGTGTCAAACAGAGTTTCGGCTGGGGAAAGATAATCGTTGGGTGGCAGTACGAGAAAATGTTTTGTTAGAAAGTAAGAAATAATATGTGGGCACATATTCCTGTTTTGGGTTGGATGATTGCGGCATTCTTCAGTGGTTGTTTGTCTATTCCATTATGGTTTTTATGGAATAAGTTGGCTCCGATTTATTTTTATTGGTTGCCAGGAAAATATCTCTCTCTACCATTCCTCCATGTAGTTGGATTGGTTTTGCTTATGTCTATTTTTCGGCATTTGTTTTATCCACATTGGTCTGTACATGTTGAAAATAAAGCGGAGAAAACATGACGATAGATGAACGAGTAGAGGCTGTTTATGATAGTTTGATAGTTGATACTGAAGCTGATTGGAAACCTCTTATCAGAGAAGCCTTTCTTGAGATTATGGAGAGAGAGAAACAACGCTGAAAGATAATTGCAACTGTGGAGATTGTTTAATTTGTTCTTATCATTTGATTCAAAGACTCATTGATGCTTGGGATGAGCTTCCAGAAGATATTCGATCTATGGCATGTATAAATAGTTCTCCTCTTGCTCAAATGATAGCTTCTAATCCGCAGTATTAAATTATGAAAACTTTAGTTTCAATTAATCAAGAACTATTTTTGCCTCAAGTAGATATTACAAATCCTCTACATGGAGTAGAGATTCAAACTGATGTTAAGCGTAAAGTAATTTACGTCACTGTTGATGGGATTACGGTATTAAGAATATGTCGTTGTCCATCTATCGAAGTTGTAGAGAAGTGAGGGAAAAACCTTATGAAAAAAGAAGTTCAACGATTAGTGGACAATAAGCTTGCGAATAATAGCCCTTTTACATCTGCCTGTATTTCTCACCAGATGATTGAGGTTGATCCTACGTTACGACATTATGATATTAGTGCGGTGATTAAGGGTATTTGGCAGAAAGGAATATCAGGATATGATAGAACTATGATTAAGGTATATCCAGATGGACCTAGTTCTACTCCTATGGATGCTTTTTTATATCATCCAGTCGGATATGATCCGAATATTTTTCCCGCAAATTCTCGTGTTTTGAAGCGTCAATCAGGTATTCCCAAAGCTCCTGTCACGAAATTCGCAATCAATAAAAATTCTAGCACTGCGATGAAGCAATGTAAGATTCAAACAAAGCGTAATTGCTTGAACATTCCCTGTCGATTGGTGAAGGTTATGGGGTGGAATGTTGGTCAAGCACTGGATTTTAGTTTTAATGGAACATTAGTTATTAAGGCTGTTTACTATGGTTCTGCTCCAACTTCTGTTCGTTCTCAGAAAGTTGATAAAGAAGGAAGAATTAGGGTTCATCCCAAATGGTTGAAGAAGTTTGGGGGTGCTTTCTCTCTGTGGATCGTTGTTGATCCTCAGTTAAGGGGATTGGTTGTTTCTTCTCTTGCTCCTGTAGCTTCTACTGGCACTGCTTCTCCAAAGTTTGTTACTGCACCAATGCTTGCACTTGATGGTGGTGATAATTCATTGATTCCGAATAATAGCGTATGGGCTACTCCTTGAGACCCTCTACGGTGCTTTGGAAGATCATAACTTTATGAATTTGTTTCTTATTTATCTTGGTATTGGAGTTGCTCTTTTTATATTCTTTTGGGGATACATGGACATTGATTGGAAGCATGAATCCGTTAGCACTAAAATCTTTATAGCCTTTACCCCATTGTTTTGGCCGTTATGTCTTCTATTTTTCCTGTATCTTCTAATGACTTCTTGACTCTATTTTTCTTCGGGCTTAAAATTAGAGTATGCAATATTTTCCAAGCACTGAAAAACGTGGGGGCAGACCTACGGCTTATGTAGTTTATAACGATCAAATCATCATGGGCTTATCTCTGAAAAGCGATGGACGCTACTATACCACCCATAATCATCCCAAAACACGTAAACGAATTTATTTTGGGAGAGAATTGCCAGAAGCCGTTCAAGCCTTCGAAAAATGGCTAAAAAAAATACTTGGCTCTTGACATTTATTTTAAGGATGATATAGTAGCATTTTTAGGGAGCGTTTCACATGCAATTGAACATACCCTTACCATCACCTACAATTCTTATTGGAATTTGGTTGGCACTGAAAGCTGGTTTTGCCATTTATTTGTGCAAAAAAGAATTTCAACATATTCCCTTTGGATCTGCAATCTCATCTTATACGGCAAAAACTCAATTCCCTAATGCCTCATTTTTAGCTCAAAATACATTGCACAAAATGTTAGGAGCCAAAATCAGAAACTATTTTCTGGCTTGTCTTATCAATCCCGAATTATTTGTGCTGAAAATATTAATGTTTATTCCTCTAGCACTGCTTGCAAAATTTTTGGGGAAAAAACATATTGAAATAAGTTCTGCAAAACAAATGGAATGTGAAGAATGTAATGATACCAAATTGATCCATAATCATTCATTTGTTAGTGGAGGAAAGGGAGAATGGCAGTATTGTCTCTGCCGCAAACCAGAAGAACCTGAGAAAGTCATGATACCACTTGATAAAAGTGGTTCTCGATCTGCTATATCGCCTGTAGCGGGAGATGAGTGCCAACGATGTTGGGGACATTATAAACGGTTTGATTATAATCGTCCTCAGTGCTTAAAATGTAATAAATGTGGCCATCAAGTATATCCACATCTTATGCGTAATGCTCTAGAAGTGAGTAGAGGCAATGAAACTGAACAGCAAAAAACTTCCTCCATGCAAGAAAAAACATAAACGATTTTGTTACTTTCGCTTTTCATAATCCGAGGATATCTCCCGCTCTAATGAAGGTTCTATGGGTTAAAGATGAAGAAAACTCAAGTTCATTGCGTTGCATTTTGGTGGATGCGGCCTATAAAGACATTTACCACTGTGGGTATGTAACGGATGTAACCTTATTGGAGTACCAAGGTAATAGAATAGAATATTTTTGGGTAAGTCCCAATAGATTGAAACAGATTATAGCGAAAACTGATCCTCTTCCTGAGGGCTGGTTGAATAAAGGGAAAACAGTGCTTAGAACATATACTCCCACAACAATTAAGAACAAGGAGACAGAACAAAATGTTTGAAGTGAATGGGAATAATCTGCAAATTACTCTGCCCGATTTCTCAACCTTCTTTGCAATAGCAAAGACCGTACCGTGGCATTATTGGATGATTCTTAATGCCGCTTATGGATACTTAACTCACTTAAAGTCGCTACCAGGATATTATAAGTATAAGAAAGAACATACAGATATGAAACCAACTTTTCCACTTGAATGGCTTTTTATCGCTCGCTTGATTGGAAGCCTTCCTCTTCGAGTGATTTTTGCCACAGCAGGTCTCGTATGGAGTGTTGTAAGTTTGGTATCCACTGGCAATCCAAGATTGAAAAATGAGCTTTTAGTTGATGGCTGGCACTGGCATCAACCCCCGCAGAACTTTTTTGAGGATAAATCATGAAATCATTACTTACTTTTGCCGCATTTTTAGCGTTTTGTTGGATCAGTTTTAATGTTGTAAAATCCAATAAAACCGTAGCACTAGAACAACAATTAGCAGAGGTAACAAAACATTTGGATGAAGTGGTTGCTGCTAAAGAACAAGAAATTGCAGCAAAAGAAAAAGTTCAAAAAGAGAACAAAAAATTAGCTAAAGATATAAACAAGGCGTTGATAGTTTGTCCCCAATTAACTACTATTCTTGAGAGAGAAGTAGAAGAAGATTGCGAAACTGAGCCTATGCAAGAAGAATTCATAGAAGTTCAATAGGGAGGCATTATGTCGCGTTTAATAATTTCTACAGATTCATGGCATTATCGTTACTACACTTGGTTGCGGTCTCTCTTTGGAGCTTATTCTAAAAAAGCAACCAGTTTGTGCCCGTATTGTCATACTATCTTATGGGCCTCGTTGCTCTTGGTTCTACTCTCTCCATGTATTATTTTAGGGAAATTGGCTGTATTCTTTTTAGATATTTTAGAAAAAATGATTCCAGAAAGTAAAGCCCTAGATTTTGTAGATAGAGCCACTCCACTATGGTCAAGTTCTCGACGTAAAACTCGAATAATGAGCGAAAGTGGAGAAGATTATTATCATAACAAATACAGTTTTTTATCAGAAATGATAAACTATAGCCTTGATGTGATTCTTGCTTGTTTGATTTTTCTTATTCCTCTCGCCCTGATAGTGGCGTCTATTTATGGAACAGTAAATTCTTGGGAAAAAGTAAAATTATTTTTTACTAGCTTGTGGCAAATAATAATCCACATTCCTTATTTTTTACTAGAATGTGGTGCGTGGATATTCCAAACTATTTTTGCAAACATAGGAAATCTCCTGTATTGCTGTGCAATTGCAATTGTAGGATTACCGTGGGATTCTATCGGATCATGGGCAGCGATAATTGGTGGAGGATTAGCCATTGCTGCAGTTGTATCCGTCATTGCAGTTTATGGGGGGAAAATGTTTATAAGTCTGCCCATTGGCAAAAAAATGGTTCAATCATTTCAACATGGATTGAAGGGAATAGTATTATTTCTAGGATTGTATTTGAAAAGTTCTAAACCTATTAAGCAACGATCTAAAACAGAAGAAGATCAGGGTTGGACCTGTTCATATTGTCACTATAGTAATAACCATTCACGCTATTGCTCTTGTTGCGACAGAAAAGGGACAATAAAATTTGGTTGGTTTAGTCGATTGGTAGAATCAATCTGGAATTCAAAAGTGCCAAATCCCTTTAAGTATGTCCCGACGAACAAAGTCTTAACTGGATGGGAAACCTTTTGGACTTTCTTGAAGTCAGCGAAACAAGGGGTTTGTCCGATAGTAGAATTTGCTTCTCCGCAGGCTATTCAAAACCAAGATCGTGCGGATGCTAACAAACTCAATCAATATCATAAAGAACGAGCTGAAGCTGATAAATGTTCTTGTGATAAAGGGAGAGTAGTAGTTGGTGATAGTAGTTGGGATAGTAGTTGGGAATTTTGTGAATGTAAAGTAGGACAAGAACGTAAAAAATCTGGAAGAAAACATTTATTTGAGGCTATGTCTTAATCTTCGCTACTTGACATTTACTCTCGTTTGATTTATACTCTCCGTAGATGGTTTTGAGACCGTCATAAAAATATCTCAAATGGAGAATATAGAACATGGCAAAAACTAAGACAACCCCCAAGGCGACTGTAAGTGGTGCTGATCTTCTTGCTCAACTTGGGGTCGCCACTAAGAAAGATACCAAGAGCAAAACCCCGCATATCTCGGTAACTGATCCGGCACAAATTCTGTCTATTTTAGCCATTGTGGAAGGCAAAGAAGCAGTCAAGGAAGCTGATAGTGCTTTGAAAGTAGCTGAGGAGGAGTTTCGTGATACTGCTACGGAATTGTATGAACGTAAATGCCAGTCAGATGGGACGTTGCATACGTCTGTTCGGATGGTGGGAACTCTCCAAGGTCAACCTCTCACGTTGATGTATCAACAGGCTCGCTCTTGCTTGAAAATGCAAGAGGCAGAAGCAAAAGTTCCACTTCAAACAATTTTTGGCAATCGTTTCTACGAACTCTTTGAAACCAAGCGGACTCTGTCAATTAAGACAGAGAGTATGAATGACAATCAAATTACGGCGGTTATTCAGGCTCTCCAAACTGCCCTTGGATTGGAGACATTTGGCAAGTTTGTTTCGGATCAAGTGATTACTTCCGAAAACCTAATCAATCCGACTGAAGCGTTCTTTGGACGACGTATTTTGGATGTTGATATTCGAGTTTTGGCGGATCGTGCTCAAGAAGAGGGTTTTGCTCAATTAAAGTCATCTTGCTTTAAGCTGTAGAAGGGGAATATATGGGTAGTGGGACGTTTCCAATAAAAAACGGAGCAGGTTTTTGTAAAATCAAGGCTGCAATTAAACTTATCGAAGAGATACGCAATGAATGGACAGAATCCGTATTCTCTGGAGATAGTGGGGGGAATCAACTAGACAATGCGGCGATTGATGGTGGGTATCTTGAACGAATGTCTATTGCGATTGACATGCTAGAAGGATGCTTGCACAGTGAAGGATGCAGAAAAATATGTTAATAACAATCAAACAAGGCTCAGCAACTTCACCGCGTCCAGATTCATCTGGTGGAGTGATTATTGGTAGCTTAAATAACGATTGCAATGCTTGGGGAGCAGGGTTCGTTTTGGCTTTGGATAAGTTATCCGCTATCCCGCAGGCGGCATATAGAGCCTTAGCTAAAGATCATGGTGGGAATATCCCTTTAGGAACTACTCAATTTGTCGAAATTCAAAAAGACTTATGGGTAGCCAATATGATTGCTCAACGTGGTATTAAAAAAAGTGCGGGAAATGATTGTCTTATTGACTATGAAGCATTCAAACGCTGTCTGAAAACAACTTTTGAACGAGCTATTCAATTAACGTGTAATGTCCACATGCCTGCTGGAATAGGTTCAGGATTAGCTGGTGGAGACAAAAGTAAAATCCATCAGATTATCAAAGAAATGGAAGATGACGACGACATGAAAGCTCTAAAAGACCTAAGCCCATTTATTCAACCTCAAATTGTTCTTTGGGAATTTAATGATCCCAATGCAGCTTCTTATATCCCTCCGCAAAAATCAACTACCAATGATAGCGTACTTGACGATCTGATTAGCGATGTGAATTCAGCATTGGGAAATTAAATATGTTCACCATGTTGATAAGAGAACAAAGCGAAGGAGAATTAGAAGGTATCTTTATTAACCTTGACGCATCAGATGAGTATGAAGGGCCACTGGCAGTTGTGGAGATTATTCCTAATCATTTAATCGCAGATATTACTCCCGAAGGTGCAGTTGTAAGCATAGGCATTGTAGGCCCAGTCTCATTAGAGTGTCTCCTTGAATTAGTCCACAAAGATATAAAAGAAGCATTTGTCAAATTTTTGCGAGCATACGCTCCAAAGAACATTATTCAATTCTCAACAAAAAAAGAATTCGACATGAAGAGGTTGACATTTCTTCCCTTATCTAGTATGATCTCATTGGGTGATTGATTTAAGCGAAGCTTTCAGAATATTCGTTAGAATTATTCTGAAATCCTAACGGATAGCGAAAGCTTCTTGCTTCGTTAAGAGGAGGAATGAATGGCAAAGAAAATGAATTCTATTTGCTCATTTTGTGGCAAAGGACAAAAAGACTCAGGCCCAATGGTTGAAGGTCCATCTATTCTGTCTAAGCTAAATATGGGAAAAAAAAGCCTTTCTCCTGCCATTCAGGAAGCAATGGCCTTATTGGGGAATCAGAATATTTTTATTTGTCAAGAATGTGTAACCACCTGTCAAGAGATTATTCGTCAAGAAACGAATAAAACTCAACCAATTCTTGATATTCCTTCTCCGCACGAACTTCATAATTCTCTTGATGAATATTGTATCGGACAAGAACGTACTAAGAAAACCCTTGCTGTGGCAGTTCATAATCACTATAAAAGGTTGTCGCTTCGAGGAATATCTAAAGTAGAAATAGATAAATCCAATGTGCTACTTATTGGTTCTACTGGAACTGGGAAAACTCTTTTAGCCAAAAGTTTGGCTCGTAAATTAAATGTACCTTTTGCCATTGCAGATGCTACTACTTTGACGGAAGCGGGGTATGTTGGAGAAGATGTGGAAAATATTCTTCTTCAATTGCTCCAATCGGCTGGAGATGATGTACTCAAGGCTCAAACTGGCATTATTTATATTGATGAAATTGATAAAATTGGACGAACTTCACATAATATAAGCATCACTCGTGATGTTTCTGGCGAGGGCGTTCAGCAAAGTTTATTGAAAATTATTGAAGGGAAAATAGCTAATGTCCCTCCCGGTGGAGGTAGAAAACATCCTGAACAGAAATATATTCAGATAGATACTTCTAATATTTTGTTTATCTGTGGTGGAACATTCTCTGGATTGAGTGATATTATCCGGCGTCGTTTAGGACATGGAGTTATTGGTTTTCAGAACGAGAATAATACAAATTCAACCATTGAAGAAGAAGGAAATCTTTTAGCACAAGTTTCTCCCGAAGATTTGATTGAATTTGGTATGATTCCAGAATTAACGGGGCGTCTTCCAGTATTAACTGCTTTACATCCGTTAGGAGTAGATGAGTTAATCCGAATATTGACCGAGCCAAAGAACGCTTTGATAAAACAATATGAGGCATTTTTTCAGGCTGAGGGATGTAATCTTGTTTTTCAGCCAGCAGCATTAAAGAGAATTGCAGAAAAGGCGATGGAGAGAAAAACCGGAGCAAGAGCATTGCGAGGGATCATGGAAGAGATTATGCTCGATCCGATGTATGATCTGCCTACTTGTTCTGATAAATCGGATAAAATTGTGACAGTTGAGGTTGTTGATGGAAAAGAGTTATTGATTCCTCAGCAATTACGACGTAAATCAGCATAATTTGTTAGAAGGAGAAAGCCGTGATGAATAAAATTATGATTGTTCTTGAAGGAATTGGTATATTAGGAATTTTAGTATTGGGATTATTATGTACTGGGTGTGATCTTGAATTTTTGAATATTGCGGGGAAAGACGATCAATCTTTAATGCGAGTGATCGTTCAAACAAAACCCTACAATGATCGCTGTGGGGATGATCCCAATTGCATTCAATATAATCCACATGGCTCATTGCGTCAATGTAATGAATCTGGTTCAGCTTGTATCACTCAGGTTCCGGGCAATTGGTTAGACCCAAATCAACCTTGACATTCAAAGAATATTGTGGTATATTTTAAGCATCGGAAAGTCCTCGGTGGAAAGTCCTCGGTGGCTCGATAAGGGTGTCGGCAGAAATGCTGAGGAACGGAGGGGCAGCGTTATCTGACGTTGCCTCGATATTTTTTGTCTGAGGGCACTTGACATTTTCTCCAAGATGAGGTACTATACTGATATGGTAGCAGATATGAGTTTAACCGTGTCTAATTTGACAATCCTTTATCTGGCTGCTATAGCAATTGGAATTGTGTCTATCATTTGTATCCGCAAATCTAATGAAGAGAATAACTTTGAAGTTCTAGGGCTATTGCTTGGTCTCATGGCAATAGCTCTGGGGATAGGCGCTATGATTCTTCATAATAATAAATCTTATGAAGAATCATTGAAAACGCTACCAGCAGAATGGCTCTCTTTATGCACTGAATTGCAAGCGGCTGGTACAGATTCTACATTAAAACGATCCATTTGGGATTCATTCAGGAAAATGAATCCGCCCAAAATCAAACCTGAACAGTATCGGATAGTAGTCTATCGAAACTCGATCAAATGGCTTGTAAATGATACTATCATGGAGTTTGTAGAATTGCCGTTTTCCCAAACAATTAAAGAGTAAATTATGGTTACAACTTATCCTGTTTATCCTCAATACGATATTGGAGCGAAATGGATTGAGCCAATTCCCGCAGATAAGCTCAACGATCCATTCTATATTCATCCTTGTCGGCAAGTTGAGGGACAGATGGGATATTTCTGGAATAGTACCTCATTTAGCAGAATGTATCGCACTGATCCAACGGAAGAAGGTGTTCGTAAAAATATAAATGAATGGTGGGAAAAATATCGAGTAGAAAAGAACATTGCAATTGAAACTTGTGAAATGCAAATTACTCGTCAATCAGATGAGGAATGGTGTATAACTTGGTTTTCTCATTATACGTTTGATACAGGACAAACCGATCAAGAAGTTCTAGATTCATTTTGGGATTTTTTGATGCGTAAGGGAGTCCGTATTGGGATGGGAGAATATGGGACTTATGATCCCAATGCTTATTGTGCTATGGGAGCCGAAGATCGTTGGCGTTGGTGTGGTTCAAGCGATGGTAGTCCTGATGGAGATCGTACTGATCCTCCATGTCGTTGTAAGCATTGTAAAGATCAAGGAGTCATTAGGATTGGACATTAGCTTAGGAGCTTCGCTTAAATGTTAAAATATCTAAAATATTTCGCCGCACTTTTTTTACTTATTTCTGGTTGTAGAAGCTGGAGATGCGTTGATTGTGATCGAATAGAACGGGCAGAGCGAGTAGTGAAAGCAGAACTGGCAAGAGAGTAAATAATGGCACTACCAAATGAGTGGCATGGAATAATGGGAGGCGTATCAATGACAAGTTCTTAGCGGAGGGAGTATCTTGGTATTTTTCTCAAACAGAACGAGTTATAAGAATTGATGGCCCATTTTAGGCCAATATGGAATGAGCCATACTTGTCCGAAAAAAGATGATAAAAATGAATCTCGACGACAGAATGAAACACTATGAAAACAGCGTAGGAAACCAATTGGTACTACGCTGTCCTGCTATTGCTAGAGTAGATGGCAGAGCATTCCATACGTTCACAAAAGGATTTGACAAACCTTTTGATACTCTACTGAATGTATGTATGCAGGCTACTGCAAAAGAACTTTGCAAACAGATTTCAACAGCCAAGGTCGCTTATACTCAGTCAGATGAAATCTCTATATTACTGATTGATTATGATAATTTTGAAATGCAGCAATTCTTTGATGGTAGAGTGCAGAAACTAGCCTCAATAATTGCTTCTATTGCTACTATGGCATTTAATGCCCAAATTGTTACTACTTCGTTGGCTAAGAGACTAGCTATTTTTGATTGTCGAGTTTTCTCGATTCCAGAACGTGACGTAGCCAATTATTTTGTTTGGCGTCAGCAAGATGCTCGCCGTAATGCTATTCTCGGTATAGCTCAAAAACTGTTCCCATTGAAAGAAGTAGAAGGAAAAAATGTCGTAGAATTGATAAAAATGATTGGTGACGAAAAACTCGATTCTCCTGACTATCCTAAATCTTTTTACAGTGGCACTCTTGTTGAAAAGCAATCCTATTCTCTTAGTGGGATAGAAAGAACTCATTGGGTTGAGGCTGTGGCTCTAATCTTTCAAGAACATCCAGATTGGATAGCCAAATATTTGCCCACTTGACATGAAAAGGAAGAATTTATGAAAACATTCGGATGTATTCTTATATCTCTTGGATTGCTCGCGAGCGGCTTGTGGTTGGGTAGCAGAATCCGTTATTCAATCAAGTTCAACCAACAATGCTCAGGACATCTCAAGTTGGCGGCAGATGCAAATTCCATTGCATTAGCGGAGCAAGAACTTGGCAAGGCGGTTAGTTTTCTTGAAAAAAAGAAAATGACAGCAGGATATACTACTTTGTTTTCTTTTCTCAGGATTCCTAGAGACGATGTGGGCTTTTGGTATCAAAACCTCAAAGGTTCTTTGGAGAATTTGAGACAAGCGGAAGGGGCTACTCAATTAGAGCAAACTAATGTTCTAATGAAGCTTAGGGAAACTCTCATAGATCATACATCGAGTGGGGATACTATCACTCAGCCGGGAGGAATAGTAGTATTTCCCAATAATATCGAATGGGCTTGGTGGGGAGGAATCTCAGCTTTATTTATTTTGATGGGTGGTCTGGTGATTTGGTGGGAGGAAGTAAGGATTTTTTCTTGGGTTGAAATTGTGGTGGTGATTGGGATTATAGGGCTATTGGCGTTCATTTTGTTAGGTGGAGGTATCCTGTAACCTTCTTGAATTTAGTTGTTGACATTTTGCTCTCTTTAGTGTAGAATTATTGGAGTAGATTAACAAGGTTTATTTGGAGAGATGAAATGTTTTTTGTTATCAAGATTCAAGACAATTTGCTAAATGATGTTGAATTTGTCGGTACTGATCGGCAAGTGGCTCAAGATCGTTTCATAGATAGTTGTCGTAATCATCTGACCAACTTCGATGAATATACTCAAGAAGACATAGACGCTCTTCATGATGAGGGATATGCTGAATTCACCAATGGTAGTATCTGTTTGATGGATACCGATGGGCCGACTTCTGACTTTGAACTACGAGAAACTCTGCAACGAAGTATGGACGATTTTCATGCTGGTCGCGGCTCTGTTTATCCTGCGGGAGAACGTCCCGGTAGTGATAAGGCGTTGAGAGAGAGCCTTAAACGATCATCGGATGATCTAAAAGCGGGTCGATTAGAAATGGTAGATGATGATATTTCTCCCCGAAAAATCGAAATGGCAGTTTGTTTTCGTGATGGGACTTGGTCTAAAGATCATATTGTAGAAGTTCCTGCAAATACTCCAGAAGATCAATTGGAAATCTTAGGTCGAGAAGCCATTTACGAAAAATTGGGGGAAAAAACCGAAGGGGCATTTCTCTATCATGTTTATGAAGGGGAACTTGCATGTTGAACATTCTGTCTTAATTTCATGAAAAGTTTGTCGGACAAATAGTGTTTTTCCGCAAATAAAGGAAAGACAATAAAACATTGCGTATTTCTCCTTAAAGGAGAATATGCAATGGACAAATCAGAACGCGATGCCCAATATCGAGAGAACAAAGATGAAATTAATAAACGTAGGAGGGAAAAATATAAGAATGATCCCGAATATAAAGCAACACGACAGGTATGGAGTAAGAAATATCTCGAAAAAGTCAAAAATGATCCTGAACTCCTAGAAAAAAAGAGAGAAACAAAAAGAAAGCACTATCGAAAACGTACTGATGAGCAAAAAGAAAAACGGCGAGCCTATAACAACTCTTATTTGGCATCAGAAGATCAATTGACCAAGAAAAAAATCAGACGCAAACTTCGTTATCAAGAGAGGATGGAATGGATCATTGAAACTTTTGGGGGGGAGTGTATGCAATGCGGATTAAAAGATCATCCTCTCGTCTATGACTTTCATCACGTCGATCCCTCAACAAAAAGTTTTACCATTGCTGCTGAAGTAAGTGATATGAACATAGACAAATTAATCGCAGAATTGAAAAAGTGTGTTTTAATTTGCTCTCGCTGTCATCGAAAGATCACTTATGGCCTTGAAGAATTGAAATGCGTAGTGAGGGAAGACATCGTTTGGGACGTTTCAAAACTCAAAATAAATAAATGTTCAGATAAATGGCAACAACAGGTGAGCGATTCCTCCTAACATTATTTTATGGTATACGAAAAAAATAAAAAGGATATTGCCAGACGATAATTGTAAGTCTCTTTTAGTTCTTACTAAGGAGACTAAAATGGCAAAAAGAACAAAAGAATACTGGCGTGAATACAGCAAAAAATGGAGAGAAGCTAAGAAGAATGACCCGGAATACCAAGAATACATAAAAGCTAAGAAGGATGATCCAGAATATCGAGAACAACGAAAGGCTGAGGCGAAGCGATATTATACTAAGAATAAAGAGAAGATACGCGAGAAAACAAACGCTCAATACCATGATGATCCTGAATACAGAAATCGTAGGAGAGAAGAACACAAAAAATGGAAAGCGAGGCTAAAGGAAGACCAACTTAAAGCTCTTAGAAAGAGAAGCCGAGAGTATAACGCCCACCGTAATGCAAACCTTACCGAAGAACAAAAGCAGAAACATAGGGAATGGGAAAGGGCCTATTCAAAGACGGAAACTGCAAAAGAAAAACATAGAAAGAAAGCCAGAAAAAGTTATCAAACAAGAACCGCTTGGGCAATTCAGATGTTTGGTGGTAAATGTATGCAATGTGGCATCGTGGATCATCCGGTTGTTTATGATTTTCACCACGTTGATCCCTCAACAAAGTTGTTTGACATTAGCAAAGTGATAAGTGGAATCGGAATCGTTAGACTTATCGCAGAACTAAGTAAGTGCGTATTATTATGCACTCATTGTCATCGTAAAATTACCTTCGGATTAGATGTATTACGGTGTGAACTCAAGCCGATTGATTGGGATGTTAAACTTCTAAAGCAATACAGGAGGCTGCAAAATCTGACCATTGACATTTTGATCTCTAACTGATACAATTCGAGTGTTGAATCAAGGGGAAAAAGGAAAATTATGGAACTTAGTTCACTAATAGGCTTGGAGAAAGAGAAAAAACGAGCAAGAATTCAGATTCAAGCTTGTCTACAAACTCATAAGCCGTATCCCCACAGTCTGATCTACGCGATTGGAGGTTTGGGCAAGACTATTTTTTCAAGATGTATCGCAGATGAACTTAATTATCACTTTTTTGAAACCCATGCTGCGGTTTTCAAGAAGCCACAAACCTTAACAGATTCTCTTATTTTTCACTCCAAGGAAGCAACTAAAAGAGGGATTCCGCTTCTTTATTTTATAGACGAAATTCAACGTCTCAGTCTCCCCCTTCAAGAAACTCTATACTCCCCAATGAAAGAATGGTGGATTCCCTCTCTCTCAGGCAGAGTAAATATCAAACCCTTTACTCTATTCGGTGCTACTACTCGATTTGAAATGTTGGATGCTAACTCATTTGTAACTAGATTCGGAAATGTTTGGGAAATTAAAAGATACGAACTAATAGATATGGCTATTATTATAGCCCAAAGCCTTAGCAAGCAAGGATTTAATTTTTCCAGAGAAGTTTCTCAAGCCATAGCTTCTCGTTGTTTAGGGATTCCAAGAACAGGAGTTAATCTTGCAGAAAAAGTTGGTTCTATGGTCTTGGCAAGAGGGTCAAAAACTATTACTCTACAAGATGTTAATCAAATGTTTGATCTGGAAGGCATAGATAAAATTGGATTACAAGCAATACATCATCAATATTTGCGAGTCTTAGGATCAAATAAAATTGGGAATAAAATGATCCCCGTAGGCGTTAAAGTTATTGCTGCCAAGATGCGACAAGCCGAAGAAACGATTACCGGGATGGTAGAACCTGTACTCTTAGAATTGGAGCATATCATGCCGACTAGTCGGGGGAGAACCTTGACCGATAAAGGGTTCGCATACTTACGAGACCTAACTTCTTGTGTTTCATAGAGTTAAAAAAATGTGCTACTTATCATTGTTTCTGGTTGACATTTGAACGGATATGAGTTATAGTAGAAGCATGGTCATCAGATTGATGATAACAAAAAGATAGAAGTCGTCGCGTGGCGACTCAAAACAATGTCCCACAAGGGAGTATCTAAACATGGCAAAGGGTAGTAAAGGTAGTAAGGGTAGTAAGGGTAAGGGTAAGAAGGGTGAAGGTGCTGTAACATTGGTTAAGCGTCATTTCGCGGAGAATTGCCCACATATTGTTGACATGCGATTTCCGCATTTGAGTGAATCTACTGGTGCTTTGGCGGAAAAGTTGGTGATTTTCCGAGAGAAGAAGGCAGAGTTTGTTGCTGCTGTCCGAGCTTGGTTGGTGGGTGGTAGTGAAGGTGAGATGCCCACTTTCTCGGTTAAGAATTTCCCTAATCCCAATACTGGAATGATGAGCCGAACAGCCTTCAGTAAGTTGGTTGACCAACAGGAAGCTGGTGAAGTGGTTGAATTCGGGCCTACCTATAATCCCGTTTTGGTGGAACTCGCTTCTGAAATGGAAGCCAAGGTAGTCCGTCGTGGTTCTGGGGAGAATGCTCAAAAGCAACCTAAAGATTGGGATGAGGATGCGTGGGGTAGGTGGACTTTAACTGACGATAAGCTGAGTGGATGGGTGATTGATCCTAATCCCCTTCGTCCCTCTCATAAGTCTGCTGCGGAAGAGTTGATTGATGGGGATAATATTGAGAAGTGCATCGTGAAGGTAGGTTCGCATCGGTATATTGTTGGCAACGGTCAACAGCCTGGGTCTGCGGTTATGCGAGTTTATGCTACCGAACGTGGTACTTTCCGAGCCGGGGATCAAGTCCGTAAGGAAATGTCGATTTCTGGTGCGGATATTAACCACATTGTTTTCCGCATTGAAGATAAGTCCAATTGCGGTGGTGGAGTTGAGGTTAAGGGCAATTGGGGAGATATTCAATCGGTTGTTTTTATGCCGGGAGAAGTTTTGACTGCTGGGTTCTTGTTTGATGGGGATACTCAGTTGGAAGCTAAGGATATTCGAGCAATTCCTGAACCTGCTCCTGTTGAACAGGAATATAAAGAGGAATCGGATTATCAAAAGGCTTGTTTGGCATGGGAGAAAAAGGAACAAGAAAAAGCTAAGGGCATTAAGTTTAAGACTGTCCGACAGGTGTTGGATAAGCCCCTTGTTGGCAAGGCAACATTGTTTGATAAGATGTGGCCTGCAATTCAAGAGATTCTTGGGAGCAAGGGTCTCAAAGAAATGCGAGAGCGAGAGGGGCGTAGTGATGACGATGAGTTGAAGACGAATCCTCGTAAGAAAGCATTGGATAATTGTCGAACGACTTGTCGTGTTGCTCCTTCTGCTCTGTATCCTCATGCTTTCCGAGCGGCTCAATGTGACATGGTTCCGTATATGACGCATGATAGCGATGGCAATCTTTCGATGGGCATTGTCATCGGTGATCGCTCCAATGAAGATTATAATGTTGGAGTTTATGCAGCGGTTGAATATGAGGCGGAGGAAAAGCCGAAGCGAGAGCGTAAGGTTAAGGCAGTGAAGGCTGTCAAAGTGAAGGCTGAAAAGCCCGTCAAGGTTAAGGCGGAAAAGCCTGCCAAGACGCCAAAGGTTAAGACTCCCAAGGCAACCAAGCCGAAGTCTGCGTCGAAGCCTAAGAAGAAAGCTGCGGTTTCTTCTGTTGAGGATAATTCTGCTGCGGCGTCTGATTTGCCGGGTGATGCAGAACGTATGGCAGAAATTGATGCTGCTGAGGAAGCTGTTTCTTAACATTGTCCGTGAAGTCACAAGTGGCTCCTGTTAGTTTTTCTAATGGGGGCCACTTCTTTGGAGATAGGATATGGAAAATAAAGAACAAGAATTATTACTTGCGGTTGGTGATTCGGTGATTTATTTATTGAATCATCTTTGCAATGGAAGTTTTTGGCATGGGGCAGATAAATGCACTGGTTGTAATATGATTGGCTTACATCTTCATGGTTGTCAAGTTAAGGCATTGCTTGATAGGTTGATTAAAATTTGCCGTTGACATTTTTTATAGAATGTAATAGAATAAGGTTAATGGACATGAATTTCAAACAATTTTCCGAGCTAATGGACATTATGGAAGAACTTATTGATCTTCCAATAGAAACATTGCGAAAATCTACCAACCATCCCAAAGACGCTGAAAACGAAAAACTCAGTCGTGGATTATGTATGCGTGAAATTTTGGAACGAGAATTTGTTCTAATCACCACTGGTAATTCTTTGGGCATTACTCTTACGAAAGTGTCTTGACATGAATCAACCCACTTATGATTTATTGATGCTGATGGTTCAAAAGATTGAAGAATTGGACTCAGCCGTAGATGCAATCCAAACTCGTCAGAGTAATGGTGGAGATTTGGGAGCATCGTACTGCGGGTCTATGGATAAAGATTTTATGAAAATGAGGGAATTACTCGATCTCAGTGCAGCAGCGAAGATCATTCGTGGAAATAGAAAATGAGTAATCTTCACTACAGTCATAAAATGCGGGGAAAGAAATTAACTATTTCTCCCTTTCCTTATGCAATCCAAATGGGAGAAAAGCATTTCTTAGTTAAGAATGAACGAGATTTAGGCAAAATAGCGTTATTCTTAGCGAAAACTTTTGATGAGATTGATTGGAGTTTTGAAGCCCTCCCTGCTCATTTATTTTTTGCGGGTATGGATTCATCTGCGATGGATCACTATACACAGGCATTGAATAGATATAACGAGTCTCAGGTACTACAAAAGTCAGTGAAACAGGCTATAAGAGACAAGAATGAACAATTTGCTATTAAGCTCATGGATCAAATAATATCTTGTAGTTCTTTGCCATTTATTTTTGCAAAAAAGATTAAATTTGATCCAATTCCTACAGGAGATTCTTGTGGATAAGTTTACTAATAGGGAACTTGAAATTATCAAATTTGCTCTTAGCTCATTTTGGGCTGGCAAAGACTTAGAAGAGAGAATGGTCCAAGGTGGTCATCCTACATCTACTCATAATCACTATGCGGTTAGTCAAAGGTGGAATAACGTAGTGCTGAATAAACCAAATGCTGTTGTTCCGTCTCTTGATTGTCCTACAAGCCAAGAAATTCGTGATTGTCAGAAGAAATTTATATTCGGGTCATGCCCGAATAGATAGGAGCCAAAAAGGATTAAGCGATAGCTTTGCGAAGCTCTCTTGCTTCGTTAGTCGTGGGAAGCCGAACCCTCAAAAACGGCGTAGTTAAAATTAAAGACTAATCCCTGTCGGCGTTGTCGAATAGGCTCCTATTTACAGCATACCCGGATACGCCACTCCACAAGTACCCTGCCGGTTTTTTGTGGAGTGGCGTATCTTTTTTGCACGTTAATTCTGCTTGACATTTCCCTTTCTTTGTGATAAACTATTCTCATGTCAAAGAAAAGGCTAACCAAAGCTGAGAACAAATTTCTTGTGGAAGAAACTCAAAAGATGCAGGTTCGTCATGTCGCTCTATCTGGCATTATCGAGAGAATGACCAAAGAATTTGTAGAATTTTTTGAAGCCAATCAAGAATATCCTCATGCAAGCCTTGATGCTTGTCATCTATTTGCTGCATTATTTAATACCTACAACCAAGCTCATGATGGAAAGAATGAAGATCGAAGGGGTTGTGCGGAACAAGCAATCGGTTGGGCTATCTCTGCCTACTACGCTTTGCAAGTTTCAGATGCAATAAAGCAATTTCATATCATTCATGATGCCTGTCTCAAACAAGGATTTGAACAAAAAAAATCATTTGAGTACAACGATTTGGATAATCATTGTTTTGCTGTTCCTGTTAAAGTTAAGGAAAATGTATTGCATCCGACTCGTAAGGCTCTCTGCATAACCACTCAGAACCTTAATTTTCTATTTGTCTGGCAATCTAATTGCATAGGAGAGCGTTTCCATATTCGTCGTTATTGGGATGACTACGAAATTCCTGATGGTGATAGTTTCCGATATGCAGAAGCTAAGAGATTCCAAGGGGGCGGTATTCACCATGCAATTGTAGAGGCTCGTGATTTGGCAGGCCGTTATTCTGACTGTTTGAAGAAAAATAAATATATCCAACGTCCGAGCCTTAAATGGTTTTTGCACGGCGGATTGCAGATTCCAGATGATTCGCAGAATCATCAAAGGTTCGGAGATGGTAGGGATGCAGGATATATTTTATCATTTGAACGACGATCATGGAGTTCTTCTTTTGGACAAGATTGTTGCGACGGAATAATACGAACCTTTCATTTGACAGAGCGAGCATTATCGGAATTAGTTTATGTTTTGGGAGAAATGGAACTTGACATTCAAGAGCCGCAGTAATGAGAAAATTCATAACTAAACATGGTTCTACAGTAACCATATCCGGGAAATATCTTGGGATCATAGAAATTGACTTTGATTGGTTTGAGGAAGTGGCGTGTATAGAAGCCCATCCAACCTTCAATCAAGATTTTAATGATCCAATGATTGTTGTTGAGTGTGAGTGTTGCGGCGTGGAAGAATATAAATTGTCAGAAATAACAGAACTTGACATTCCAGATGAAACAAAGTAGAATACTGATATGCTTTTAATTTCTGCGATGAAAATTGCAAAAGGTTATTATATCTGCCCGAAATGTGATCCAGAGGCTTGACATTTAGGACTAAGTGAAGTATAGTGCAACTATGGCTAAGGTTAATTTGACATTTTGGACTGTGCTTTATTTTATAATGAGCAACGGATTCCTTGTCGGTTGGGTTTTGCTAGAGGATGAAAAGTGGGCAATGTTTTGTCTTGTTTTTGCCGCAATCTTTTTGATATTATCAGTTCTTATAGAACACATGAATCTCATCTGCCGAAACATTTTGGAGGAGATAAAATCCAATGCTAAGGCTAAGTGATCTCAATATTCATCTCAAAGCTACAGCCATACTTTCTTGTCTGGAAGGATTGCATGGTGGCGAGGAAGGGTTTCTTGAAAAGTGTATGAAATTCCCAATGGGTTTACGCTCTGCTGCTTATTACAATGGCAGAGAACGGGGTATCTGTCTTTATGGAAATTATTGTAAAGACTTTAAGAAAGGTTTCGTGATTGCCTTTACAGAGTGTATAAATTCAGACAATATTGTCATTGATTATTGGGAGATAAAGAATCCCTGTTTCCTGAATCCTCCAACCGTTGCTGATTTTACAGATGAAGCCTGTCAGTTACTCCAAAGATAAATCTCGGAGCTTGCCATGTGACAGCGAAGCTGTCCAGACGATTGGTTCCTGACTTAACCTGCCTTCTAGGTTGCCGAAGGCAACGAAGAAGGATGTTACTACCAAAAGGTAGTTATTACACTGTTAGACTCGAAAGTCCATAACTGTTTACTCCTGAAAGGAGTGCCTTCAGTGTTTTGGAACATATTTACTTTTGAAAGAGCTACTATTACAATGCTATTATACAACACAGAAAAGGCTGTTTCCTCTCCAATATTGGAAATCTGGAGTTTCCAACAGCCTTATGGAAAAACCCTATGAAAACCGAGAATATCTGAGTTATGGTCAAATAGAAAAGGCTGTGTATATTATCCATAAACATTTGAATAAAATAGCTGATGATATGTTTCGAGAGGCTCCTGTAAGTCCATGAAACCAAGTCTATTGTTTGATTCTAAAAATTATTCAGATGGTACAAAAATTTGGGGAAGAAAAGGATTGACATTTTAGTCAATTGATGGTACGATATGCCCATGAGAAATCCAAACCAATATGGTGACATTTTTCGTGTAGAAGGTGGACCGAGAACAGCGGCAAGGGTCATTCTTACGAGACCTTCTGCGGAACATGCTGCTCTCGAAAATCTTAATGAATGGGATGGAACGAATCTTCCTGATACAGATTTTCGGTTTGAAAATCCTTTCTCAATAGACCAAATCAATGAAATGGGCGAATTTGAAATGGCCTATGTCGGGGGAGTTGATTCCTGTACTCTTGAGGAAGCATTAACGATCATTCGTGGTAATCCCCAATTAGCGGTGATTCCAGCAATAAACGATTTTGATCCTGAAATTGGATGGTTTGTTGTTTGGAATAATGAAGTCGGAGATTTTGTCTTTTTTGAAGCGGGTGATACTGGCAGTGCTATCTGGTCTGCCCAATCATTACATAGCTATCTTCGTACTCAAGAATGGTGCGTGATTAAACGTCCGAGGTAATCAAGTGTTCTGATGAAGGTAAAGATGAGAAAACCAACGCGAGAAGAAATTGCTGCTTCTATCAAAAAAGCGAAATTGCATCACTGTGATGAGCCTACAGCTCTTGGGATGCAAACGATGTTTGACTCGTTAATTATGATATATCGTACAACAAATAACAACGACCAAAAACGCAAGCTGGCGGTTACGCTTGTGGGTCTTATGACTGTATTTGTTGAGTGGGGTGGGTCTGTTGCATTTATTGATCCTCCCGAAAATGACCATTGACATTCAGAACCATTTGTGGTAGAATACAATCCGTCCAATTAAGTTCCCTAAAAGGCTTACAGATGAAGAAAACCTTTATGAATGAGTTAGCTCAGAAAATGGGATTGCAAATAGGTGATGAGATTGCTATTGGAGACATTGCCTATTGTATTACTTGCTTAGAGCCTGTAACTGGAATTCTCATAGTTGAACATGGTCATCCCGTAGTGAGTAGTAGAGAGTATGAACTTGATTTGAGATTAGGTTGGCAGGTTCTTTCCCGCAAAAATTAAATTTTGCAGACTTTTATAAAATTGATTACTCATGCTCATGCTATTACAGAAGTTTATCGTAGACATAGAGCTATGATTATGATGAACTTGGACAAAAACTCACTTGACATTTAGAACGCTTTTTGGTATCATTGTGTTTAGTAAGTGATCCTAAACTCTTTTGGAGCTACTACAATGCAATACCGGGATTGGTTTGGAGTCGATGTCAAAAAGCGAGCCGCAGCCCTTTCCGGGCGTCCATTAGCTCATGTCTTAAAAGAACTTCTTTCTAATAGCCTTGATGCTAATGCTACTGATATTCAACTCCAATGTTCTATCCCCAAAGCAACTCGGACTAATCGTCAAGGCTTCAAAGCATTTGAAGTTCTTTGCGTTGATAATGGTTTTGGGTGCGATAATCCTCAAGTTCTTCGTAGAGTAGGATCAAGCACCAGTGACCTTCATGCCGAAACTCGTGGACGATTTGGTCAAGGATTGATTGACGTGATTTCTTTGGCAGCATTGGCAACTATTCGCACTCAAAACCATCGAATATTTTTTGATGAAAATGGTTGTACTATCTCGCGGGATATTGATTTGCCGGGGCTATCTTTTTCCGCAAAAATTCGGCATCCCGGTGAAGATGCAGATGAATTGTCGAATTACTTTCATCGGGTCATTCTTCCTTCAAAGGTTCACTTTTCCTTTAATGGGAAAATGATTCCTCATCGGGAAATGTATAAGTCTATTCCTCGAATTCCTTTGCAAACGATTATTTTTCTTCCTGAAGAAGAAAAGTATAAATCCTATACGCGAGATACAACGATTGAACTCTATCCCACTACGTCTGATCCTATGATCTTTGAACTCGGTATTCCAATTGATTTTGCTCCGTGGAATTTACCTTATGATATTAACATCATGCAAAAGACTCCATTGGATACAGAACGCAATGTACTCCCTGATCGTTATAAAGCCAAGGTGATTGCTTCACTTGTGCCTCACATGAGCGAAGAATATATCGTATTCATGAGAGTCAAAGAAGAGGCTCCATACGAGATTCGAGATAATGTAAAAAATGCAGAACAATTGTCAGAACAGGCTCAATATGAGTTGATTAAGACCGTAGTAGGAGCAGAACCAGAAAAGATTGTTTTGCGTAATCCGTTTGATCCCAATGATCGTAGTGAATCTCAAGAATTGGAAGTGAAAGGATTCTCTCCGCTGAATCGTGGACATTTGCCAAGTGGAGTTAGTGGGTTATTGGCTGAGGCTCAAAAAGTAGCTGAGACCCATGATAGAGTTTGTAAGGTCCATTTTGGCGGTGGTAGTATCCCTCAAGAAACAGATAGACAACGAGACTGCATAAAGTTTTACGAACAGCTTGCTACTATCTTGACAGGTAGAAATGTAAATTGTCGTCGAGCCAGTGGTAGTGGGTTTGCTGCAACATGGGGCGATGGATCATTGACGCTTAACATTGATGTGAAAGAAATTTGGGAAGAGCCTGTATCCGAATATTCAATTGGATTGATTATTCATGAATGTTCTCATAACAAAGTCAGTGGTCATAATGAAGATTTCATGCGTGAAGTACAACGACTTGGTGCAAAGCTGGCATTATGGATTGGACAAAATCATGATGAGTGGATCGCAATGACTCAATTGGTGGCTTGACATTTAGGGAAGATTATGGTATATTGTAACTATGAATCCAATGCAACCGATAATCATTGACCCCAACGAAACACTTAGATTCAAACCAAATCAAATTGTAGAAGACCTCTACAATTTTGCCCAAAGTAGAGGCATGGGGATGAATGAAATTGTCATAAAACATTGTAGGGGCAATTACTCACAAGATGATTTGTGCCAACTTTATCAACTTATTGGATATAGTTTGAGTGGCTATCACGAATTAAATAATGTTAGCGATGAACATGCTAAAGCTGCTAGTGAGGCTGCGAAGTTGGTTGATCCCAAAGCAATGGGCTGTCGAGATATGGGTTGTTCTATTCATACTGGTGTCCCATTAGAGGATGAATAAATGTTTGACAACTATGATGACAATTATGATCCTCCATTTAATCCATTTAACTTAATCAAAAAATTTGCGGAAAGAAAAGATCAAATCATAGCCGAAGTTTCTACATGGACAGAACTACAATGCCATACCTTCCTTGAAAAGAATGGAGGAACTCCAAGTTATCAATACGAGGGAGAAGATACTTATGTCTTAAACTTAGAAGAAATGAGGAACATTATCATCCAAATTCGTGTCCAATTGGATTTTCCAATCCCCAAATAAAACCCCTTGACATTTGACGTAATATGATAGTATAAAAGTATGGTCCTACATTTTTAAGGTTCGTCTGGGTTTTAGAAAGGGGGTAAAAATTGAATATCCCAAAAGAAACAACCCAAATCAAAGCCTCGGAAATCAAAGGTGGAGGTTGTTTCCTCTCAAGGGGGAAGCTCAATTGGTTAGAGCAAAGGGAGATCGTCAAGAGTCGTCAAGGTGTATAATTTGCGGGGAAAGAAAAACCCCCAATAGCTCAATGGCGGAGCGTGACTCTTAGGGACTTTAACTCAATTGGCAGAGTAAGCGACTCATAATCGCTAAGTTCCGAGTTCGATCCTCGGAAGTCCCAAATTTTTTTATTAAAAGGACGATGTATAATTTATACCGAATACTTATACAGTAGGAGGTGTAAAAAATGCATACAAAAATCAAAGGTGGGATCGGAGTATTAAAAGTTGCTGGATTTTTTCTTGAACGAGAAATTCCTTGTTTTTCTGAGATTTTCTGTGACATATCAGAGACAGACCTGATTGTGGAGTGCAAAGGAATATTAAAGAAAATTCAGGTTAGATGTGTTACTTCTGATAAGGGAGAAACGGCATCTTTGTCTCTAACAAGTACGACGCCGGGCACAAGGAAAACTGCTTGTAAAATTCGCAGAATTTCTAATGTAGATATTTTTGCGTTATTTATAATCGACCTAGACCGTATTTTGTTTATAGACGCAATAGAAGTATCTGGTGCGAAAAGTTATGTAACTTTTAGATTGTTGCCTACTAAAAATCATCAAACAAAAGGAATCCGATTCGCGGCTGATTACTCTTTACCAAGTTTTTTTTAATATAAGGTCGAGGCTGGTGGTTCGAATCCACCTTGGGGGATTACCAAGAGACCACTTGACATTTGATCCGATATGTTGTATAATACAGTTTGTCGAGTGCGAAACTTAAATTTTTGCGGAGAAACAAAATGCTCAATATTCAAAACATTCAAACAAAGCGTAGTGGTCTCAAGTACAAGATTCGAGTTTTGAACCATACTGGCGACTCTATTCTTACTACCTTTGATCCTGTCGTCGATAACTCGGTCTCTGTCGCAACGGCTGATTTGCAAGATTTTGTTTCTAAATGTATCTCAGAATTTGCATCTAGAGGTCGTACAAGTCTCAAACCAGTTGTCGCGGGTCGTCGCATGGGTAATGCTGAATATGATATGATTCGTAGCGAAGAACTTATGGCTCCTGAATTTGATCTTAGTATCTTTGATGACGTACTCGTACAACCTGTACCCTTGGTTGGTGGTTAAATCTTTGAACTCAATACAACAACATAAAGATTCAGCGAAGATTGCGTGGAGAACCATAATTATATGACTCCACAAGAAAAAGATCATACTCGCCTTGTTACTAAAGCTGAACAAGCAATCTTTGCTATTGCAGCAGACAAAACTGTCGATCCAGAAATTATCAAAGATAGTCTTGAATATTTAATCGAAAAAATTCAAGATATTCTTACCCCACCAAATATGGCTCATGAGAACATGGATGCCCGATGGGATGACCCCCATGATGATGATGATTGTGATTGAATAAACTTTATGAATCCAAAGCGATGGAAAGAGCTTGTTGAGATACATAAATACGGTCCACTCCCTTGGGATTATTCCGAACGAGCAGAAATCATTGCAGCTTTCGAGGCATTGATCCATCTACATGCTGTCTTTCCAGATTGCAAGTTGTCCGACAATATCGAACCGCCAAAACCCTTGCCTGCGGAGAATAAATAGTTGACATTCTAACTCGTTTATGGTATAATTGCACTTATGAAGATTACCTATACAAGCGAACTCAAGTCCAGCGAAGCAACTGTCACTACTGCCCATTGCCAACTACCTCTCTTTGGACGTTGGACAGAACTCTCCGTTAAAGCATATTGTATTTGTGACTTCACTACCGTAAGTTTTAATCTCCGAAATATTCCCAACTCAGAACTTAAAGGTAATAGCTATGATGCCGTAGTGGATGGTATTTTTCATGTTGCTCGTGGAGAGAGTGGAAATCGCCAAATTTTCGATCAACATCTTAATGTACCACATATCTTTGGTATGTTGTTAGATAGTTCTACCCTAAAAGATGGGGGAGTTGCCGCTGGACGAACCGTAGTTGATTCTATACTTCGTAGAATTGAATCAATTATTGAAACTGTGCGACAGGCTATTATCAAAGATACTTGCAAGGCGTTACGTCAAACGGTACTTAAAACTCTCCATGACCGATTCCAGAAACCAACTCGCCTTACTATTGAAACCTTCTTAGGAGCTATCAATTGGCGACTATTGTTCCGAGTTGCGGGTTGTGATGAAGAACAACTAAAGGTGATTGATTTCTCCATGTTGAATAATTCTCCCCGCTTTCATTCATTATTAGACTCACTTATTTCTGATATACCATTGATCCAAAGCTCTACTTTGGGTAGCTTTGATAATACTACTATTGCAAATCTAAAGGCTACAAACTTGTTGAAGATGGTTTGTGGAGAAAAACTTGCCGATGAATTTGCAAAGCATGGTCAGATTACCGTTAAGGCTCAGGGATATACCTTTATTGTTCGTCCTAGAGCCTTTGTAGAATGTACCGATCCTAATGGTAAAAAAGCAAAACTGTGCATACATAGCTTAGGTCTAAGTATTAACCCAATCGATGAGCTTAGCGTAGCATTTCTGCATATCAGACATACTCTACAGGAATATCTTGATGTAGCTAATCTCATGGGTCACGATCAAGGATTTCAGCAAAAAATCGGGGAAAAACAAGCCGCATAAGCAAAGCTTTCTTCGTAACTCCCTTGACATTTTGTATCATTTCAAATAGAATGTAGTTCAAGAATAAGTTCATTGGAGAGCGATGTATGAAAAAATTCTGGCTTATATTGTTTGTTATGATCTCGACGGCAAAAGGACAGGATCGAAGTTTTAGCTTGTGCTTGTCTAATTCTGTTAATGGTCAAATAATTTTTCAAATTGCCTCAGATTTGGGGCTAATAAATTTTGGAGAGCATGAGATTGGAGAACTAGAGAAAAAATATAATGTTAATATTATGGATGGAGGAAATCAAGGTGAGGATGCCCATTCTAATGCCGCTGACCACAGTGATTTCTCAATCGTGAATAGTTTGAATGTGTTTATTGGAACTTATCTTCACCCTCGTTCACTTGTTGCTATTTTCCCAATCTCTTACTCATTTTTCCCACCTTCTATTTTAGTGGTTAATTCTTCTATAGAAAATCTAGAACAACTAAAAACAGTACCAATTTACTACAATAGTGAGACAGTACCAAACGGGACAGTACCAAGTGGGGCTGCACAACTTTATATGTTCTATAGACATATAAAACTTTCTGGAATGCAGATAAACGATTTCAAGCTACGGCCATTTGATTCGGTGGTCCCAGCAAATAGAATAACCAATAATCTTACTGTTCCATTTGGAATGAAAGTTTTATTTTCTGGGGAGAATATGGGTGAGGAAATCATAGATATGATGGTAGCAAATGAAACTTCTTTGAGAGCAATAGGAGGAGAGGATGCAGCGAAAGCAATTACAGAAGCATTTTATATAGCACGTCACAAAGTCTTAGAAAATCCAATTCTAATTACATCCATGAATATTGATAGAATTACTAGGGGCATTCAAAGGGACAGTGAACAGGGAACTGCTAAAGAGCTTAAAGAGCAACTTAAAGAGCAGATTAACAAACATATAACACAAAATCAAACCTTTGGGGCGAGGGAGGGGATTCAAATTTTTTCCACAACAAAAAGATTTACTGAACAAGAGCCTTTTCTTATGCTTCCAATTCCCCAACCTTATCCCGATCTAATTCCCCAACCTTATTGGAATAGAAAAAATCTTCACCCTATTATTGTAGAAGGTAAATGTCCACCGCCAATAAATAGAGGGATTGAATCATATTGGTCATTTGATTTACGGATTGATCTATCATACATGAAAGCGATCACTGACACGGCATTACCACCGATACAATCCAATATGTTCCCTAGCATAAAATCAAATCTATCCGCCATAGTCAATCCTTTTCTCAGAGCTTTGCGGAGCTATCGTCTTATATGCCCCAAATGTCATGGGGCAACACTTATTGCTTGTCCGATTTGTAACGGCAGAATGCAGGTGTTGGGGAATAAACCATGTAGAGCGACATTATGTGTTGATGGTCAAAAAAAGTGTTATGGATGTATGGGGATAGGAAAATACAATTGCTCTTCGTGTTCTGGTTCGGGTACTTCGACCAGATCAACAATTGTAGATGATGGGGAGGGAATATTTTCTTCTCGGCATTATTATAAAGTATCTTGTACCCATTGTGGTGGACAAGGCAGATTGACGTGCAACCGATGCGGGGGAGACACGAGCAAGCGATTTACTTGCGGAAGATGCAAGGGAACTGGAAAGATCGAAGGTCGCATAACTTGTTCTAATTGTAAAAAAGGTAAAGTAATCTGTTCAAGTTGCGAAGGAACTGGGGAGTTGGAAATTTTTGGCGAAAAATAATGCCCCCTTGACATTTTGGATGCGGCATGATAAAAATGGAACTTTGAATTGGAGAGATTGTTCGTGCTAATTGTCGATGGTAAGTTTGCTGCTGCTATTTAGAAAGGAAGGCAAAATGTATTGGGTATCTTTGTTCTCATCGTATGTTGTATCTATATGGAGTTTTGTCTTTTTTGTTTTTTGTAGAGTTATCGACCGACACTACTAATTGTTTACTCCTATTTTTAATTTCTGTAGCTCTTATGATTCTTGCTTGTATTTGGCTAATTATTGAAGAAATAAGGAACAAAATTTGACGAGTGACAGTTGAGTGGGATTGTGTCTATATGAATATTTTTTGTCAAAACTGTGAGCATTCATGCTCTGAATTAGCTCCATTTTGTCCTCAATGCGGTCATCCATTAAGAGAAACGCTGTTAAATAAATGGAAGGGCAAAGCTAGATTATCTCCATTGTTCTTGAAGCATTTCTACCTTGGTTTAACCTTATTTTTGGCCTTAATAGCTAATGAATTAGTTATATTGGGGTATTGTAAGTATCAGGTGTATAAAGTGAGAGAACAGATTGAAGAAAATTTCACTCAAGGTTTGGAGAAAGCTCGCGGCTTAAATAACCCTTGACATTCTAACTCACTTCTGATAGAATGGCTTTTTGCAGAAAGGATGATTATATGTCTAAGACCTTAGTCGCCGTTATTTCTGGCATGATTTGTGCTACATTTGCTTGCCTTGGTAGTTTTTTGTTTATCGAATCATCCACAAGGGCGGCAAAAAATAAATGCGAAGCTGATTTGGTTTCTTCTCAAGAGGATCATAAACATAAACTTCAAGAAGCTACCCAATCACTCATAGCTAAGAATCAAGCATTAACCATAGAATCCAAGAAATCTCTTGCTACAATTTCAAAGTTAGAGCCTGAACTATCGACTAAAGTGAAAGTGATAGACTCCCAAGCTTCCACGGCGTCTCCTACTAATTCCCTACCGCGAGGAGAATATGTACATCCTGTTCATGGACGTATAAAAGATCATATTGTCAAGCAAGAATTGCGTGGAAATGTGACTCCGAGAGGCGTTCAAAATTTTTACGTGTCTGTTGTATATGTGGGTTTTGAAGATGGCTTTATGCAGCCCCAAGGCGATTTTGATAAGGTGAAAACCTTCCCTATGGATTGGCAAGAGCTATTAGGAAGGTTTGATTCTGCTCAGGGGGATAATTGGAAAAAATATTGGGATGATTTTATTAAAGGGACTCCATCACCAATTAACTTGCAATTACAACAAGTATTTTTTTCTCTTTTGAACAATGAAATGGAGCATTATGTTAAGCGTACAGGTGCGGGAATCTGCTTAAAAGTAGTTCAGCAACCTACTAAACATTTACCCGCAGATTGGATGGCTTTAATATCGCCACTTTCTTCTCTTCCTGTACTGGGAAAAGTTTTGTATCAAGCAGTCGCCCCGCGACAAGTCACCCCGCGACAATTCTGTGAATCTCTTAATAAGGAATGTCAAACTAATAAGGAATGTCAAACTAATAAGGAATGTCAAGAAATATATGATAAAATATGTCAATCCTATATGATAAAATATAAAGAATATGTAAAAATATGGGACGATTTTGTTGCCGGAAAACCAACTCCATTAACCTTGGCCCAACAAGATAAGTTCTTTTGGTACTTTACCGCCCCCGGATACGAGGATATACGGGAATATATGCAACAAACTTTTCCTGAATCGCTTTTAATACCTGAGTATGAAAGGGATAGGATTCAAGAGGGGAGAATGTAGCCAGATGGAGTCAATCAATATCACAAGCATAGGAGAATTTTATGAAGTTTGAATTAGGTGCTTCGGTTAAGATCAAGCCAATGCCTCACAATAGGTTTACTGATTATCAGTCAGATTTGATGTCCAGCTTTGACGAACGTGATATTAGTGGAGCGGTTTACGACAGGATTTTGAAGGCTTTAGAGAAGGTACAGGACGGTAAATCCCGGTGTTTACGATTTGCTCAATTGGCGATGGTGATTATGAGTTGAAGTTGGGCAAGACAGCCCTCCCTTTCATGTTTGAAGAAGATGAGTTGGAGGCAGCATAAAGCCTCGAAAAAGCTCTTGACATTCTAACACACTTCTGGTAAGATAAGCATCTTCAATTGAAGACCAAGACGCATGGCTTCCGTATTATAGAACAAAAATCAAAATTTTTGAAATTGGATTAGAACTCAGAACCAGAATAGATTCACTTCGGATAGAGTTAGAAGTTGAACATATTTATGGATAAACTTAATTTCCTTGACATTCTGTCGCACTTCTGGTAAGATGGTCTCCAATGATAACAACTGGAAATCGCTCTTTTCATGTGGCTTCACGACTAACGGTCTTGGCGACTTAAGAAAACCTTGTGAGGTATAAAATATGACAGAATTTGATGGAAATTTCAAACTCACTCCAAACCTTTCAATGGAACAAATAGCTCTCATTTTACAAATAAATACACCACAAATAAATACACCACAAATAAAAGAACAATTGAGGGAGCCTCCTCCACCATCATGGTGTCATTGGATTCCTAATGAGTATGGGACACATCTTACTTGGGATGGAGCAGAACTGTTTTACGATCATGTAGAATGGCTTGAATATCTCATTGAATATTACTTCAAACCGTGGAAACTTGTTCTGAGTGGAGCTATAGATTGGCAAGGTGACGACCCCGATGATCGTGGTTGTATTCACGCCAAAGATAACAAGATAGAATCAGTAAGAGATAAAATCTATAATCCCGGTCCAAGTTGGAATAGGACGCCGACTATTGATGTGGCTGGTGGTACGGTATTTTCTCCACGAAAAAATACTTGACATTCTCTCTTATTCTGGTAGAATGCTATTATGAACCTTAAAGAGCTACAAGAGATTGGTGAAGTAACTCTAAAAATAGAACATCCTATTCATGATAATCGTGGAGATAGATGGATTGCTTCACTGAATGGGGAAGTGAAACCGCAACGAGATAGCGGAATTCTCACGGGGGCTGTTGGCTTTGGGGATACAGAGCGACAAGCTACCTTGGAATTGATTAAACAACTTCGTGGGAAGATTCTGGTAACTAAAGTCGGACAATTCAAAGTCCCCAAAACTCTTGTTGCTTAGGAGAATTGATATGGGTTACGATACTAATTTTACCGGCCAATTTGATCTTGATAAGCCTCTTACTCATGAACATGCTTCCTATTTGAATAATATTGCGAGTCAAGGTGGAGATATGGAACCTCCTGCTGGCAGTATCATTGATGATAACGAGCCTGCTGCGTATTGTGATTGGGTTCCTACAGAAGATGGTACAGGTATTGAATGGAATGGGGCTGAGAAATTTGGAGATTACGTTGATTGGATTGAATACCTAATTTCTCATTTTCTGAAACCTTGGGGATATGTTCTTAATGGACAAATCTCATGGTCTGGTGATGACTCGGAAGATAGTGGAACTATTTACGTTCAAAACAATAAAGTTGAAGCTGTCTTTGATGAAGTCCTGAATCCCGGTCCTAGTTGGGACAAAAAAGCTGTAACAACAATTACAATTGATTTATTAGAATATAATAGGCTCAGGGCAGATGCAAGGTTACTCGCTCATTTAGAAGCAAATGGAGTAGATAATTGGGAAGGCTATTCATCTCCCGGCAGTGAGGATGATGAAGAATAATTTTCCCGAACTTTATTGACATTTGAGTAGAAAGGTAGTAGAATAGGACTATGAGCAACAGACCATTATTGATAGCTACGACGTTTTCGGATGTGACGGGTCATGATTCCTTTGGTTTTAGGTTTTGTGACGATCATGGTCAAACCTACAACAATTGTTGTGAAGCTCTTATTACGGATGATTTTGAACTTCTCAAGTATGTCTGTGATAATCAAGATGAGTTTAGCGGTCCACTTCTTGACTGGATTCAAGAAGGTCATGGCATGAATATCAATAATTCATGGTATGATTGGGGTCAAATCAAACATATTTTTGCGGAAAAAGAATCTAATCCACATCATGACTGCCTTGGTCCCGGCTGTCCTAGTTGTGATGAGCAAGAAAGAAGTGATTGGGAAAAGGGACATAAACCCTCTACCTCATGTGAGAACTCATAATGCAAATTTGTAAATATACTGATGAATTTCGTGATAACCAAGAATGCTTTATGGTTCGGGTTAGTCGAGAGGAAGCTATCAAAATCATTCGTTCTTTGTCTACTCAAATTGATGATAGTGATCCAAATACAAACAGGAGTGAATTTACGACTGATGATGGTCAATATTTGTCCATTGGTGTTATCTGTCGAGATCAAACTACGAAACAATTTTTTGAAGCTCGTCGTAATAAAAGCCTTCATAAAAAGCGAAAATTTTCCAATGATCTAGTTGTAAAACATGGGCCAACATGGGGCAAATTATAATTCTCCCGCACTTTTTTAAGTTGACATTCTTCCTTATTTCGAGTATCATACCTGCATGAACGTAAATAATAAAAATTTCGTAATGTTCAAAACTCATGGAGTAACAAACCTGTGGGTTAAACCAGAACACGTCATCGCTATTCAGGAATTAAAAGGAACAGAAGGGTTTCCAGAAAATAAACATTATAAGGCTCGTATTTTGATTTCCTGCGGAAAAGAATACGACGTATTCGGGAATGATGATGAGGCTCTTGCTACTTTGAATGGAGGATCAAATGGCTCAATTAGCTAAAACTTCATGTCCCGGTAATTGGGATGTGATGGTCGGTGGGGATTACAACGCCGAATTCAAACGTACCGAAGCTATGCTTAACGAACTCATGAATAAGTCTACTCAGGTCGATCCTAATGGAGATTTGACCGGAGCGGTGCTGAAATTTCAAGTGGCTGATAGCTATGCTTGGTACGTTGTCTGTAAGGATAAGCCTTTGACTCTGCAACATGTTCCTTATTGTGACGCATGGGGTATTGATGCGGCTCATCTAAGGGGGATTCGTAGACAAGATGTAGTGCAGCAATTGAATAGGGATAAATACTGGCGAAAAATTATGGATAAAAAAGCTTGACATTCGTAGCCTTATAAAGTATTATCGGATCATGAAACTTGACATTCGCCGCCATAATGATTTACTGTATGTTCGTTATGAACATATTATTTTTCAATACGATTTAGAGGGACATTTGAATCATAAAGTTGGTCAATGGGGTTTTGATGCTATAGGATTATCTGAGATAGAATTTGATAGAATGGAAGGTGTTTCTTTAACTTCTTATTTGCTGTCAAATATCATGGATCAACTTCCCTAATAAGCAAAATCATTAACTTGACATTTCTTCATTTTTCTCGTATAGTAAAACAGAACAATAAACTTAATGGAGAAAGAAAACTATGATTCGTAAACCTCTCACTATGCACCAGAATTTATTAAAAAGAGTAATTAAAGACCAGTCGGGAACTCTTACGAAGTCGCTCCTCGAAGGAATTATGAATGCTTTTGAAGCAAATTCTCCCTCTGTTCATATCTCTGTCTCTGAGGATGGTACAAAAATCACCATCGAAGATACAGGAAGAGGATTCCAATCTCTCACCGAAATTGAAGAGTGGTTTGAAAAATTCGGAACCCCACATGATGATTCTGAGCATAAAATTTGGGCAGAGTACCGAATGGGAAGAGGACAAATGTTCTCATTCGGAAAGAACACTTGGCGATCAGGCCAATTCCAAATGATCGTGGATATTGATAACACTGGACTTTCTTATGATCTAACCGATAATCTTCCAGAACATCAAGGATGCAAAATTGAAATAGAACTCTATAAGCCTGCATTCCCATATCATTTTAGCTCGATAGACAGTTTCCGATCCGCCATGAAGAAACAAATCGAATTCATTGAGGGACAGGTTTTCTTTAATGGCGAACGACTTAATACCCCTGCCAGCACCCTCACTTGGGATAAAGAAGATGACAATGCTTACTATATGTTCGGGAAACTTCTTGAATTGACATTTTATAATTTGGGAGCCTATGTTATGACTGCTCCTGCATCCTATTATGGGCTTACAGGGGTTGTAGTTTCCAAACAAAAGCTGAAAGTCAATTTTGCTAGAAATGACATTATTTACGATTGTCCAATCTTTAACCAAATTAAAGACGTATTGCAAGAAAATCGAATTGCAAAAATCCGCAAACCAAGACGATCATTTGATACTTCAGAACGAATCTCTACCCTTCGAGCCTTGAGAGACGGAGAGATTGATTTTAATGATATTCGAGGATTGGGACTAATTGAACTCGTTAATGAAAAAATGATCTCTTTAGATGCTATCCGACAAATCAGACAACCGTGGTCATTCGCTCAACCGGGAAATGAGATAGCCGATACTCTCATGTATTCGCAAGTGGCAACCATTATAAATGCTGATCTTCTATCCAAATTGGATTTTCCAGACCATTTGAATGAAGAAACATTTTTTAACTGGTTGCTGAAACTCTATTTCCGGGATGCAACAGAAACAGCTTATAATAACTGGCAATTGATTCTGCCATTCTATAAACCAATGTCAGAACTATCAAGTAATATTTCTCCCGAAAAGCAAATTCTTCCGGCAGAGTTATGGACTCCTGCTGAACGTAGAATCCTCAGAGCCTTACAATCTTATGATTGTTGGGAAGGGAGAGTATTTTGCATCGGAAATAGCGAAACCGCATTGGCGTGGACAGATGGACAAACCTTTATAGCTCTGGCTAGATCATATTTGCAAGGTTTGTCCCTCAGAACTACTTATGGCTGCTCTCATCTGGTTATGACCGCTTTTCATGAATTAGCACATGATGACAACAACGAAGATGGGTGTTGTCATGGGCTTGATTTTTATCGACGATTTTATGAACTTGTTTCTGGATATGGATCAAACTATTCTAAAACCTATATCATGGCAGACTTGTCTCACAAGTTGGCAAAATTAAAAAGTGAAGATCACCATACAAAGGTCATTAAACGCTATGATAAAGCAATTGCCGCACGAAATAAAAAATTAGGATTGTCTTAGAGAAAATAAAATACAGTTGACATTCCAAAGCGTTTGTAGTATATTAGTGATTGAGGATTTTTTAAGGGAAAAATGAACGTGATGAACGTGATAATTAAGAACATAAAGGTGGTTATTTACGGGATTGTTCTTCTTGTCTGTTTGTTTGGAAGTGCTGCATTTGGATGGGAATTTTGTAAATTGACAGGAAATTATTTTCACGCAATTTTTTCAATCGTCTTTTTATTGTTCGGAATACTTATGTCGCTTCATCTTGTGGAGGAGAGGTAATGTCAATCAAAGCAATTCATCATGACCGACTTCAACGAGAACCTTTGGAAAAGATTTTTTCAGAAGTTTGGCAAAACATTAACCAACCAGCACCAGAAGGTAATTCTACCTTAGATTTTATCTTGTCCTACGAAGAACGTTGTGATCCTGAGCCTCAAAGCTTTGAAACTCAGAAAGTAGTAGCAACAATCATTCAATGGCTTGGGTCTGCTATTGGTCAAGATTTCTTGGCAAAAGTAATTGAAAAAGCCATGAAAGAAAATGTACCTTTACCGATGATGGAACCTGCAAGTTGCTGTTTTGGTAAATCATTAACTCATCCAAAGTGGAGATAAAAGACGCCTTGACATTATTCAGAACTTCTGATAGAATGGAGTTATAATGCTTACAAAACAAGATTTAGAAAATCAACGCGAACAAATTCAAAATGATTTACAATGCGTTTTGGATGGAATTGATGACGAAGATAGAATCGTCACAAATGCCTGTCAAGTGATTGTAGATAGGTTCGCAATCCTCATTGCTCAATTGGAGTCAAACGCATGTTGACCCTAGCGACACTGGTAGATGAGCAACGAGTAAGTGAAGGTCGCGGTAAAGGTGCGGCTAATAAGGGAAAGATACTTCGGCATCGAATCATTATTGGGATAGATGCTTACAACATTGTTTATGCTGAGGGGTCGGGAGAGACGCCTCCCGGCAAAAAATTTGTGTCTTCTCTTACTCATTTACTACCAATTTTGCAAGAAAATAATCTAAATGAGGAAGACGCTCATAACAAAATCGTTGAGGCTCTTAAAATTATTTATGGGCCAGATGTGCAAAGTGGTACATTGGGTGGGGTTAAGACAGCTTTCTCGGCTCTTGATAGACGACTTGGAATCTCTAAGCGAAATCAATTAGGCATTCTTGAGATTCATCGATTGATGCAGGCCACTGGAAAATTCGGTGGAGACGAAGAAACTGAATCGGATACAGAGCCGGATACTGAGGAATAAGTGTCAGTTACTCAAGCAATAAATTGCTGAGCTTAGAACTAATTACTTGACATTCTTGACGCTATCAGTTATACTTAAAGCATGACAACTGACCTAGCGACAATCAAACAGGCGATACAAGATTCGGGATTGCCAGACAACAAACTTTGGACAAACAGATTTTCCATTCATTCTGAGACCAGCAATAGGGTCTATATCTTGGCCCAAAATAAAGCAAAACGATTCTGGAGTTGTAATTGCCCAAGTTGGAGAGTAAGACGTTACTGTAAGCATCTGGAAACCCTCGGACTACCTTGTCTAGAAAAACCTCATGAAGTAGGAAGGTTAGGTTAATAGGATGTTAGATAAAATGCCAGAACGTACTTGGGATCAAATAAAAGATGCTCCGCCTTGGGCAATTATGGCTGCTTTGGATTGCATGGATATTCAACAGAGGCATATTCATGATTACCAAAAAACTAATCCAGAGCCAACAAAAGAAGAAGGAATTAGAGCAACTTGGGACGTTCATCGTAAATGCGTTTCGGTTATTCTAAATCATTTTGAACAATCAAAAAATAAGACAGAGTAATGGAAAAACAAGATTTCATAAATGCTGCTCGGCTCATGGCTAAAATGAGCTATTCCGATGAAGAGCTATTATTATGTGTTGATGCTCTTGAGAATTTGGTCTCCTATTTTGAAAAAAGAGACAGATATTGGGGCTTGGCTCTATCTGAACTTCGACGGGAATTAACAACTTTTCAAGGTTTTGTTTCTTCGAGAACATTAAAACCTTGACATTCTCCCTTGGATGTACTAAAATGACCAACATGATGAAGGAAAAGAAACCTAAAAGGGGCTTCATGGATGGTTACAAAATCTACAATCCAGAAGTGGAAGGTTTTGGTAATCCGTCTGATTGGAAGTTTAATTTTCGCAAGAAAATGAAACTTGATGAAGCTGTCCAAATTCTTGGAGATAATGATCCACTCGAATTGCTTGGTCTCATTGTGGGTTTTACATTGGATCAGTTGAAGAAAGCCTATCGTAAGAAAGCAATGGAAGCTCACCCGGATCGTAATATTGGGAATGAAGCTGAGGCAGAAAAGAACTTCAAAAAGATTCATGCTGCCTATACAAAACTGTCCGCAATGTTTAAGTAGAGTGATAATGGGACGCCAAACCGATTTCAGAAATACAGCGGCTAAATTATTACGCTGTAATAATTGTGGCTTTGAACAAACAATCAGAAGGAAAAAATCAAAAAATCAAAAGGCTGGACACCAGAAACATCTGTGGTGTATACAATGTAAAGATAAAACAGCCCATACAGAATTGACAGGATTCTAATGGATAGAATGAGTTATGCAGCAAAATGGCGATGGGCAAAAACAATATGCAAAGGCAAATGTAAATGTAAAATTAAAAAGAAACACGTTAGAGGATACAAAGACTGTTGTAAAAATCCCGATAAAGATGAGTTTGGATTTGACAAACCAATGGGAGAAAATTAAACATGGATAGAATGTCGTGTGAAATCTTCATCGGTGGCAAAGTAACCAAAGAACAACTTCCTGAATTGATTAAAGCTATCAATGATGAAGGGGTTGAAGATGAATATGGCAATGGCAATCTGCGGATAGAATCTCCAGAACGATTACTTCAATATGTTGAAGACGGTTTTATTAAGTTTATCCATGTAGAAAAGGGGAATGGAGAGTTTGTAGACCTTGAAAGTTGGCTTCAAGAGAATGGTATTCCCTTCAATAGAACAACTGAACAGAAAGATGAATATGATGCCGAAGATGTAACATGGCTCCCTGGTATGGATTCTCCATTGGTTCTTTATACAGATGCAATGGGAAATGAAAATATTCCGGGAAAAATTGTTAGACAAGCATTACAGGCTCTTATTAACTATAATACGGCTGGTGGGGCCGCAGATAGAGATCAATATTTGAATTTGGCTCTCAATCTGCTCAAAGGCGTTTGTCCAGAACTTTTGCAGATACCCAAATTCGAGATCGTGGATTAGCTCTTGACATTCTGTGGAAAAAGTGTTATGATAGAAGACATATTAGGAGTTTTAGAAAATGGGCCGTACTTACCGACATGATAGTGGTCTTGATCGTGAATACTGGAAGTCTCGTCTTCATCGACATGGAGAACAACCGGGACGATATACGAAAACTCAAACTCATCGCAAAGAACGTCGTGATAGCTATGATGAGGTTGAAGATTTGCAGGAAGAAATTCACACAAATCACCAGCAGCAATCACAAGCCGCTTGACATTCTCAGTAAACGAATTTAACAAACGAAAGGAATTTGCATGAAGAATGCTCCGGTCAACACTTCCAAGAATGTAGGGATTGATATGATTGCCAGCATGGGTATCATGGGTGGCAATGGCGATGGTATTTTGCGTCAAGAGGCTGAGGGACAAAAAAGTTTTGTTGGTAGCGATACGCTCCCTACCGATATTTCTCCTGCGGATCGAGCAATGCTTGAATCGTTAGGTGCAAAATTCCTTGGTGAAGTTCCGGGCGATTCAATTTTCCAATATGTTGAGCTTCCATCTGGATGGTCTAAGAAAGCTACTGAGCATTCAATGCACTCTTTGCTTGTTGATGACAAGGGGCGTACTCGTGGCGGTATCTTCTATAAGGCTGCATTCTATGATCGTTCCTCTCACATGAGTCTCAATTGTCGATTCTCTTTTCGACGCGACTATGATCTAAGCAAGACAGGAGTGGAGGTTTGTAATATCTTTGATGGAGAGAATTTATGTCATACTACCTCACCTCTGTCTCATTCCTATTTCAAGGACGAGTGGGAAGCTTCTGATGCTGCAAGTGAAGCAGCTAAGGCATGGCTTGAGAAAAACTATCCGGGTTGGCAAGATGCTGGTAAGCATTGGGATTGATCCTTGACATTCTTCAAAGAATGGAGTAGAATACAACCATGATCTACAACGTAAGAGTTGAACGAATCGAATACTTCTCCCAAATCGTTGAAGTAGAAACCGACGAAACGGATCAAGAAACAATTCGACAATTGGCTGTAGACCAAGCCTGTTGGACAGGTGAAGTTTGTAATGCAGCAAATGAAGATGCTTTCATTCTTCAGGGAAAATAACAAATGGCAAAAGCAAAGATCAAGGAAAGTGAAAGCTGCGATGAGATTAACAAAACTCAAGTAGTCATGATTTCTAATGATGAAACAAAAAGGCGATATACTCTCCAAATAGAGATAGACGACAGAAAAATTGCTAAGGCTCTATTTTATCGAGTGATGAAAAGTAAGAAGAAAACCAAGCAAGCTACTGCCCTTGAAGGTGCAATTGTAGTAACTCTGATCGAGCCTTGACATTCTGTGGTGATGCGGTAATATGTGGAGAAAAATAACAATGGCTAAAGCTAAGAAAGTTACTATTAAGAAATCTGCTACCCCTACAAAAGTAGTGGCTTCGCCACAAGTTTACCTTGTGAATGTTGTAGGGGATATAGAACCAGAATTAGAAGGACCATTCAAAAATTGGGAAACCCTTGCAAATCGAGCAAAAGATTTGAGAGCCGAAGATGAAGGAATGAAGAATGGGCTGTTTTATCTCGAAATCGACGCTAAGGGTAAGCTATTGAAAACCTCGAATATCAACCCCCAAAGGGCGAACCATTCAACCCTGAATTTGTCTTACGCTATTTCGACAGTAGCTATTTCAAAAATAATGGAAAAGTCTTTAGCTCCCAAAGTGATGCCCTCCAATTCGCTCATGAACTGGCTCAGGACTATGACGTTTTGGAATATGGAGTTTCTTTTATTAAATTCCCCAAAACAATAGCTGATTATGAGGCCATGTGTCAACCTTGCCAAAGTTGTGGAAAACCAGCAAATTGTTCTAATAGCTCTGATCCTGCATTAGATGCTTTATGCTTTGATTGTGAATTTGAAGAAAATCGACGCATAGCTCAACGTGGGAGTTGACATTCCATAAAATTTGTAGTATATTAGTGATTGACAGAGGATTAACTTAGACGAGCCGAAAGGCTCTCTCAACATGCTCGCTAACGAAGCAAGAAGGCTTCCCAAAGCTTCGCTTATCTCGGTAGTCCGCATGAGGGGGTGCGAAATATCACCCGTTGATAGATGTCAGAAAGTTAATCCTCTGTCATTTTTGAGGAAAATAATGGCTAGTATCTCGATGAAAACAACATGGGCAGTCGAATTTACTGCTCAAGAAATGAGGCTCATCCTCAAAGCTCTCGAATGTCGATTGACAGACAGTGAAAAAGAGGAAGCCTCAACTTTAGCTTCCCATCTTAACAAACAAAAAATAAACTCCGCAAGATCATACTTGGAAAGTGTAGATAAATTGGAAAGAAATATGGAAGAAGGATGAAAGCGTATCCTCCCGCAAAAATTTTGACATTTTGCTTGACATGCACAACAGAATGTAGTATATTGTAACGTAGCAAGACGCAAAGCTTCGCTTAGTGTCTAGCGAAGAAGCTCAAAGCTTCGCTTAACGCAGCAAGAAGCTCAAAGCTTCGCTTAAATGCTTCTTTTTGGAAAGGATACAATCATGAAGCCTTACAAGGTGCAAACCGACAAAAGAGTTGATGTGTCAATCAACACCAAAACCTGTCAAGCCCTTGCTTCTGCTAATCCTTACTCCCCTGAAACCGAACGACTAATTGATAACATGCTCCAAACCTCTACTCATCATCCTCACTCCCTTACCACTAATGAACCTGATCCAGAAATCCTTGCTCAATTAAATGAAGATGATCCTTATGAGGAACAAGAACCCTCCGAAGATGATTTACGGGCAGTAGAACGAGAATTTTTTCACGCCGCTTGACATTCATCCTTAAATGGCATATACTATTAGATATGGAATTAACCAACGATCAATCTAACATCGCAATCGCTCTCCGAAACTCGGAATTCTTCAAACATAAACCCAGCGATGGACTAAATCTTGAATTTATCGGACAACAAAAGAAAAATTGTAATTCGCAAGCGGCTCTTGTTTTCCAATCTTATACCGATATGTCCCGATCTATTGCCGTGATTCTGGACTCAATCCATAATCTACGATCACCAGAACAACTCCAAGAAGCTCTTAGTACAATCTGGTTAAGTTATGGAATTCTTATAAGGGCAGAATATGATAGACTCCTAACCGAAGCTATTGGGGATCAGCAAAAATTCACAAAAATCAAAGAACATGAAGATGGAATCGAAATTATTCATAAAGTATTAGAAAGAATCCAAGTAAAACTTGGCAGACAAATACAAATTGGTGACTCTGCCCAAAATATTGATATAAAAGATATTTTGGAGAAAGTGGATATTCAATAAAAAACGGAAAGAAGAAATGATAAACAACAAAATTTATAGGCAAAAAAAACGAGCCATGAAAAGCCGATACCATAAACTCAAAGCTCAAGGTCTCTGTACCCGCTGCGGAAACAGAATAACAAATGATAGAGCACATCCCAATGGTGAACTCAAAAGCCTTTGCAGAGATTGCGGAGAAGATGCAACTCAACGAACTATCAGGTATCAACGATTAACGAAGTAAGAAGCATCCGTAAAGCTTCGATTAAC
>ERZ1292625.582-Hain-H41-01um-R1-582-length-53169-cov-13_pt2 | contig 46935 bp, 55 predicted proteins | sample MGYA00564400_ERZ1292625 | MGnify/ENA primary metagenome ERZ1292625 (study PRJEB36523, sample SAMEA6512639) | groundwater metagenome | collected 2019-01-08 | study: AquaDiva: Metagenomics assemblies of 32 groundwater samples
CCGCGTTTCTGTTATCGAGATTGGGGGAACGATTGGCGACTTCCAAAATGCGCTTTTTATCGAAGCGGCGCGGGTGCTGAAGATGAATCATCCAAACGACGTTCTTTTTGTCATCGTTTCCTATCTTCCCACTCCGGGTACGCTTGGAGAGATGAAAACGAAGCCCACCCAGACCGCCGTGCGCGATCTTAATTCGTACGGCGTGCAACCAGATTTTATCGTCGCGCGCTCTAAGGAACCGGTCGACGAAAAACGGAAAGAGAAGCTCGCGATTTGGTGTAATGTGCGTAAAGATCGGATCATCAGTGCGCCGGACATCAAGAGCATCTACGAAGCGCCACTCAATTTCGAAAAAGATAAGCTCGGGGAGGCGGTGCTTGATGCGCTCCACCTTCCCGCGAAGAAAAAGGCTTCACTCACCGCGTGGAAGAAATTTGCTGCTGCCGTTGCGAGCACTAAGGCGCCAGAGGTACAGATTGCGATTGTGGGGAAATATTTTGACACGGGGGACTTTGTCCTTTCTGACGCGTATCTTTCGGTTATTGAGGCACTCAAGTTTTCAGCAGCAAAGCTTGGGCTTCGTGTGAAGCTCTCGTGGGTTAATGCAAAAGAGCTCGAGAAGAAGGGTGCTGATATGCGCGCGCTTCTTGGAAAGTACCACGGGATCTTGGTGCCGGGCGGCTTTGGTGAGTCGGGAGTGGAAGGGAAAATCAAAGCGATCCGCTTTGCCCGAGAACACAAGGTGCCTTACTTCGGTCTCTGCTACGGTATGCAGCTTATGGTGGTTGAATACGCGCGCAATGTCTTGAAGTTGAAAGACGCTCACACGACCGAGATCAAGAAGAGTGCGAAGGATCCGGTGGTCGACGTGATGCTCGAGCAGAAGAAACACCTCGCTGACAATAAGTATGGCGGCACGATGCGGCTTGGCGTCTACCCCTGCTACCTAAAGAAAGGGAGTGTGGCTCGCGCCGCGTATAAGAAAGAGCTTATCGAGGAGCGCCACCGTCACCGCTATGAGATCAACGCCGCATACGTGAAGCCGCTTGAAGCTGCCGGTCTCATCTTCTCCGGCACCTCACCTGACGGTGTGCTCATGGAGATCGCCGAGCTTCCTACTCATACCCACCCCTTCATGCTGGGTACCCAATTCCACCCCGAGCTCCAAGCGCGCCCCCTCGCCCCGCATCCTTTATTTACCGAGTTCCTCCGTGCTGCCGCTACCCACAAGCGCAAGAAATAACTATGGCAGTAAAGATTGTCTTTGAAGCACACGGCACAACCTACGATAACGAGGCACACGTGTCCTCTGGTCACAATGACGTCGAACTCTCTCCACTCGGAGTGGAGCAATCAAAAGAGATGGGCAAACGGTACGAGCACGATCATTTTGATGCCATTTTCTGTTCAGATCTGCAACGTGCATATCATTCAGCTGAAATCGCTTTTGGAGAGGGGTTCCCAATTATAAAAGATGCGCGCTTGCGAGAGTGCGACTATGGAGATTTCACACAACATTCAAGCAGTGAAGTCGATAGTGAAAAACCAAAGCGTATTATCGAACCATTCCCAAACGGAGAAAGCTACGAACAAACATCCGGGAGAATGAAGTCGTTTCTGCAAGACCTTATCCGTGGCCATGATGGGAAGCGGGTGATGATTATTGGTCATCGGGCAACCCAGTATGGACTCGAGCACTGGATTAATGGGCGGTCTCTTGAGGAGATTATTCCAGCACCATGGAAGTGGCAGCCCGGCTGGCTCTACACCCTTCCAGAAGTTTAACTTCCGCAGAATGAGTAGTTATTCTGACTGATATAAAATACTACGATATATCATAGTGTTTTTATGCAGTATCCACACAACACAACTCGGTGGCTGCACATTGCTTGTACGTGTCTAGGTGAGGGCACGGATGTCTTCGGTGAGGGCGTCGACGCGGCTGAAGAAGTGCGGACTCCGGATGTCGCGCGGGCGCGGGAGATCGACCGCAATGATCTTCTCGACGCGGCCCGGGTGCGCGTTCATCAGTATGATGGTATCTGAGAGCTCGATGGCGTCGGGGATGAGGTGGTTGACCATAAGCACAGTCATGCCATAGGAGCGCCAGATTTTCAACAAATCGGTCTTCAGTGCCTCGGCAGTGATTGTATCGAGGTTTGAGAACGGTTCATCCATGATGAGGAGGTCAGGCGAGATTGCGAGCGCGCGTGCGAGCCCGACTCTCTGGCGCTGGCCGCCCGAGAGGGCGGCGGGGTAGTGTCGCTCGAGGTGGACAAGCCCGACTTCATCGAGCTTCTCGCGCGCGACGCGTTCACGCTCTTTGCGTCCCACACCCTCCATCCGGAGACCAAAGGCGACATTCTCAAGCGTTGTGAGCCACGGGAAGAGGGCATAATTTTGAAATACCATTGCCGGGCGCTGTACGTTGCGGATAATCTCACCGCTTCGTATCGGCATAAGCCCAAGAATGACACGCAGGAGGGTTGACTTACCCGAGCCTGACGGACCAACAAGTGATACAAACGATCCGTGGGGGATAGAGAAGCTGACCTCATGCAGAACCGAGGGGTCCTGCTTCTCTTCGTCGACAAAACGCGTTGATACACGTGAGAGCACCAGTGCCATGGGAGGGTGGTCGGTCATGTTACTCCGCATAGCGGCGGCTACTCTCTGAGAGGAGGGGCGCCCACACGAGTCGGTTCACGATGAAGACGATGACGAGGATACCGAGCGCGCCCGCAACGGCGCTTGGGCTAAGGCCAGAAGCGTCGGCGCCTTTAATAAACGCGCCAAAGCCTTCACTACTGATAATAATTTCAGCGCCAATCACCGCTTCCCAGCCTATCGCGATACCCACAATTGAACCTGAAAGCACAGCGGGAAATGAGAGAGGGGCAAGGTAGTGGGTAATGCGGCGAAACCCTGTCGCACCAAAGATGATAGCTGCATCATTCAGATCTTTATGGACACTGCGGATGGTCGTGAGCACGGCAAAGAGTATGGGCCACACGATAGAGGTGACGGCAAACAAGACGATCATTTTGTCGGTGAAGCCGAAAAAGTAGACAAAGAGGGGGAAGAGAGCAAACGAGGGAAGGTTCTGGAGGACGTCAAAAAAGGGGAAGAGGAAATCCATAAGGGGACTCCAACCGACGAGAAGGCCGATCCCCACCCCCAGAGCCAGCGCGATACCGTACGCAACAATCAGCCGGTATGTTGTCTGAAGAACTGCGTCAGTGAGTATGGGCCAGTCAACATCGGTAAAGTATCCCGTTTCGACAAACAAGACGGCACCGATAATCACCAGAGTCATCAGGAGCCACGCCAAGCGATTGCGTATCGAGTGCGCGTAGTGGAGCGAACGCGTTTTGGGATGCGAGATGCTCCCGATCATGAGTTCATTCTAGCGCATCACGGGGTATCTCAGGGGAGGGTGTGTGGAGGAGTGGCGTCGCGTTCATCAAACTTGAAACCGCGTGCGACAAGCTCGCTCCAGAGATAGTTGTACCACAGTCGATATCCTTCACTGCTCGGATGCATTTTGTCTTTGGCATAGTAGCGATCAGGGTTTTCAAAAAATGGATTGGAGGTGTATTTGTGGATCTTCTCCGTAATAAAAAGCTCGACGAGCGGTAATCCGACCGCATCAGTCGCTCGCGCGAACACGTCGTGCACAATATCAGTACGCCGTCCGATAACCGAACGGATGAACGCTGGGAAGAAGGGTGCTTGTCCAAGATTTGCGTAAAAAAGTACAACGACGCGTCGATTGCTTTTTGCAATGGCTTGATCAAGGAGGCGGCGGAGGTCTCGTTCAAGCGATGTTACACTGGTACGAAACAAAATATCGTTTCCTCCTGTACTTATAACAATCAAATCAAATGTCTGAGAGTCAGTACGCTCGAGTTGGGTGATGGCATCGCGTACGAGTGATCCATTTACCGCAACGTTGAGAATGGACGTATGAGGGAAATCGCGTCCAAGACGTCCTGCGATAGTATCTTCTGGCGCATCAGCACCAGTGCCGTACGCAGTACTATCACCAAGGACAAGAATTCGTTTCGGGCCATCACGCTGCGCTGAGTACACGACAGGTTTCTTCCACATAAATTGAACCTCATGAAGCAGTGTCCAAATCATGTGGAGTACCTTGAGTGTCACGAGGAGTGCCGTACCTTCTCCAAGTAGGATGAGGAATGCTGGGAGGAAGATCTCCACACCGACGGGTCCACCCAAGGAGATTCCATCGACGAGTGACTGTATATTCTCTCTTGTATGAGTGATCGCACCACTACCGATACTAACAAAAACATCTCCAACTCGAGAGCCTATCGTGCGAAGAAAATCGGTCATGTTAGGAGCGCTCGTATGAGCGTCTCGTGTATCTGACGATACCACACTTCATACCCTGCGTCATTTGGATGCATTAAATCACGAGCGAGGAGCTTCTGATCTATAACCGGGTCGTTTTTTTCATGGAAGAGTGATACATGCGATACGCCAACCTCGTGCGCAACTTCCTGGTACAATATCTTCATTTGTCTTGAGCGATTGTGATAGAGCGGTAACAGAAAAGGAGGATAGCACAACATGAGTCCCGCGTTGTTTGGACTAATAAGCACAATGTTTTTTCCGTACTGTTGACTCCGCGTAAGTATGGTCTTGAGGGAGCGCCGCAGAAGTGCAAGAGGGGTAAAACAAACAAGGTTCATACCACCAAGCATGATGACAATGAGATCAAATGGAGGGGTGTTTTTCTGAACGCGAGTATCAAGTGCAGTATGCGCGTAGGAGAGATAGACTCCCGGTTTACTCGCATTTTCAATATGGGCAGTTGGAATCGCAGCAGCAAGTCTCCCAGGGATGGAGTAGCGACCTTCGCTGGCACCTGTACCGTATCCGGTACTATCACCGATAAAGAGTACGCGCATCGGCGCTTGATCGTTGTGGCGTTCATAAGTGGTAAGCGCCGCACTCAATTCTCGCGAGATTCGTAATTGACGGTATACGCGCATAGCTCCACACACGCCGTAGAATATCAGCATTCCGACAACGATACCCACCCCCTGACCGACACCTGTCATGTTTTACTGATTAGGAATCACTTTATAGTCTTTAGTTTCGTCTACCAGGACCACATCTCCCTCACGCAATCCTGACACTATCTCAACATAGCCATCGACACCGACTGATCCGGTTTCGACATGGGTGCGCACAGGCATGTCATTTTGGAGCAGGTTGACCGTGGCGCTTTTACCAGCACCAGCGACGGCAGCGAGGGGGATAGCGAGTACGGACGGCTTATCAGCAACTTGAATGTGTGCGGATGCGGTGAGACCCGGACGGATATGCGCGTCGAACGGATCGAAGTAGACCGTCACTTTAAAATTAGGGACACTGTCTTGAGGGGTTGCCGTTGGATCAATGGAGCGCAGAGTGCCCGTAAATGACTCACCCGGGAATGCGTCAAGCATAATGGACACCCTCTGGCCGACCACTATTTTATTCGAGTGAACCTCTGGAACATACCCCTCAAGCTTTAAGGGTCCCGTAGCGATAAGGGAGAGCACGGTAGCTCCGGCGCCGACTGCTTCACCAACGTTTGGCTCTATCGAGGCGACGGTACCTGAAAGGGGAGCAACAAGAGTTTGGTCACTCAGCGTATCCTTTAGTTCGGCAACCAATTCACGCGCATGCGCAACGGCCGCTTCCTGTGCCTGACGCGCTTCGTGTGTTGGACCAGACAGGAGAAGATCGAGCTCGCGCTCTGCGACGGTGACCGCTGCTTGAGTGCTCCGCACGGCGCTATATGCCTCATCAAGGGTGCGATCAATCCCGGTAAGAGCCGTACGAGCGGTCGTCACCGCACTCTGTGCGGCGGCACTTTGGGTTGGATCGCCGCTTGCGAGAAAGGTCGTCAAATTATCGAGGATACCTGCGATGACCTGTATGTAGTCGTGCATGTCATCGGTGGCATCGAGTAACGCGTCGACGGATCCAGTCTGGAGTGCCGTGATGCGTGATCGCCATGAGATAAGTTGTGGCTGGAGATTACGGCGGGCACTGAGTGTCTGGATACTTGTTTGTTGATCGACGATAAGGATGGTGAACGAGGAATGTGTAAAGGACGGGTTCTGAATAAATTGATCAATAGTGACGCGGATGACCGTGTCGGTCATGCTTTGGGCACTCGCGATCACCTTCAGCAATGCCTTTTGTGCATTGGTAAAGGCAGTCTGGGCATCGGTTACCTGAGCACTGGCTACGGCTATCTGTTCAGGGCGGGTTCCACGAAGAAGTTCACGTAATCGTGCGCTCTCCGCATCAAACTGTGCCTGTGCCTGTGCAAGCTGGTCTTTTACCGTCGAGCTCCGTAAGACTATCAGCGGGGTGGTGGTCGTCACCGAGTCCCCAACGTTCACGAGGACAGCTTCCACAATGCCGTTGTTTTTGAAAGCAAGATCAATCGTTTCGGCAGCTTTTGTTGTTCCGAACATATCGACTTGCTCGACTATGTGCCGGTAGCTCACGGGTACGGGTGTGAGCACCACTGATTGGGCACCCTGCATTTTTGCATAGCCGTACCATAGACCAACGCCGCCGAGGACGACACCCACCACGACGGACACCACGGTCAGGATACGAGTCATTATCCTCTATTGTAGAACATATTTTCCGTCTAGAGACCCACCATTTGCTGAAGCGGGGATTGTGGAATATGGGTGACGTCAACGAGTTGGCCCTGTTTCAACTCGAGCACGCGTGTGGCCATACTAAGCGACTCTCGTTCATGGGTCACCATAATAATCGTGGAACCCGCTTTGTGGATAGCTCTAAACATCGAAAGAATTTCAAGGGCGCTGGTAGTGTCCAGGTTGGCCGTCGGCTCATCGGCCAATATATACGAGGGATTATGGGCGATTGCACGAGCAATCGAGACGCGTTGTTGTTGTCCACCTGAAAGTTTCGATGGTCGGTATTTGGCATGATCGCCCAGACCGACGCGGTCGAGTGCAGCACGGGCGAGTTCTTTTGCCTCAGCACGACTCTTTCCTCGCATAATGAGAGGGAGCACGACATTATCGAGAGCACTCATCTCAGCCATCAGCCCATAATCTTGAAAGACGTACCCCAAACGGTCTAAGCGCAGATCAGATCGTGCGTTCCTTGAGAGTGTGCTTCCTACGAATCCATCAATACTGACCACCCCCTCGTTTGGGGTGTCGAGGAGACCCAAGAGGTAGAGCAGCGTTGACTTACCAGAACCGGAGCGGCCGGTGATAATAACAAACTCACCCTCTGCGGCTACGAAATCAAGGTGCTCAAACACAATAAGCGAACTCTCGCCCGAAGCGAACTGTTTTTTTAAGTTGCGTGCCTCAAGCATAGGAGTTAGCGGCCGAGAATGGCATCGACGATTTCTTGTCGCATAATCATTCGTGCCGGGACAATGCTTGCGCACATAATCGCTATGTAGAGCACCAACGCTTTTACCCACGCCTCGGTGATCGATACAGAAAGGATACCATTACTGAAAGGAAAATCGATCGGGTGAGCAACGAAATATGGTTCAATAAGCATAAAATTAAGCGCAATGCCAATGACTGCGCCCAGTGAGGAAAAGAGCGATGATTGAGCCACATAACCTATCTCGATGCCACCCGGACGGACCCCGATGGCTTGTAGGATGCCGATAGAACGGCGGTGGGTGACCGTGTTGATAAATACCAAAATAAAGACCGCAATGAATGATATGACCAAGCCCGTACTTCCAAGAATCGTGCCCAACTGACCGAATGTTGATGCAAAGTCTTGGAAAAATGACGGTTCGGAGTCACGACCATAGAGTATCAAACCGTTATTCCCTATAGGCGAACGCTTGAGCTGGTCTCGAATGGTGGGGGCACTCGCTCCAGGAGCAACTCTGACCGCGATCTCGTTGACTCCCCGATTCGTTCGTCCAAGCATAGCGCGAAGTTGAGCATCCACCATGTAGGCACTCAAGTTTATTTCCTCCAATTTACTTGCCACGATTCCTTTTACGGTCATTTCTCGCTCAATACCGTTCAGCATGATACGTACTTTGTCTCCCACCCCAACCTTGGGGATGGGTATGGTACCAGGGAGTGCCGTGAGCGTTTTGTACCGTGCCAACAGGCTCGTACCGATGAGAATCTGGTTGTAATCCGTGGGACGTAAATACTCACCCTCAACAATGAGGTGAGAGAGCCCGGTCGTGGCATCTTCTGCGGTTGGGTCGATACCAATGAACGTCGAAATAATTACATCGGGAGTATCTTGTTCAGTGATCTTCTCTGCATAATTTCCCTCGATGATCCCGGTTGTTTTGTAACGCGGAGAAAACGAGGTAATAAGTGGCAGCGTTTTTAAATAAGAGATTGTGTCGGGAGAGTTCAGGATGGCGTTTTTTCGATCGTGCTGGACGATCATAATGTCCCCCGTATAGTGATCTCGTCGCTCTTGGCGTAGCCCATCAACAATACCGACCAGCAGCCCACTGACCATGAGGAGGTTGAGATACGTCAGAATCATCACGACCACAATAAGGATTGACGTACCCTTATTCGCCAGCATCTGACGGTTTGCAAGGAAAAATCCAACACGGATCGTGTTCCAGGTGCGCCTGAATGAGGAGGGAGGCATACTACGAGGATCCATGCACTTTAGTATAGCGCAAGGTGCTCCCTTAATAGTGAGGCACAATTCTAACTGGTATACTACAGAGCGATGACCTCTCCTTCCCGTTATCGACCCCGCATTCTCTTTGTAAGTGAAGCAGTCACGCTCGCCCATCTTGCACGCCCGCTTGCGCTTGCTTCAGCACTCGCTGAAGATGAATACGATGTCCATCTTGCCGTTGGGGATGCGTTTGAGACAGTCGTGAAGCAGAGTGCGATCACACGACACACGATTACCAACCTTTCGCGTACTGAACTCATCAAACGTGTGCGACGTGGTGCGCCCCTCTTTGACCGCGCGACTCTTGAACGAGAGGTGGTTGAAGATCAGGCGCTCATCAGAGCCCTCCAACCAGATCTCATCATCGGAGACTTCCGGCTTTCGCTTGGGGTAAGCGCCCGCATCTGTCGGGTCCCGTACGCCGGCATCTCCAATGCATACTGGAGCCCATCAGTAGCCTCCTGGTACGAGGTACCGCCGACTTTGTTTACCCGTGTGTGTCCGCTCCCGCTCGCCCAATTCTTTTTTGATCATGCACAGACGCACATCTTTGCGCACCACACTCGACCCTACAACCAGGTACGTGCGCACTATGGTCTTCCCCCGATCCCGCCAACGCTTACACACCTGTATACCGACGCTGACCACATGCTCTACGCTGATCCCCCTGACTTATTCCGAGGGCCACAGTATTTAGCAAATGAACATTTTCTAGGGTTCATGCCGTGGTCGCTCGAAGCCCCGCACCCCTCAACGATAGAGTTTCCCAATACACACGAACCGCTCTGTTACGTCGCACTCGGCAGCAGCGGTGCGCACCATCTAACCGAGAAAATTATTCAAGCATTCGGTGCTCTGCCGGTACGCGCGCTCATCGGGCGCGACGCCCATCTCGTTGACGTCCCCCTCTCGCCTAACGTGCGTTTGACGCCGCTTTTGTCGGCAGCAACGATAGCAGAAAAAGCTGATCTCTTGATTATCAATGGCGGAAGTACGATGACGAGTCATGCGATAACTGCTGGGAAGCCAATAATCGGTATATCGGACAACATTGACGCATTGCTCAACATGCAGCGGATCGTAGCAAGTGGTATCGGCCTCTCCTTTCGTACCGATCGCTTTACGTCTCGAATGTTTGCAGATGGAGTGATGCGGATATTAACTGACCCCACCTTTCGCACAGCCGCACAGCTCCTTCAACGCTCTGCAGCGCAGCACGACTTTCGGAGAAATATCAGGTCATTCATTTCTTCAGTGACTGGTATACAATAAAGGTACGCATGAAAACCTCACCTCTCGACCTTGTGTTCAACGGAGGTGCTTTCCTCCTCATTCTCGGGGGGGTGAGCGTGATTGTGCTCTGGTACGTTGCCCCCTTCACGACTGCGCTCACGGGGGTATACCATCCCGTGTTTGATGTCGTGGTCGCGTCCGTCTTGTTTGGGGTAGGCGCAGGTATCCTGGTACGCACCACGCTTCTATTTCTCCCACTTCAGCAAGGAACCTTTCGTATGGATCAACCGATTTTTACCTACTGGAAATTTCTCACCCTCACCTATTACACCGGGAAAGCTGCGCTCTCTCCAGTAACGGTACTTCCACTTCGCCCGTGGGTGTTACGACTGTTTGGGGCACGTATTGGTAGCGACGTTGCGATTGATGGTGTGGTCGACACCCCGTTCCTCACCACCATTGGCGATCGCACGCTTGTGGGAAACGGGTCACATCTTGCGGGGAACGTGACCCAGAACGGAGCACTGATTATCGGGCGTGTACAGATTGGATCAGACGTTACTATTTGTATGAATGCGGTCGTATTGCCGAATACGATCATCGGTGACCGTGCGGTCGTTGACATTGGCGCGGTGGTCATGCCCGGCTCGGTGATACCGGCAGGAGAGACCTGGCGGGGGAATCCGGCACGCAAGTGGCTCGGCGCGAGCGTCTAACACTATGGATACGCGAGACAGAGTTCGCACCGTGTTTGACGATACGCTCCAGCTCGGTGGACGCACCGCCGCGTGGGAGGAGACGACCCCGCTCCTCGGGAGCTTGGCCGAACTTGATTCGCTGACTATCTTTACGGTCATCGCTGCGCTCGAGAAAGAATTCGCTATCGCGTTTGATGATGGCGATATCAATGCCGAGGTGCTCGCGACACTCGGTTCACTCACCGCGTTTATCGACGAGAAACAGGCGACATAATCTGCCATGATCATCCTCGTTCACGATCTCATAGCATCTGCAGCAGAGCGGTGGGGGGAACGGGTTGCGTTGCGGTACCAGAATCAAGAACTCACCTACCGGGCGCTCGCAGACGCGGTCGCCGCGAGCGCGTCCGGCTACAGGGCTCTCGGGCTTGCGCGCGGCGATCGTGTTGCGGTGTATACCGAGAAACGTCTCGAGACCGTCATCGCGCTCTTTGGCGCCACACATGCTGGTGGGGTCATGGTGCCTGTTAATCCGGTACTCAAGGCCAATCAGGTCGCACATATTGTACGCGACAGCACCGCACGCATACTTGTGACTACGAGTGAGCGGGTCGCGAGCCTCTCCGCCGTGCTTGATACCTGCCCAAGCCTCACTCACGTGATCTGTATCGGTGAAGCGCCCATTGACCACTCGGCGCGATTCTCGTGGGTTGGGTGGTCGTCTCTTCTGGAACAGGTGCCGTGTGAAGGTCACCGCACTATTGATAGCGATATCGCCGCGCTCCTCTATACCTCCGGGAGTACGGGGAGACCCAAGGGCGTGATCATACCGCATCGTGTGCTCTGTGCGGGCGCGGCAAGTGTCGCAACGTATCTCGAGCTGACCGCCAAGGAGCGTGTGCTCGCCGTTCTCCCACTCTCTTTTGATTATGGTCTCAATCAACTGACGGCGACGTGGTATGCAGGCGGCTGCGTGGTACTCATGAACCATCTTCTCGTAAAGGACATTATTTCTATGGTGGAGAAGGAGAAGATTACCGGTCTTGCGGCGGTGCCCGCACTCTGGATCCAGCTCGCGCAGCTCTCATGGCCGCCCGCGTGTCGTGCCCACCTACGCTATATCACGAACTCTGGTGGGCATATGCCCAATGAAACGCTTGCGCGTTTACGTGCCGCGCTCCCGACCACCACTCCATACCTGATGTACGGCCTCACCGAGAGCTTCCGCTCGACCTACCTGCCACCGGCCGATCTTGATACGCGCCCCGACTCTATCGGAAAAGCGATCCCGAATGCAGAGGTTTTGGTGGTACGCCCAGACGGCACTCCCTGCGCGCCGCATGAGCCGGGAGAGCTCGTGCATCGCGGCACACTGGTCGCACTTGGATACTGGAACGACCCGGAGAAGACCAAGGAGCGTTTTCGTCCGCTTCCGGGGCAGCGCCCCGAATTGCCTCTCGCCGAGCTTTGTGTGTGGTCCGGCGATACGGTTACTATGGATGAGGACGGGTACCTCTATTATGTTGGGCGCACTGATGAAATGATTAAGACGTCGGGGTATCGAGTGAGCCCGACAGAGATCGAGGAGGTACTCTATGCCACGAAGCTCGTTGGGGAGGTCGCTGTTTTCGGCGTCCCGCATCCGGAGCTCGGGCAGGCAATCGCGGTAGTCGCGACCCCCGCCTTGGGCACTGATCTCTCGCCCGAGACGCTGCTCACTGTCTGTCGACAGCGCTTCCCGCGCTATATGGTCCCAGCTCATCTCGAGGTTGTGCACGGACCGCTTCCGGTGAACGCCAATGGGAAGTTCGACCGCCGTCTGCTTGCCGAAGAACGGAAACACGTATGCATCACATCTTAAACTCTTTTTCTACCACCAACCACGAGCTCGTCATCGGCGGTGTGCCGCTCACAACGCTCGTGGCGCGTGTTGGCTCCACCCCTTTGTATGTCTATGATCGAGAGCGGATCACTGACCGGGTTGCACTTCTGCGGAAACACCTCTCGCCGATGCTCAACGTCTCCTATGCCATGAAGGCAAACCCCATGCCCGCCGTGCTCGCGCACCTTGCGTCACAGGTTGATGGCTTTGACGTCTCCTCGCTTACCGAGATGACGCGGGCGCTCGATACAGGCATGCCAGCTACCGCGATAAGCTTTTCTGGACCGGGGAAAACTGAAAAAGAAATCACCTGTGCCGTGGCGGCGGGCGTACTCCTCCATGTGGAGTCGCTCCGCGAGCTGCGAGCAGTTATCGCTGCGGGGATAGCACTCGGACAGACACCACGCATTGCACTCCGGATCAATCCGGATTTTGCGGTGAAGGGGGTAAAGATAAAAATGGGCGGGATGACCCAGTTTGGTGTTGATCCGGAGACCGTCCCCGAGATGCTCACGATGCTCACGGCAGCCGGTCTTACCTGTGAAGGATTCCACATCTTCTGTGGCTCGCAGAACCTGCATGCCGACCTCGCAGTTACTGTGGTGAAGGACTCTCTTGCGCTCCTGTATCGTCTCTCTGCGCAGCTCCCCGCGCCGCCGCGTTCGCTCGTCCTCGGTGGCGGGTTCGGCATCCCGTATTTCCCGGGTGACGAGCCACTTGATATAGCTGCCGTGGGGAAGGGGCTCCAGCCTCTCCTGACTGAAGCGAAAGCGCATTTTCCCGAGGCAGTCATTGGTATGGAGCTTGGGCGCTATCTGGTGGGCGAAGCCGGGGTATATGTCGCGCGGGTGATAGACACAAAAACGGTACGGGAAAAAACCTTTGTCGTCACCGATGGCGGACTCCATCACCACCTACCCGCCTCGGGGAACTTTGGGCAGTTTATCCGCCGCAACTACCCCGTCGCCATCGGTAACCGCATGAACACCCCAGCCACTGAGATCGTCTCAATCGTGGGGCCACTGTGCACCACCCTCGATCTTCTGGCCGACTCGGTGCAGCTGCCGCACGTGAGTATTGGCGATCTGGTGGTCGTCTTTCAGTCGGGAGCGTACGGCCTCACTGCAAGCCCCCTCGACTTTCTCAGTCACCCACACCCCGTCGAAGTACTGGTCTAGAAGGCGGTATACTATACGTACTATGTCCGTTGATGCTTGGTCATACCGTGAAGCGTTTGATCGCAACAGAAAGCTCATTAGTGACGATCATCAAGAAAAACTCGAGCAGGCGCGCGTCGCGATCGCGGGGCTCGGCGGGGTCGGCGGGATCCACGCCACCACGCTTGCGCGGCTTGGGATAGGGCACTTCAGCATCGCTGACCCCGATACGTTTGAGCTCTCCAATATCAATCGGCAACAAGGGGCGAACACCACCACCCTTAACATGCCCAAGAACATCACCCTCGAGCGGCTCATAAAAGAGATTAACCCCACAGCCGAGGTGCGCGTGAGCGGCGCCCTGACCGAAGAAAATATCGACGCCTTTCTCGAGGGAGCAACGCTTGCCGTCGACGGTATCGATTTCTTCACTATAAGTGCCCGCCGTCTCCTCTACCGCACATGCCGCGCGCGCGGGATCCCGGTCCTGGGCGCCGGACCAATCGGCTTTGGGTCCTCGATGCTCAACTTCAGCCCCACTGGCATGAGCTTCGACGACTACATGAACATCACCGATGCCTTGCCGGAGCGTGAGCAGATACTCCACTTCGCGCTTGGTATCGCACCGCGCATGCTCCAACGTTCCTACTTTGCGCCCACGACTATCGACTTCGCGGGTCATCACGCCCCCTCCTCCGTGCTGGGGACCCTCGCGTGTGCCAACTTCGTTGGTTGTGAGGCGTACAAGATTATCGTCGGACTCCCGTATGAGAGTGCACCGGTTTCCTGGCACTTCGACCCCTACGTGCGAAAGCTCCGACGCTGCAACCTATGGGGAGGGAATCGTAACCCCATTCAGCGCTTCAAAAAATGGTATTTTATACATATCCTTAAATTGAAATGACCGCAACGCTCACTAAGAGGGTCGGCATACGCTCGCTCGACACCATATTCCGCACGACCCAGCTCATTACCTACCCCTTCAACTGGTGGCTCAGTCGGCGTATCAAGCTGACGGCACGGGTGCCCTATACCTTCAGCGTACCGCGCGGGACCCTGGTGCTTGCAAATCACCGGAGTCTCTTTGATCCGTTTTTGATCGCGTATCACTTGGGGATGGAGAATTGGCTCCACACGATCCCCACGCGCTATCCGGCGACTCCTGACTATACGCTTCGCCCCATCCTTGGTTCGGTGATACGTGCGCTCGGCGCCTACAACATCGGTAGGACACCGATGGAGCGCGCCAAGAAGCTCGTGTTTACCCGTGACCTGCTTGATCGCGGATGTACGGTCCTCCTTTTTCCAGAAGGGAAGATTGTAGATAACGGGGAAGTGGTCGCCGAGTTTCAGCGGGGTATCAAGATGCTTTTCGCCCAGGACTACCCGATCGTCCTCGTCCGCCTCTCGGGCTTCAACACCCACTCATTTCTGCGTCCCCATACCGTCGCCGACGCCCGTATTGAGTACAGCCCCGTTATCCGAGGGACTCCCGAGATGAAGCTCGAGCAACTCCGCACGTTTTACGGCTTACGCGATGTATGATCTGGGATCTGGTGCGCAGTAGCGAGACGACGCGCGCGGCGCTCTCTACCGCCGGACATCAGGCAGCCACGCGCGCGGCACAGCGCGCCCTGCAGATCAGCGACCCGCGTGGAGAGCACCACACCATTGCTATCGAGAAAGATGTACTTGGGAAGCCGGAGGCGCGTGTGCTGGGGAGTGCCCAGTCAGTCGCGGTGTCCATATCACACGCAGCTCCGTTTGTCTGTGCGGTCGCGGATACGGCGCCGGTACTGCTCGGTACCGACATCGAGCGTATCCGCCCGTGCACCACTGCCGTTTGGGAGGCCTGTCTCACCCCCGCGGAAAAAGCGTTCATCGCGGCCGCGCCGCGCCGCGAGCGCGAGATGCTCCAGATTCGCGCGTGGTCGCTCAAGGAGGCGGTACTGAAGGCATTTGGGGTGGGGTTGCGCGTGCATCCGCGCAATGTTGATGTGACCAATGCGCTTGGGGCGACCACCTCGACCGTGCGTATTGGATGGCGGGGGGTGTGGCATACTGCAACGGTAGAGTGGATGCACCTTAACCCCACCTATGTCGCGGTGGCGGTTGCATTTCCTTTTTCAGCTCGTACACTAGAGTGATGGATGTTCGCGATTTTGTGCTCACGGCTATTGCAGAAACGCTTGACCTTCCGCTGGCCGTGGTGCGTGACGACAGTAAGCTCGTCGACTTGGCCGAAGACTCGATTAAGCTCTTTGAGCTCCTAATCCGGCTCGAGAACCTTTTTTCATATCGCGTAAGTTATGAGGCGATTGTGCATATTGAGACAGTGGGCGATGTCATCGCCTACATAGAGACGCTCCCGATCGACCGCGGCGTGCTCCAGGCTACTACCCAGAAGAAAGCCGCATGAGCGGGAACCCGCGTTGTGTGGTGCTCACCCTTCCCGCAGAAAAGCAGGCGGCCCAAGATATCGTCCGGCGTGTCTACGCGGCCCAAGGTTATGACTTGAGCGAGGGGGTGTTTGTCCGCTTCCTGCGCACCCCGAATGCTGTGGTGTGGGGGCTCTTCGAAGAGGATGTCCTCTTTGGCACCATCTCCATTATCCCTGACAGTGAGGCAGGACTCCCGATGGACTCGCTCTATGCTGAAGAGCTCGCCCCCTTTCGAGCCGAGGGGAAGAAAATAGCAGAAGTCGTCCAGTTTGCGATCGATCATACGCTCAAAAAACCATCACCCTTTGAAGCGGTCCCGCTTCTTATCACCGTCCTCTCCTATGCACGCACCCAAAAAATTGACACCATCTGCATCTCAATCCACCCAAAGCACAGCCAGTTCTACCACATGCTCGGTTTTGAAAAAATAGGTGACCTCAAGCAGTATCAGGCAGTCGCGGCACCAGCCGTTGCGTATGCGCTGCCGCTTGTCGCGTGGGAAACTAATCCCTTTTTTGGTAACTTTCTGCGCAACGCGATTCGCCCTGATGGTGGGGTCTCTAGTGGAGAAGAGCGAGCTGCAATATAAGCGCGAGAGCGATCATACCCCCAGGGATTATATAATCGAGCACAAAGGAGAGTCTTTTTTTATCCGGACTGAAGCCAGCCCTACGTAAGTAGTAATAGTAGAAGCCTTCATTCTCCTTGCCAAATTGCCCCTGGGTGATGAGGCAGCCCTTGGCGTAGTAGAGCTGGAGGTGGTAGAGCACGACGGTGAGGATAACGATACGCCAGTCGAGGTAGAAGGGGGAGGTGTACCACAGAGCGAGGAGGACGATGTGGAGCACGAGAAAGAAGGAGTAGCGGAAGCGCGACAGGGACATGCGGATTAGTGTAAAACCATCACTCCCTCGTGACCATAGGGATCATCCCAGAAGGTAGACTGCCAGTCGGTGGTCGCGAGGATCTTCTTCAGCTCCTCAACCTGCGTCATGTCGCATTCGACATAGAGCGTGCCGCGCTTGGTGAGATATTGTTTGCCCTTTTCGATCAGCTCTCGGTGGTGGCCAAAGCCGTCCGTGGAGCCGAAGAAGGCGATACGTGGCTCGTAGTGCATCTCGGGATCCATGTCAGCTTCACCTTTTGGGTCAACGTAGGGTGGGTTCGCGCAGAGCACGTCAAAGGTGCCGGTAATTTTCTCAAGGCTATTACCGGCGAGGAGCGTCGTCCGCGACGGATCGATTGAGTTTATCTCAAGAGATTTCTTAATCTGCGGGAGCAGTGCCGCGTCGATCTCATTAAAGGTGCAGGTCGCCTCGGGCAGGTGTTTCAAAAGCGCGATGCCGATATTGCCGGCGCCAGCGTAGAGATCGGCCGTTGTGACTGGCCCCGCATCCTTCCACTCATCAATGACCCGCTTCACCCACTGTGCTGTCTCGTCACGAGGAACCATCGGGCGATAGGAGAGGTCAATCGTTGCGCCTAAGAAATCGGTATGACCGAGCACATACTCCCACGGCTCGTGTGCTTCAAGGCGCGCACAGTCTGCGCGATAGGCGTTACCCTCGACACCCGCATATTTCTCGGTAAGTATTTTCTGCTTCGCTTGGGCGAGAGAGAGGTACACAGTGACGTCAGTATAACGCGGATGAAACCATCGGCAGAGTACGGACGTTTTAGTGGGTATGTTCGAGAAAGTCACACTCCGCATATTCGCCCTCTGTCTCGTGAGTTGCGCGAGCTTGGTCCTTTTCTCGATGTGGGTATATAAACCAGATTCAGAGGCATACTTTAAGCTCGCGGCCACCTTCTTTATCGTTGGTCTCGCCTCCTTCCTTGGTTGGCTGGTCTCACTGTTCTATAGCATTCGCGCTATCCTGCGCGCCTCTTAGAAACCAAGATAGTCATCTTTTTTGAGGGGGATCCCTTTAGAGCGCAGGATGTCGTAGGCGGTCGTGACGTGAAAGAAGAAGTTGGGGAGCGCGAGCTGCGTCGCATAAAAGTCCTTCTTGAACTTTTTTGTGGGGTGAAGGAATGTTTTTACCGTCCCTGTTGTTGAGGCACATGAACGGGGGGTGATAGTTTTGAGAAAAGCGATCGCTTTTTTTAGACTATGATCGAGCTCAGTCAACGTTTTCTCGTCATATTTGAAATCCTGCGGCATTGGTCGCCCCGAGAGATTCACCGCCGTCTCGAGCGCCATGAAGTAGGCATACTGCACCTGCTGGGTGAGCGTATACATATCGGGCGCGAGTCGCGCAGTGAGGAGTGTGCTCATTTTTATCTTCTTTCGCGGCGCATACCGCGCCGCCTTCCGCACTATCTTGCGCAGACTCTCAAGTGAGCGAATAAAGACCGGTATCGATACTTCGTAGAGGGGGTATTTCATACCCTAAGCCTATCACAGAGCTGCGGTTGTGGTACACTTTTTGGGACTCCTTTATTCACTTCCATAAACCCCAGTATGAATGAATTTCATCCGTCAGATCTGGCCAGAGGTGAGCCGTTTCGCGAGTCAATCCGCTATAAAGAACCGTTTGACGTCGAAAGACTCGACAAAGCACACGCAATCCTTAGCGAGGTACTAGAAACACATGGGCACGAAAGTGTAACCCCCGAAAACTTCCACGAAGTGGTAGAACACATGCGTAAAGACTCTCGTTGGCATGGACTCCACTCGGCGGGACCGGCCTTCGAGAACGCGCTCCGCACACACCTCAAGATCGAAGATCCAGGCGAGACTAAGCATTAAGAACCTCTTTTTACGACCGTCACAACGGTAACCAGTGGAGGTGCAAAAATTGAAAGATTTGATACAGTCTAAAGGCTACACACCGTAGATAGTGCGGGTTCGTCTAATGGTAGGACACATCCCTCTGGAGGATGGTATTGGGGTTCGAGTCCCTGACCCGCAGCAAAAGTGCGAAGCAGCTTTTGCTGCGGGGAGCGAGGTCTGGGAAACCTCGCGTCAGGGACTCGAAAGCCGGAGCGCGACGGCGCGAGGCGGGGTCGCGCAAATTTCTAGAGGGGAAATCGGGGAAATCGTGACAGTCACGATTTCCACTCCGTTGTTGAATAAATAGTTCGCGGACACGGACACTTTGCTTTCTGCAGGTTTTTCAGTATAGTGTCGCGATGGACTGCAATGTCTGCGGTCCAATAACAGGAGCGAGAAAATGATCGAGATGACCAGGGCTGGGGGCGGGGGTCGAGGGCGCGTGCGGTGGCAGTTGACCGCCATCGCTGAAGACAGCACCGCCGCCATCGAGTTCCCGGGCCCCGAAGAGATTCGGGAACTCTTCCACAAGCATGCGGACGCCCGTCACCGGGAAGGTCCGTTCAGCGTGGTGAGTCGCTCACCGTGCGTTGTGGAACTCCCCGCTGGGGTGTGCCACCGTTGCCGCCAGAACTTCTTGGCGGCTGTCGCGGTGGTAATGGGTGTTCCCACCGCCCTCTAGGGCGAATCGGGTCGAGGCATGCCTCGACCCGCGTCTTTTATAGACACACCAGTTTCATTGTCTTTCATACGGAAATCAGTATGATGCGGCCATGGTCGCAATCCCTGCGACCTATGAGGAGATGCCCATGAACCCATGCCGGCTTGAGCTGGTACGGAGGGGAGCAGATGCCCCACGCCTTTCTCGGTGGTGGCTCGGGAGGAAGGATTGTCTTCCCGTCACTCTGCCGAGCGATGGAGATCTGACGCAGATGTACGGCGCGACCATCGGCCGTGAGAGCGAGCGATTCATGGTCGTCGATCGTCAGATCAATCACGTCGCGTTCTTGATGCCGACGAGGAGCTCTGACGAAGAGCGCGCTCGCTTTGTCGCGGCCATCGAGGCAGCGATCGGGCTCTCCGTTTCTGCTCCTGTGTGACCGAGCGGGTCGAGGCTTGCCTCGGCCCGCGTTGTTTTTATACGAATTCTTGCTTTTTTGATAAAAAAAGTGATGATGTACTGGGCCGTACACCGTACGCTCATAACTCAACCCCTGGAGAAGACATGCACAACCCACCGAACATGGGCGACGTCTACGACGTGTTCGCCAAAGCGTTCCGCGAGGCCGATCAGTTGCCGACGTGGCAGTTTGTCGGCAAGCCGGCCATGGAGGCGCTCCTGCGCGACTCGGCGCCTGATATGCAATTTCTCGATCTTGGCTCCGCGAGCGCGCGGGTCGAGGTCGGGGTCCTCATCCCGCACGACGTTGCCCCAGGCAATATCACCGGCGTCGAGATCAGCCCCGAGCAGGTCGAGATGGCACGCATGCGGGTGCCGGGCGCGCGCTTTGAGGTCGGCGACATCGCCGATCCCAATCTCCTTGCAGGTGAAGAAGAGCAGTACGACGTGGTGCTTTCGCACATGGTGTTCGAGCACCTCGACGACGCACAGCTTGCGTGGGCGTGCGCGAATGCATACCGCCTGCTGAAAGCGGGCGGGACTTTCGCCTTCGTCGTCACCCACCCTGACAAGATGACCGATCTTGAGGGAAATCTTGTCACCACCTATGGATCGTTCATCACGACAGCTCCATGGGGTGGCGAGCTCCACAACTGGCGTCGCAGTATTGCGACGACAAGGGAGATCGTGGAGGACGTCGGGTTTGCGGTAAGCGGCGTGAGCGAAATTGCGTTCCCGACCGAGCCTCCCGCAGGGCTCGACCCTGAGCAAGAGGCCACGTTTCGCGCGGCTGCAGAGAAGTATCGCCGGTATCCGGCGATCCGGCTCGCGCTCCACGCGACCAAGGCCTAGTGCGCGTGCGCACATGGTCGACCGACAGCGCCCCCGCGGCGCTGTTGTTTTTGGTACACTACGGGTATGAAATCTCCATGGATCGGTACGGTGGTGGTGTGTGCCGGCATTCTCCTCGCCGCGGGTATCTTTTTCTATCCTGAAGGCACTCAAGCGCCGTCACATGACGCCGGCCGTGTCGAGGTCGGTCTTGGTGAGAGCGCGACGGCGCTTGGGGTGACGCTTACCCCACGTGAGGTGCGTGAAGACAGTCGTTGTCCGAGCGATGTACAGTGTATCCAAGCAGGTCGCGTGCTCCTGCGTGTGTCGCTCATGCAGGGGAACGAGACATCGGACCATGATTTTCTTGTCGGAGAACCATTTCACCTAGGGACAGAGTTAATAACTCTTCTTGAGGTCCAGCCGGCGAAGGTCGCGGCGGTGACCATACCGAACGAGGACTACCGTTTTATATTCAAGGTAGAGAAGCTCGATATCGTTTATACCAACGCATCTGCTGACAACATTCGTGTTGCGCTCCCTTCTCCCGGCGCGGTAACCGGCAGGACATTTGTGGTGGTGGGGGAGGCGCGGGGGACCTGGTATTTCGAGGCATCATTCCCGATAAAGGTGATCGGTGCAAACGGAGAGACGCTTACGACTGCTATCGCCCAAGCAGGGAGCGAGTGGATGACGAGAGACTTTGTCCCTTTTACTGCTCCAGTTACGATACCGGAGAGCTACAGCGGCCCGGCGACGCTGGTACTCATGAAGGATAATCCCTCGGGCGAGCCGATACACGATGCCTCGTTCTCATTCCCCATCACGATTGAATACTAAGAAGTGGATTAATACACGCGTACGGGGCACGGGGTGGTACGCTGCTGATATATGAACACACGCACCATTCTTCTTACTGCCGGTGGGGCAGTCGTGCTCGCCACGCTATGGTATGTCGTAGGAGGAGCGCCAAGTATCGAGCCGGCTCCCGTACCGTCAGACGAAGTACGTCTCCCCGTCACACCGACCACTCCCGCCCCTGCGCCATCTGCGCCAGCACCAGCGCCGGCGAAAAAACCGACCCAAGCCCCGTCTCCCATAAAGGTCGCGGGCTACAACACGCTCACGTATCTTATCGGTCTGAAGGAGTCGCTGACCTGTACGGTGAAGGAGTCGAATAGTCGCACCGGTACCGTGTACGTTTCTGGCGGACAGCTGCGTGGCAACTTTGTGAACGTCTACTCCGGCATCAAGTCGTCGATGATTAATGACGGGACCAACCTCTACGCTTGGATCCAAGGCGCCTCAACTGGCCTGGTCGTTCCCGCAGCGCTCAGCGTCTCGGGGAGTGCGGTCGCGACTCATGGCGGCATTGACCTTGCCGTTTCAATTTCTTTCTCCTGCACCAGCGGTGTCCAGGGTGCCGGAGTCTTTGCCCCACCCACCTCGGTTACCTTCTCCAAGAATCCTTAATGCACGCTCGACACCTTTGTTCAAGATAGAGTAGGCATGGTGCAAGAGCCGCCCGACTGTTTTAATGGTATGGTATGGGATATGAAAAGAGGAATACTTGTGGGCGCCCTCGTGCTTCTGGTGGGTGGTGGTTTTCTGTATTGGTCGCAGAAGGTACCGATTGTCGCGCAAAGCGATTTTAAAAATGCCACCTATCAGATCGAGGGGCAGCCAGTCACCTTGGTCAACGGCCGATCTCCAGCCGCTGGAGTCATACCTGCGCCCGGGAGTATGGGGACCGCCTACTTTGGCAATGAGGCAGTTGGCGATCTAAATGGCGACGGTATCGCCGATACCGCGTTTCTTCTCACTCAGAGCTCGAGTGGAACCGGCACGTTCTATTATGTGGCGGCCGGTATTAAGACGGCCGAAGGCTACACGGGTACCGACGCGGTACTTCTTGGCGACCGAATTGCACCCCAGACTACCGAGATTAGAAATGGAAAGCTTATCGTCAACTATGCCGACCGTAATCCGGGTGAGCCGATGACCACCGCTCCGTCGCTCGGGAAAACACTCACGCTCAAACTCGACCCGACAGCGCTCCAGTTTGGCATCGTCGCACCAGACTTTGAGGGTGAGGCTGACCCATCACGGATGACACTCACGATGCAGACCTGGAAGTGGGTCGGCACGCGCATGAGTGATGGCACGAGCGTAACCCCTAAAAAATCAGACGCATTCACCATCACGTTTATTAAGGATGGCTCTACCTTCTCGGCCACCACCGACTGCAACAGAATAGGAGGGAACTACCGCGTTGTAGGGAACCAGATCACGATCAGCAGCATGATGTCGACCATGATGTACTGCAACGACTCGCAGGAATCAGAGTTCGCCACGCCGCTCGGTGAGGTGCAGAGTTATCAGTTCACCTCTAAGGGTGAGCTCGTCTTTACCCTCAAGCTCGATAGCGGGACGATGACCTTTCGGTAGTGCTACACTATAGGTCTATGACTCACAGCAAGGTCCGACCCTACTTTCTCGTGCTGGCATTGGCGGGTACCTGTGTGCTCACCGCGCTTGTATTTGCACCCTTTCTAAAGCCGCTCGCACTCGCCGCGGTCTTTGCGGTCGTCCTGCAGGGGCTCTATCGTAGGGTCGGAACGGTGTTTCGTGGGTGGCCGAGCATCTCTGCTCTCGTCACCGTTCTCGTGAGCGTAGTGCTCATCGTACTCCCTCTATCCCTCATCGGGACGCTCGTCGCACATGAAGCGAACATGCTCTACCTCTCTCTTGAGAGCACCGGGGGTGGGCGTACAGCACTCGCCCAGATGGTTCTCAATATCGATGCGAGCTACGGGAGTGTTGTACCGGGATTGAGCGCATTTGCCGAGAATGCTTCAGCGAATATCGATGCGTACATAAAAGAAGGGTTGCGGTGGGTCACCGACAATGCCGGCGGCATATTCTCTAGTTTCTCGCGAATCCTCCTCTCATTCTTTATTTTCTTTATCGCCCTCTACTACCTCCTGCGAGACGGGAAGCGCGTTCGCCAGTTTCTTATCCACCTCTCGCCGCTCGGCGACATTGAAGATACCCACGTACTCGATCGACTCGAGCTTGCGGTCAACTCGGTGATTAAGGGGAATCTCGTCATCGCGCTCGTGCAAGGCACCCTCACCACCATTGGCCTCACCCTCTTTGGGGTGCCGAGCGCGATTCTCTGGGGTATGGTTGCCGCTATCGCGGCGCTCATTCCGGGCGTTGGTACCAGTCTCGTCCTCGCCCCGTCGATTCTTTTTCTCTTTTTTGTCGGAGAGACCAGCCAGGCAGTGGGACTACTCATCTGGAGTGTCATTGCCGTTGGTCTTATCGATAACGTCCTCGGCCCCAAGCTGGTGGGCCAAGGGATGAATATGCACCCGCTCCTTGTCCTCTTGTCAGTGCTTGGCGGACTCCTCTTTTTTGGTCCATCGGGGATCTTTCTTGGCCCGCTCTCGGTGAGTCTCCTCTTCGCACTTCTCTCGCTCTACACAGATTTTTCTCATCCTCCGCAGTCGGGACATCTCTCGTAGTGTCATGCAGCATCTTAGGTGGTATGGCGTAGTCGCACTTATTGTTCTCCTTGGCGGTTGGTATGTATATGCGACTCGCGAACGACCCGTTGCCAACTATCCGTCAGCGGGGACCGATATCATCGCCTTTGGTGACAGCCTCGTCGCAGGGAGCGGCGCCTCCCCCGGAAACGACTTTATCTCGCTCCTCTCGCGCAAGATCGGGCGACCCATTATCAATCTCGGCGTCTCGGGCGACACCACGGCCGACGGTCTTGCGCGCGTAAACGAACTCGATCAGTACCAACCCAAGATTGTCCTCCTGCTCCTCGGCGGGAACGATCACCTGCGGAGAGTGCCCGCCGAGACTACCTTTACCAATCTCGCCACACTCATCGAGGCGATTCAGGCGCGTGGCGCGATCGTCCTTTTGCTCGGGGTGAAGGGTAACCTCATCGGTGACTCGTTTGCGAGCGCCTTTGAGGAGTTGCGTGACACCTACCACACCGCGTATGTGTCGAATGTGCTTGGTGGGCTCTTCGGAAACAGTCAGTACATGGCCGATGCGATTCACCCCAACGACGCGGGATATGCTGTTATCGCCGATCGCATCTACCCGGTCCTCCTGCCCCTGTTGTCCGGTCGTATATAAAAGCAAAACGGTCACCCTAGGGTGACCGTCTTTTGTCGCCCGCATGGGCGACGTCTAGAAGCGTTGCGGCTTCCAGATCGGAACGGCTTCGTACAACGAGCCGTTCTCGGTCTCCAAAACCGTCCCTTCCCCTTGCAGGGTCGGGACTATTGCCGTGATCGGGCTCGTCCTGAAGCCCGGGACGTTCCCGCGCCTCCGAATTCCGAAGTGCTGTTCCGCCGGCACCTCGGCAGTTGCGGCAGGCGCCACCGCGATCGGCGGGAGACCCGGTCCCCGACCCTTGTGGGTTTGAGTGACCCGAAGGGTCACTCCGCGGTACAGCACCGTCGTGCCGACCAATGGGTCGCGCAGTGTGAGCATTATCTCTATCTCCTAAAGTTCAGTTTCGCCACCCTAGACAAGGGGACTTGGGTGCATCATAGCACCCTTTACGTATATGTCAAGCATTAAAAGTGCACGGCCCCTGGTGGGGCCGTGTGCGTCAGTCGGGGAGAAAGTTGCTCTCCCCCCCGAACGACAGCGAACTGTCCTCTTCGAGGGGGCGGAACCTCCGCGTCCTCACCCTTCTCTCCGCTCGGATCTGGTAGACAGATCCGTTCCTCGTCATCACGACAAGGATCCGCTTCTTGCGGGAGTAGTAGAGGAAGTCTGTGATTGACCGCGTAACCCTCTCTTGGGGCACGCCGTCGAGCACCTCCTCGGTGGGGATACGCAAGCGTTCCCCCGCCTTCACTCCTTGGTGGTATCCCTTTGGGATACGCCACCGGGCGCTTCGGCGCTCCTCGGGCGAAAGAAGTTGCCCATCGGAATTGCTTCCGATGTGGTCCCGCTCCTCGAGTGGGACATGATCGGTCGCCAGTCCCTTGCGGACCTGTGCGACCTTCAGGTCGCATCCCTTGAAGTAGGTCGCCCCACCCCAAAGGATGATCGACAGCGCGCGCCACACGCGCAGGATGACCACATACGCGGCCCGTACGGCGCGCACTGCGGCATGCAATTTTTCCATTCGATCTCCTTCTCCTTGGTTGAATGTGCTTCGCTGCCAATTTGGGCAGCTTATGTATATGATATCATTATTATGTATATTTGTCAATACTTCTCTAAAACGTGATAGAATAAGCCTATGACAGAGACGGCGGTGTTTGGCGGCGGGTGCTTCTGGTGTACCGAGGCAGTATTTAAAATGCTCAAGGGGGTTGTGGCGGCTGCGCCCGGCTACGCGGGAGGGAAGACGGAGAACCCCACTTATGACCAGGTGTGTAGCGGGCTCACCGGTCACGCCGAGGTGATCAAGATTGAGTATGATCCCGCGCTCATCTCCTATCGCACTCTCCTGACCGTCTTCTTTGCTACCCACGACCCGACGACCGTTAATCGCCAAGGGCCCGATACGGGGACCCAGTATCGTTCCGTCATTTTCTATACGACCCCAGAGCAGAAGGCCGAGGCCGAGGCTTTTATCAAGGAGGTCGACACCTCGACGAGTGCGGGCGACAAGGTGGTCACCACGGTCGAGCCGCTCTCCACCTTCTACGAGGCCGAGAACTATCACCACGACTACTTCACCCACCACCCCGACCAGGCCTACTGTCAGCTCGTGATTAGCCCCAAGGTGGAGAAGGTGCAAGAGAAGTTTGCGGAGTTACTTAATACAAAAACAAGCCTATGAAAAAAGATGAAGAGCTCTCGCCCGAGCTGCGGCGAGTCGCGCGCGAAGGCGGCACCGAGGCACCCTTTACCGGTGCGTATGTGAACAATCATGAGAAGGGGATGTATCGCTGTGCGATCTGTGGGACCGAGCTCTTTTCGTCTCTCACCAAGTTTGACTCTGGCACGGGGTGGCCGAGCTTCACGAACCCAGCCAATCTCGCACACGTGGAGCTGAAGACAGACAGCTCGCTCGGGATACAGCGCACCGAGGTGGTGTGCAAGACCTGTGGTGCGCACCTCGGTCACGTCTTTGACGACGGGCCGCATGACCAAGGAGGTAAACGGTATTGTATAAACTCCATTTGTTTAGATTTTGAAAAAGGTGGTGTGTGAGCGTGCTACACTACTCACACAAGTTGCAAAGCTTGTATCAAGAGGCAGTGAGAGAATTGGCTCGATGACCTGCCGGCAACACGGAGCACCAGCTCGCAGTGTGCCTCTTCCAACCCGCTCGGGAAAGATACCACTATCTTTTTTCGTGCTTTATAAAAAGTAAGCTTACACTCTGTATGATCAGAACTGCTGAGTTTGTGTCTCCGGGTCACCCGGATAAGCGGTGCGACTTTATTGCTGACTCTATCCTCGACGCTTACCTCGCAGGCGATGCGGGGAGCCGGGTCGCGATTGAGGTGATGGGTGGCCACAACCTCGTCACGATTAATGGTGAAGTCACATCGGGGGTAAAGCCCGACATCATCGCGCTCGTGAAGGGGATCGTCGGTGAGGAGTATAAGGTGATTGAGAACGTTGCGCTCCAGAGTAAGGAGATCGGGCGCGGCGTCGACACAGGGGGCGCGGGCGACCAGGGGATCATGAAGGGCTATGCGACCAGTGAGACCGAGACTCTGATGCCACTTGAGTATGAGCTTGCGCGCAATCTCTGTCAGAAGGTCTATGAAAAGTATCCCTATGACGGCAAGACGCAGGTGACGGTTGAAGACGGTGAGGTGACCACGGTTGTCGTGAGCTTTCAGAACACAAAGAATGCCGAGCTCCTCCCCTTGGTACAGAGCGTGATCAACGCAAAGGAGTATCTCCTCAATCCTGCCGGCGAGTGGGTTCAGGGTGGCTTTGACGCCGACACCGGCCTCTCGGGGAGAAAACTTATTGTGGATAATTATGGGCCGGAGGTGGCTATTGGCGGGGGCTCATTCTCGGGCAAGGATTACACCAAGGTTGATCGCTCGGGTGCGTACATGGCGCGTCGCGTCGCGGTCGAGCTCCTCAAAGAGCGCAGAGCGAGGGCAGTGCATACCAAGCTCGCGTATGCGATCGGCAAGGCTGAGGCGGTGATGGCAGTGGCCGTTGTCGATGGGGTCGAGGAGCCGATCACCGGCTATGACCTCACGCCGCGCGGCATCCGCGCGAATCTTGCGCTCGACACCGTCCGCTACACCGACACCTGTACCTGGGGACACTTTGGGCGAGGCTTCACCTGGGACGCCTAGGTGACGTATGATAGGGGCATGAAATTCTCTGCACTCGAGTGGCACAAGCGCTCAATCGTAAAGTCGATCAGTTATCGCGTCCTTAGTCTCACCGTCGATTCACTGGTCGCATACCTCTTTACTCGTGACGTTGCGCTCTCGGCCACCATCGTGATTGTGGTGAATACCTACAGCACTGTTCTCTACTACCTCCACGAGCGCGTATGGGCGCACATCCACTGGGGGCACACGCGGCTGCTCGCTACGCCGTTCCCAGGTGAGTTAAAAAGCGAGTCAACTCCGCGCCCTCAATAGGGCGGTGTGCGCCCGGTGCGAGATCGCCAAGGCGGATATTGAGGATCCGTGTGCGCTCGAGATCGACAACCGAGTTGTGCATCGTAGCGACCATACGACGGATCTGATGCTTCTTGCCTTCAGTGAGCGTGATGATGAAGCTTGTCGGTCCAGATTTGCGCACGATGCACGGCTTGGTCTGATAGCCCTCGATATCCACTCCGGCCTCCATCGTCTTTTTAAAGCTCTCGCGCAAAGGGTCGGCGACGCGTACGCGGTACTCCTTCTCGTGCTCGCGAGCGGGAGAGAGGAGACGCTCGGTGATGCGACCGTCGTTGGTGAGAATGAGAAGGCCGTGCGAGTCTTTGTCGAGGCGGCCGACCGGGAAGACGTCGTGAGGGAGTCCAGCACTTGTCCGCGCGTCTTTCTCTCCTTGCTTGGGCGAGTGGGTGATCACCCCGATGGGCTTATTGAAAGCGTAGTAGACATACTGCGCGGGCGCACGCTTGTCGCGGAGCTCGACCGTGTCGCCTTCATTCACCTTCTCGCCGAGGGTGGCAACACGGCCATTGACGAAGACTGTCCCGCGCGCGATGAGCTCGTCAGCCCCGCGACGTGTCGCAAGCCCTTGGTGAGCGAGGTATTTATTGATCCGCATCGGGTATTCCGCTGCGGTCTCTTCTGGCTGGGGAGCCTTTTTCTGCATGGAGGCACTATACAGTCTTTCCATTTTAATGCGAAATAGGTTAGGGTGTGGAGATGGCAAAAGAAGAGAGCGTGATCCGCTTTGAGGAGGTGTCGTTTGGCTACGGACACAACAAGCCCATCGTGGATGGGGTCTCCTTTCCTGTCCGGCGCGGAGCGAAGATGGCCGTGATGGGGCAGAATGGCGCCGGCAAGTCGACCCTTTTTTCGCTCATGACGGGTGCACTCAAACCAGAGAGCGGAGAGATCAATGTGTCGCGCGGGATGAGAGTCGCTACCGCGCCGCAGGTGCTCCCGCGGGAGGAGCTCTCGCTTACGGTGCGTGCGTTCTTTGAGAAGCGCTTTAGCGAGAAGGTGTATGACATTGACCCTAAGATTGATGAAGTTCTTGAGGTGGTGAATCTGAAACACCACCACAAGAGTACTTCCATTTCCGTAAGTCCGAGTACGGACAACGGAAATTGGTCGCACGAGAAGCTCCACGACCGATTGATGAAGAGCTTCTCGGGCGGGCAGACGGCGCGGCTGCTCCTCGCCTCCGCGCTCATCCAGAACCCGGATCTTCTCCTTCTTGACGAGCCGACCAATAATCTCGACAAGGCAGGGATTGAACACCTCACGCAGTTTTTGATCGACTATGAAAAGACCGTGATCGTGATCTCCCACGACTCCACCTTCCTCAACGCGTTTACCACCGGTGTGCTCTATCTCGACGTCTACACGCGCCAGATCGAGCAGTACTCGGGCAACTATACCGATGTGCAGCGTGATATCCTCGCGCGGATCGAGCGCGAGAACCGGGCGAACGCTCAGCTCGAGAAAAAGATCCAAGAGAATAAGGATAAGGCCAACTTCTTCGCCCAGAAGGGAGGGAAGATGCGCCTCGTGGCTAAGAAGATGCGTACCGAGGTCGAGGAGATGGAGGAGGAGAAGGTCGATGTGCGCAGAGAGGACAAGACAATCCGTCCGTTCACTATCCCCGCACAGACCGACTTAAGCGGCGTGGTGCTCGCGCTCACCAGCTACGCGGTGCTTAAGGGCAAGAAGCCGGTCGTGAAGAAGGCGAATGTCGCACTTCGTAAAAATAATCACCTCCTTCTGAAGGGACCTAACGGGATTGGCAAGAGCACCCTCCTTGAGGCGATCGCGAGGGGAGAGGCAAAAGGTGTCGAGATAACCAAAGGAGTGAAGGTGGGGTACTACCGCCAAGATTTCTCGACGCTTAACTTCGACCAGACGGTTCTTGAAGCACTGCGCGCGGCGGTGGGCCGGCCCGATGAGGAGAAGATACGTGCGACCGCCGCAGGGTTCCTCCTTACGGCCGACGTGATGGGCACAAAGATAGGTAGTCTCTCAGAGGGACAAAAGGGTCTGGTCGCCTTCTGCTCCCTTGTTTTGGAGCGCCCCGGACTCCTGATTCTCGACGAGCCGACGAACCATATCAACTTCCGCCACCTCCCGATTATCGCCAAGGCGCTTGATCAGTATCAGGGCGCGATGATCCTCGTCTCGCACGTCAGCGAGTTTGTCGAGCACATCCGCATCGACGACGTCCTCGACCTCGAGAAATAGTAAAAAACCACTTTACCTTACCATCGTCTATAGGACAGACTAAGGTAAAGTGGAAATGAGAGATACATAAAAGCGACACCCCGCCGGAGCGGGGGTCGGGTGCGTACTGCGGTGTGTGGTTACGACGAACCGCACGAGAACACCTCCCGCAGTACCTTCGTGAGGGTCATCTCTTCGTCCCCGCGCAGCTCGATGGGGGACAGGGGAGTGACGCGGTGTGTGATCTGGAGTCTCCAATCACGCGGAGCACTTCCCGAGAAGATCCCCCGTACGGCAAAGTGGGGGAGGAAAGACTTGTCGCGACTAATCTCGCAGAGCAGCCGACCCATTGCCGTCTTCTGCGCGAGGTCGGTGGTCACGAAGACCTCGATGGGGAGAACGTTCTCCCCAACGACGACAGTTTTCATTTCCATGATCACTCCTATCCGGCGACATGCCGGGTCTTGCGGCATCCTACACCTCTTAGGGCGAGATTCAAGTCTAGCGCTTCTCGAGGAGCGTGAGGATCTTTTCGAGCTTCTCGTTTTCGATACGGGCGAGACGGTGCTGGATATCTTCAATCTCCTCTTTCGCTTTCACATTTGTTGCATAGTCGGCCTCGGCTTGTATCCGGTCGCGTTGCGCCTGACGGTTCTGACTCATCATGACAAAGGTGGTGAGAAAGATCGCCTCGAGTGAGACAGACATCGTGAGGAGGCCATAGGGAAACTTCTCGATCTTGAAGAAGAGCCACGCACCAAACCAGAGAATATGAAGGATAACGAATGGCCACGAACCGACAAAAGAGGTAATCATGTCCGAGAACCGCTCGCTCAGTGTCCGTTCCGCCTGATGCTTCTGATGCCAATTTAAAGTCATATTCATATACTATCACCTCGCGCGTGGTACAATCGACTCTTCACATGACTGAACCTGCGCTCACTATCAAAGACCTTGAGAAGACTTATGCGGGTGGTACCAAGGCGCTCGGCGGCGTCTCGCTCACCGTCCCTGCCGGTGACTTCTTTGCGCTCCTTGGTCCCAATGGGGCGGGGAAGACAACGCTGATCGGTATCGTCACCGGGCTCGTGACCAAGTCGGGAGGCAGTGTCGAGGTTTTCGGTATCGATATCGAGAAGGAGCCGGAGAAGGCACGCACGATGATTGGCGTCTGCGGTCAGGAGGTCAATTTCGACCCATGGATGAAGCCCTTGGATATCGTGGTTAATCAGGCCGGTTACTACGGCATCCCGCGCTCGGTGGCGATCCCGCGTGCCAAGAAGCTCCTCGAGGATCTCGGGCTTGGCGATAAGATGGATCAAATAGGCTTTCGACTCTCGGGCGGGATGAAGCGTCGGTTGATGATCGCGCGCGCCCTTATCCATGAACCGCAGTTTCTTATCCTCGATGAGCCGACCGCGGGCGTTGACGTCGAGCTGCGCCGAAGCATGTGGGACTACCTTACCGAGCTTACCAAGAAAGGGGTGACGATACTTCTCACCACCCACTACCTTGAAGAGGCGGAGCGGCTCGCCAAGCATGTCGCCATTATTAACAAAGGTCAGATCGTGGCGAACGGTACCATGGAGGAGATTCTTGCGCTCCACGATGGCGCCGAGAGCGGCTACGGCGGTGGCAAGCTTGAGGACATCTTTGTGAAGCTGACCACGGATTCGACCAGCTCACCGCAAGCCACCTAATATGTCTCCTGAAAAACAATTCATCTCGTTCTATACGATCCTGCGCAAGGGGGTCATCCGCATTTTCCGTATTTGGTCGCAGACCCTGCTGCCACCTCTGGTGACCTCGGTACTCTACTTTGCCATCTTCGGCAGTATCCTCGGCGCACGCATCGGAGAGCTCGACGGCGTACCATACATCCTCTTTGTGGTCCCGGGGCTGGTGATGCTTTCGGTCATCACAAGTGCCTTTATGGAGGTGGCATCGACCTTCTTCTTCGCCAAGTTCTTCTCGCGTAATATCGACGAAGTGCTCGTCTCGCCAACGCCGCCGATCGTGATCATCGCGGGCTACATCGCGAGCGGCGTCGTGCGCGGGATGTTGGTCGGCGTTTTGGTACTCATCGTCTCACTCTTCTTCGCCCTCCCGTCGATCGAGCACCCTCTTATCGTCCTTTTGTTCCTCTTCCTCTCCTCGCTCGTATTCGCCCTCGGCGGGCTCATCAACGGTATCTACGCCAAGAACTTCGACGGCATTAGCATCATCCCCACCTTCGTCCTCACCCCGCTCGTCTACCTCGGCGGCGTGTTCTACTCTATCAACTCCCTCCCTCCGCTTTGGCAGAATCTCTCACTCTTTAATCCTATTCTCTATATCATCAACGGCTTCCGCTACGGCTTCCTCGGCACTGCCGATGTGTCGCTCTTCGCGTGTATCAGCGTCCTCCTTGCGCTCACCGCGGTCTTGGTCGGCGTCAATCTCTACTACCTCAAGAAGGGCCTCGGCTTGAAGCAGTAGCTTGACGGAGTAGGGCAGTAGGGTACACTCAGACTGGCTGCTTGGGCAGAGTAGTCAGTCTCCTCCTGGCACAGTCCGCTGTGCTTTCACGCGGGTCCCTCGGGGCCCGCTTTCTTTTTGCGCCTATTTGTTGTATATTGAGAGCACCGCCCGCGCGGCCTTTTTTAATTCTATGGAAATTCGTAATATCGCGATTATCGCGCACGTCGACCACGGTAAGACCGCGCTCACTGACGCTATCTTGAAGCAGACCGGTGCGGCCCAAGAGGGGACGACGATGGACTCTAACGCGCTCGAGCTCGAGCGCGGCATCACTATTTATGCCAAGAACGCCGCGGTTGAGTATAAGGGTACCAAGATCAACATCGTCGACACCCCGGGCCACGCCGACTTCGGCAGTGAGGTCGAGCGCGTCCTACGCTCCATTGACTCGGTCTTGCTCGTCGTCGACGCCCAGGAGGGGCCGATGCCGCAGACCCGCTTTGTGCTCAAGAAGTCCCTGGAGCTCGGCCTCAAGCCCATCGTTGTTTTGAATAAAATCGATAAGCCCGCGGCCGACGCGGCGCGCGCCCACGACCAGGTCCTCGAGCTCTTTATGGAGCTCGGGGCCTCTGACGCGCAGTGTGACTTCCCGGTGATCTACTCTATTGGTCGTGAGGGGCGCGCCGCGACAAGCGTCGACGCGCTTAAGAACAGCACCCCCGAGGGCAAGGATCTCACCCCGCTCCTCGATTTGATACTAGAAAAAGTCCCGCCCGCAAATGCAACTGCCGATGCTTCAGCGCCGCTGATGCTCCAACCCTTTAACCTTGCCTATGACAACTTCATGGGGCGGCTCGCGGTGGGTCGCATCTACGAGGGCACCGTGCGCCCCAACCAGCAGGTCTTTATCAAGAAGCCAGACGGCACGACGCGCACCGGCCGCACCACCAAGGTCTTCACCTTCAAGGGGCTCGAGCGCGTCGAGGCCACTGAAGCAGCTGCGGGCGACATCGCGCTTATCGCCGGTCTCCCCGACATCTACATCGGTGAGACGGTCACCACCAACGAGAGCGCCGCGCCCCTGCCGGCTATTGCGGTCGATGAGCCGACGATTGCGCTCAACTTCTTGGTCAATAATTCACCCTTTGCGGGTAAAGAAGGGAAGTATGTCACGAGCCGCCAGATCCGCGAGCGACTCGCTCGCGAGCTCGAGGTCAACGTGGGGCTCAAGGTCGACTTCGATAAGACCGAAGTCTTCCATGTCTCGGGGCGCGGTGAGCTCCATATCGCGGTCCTCTTGGAGAACATGCGCCGCGAGGGCTATGAGCTCCAGGTCTCACAGCCGCAGGTCATCATCCGCGAGGAGAATGGGGTGAAGCTCGAGCCGTTTGAAGAGGTGATTATCGACACACCGTCAGAGTTTCAAGGCGCGATTATCGAGAAGCTTGGGCAGAGGGCCTTTGTGCTCCAGAACCTGGAGCAGCATGAGAACACCGTGCGCCTCACCCTCAACGGCCCCACCCGCGGACTCCTCGGCTATCGCAACATTTTTATTATTGATACCAAAGGCGAGGGCATCCTCTCCTCTCGCGTACTCGGCTTCCAGCCGTATGCGGGAGAGATTAAGAAGCGGCAGGTGGGCTCGATGATCTCGATGGCGACCGGCAAAGCGCTCGGCTACTCGCTCTGGTATCTCCAAGACCGTGGTCAGCTCTACATCAAGCCCGCGACGGAGGTGTATGAGGGCATGGTGATCGGCAACACCAGTAAGGGCGAGGAGATGATGGCCAACCCGACTAAGGGCAAGGCACAGTCCAACGTCCGCTCCTCGGGGATGGACGAGGCGCTCACGCTGGTGCCTATTTTCGACCTCTCGATTGAGCGCGGGATGGAGATCATGACCGAGGATGAGTATCTTGAAATAACGCCCACATCAGTCCGTCTGCGCAAACAATTCCTCACCGAGAACGACCGCGCCAAAGCGCGCCGGTAAATAGCAAACACAACAGCCGCGATTACGCGGCTGTTGTGTTTAAGATTGTGGAGGTGTCGAGAGTCGAACTCGAGTCCGATTCTGGCCATGAGAGCGCTTCTACGACGCATAGTCACCGTTATCTTTAAGATAGGATGCGAGGAACGGAGACGAAACCATTCCTACCCGATCCCTTATTTAGACGCAGCGGGCGGGAAGTCCGCGCGTCGATTCTACAGATGATTCCACCTCACTCTCCGACTGTAGAAACTCAGGGGAGTGAAATGTCGCGAGGCGAGAGGCCGTTAGGCGACCGCGTACGCGAACGTAAAGTCCTTACTACCGAAGTAGGGAGACTTTACGCTTGCAAGAGTGTTCTTGGCAAGTTTGGTTGCTCGTTAGATTAGAGTGATAGCCGAGCGTGCACTGCGTCGCACGTCTTTCAAGGTACAGACCGTCAAAGCCGGTCACCCCCCTAAAACATACCTTCGGTATGTTCGGGCGAACATTTCGTCAGACGAAATGTTTTAGCCAGAGAACGCATCTTTTTCTTTCGATGTGTTCTTTAGCCATTCTAGCAATATCTTCTTTTTCGTGCGCGCTCCCCAAAGACTCTTGAGGAAGCGTTCACGATTGAAGGCGTCTGCGGTCAGCTCAAACTGTTCCGTATGGATGAGCTCGAGAGGTCTGCGATTTACGGTCGCCTCGACCTGTCCACTGTGATGACGCTTCAATCTTTTCTCGATATCGCTAGTGCACCCGACGTACAGTTTCTTGTCCTTTTTGCTATAGAGGACGTACACCATGTAAGCCATGCTCTAGGGGATTGATCGAACTATCTATTTTTCAAAACGCGTCCCGTTTCGCGCGCGGCGTCGCGCTTCTTGAGATCTTCGCGACGATCGCTCTTGCCTTTGCCGCGGACGATAGCGATGCGCGCCTTCACGAGATTCTTACTAGTATATACCTCAAGTGGGATTATTGTCAAGCCCTTCTTCTCCTCCTCCACAGCCAGTGTGGCGATCTCGCGCTTAGACAAGAGGAGACGACGCGGGCGCTCAGGGTCATAGCTCTTGCTCGTATTCGCCGGCTGGTATGGCGGGATCGTCATCCCCGTGATATACGCCTCGCCCCCGCGCACCACTACCCGCGCCCCTTCTAGAGAGCCGAGCTTAGCCCGCAGCGATTTCACTTCGGTGCCCAAGAGCTCGAGTCCCGCCGAGAAAGTTTCGAGCGGGGAGAAGCGTAGTAGGGCCTTCTTATATTCGACGAGAGTCATGCGTTCCAGTATACTCGTTTTATGGCACCCGTCTCTCCGAAGAAGCCAAAAGGGAAGAAGCAGCCCAGCAAGGGCGGCTGGCGCGCGCCCTTTGGCGGGAACTCCTTCTTCGGTAATTTGTTCTCCACCATCCTCATCTTCTTCCTCATCATGAGCGGGTACTCGCTCGTTGAAAGCCTGTTCGAGCCAAGTGTCGAGATCCCGCTCTCGGTGGTCGCGGCTGATGTCGGGGAAGGGAAGGTGAAGGCCATCACCATAAGTGGCGACTCACTCAAACTCGTTTACACCGATGATTCGATTAAGATCTCGCGTAAAGACCCCTCGGCCGGTCTCCTCGAAACCCTCTCAACATACGGTGTGACTCCTGAGGGGCTCGCCAAGGTGGCGATTACTATCCAGGGAGAGTCGGGATTCCAGTTCTGGGTTCTCACTCTTGCGCCAATCCTTATCCCGATTCTCTTTCTCGCATTTCTCTTCTGGTTCCTCTCTCGCCAGGTGAAGGGGGCGGGGATGCAGGCCTTCACCTTCGGTCAGTCGAAGGCGCGGGTCATCGATCCGGCTGATGTGACCCAGCGTGTTACCTTTGCCGATGTTGCGGGCGCCCGCGAGGCAAAGGAGGAGCTTTTAGAGATTGTCGACTTCCTCAAAAGCCCCAAGAAGTTCCTCGATATCGGCGCGCGGATCCCCAAGGGAATTATCCTCATGGGCGCGCCGGGGACCGGCAAGACCCTGCTTGCGCGCGCGGTCGCGGGTGAGGCTGGGGTCCCGTTCTTCTCGATCTCGGGCTCTGAGTTTGTCGAGATGTTTGTTGGCGTGGGCGCCTCGAGAGTGCGCGATCTCTTCCAGCTCGCTAAGAAGGCGGCGCCTGCGATTATCTTCGTCGATGAGATCGACGCGGTGGGGCGCGTGCGCGGCACCGGAGTGGGTGGCGGCAACGACGAACGCGAGCAGACTCTGAACCAGATCTTGGTGGAGATGGACGGCTTTGAGCCTACCGAGAAGGTAGTGGTGATGGCGGCGACTAACCGGCCCGACGTCCTCGACCCGGCCCTCCTTCGCCCCGGGCGCTTTGACCGTCGCGTGACGATTGACCTCCCTGATCGGCGTGATCGCGAGGATATTCTCAAGATCCATGCGCGCGCGAAGCCGCTCGGCCCCGATGTCGCGCTCGCGGTTATTGCCGAGCGTACGCCGGGCTTCTCGGGCGCCGAGCTGTACTCACTCATGAATGAAGGCGCGATTCTTGCCGCGCGCGAGAATCGCAAAGAGGTCACCCAATATGATTTGATTCGTTCCATCGAGAAGGTGATGCTCGGCCCAGAGCGCAAATCGCATTTGCTTAGTAAAAAAGAAAAAGAGCTCACCGCCTACCACGAGGCGGGACACGCGCTTGTCTCTTCAGTCTTGCCGAATGCCGACCCGGTGCACAAAATTTCTATCATTAGTCGTGGTCGCGCCGCGGGCTACACGCTGAAGCTCCCCTTTGAAGACCGCAAGATGCAGTCTAAGAAACAATTTCTCGATGATATCGCGGCGACGCTCGGCGGCTACGTCGCAGAAGAGATGCTCTTTGACGACGTGACCACGGGGCCCTCTAATGACCTGATGGTGATTACCGCGCTCGCGCGTGAGATGGTGACGCGCTACGGCATGAGCGATAAGCTGGGGCCCGTCGCCTTCGGCGAGCGCTCCTTGGGCAACGAGCCCTACTCCGAGCACGTCGCCGCTCAGATCGACGCAGAGGTCACACGGATTATCGAGGAGGCCAAGGCACGCGCTAAGCAGGTGATTACCGATCACCGCGCTGCGCTCGACGCGATCGCCAAGGAGCTGACCGAGAAGGAGACGGTGGAGCGCGCTGAATTCGAGAAGATCCTCATCGCCAACGGCATCACGCCCAAGAAGAGTGAAGAGGAAGGCATCGTCATCGCGCCCGCCCCTACAGGAGACATTGCATAATTTTTAGTCCGCCCCCCTGGACTCGAACCAGGAACCGCAGAGGTATAAGCTCTGTGCTCTAACCATTGAGCTAGGGGCGGATACTTCTGTACTCTAACGCACGACTACTCCAAATGCATCTGCCGGTCGGCGGTGTGGGCGCGAGAGGCGAGGGCGGGGTGCATTGTTAAATCGGGGTCATCCGCGACGAGCGCGGCCGCCTCCAGCTTAGCCGCTTCGACGAGCTTAATATTTTTGAGCGCCTCCATCGCGATATCTGAGACGCCCCACTGGCGGCCGCCGACGAGTTCTCCGGCGCCACGGAGCGCGAGATCATACTCGGCGAGCTCAAAGCCGTTCTTAGCATTCTTAAACGCTTTCATCCGCTCGCGCGTGGTCTCACCCGCGCTCTCGGGGAGCGCGAAGCAGTACGACTGATGTGTGGAGCGGATCACGCGGCCGCGCAGCTGGTGGAGCTGCGAGAGGCCGAAGCGCTCGGCACCTTCGATGAGAATCACCGTTGCATTGGGCACATTCACCCCCACCTCCACCACCGAGGTGGCGACGAGAATGTGGGTATCGCCATCTTCAAACGCTTTCATCGTCGCCTCCTTCTCTGCCGGTGTCATCTTACTGTGGAGGATGTCGATCGTCGCTTCAGGGAACACTCCTTTGGCGAGCCGCGCTGCCTCGGCCTTGACCGACTTAGCCTGAAGCGCGAGCTCCTTGGCTGGGTCTGGCTCGTCGATGCGCGGACAGATCACGTATGCCTGGTGACCTGCCGCGAGCTCCTGCCGTACGCGCGTGTAGGCGGCTTCGCGCTCCTTGGGAGAAAGCACCTCTGTGATCACGCGCTTGCGCCCTGCCGGCATCTCGTCAAGGAGCGTGAGGTCGAGATCGCCATAGAGCGTGAGAGCGAGGGTACGCGGGATCGGCGTTGCGGTCATCGAGAGCAGGTGGGGCGCGATCGCTCCCTTGGTCGCGAGCTTCTGCCGGTGTCCAGTGCCAAAGCGATGCTGTTCGTCGATGATGGCATAGGCAAAATATTTAAACGAGAGCGACTTTTCGATGATCGCGTGCGTGCCGATAACGATAGGGATCTCACCGTTGCCCACCATTTTCTTAAACGCGGGCTTGGAGAGCTTGGCCGATTCCTCATAACGCACCTTCGACGGGAACTTGCGGCACTCGCTCCCCATGATGAGCCCGATCGGGATCGGATGATCTCTGAAATACGAGACGAAGGTCGAGAAATGCTGCTTTGCGAGGATCTCGGTGGGGCACAGATAGGCGACTTGCAGGGTGCCGGCGATGCGGCCCTTTGGGAGCGAGGTGGCGACGAGGTACGCGGTCGCGGCAGCGACCGCGGTCTTGCCGCTGCCCACATCGCCCTCAAGGAGGCGGAGCATCGGGTGCGACTTCTCGAAGTCCGCGACGATACTGTCGATCGCGCGCAGCTGCGCGCCTGTTGCCGGGAAGGGAAATGAGGCGATAAAGTTCTTAAGCTTCTCGCGATCGACCGCCACCGGCAGTGCCTCCTCGCGGAGCTGGAGGGTGCGGCGCTGCTGCATCACGATCTGGAGCGCGAACACTTCTTCAAAGGCGAAGCGCTTACGTGCCGCGTCGGCATCACTCTTTTTCTGCGGTGCATGGATAAAGACGAGCGCGGCAGCGAGTGAAGGGAGCTTGTAGCGCGTAAGGATCAGGGAGGGTATCGGATCCTCGATTTTCTCATGCACACCAGACTCAAATACCTTCTTCATCGCATGAAAGAACCAGAGCGATGAGACGCCCATGCTCTCGGGGTACACCGGCGTGAGCGTCTCGTCCACAGGCACGTTTCTTTCGCTAAATAAATTTGGGTGAACTGTCTCGGCTAAAACATTCTGCGAAGCAGAATGTTCGCCCGACCCGCCGCGTAGCGGCGGGTTTAGGGGCGACTTATCGATTTCTGGGTTGGCGAGATAGATCTTTACCCCGCTCCCCGCCACCTTCCCCCTCACTTTCACCACCATCCCGTCGTGCAGCGACTTCGCTATGTACGGTTGGCTAAACCATATCATCTTTATCTTTCCCGAGGCATCCTCAAGCCACGCCTCAGCGATAGGGCGTCGACTCTTCCAGGTCTTCCTAATATCCGGCTTACGCACCGTGCCGTAGAGGGTGACCTCGGCCCCGGCTGCAACCCCTGCTATTGTCCCGAGCGATCCCGCCTGTTCATAGCGGGCAGGGAAGTGGTAGAGGAGATCACGAATAGATCGAATCTTGAGCTTGGTGAGTGCACTCCTCTGCTCCGGACGGAGCCGGGTGAAATGCTTCTCCAAGGGGTCGGTGGCGTTCACGCTTCTAGTATAGTCTGTTGTCAAAACTATTCACCACGGTATGATTACGGGATATGAACACATCAACAGTCAGAAGTTGGTTCACGTGGCCCGTGATCCTTGTCGGCGTTCTCATCGTTCTCGCACTCTACGTGGGTGGAAAATATAACGGTCTCGTTCGTCAGGATGAAGGTGTCAGTACTGCATGGGCGCAGGTTGAGTCACAGTATCAGCGCCGCTTTGATCTCATCCCCAACCTCGTCTCGTCAGTCCAGGGAGCGATGGCGCAGGAGCAGAGCATCTTTATTGCGCTCGCTGAAGCGCGCACACGTTATGCTGGCGCGTCGACTCCGGATGCGCGTGCCGCCGCAGCTAATCAGCTTGAGGGCTCGCTTGCGCGCCTTCTCGTCGTGATGGAGAATTACCCGCAGCTGAAATCAATTGATGCAGTGCAAGGACTCATGAGTGAGCTCGCCGGTACCGAGAATCGTGTCGCGGTGGAGCGGATGCGTTACAACGAAGCCGTGCGCGGCTACAACGTGAGCGTGAAGACGTTCCCGGGCTCACTTGTCGCCGGCATGTTCGGCTTTGATCCACGGACGATGTTTGAGGCCAAGGAAGGCGCCGAGGACGCCCCGAAGGTTAACCTCTAAATGAAAGCGCTCGCCACGGCGAGTATTCTCGGAGCCGCTCTTCTCTCCCTCGCCCCTATCGCTTTCGCCTATACCTCACCCGGCTCACCGAGCGGGTATGTGAACGACTTTGCGCGTGTTCTCAGTACCGAGGCAATACAGACGCTGAACGCAGAACTTACTGCATTTGAGCAAAGCACCTCTAACGAGATTACCGTGGTCACCGTGCCGAATATGGGCGGTGACTACATCGAGAATTATGCCGTGAAGCTTTTTGAAGAGTGGGGAGTGGGAAAAGAAGATCGAGACAACGGTATCCTGCTCCTCCTCTCTATTGAGGAACGTGCGATGCGTATCGAGGTCGGCTACGGGCTTGAGGGCGCGCTCCCAGACTCTCTGGCACAGCGCATCCTCGACAACGAGATGACGCCCAAACTTAAAGCGGGGGATTATGATGGCGCGGTCACGGCTGCCGCGACCGCGCTTGAGCAGGCCACAAAGGGGGAGTATACCGGCAAGAGTTCAGCGAGTGACTTCTTCACGAACCTCTCACTTGAGACCGTCTTTGTATTCCTTTTCCTCATACCGCAGTTTCTTGCAGCGATCCTCGCACGAAGCAAGTCGTGGTGGGCAGGCGGGGTCGTGGGCGGCGCCGGCGGGCTCGGGATTGGGTGGCTACTCGCCCTCTCTCTGGTCTCACTGTTTGGACTGACGGTTGTCCTGGTGTTTCTCGGTATGCTTTTCGACTATTTCGTCTCGAAGGGATACAAGGATGCTAAAGCACGCGGTATGAACCCGCCCTGGTGGACGGGCGGCTCTCTGGGACGTTCAGGAGGTGGCGGCTTCGGAGGATTCGGCGGCGGATCAAGCGGCGGAGGAGGGGCATCGGGCAGATGGTGATATATTTTCTCTATGCGCAATGATCTCCTCTGGCTCGCCGCCTTTGCTGGATGCGTGAGCTCCATCACTATCTTTCTGATAGGAGGCGGAGCGTCGTCTCTTGATCGCTCGCTCTCGTGGGTCTCGCGCGAGGCTGGGTCGGCGGCGGCTTTCTTTGTCACCAGTATCACCGCAACGCAGATTAAGAACGATTATCATAGCAACACCACCGGTTCGGTTACCGACACACCACCGGCAAATGCCGCCGTCAGAAAGGTGGGAATCCTGATTGTCCCCGGGCACCAGCCCACGAGTGGCGGGACCGAGTTTAATGGTGTTTATGAGCGCAATGTCGTGGTCGACCTCGCCGAGGAGCTCGGAGCACTACTTGCGCAGAATCCACACTACAGCGTTATGGTGGCGCGTACCAAGGAGACGTGGCACCCCACGCTCCAAAATTACTTCGATACTCAAGCGGACGCTATCGAGACCTTCCGTCAGTCACTGCGAGAGCAGATGAAGGACCATATCGCTGCGGGTACTATTCTCCCAGCCGCTGATCAGGTGTACCACAATAAAACCCCTTTAGAGGGGGCGCTGCAGCTCTACGGGATCAATAAGTGGGCAGGGGAGCAGGGCTACGACATCACGCTCCATCTCCACCTCAACGATGACGCCGAGCGCCGCGCACGCCGGGCGGGCGAGTACAGCGGCTTTGCGGTCTACGTGCCGGATCGTCAATACTCAAATGCAGAGGCTTCAAAGGCGATCGGTGTCGCGCTTGCCGCCCGGCTCAATACCTTTCACGCGACAAGCACCCTTCCCAAAGAAGATCGGGGCGTGGTTGAAGACCAGCAGCTTATCGCCGTGGGCTCCAACAACAGCGCGAGCAGTGCGGCGCTTCTTATCGAGTATGGCTATATCTATGAGCCGCAGTTTCAAAATCGAGAGGTGCGCGCGATTGCTGTGCGGGACTATGCCTATCAAACGTATCTCGGGCTCCAGGATTTTTTCAACGACACCCCTTCGACTGCTCCCGGATCGCTCGCGTACCCCTACGACTGGAGTGAGGTAACCGCAAAGAAGGGAGAGAAAGGTGCCGATGTCTACGCGCTTCAGGCGGCGCTCCGTTCACTCGGCTTCTATCCACCCGCGGGGAAGAGCTTCTCTGATTGTCCAATCTCTGGGGTCGTGGGCGCTTGCACGCGGAGTGCGCTTGAAGCCTATCAGGCAGCACACGGCTTTGGGGTGACGGGCTTTGTGGGACCGGCGACCCGTGCGGCACTCACCGCCGAGGTGGGTGGCGCGCGGGATATTTTTAAACCAATCTAACGATATACTGGTCCTCTATGGATAAGAAAAAAATAGTCGCGACGTTTATGAAGCAGGGGGCGCGCATCGAGACGAAGGCGCGTGTGTCACTCAAGACTAAAAAAGATGTCGCGCTCTGGTACACCCCGGGCGTGGGCACCGCCTCGCTCCACCTCGCGAAGCACCCTAAGGACGCGCGTAAGATGTCAGTCAAGGGCAACAGCGTCGCGATTATTTCTGATGGTTCGGCGGTGCTGGGTCTCGGGAATATCGGCCCCTATGGTGCGCTCCCGGTGATGGAAGGGAAGGCCCTCCTCTTCAAGAGCATGGCCAATATTGACGCATGGCCGCTGGTCCTCAACACGCAGGATCCCGATGAGATCGTGCGTACCGTGCAGGCTATCGCCCCCTCCTTTGGCGGGATCAACTTGGAGGACATCAAGGCGCCCCAGTGCTTTCTGGTCGAGCGGCGACTTATCGAGAGTCTCGATATACCGGTGATGCATGACGATCAGCACGGGACAGCAATTGTGGTCTTGGCAGGGCTCATCAATGCTGCGAAGGTGGTGAAGAAAAGTCTGAAGAGTCTCAAGATCGTGATCAGCGGTGCCGGCGCAGCCGGCACCGCGGTGGCCAAGCTCCTTTTGGCGGCTGGAGTGAAGGACATTGTTCTCCTCGACCGTGCGGGCGCGATCTACACCGGTCGCCCCGGTCTCTCGGGCGAAAAGAGTGAGCTCGCGCGGCTTACCAATCCGCGAAATGTGGGCGGCGATCTTGCTGTGGTGATTAAGGGCGCCGACGCCTTTGTCGGCCTCTCAGGCAAGGGACTCCTCCACGCGGAGCATGTCGCAAGTATGGCACCGCGGAGCATCGTCTTCGCGCTTGCGAACCCTGACCCTGAAATCTTGCCAGATGTTGCCACAAAAGCGGGCGCGGCTGTCGTTGCCACCGGGCGCTCTGATTTCCCCAATCAGATCAACAACGCGCTCGTCTTCCCGGGTATCTTCCGCGGTGCACTCGATAGGGGCGTGAGGCAGATCACGCAAGCGACCAAGCTGCGCGCGGCGCGCGCAATCGCTGCTCTCGTGAAGAAACCCTCGGCGAGCAGGATTATTCCCGATCTCCTTGACACTCGGGTGGTAAAAGCGGTCGCAGGGGCAGTACGCTAAAAGAGATGATATACTCCATACTATGACTACTATTACCATCGTTCTTATTGCGTTAGCAGTCGTTGTTTTATGGGCTATTTATTCGTATAACCGCTTCGTGACGCTCGTGAATCAGGCCAAGGAAGCGTGGTCGGACATCAGCGTTCAACTGAAGCGTCGCTACGATCTTATTCCGAATCTCATCGAGACGGTTAAGGGGTATGCTACTCACGAGTCGAGTGCGTTTGAGAATGTCACCAAGGCGCGTGCCGCCGCGATGGGGGCCGGAGGAGCAGCGCCAGCCGCGCAAGCACAGGCCGAGAATATGCTCTCCGGCGCACTCAAGACTCTCTTTGCCGTCTCGGAGGCATATCCTGATCTGAAGGCGAACCAGAACTTTCTTCAGCTCCAGAAGGAGCTGGGTGATACTGAAGATAAGATCCAGGCGTCGCGCCGCTTCTACAACACGACCGTGATGACGCTCAACACCGCTGAGCAGGTCTTTCCGGGGAATCTTATCGCGTCAGCGTTCAACTTCAAGCCGATGGACCTCTTCGAGCTTTCTGAAGCCGATGCGGCCGCAAAGGAGCCCGTGAAGGTACAGTTTTAGATGAATCTGTATCAGGAGCGAGCATCGAACCTTCGTCGGACATGGGCACTCGTCCTCGGTTTTTTGGTCGTCGTGATTGCGGTCGGCTACGCTATTTCTTGGTATTACGGCAACCCCCTTATCCTCTATGTGGCGGTGATGGTTGCGGTAGCGACCAACTTTTACGCGTATTGGGCCTCTGACAAGCTCGTGCTCTCGCTCAACAAAGCGCGCCCTGCCACGCGGGAAGAGTTTTTTGATCTCTACACAGTGACCGAGAACATGGCGATTGCCGCAGGGCTGCCCACTCCCAAGCTCTACGTCATCGACGATGAGGCGCCGAACGCGTTTGCCACCGGCCGCGACGAGAACCATGCGGTCGTCTGCGCCACCACCGGATTGCTCGCACTCCTCTCGCGCCCCGAGCTCGAGGGAGTGGTCGCCCACGAGCTCGCGCACATCAAGAATCGCGATATGCTCGTTATGACGGTGGCAGTGGTGCTCGCGGGCTTTGTGGCTATCCTCGCCGACATATTTCTGCGCACCTCGCTTCATGGAGGGTTCCGCAGCAGCGACAGTAAACAGGGGAATGTCGTCCTCATGATCGGGGTGGTGGTCGCTATCATTCTCGCGCCGCTTGCCGCAAAGCTTATCCAGTTTGCGATCTCGCGTCGCCGCGAATTCCTTGCAGATGCTTCAGGCGCGCTCCTCACGCGCCATCCGGAAGGGCTGGCCTCGGCACTCCGTAAGATAAGCGGGGTCAACCGGCCGCTCACCCACACGAGCCACGCGACGGCCCACCTTTTCATTGACGAGCCTTTTGGGAAGGCAGAAGGGAAGATGGGGTGGATTAACGGCCTCTTTGCTACCCACCCTCCGGTCGAGGAGCGCATTCGCGCCTTAACCCACACCCCCTAAGGGGGTGGTGTATACTCTGCACATGAAATTTTCTTTTGGGTCGCCAGACAAAAAGCCAGACAAAAGCATAGACGCACTTGAAGAGTTGCGACTCAGTAGGGAGGCTGGTAATGTCGCAGGACTCGCAGAAGACCACATCAAGTATCTGGAAGAGCAGCACGAGACAGAAGGACTCACGGGACTCAAGACTCGTAAAGTCTTTGACCGAGAGCTCGAGGCCGCGCTGGGGCTCTTGAGCGGGAAGATACAGGAGCGTCGTGCGCACGCAGAGGCACCAAAGGTCGTTTCAGTTATCATGGTCGACCTCGATGATTTCAAAAAAATAAACGATACGCGCGGCCACGCGGTAGGTGATGCGGTGCTCCGAAGCGTAGCCGAGGTTATCAGTGAGTGCGTACGTGCTTCAGACACAGCGGCGCGCTACGGGGGTGAGGAGCTCGTGGTGCTCATGCCCGGCGCGACCGCGAAGGTTGCCGCACAGCATGCTGAGGACATTCGAGCTCGCATCGAACAACTCACCTTCGATCAGTACCCTGACTTGCGAGTGACGGGGAGCTTAGGCATCGCTGAAGTTACTGAGGTGCATGAGAATGACGAGTCTGATGTGCTGGTAAAGAATGCAGATAGGGCTATGTATGAAGCCAAAGCGAATGGCAAAAACCGTGTTGAAATCTATCAAGGAGGGCGGTAACCGGATAGAGGTTTTTCTGCTATAACTCATAGACGACGGAGGGTTCGCATAGAGGTCTAGTGCGCACGCTTGGAAAGCGTGTGTGGGGAAACCCACCGAGGGTTCGAA
>ERZ1292625.199-Hain-H41-01um-R1-199-length-104327-cov-13_pt2 | contig 46918 bp, 40 predicted proteins | sample MGYA00564400_ERZ1292625 | MGnify/ENA primary metagenome ERZ1292625 (study PRJEB36523, sample SAMEA6512639) | groundwater metagenome | collected 2019-01-08 | study: AquaDiva: Metagenomics assemblies of 32 groundwater samples
AGTAGCGAGTCCGCCAGCTGGCGGAGAACCCCGTGTCCGTCAATAAGCGGATTCGAATCGTTGTACTGCTACCTACTACTATCAGCTAAACTTTGTAGCGAGAACGGGAGTTGAACCCGTGACCTCAGGGTTATGAATCCTGTGCTCTAACCATCTGAGCTACCTCGCCATACAATAATTGAAGGGCAAACTTACAAACTTTTCAGATTTCAATCATCTTTGAAAGAATAATTTGTCCCTCATTGAAAAATGCGTTAACTTAAAATCAAATCAATCATCAATGAAATTATCCATGACCAAAAAGAAACTTTTTACCGCAGACTTCGAGATTCACGCTTCGGTGAAAATGCTGTATCCTTACATTCAATCAGCTAGCGGCCTTGCGGAGTGGTTTGCTGATGATGTCTCAATCAGTCCTGAGAAAGTCTTCACGTTTGTGTGGGACAACGAATCTCACAAAGCGATTTTGACCTCCCATCGAATGAACCATTTCTGCAAATTTGAATTTCTTCCTGAATCAAAGGAAGAAGAAAAAGACCCCTCCTATTTTGAGTTGCGCATTGAAGTAAACGAGATGACTCAAACCACTTTTATTAAGGTTTTCGACTATTCCGATTTTGATGATATGGATGAGCTCAAAGACTTGTGGCAAGGCTTGGTCGAAAACCTAAAAGCAGTGGTTGGTGGTTGAAAGAGATGGCGTTCCATATCTGGCTGATGTGCCAGGGCTTTGCTACCGTATAAGGTGATCAATTTATCTCCTTTCCAATAGAATATAAATTCTAAGAAATGATGACCCATGGAAATTTGAAGTGGGATTTATTTTAGAATTATATTGCAAACAAAAAACTCATGCTGTCTAAATACAATCCTACTGAAACCCCGTCATGGCAACGATTAACCTTGCATTACTTATCCATGCAAGCCGCACATCTCAATGAGTTGTTCCAGGAAGACCCTAATCGATTTGAAAAATTCAGCATCACTTTTGAAGATATTCTAATTGATTATTCAAAAAACATTGTTACAAAAGAAACGCTGGAATTGTTAAAGTCTTTAACAGACGAATGTGGGCTTAAGGAAGCTATTCATTCTATGTTTAATGGGGAAAAAATTAATGAAACGGAAGGCCGGAGTGTACTTCACTATGCACTTCGCAACCGATCGAATAAACCGGTGTTGGTAGACGGAAAGGATGTTATGCCCGAAGTGAACAAGGTATTGGAGCAGATGAGGAAATTCTCCGGTGCCTTGCTCAGTGGCCATTGGACGGGTCATTCCGGTAAGGCGATTTCTGATATTGTTAATATTGGTATAGGTGGTTCTGACCTTGGACCCTATATGGTTACGGAGGCCCTACGACCTTACCATAAAGGAATTACTCCGCACTTCATATCCAATGTTGATGGAACACACATTGCTGAAACACTGAAAAAAGTAAATCCTGAAACGACTCTTTTTATTATCGCCTCTAAAACATTTACCACGCAAGAGACCATGACAAATGCTGAATCAGCAAAGAGATGGTTCCTGGAGAAAACGGGAGGTAAAGGAGATGTTGCAAAGCATTTCGTAGCAGTATCTACAAACGCCAAAGCGGTGACCGAGTTTGGAATTGCTCCGGAGAATATGTTTGTCTTCTGGGATTGGGTGGGAGGCCGTTATTCTCTATGGTCTTCTATAGGATTATCAATAGCTTGCACAGTTGGCTACGAAAGTTTTGAACAATTATTGGAAGGTGCTCATGTCATGGACAATCATTTCAAGAGCGAACCATTTGGAAAAAATATTCCTGTACTTTTAGCAATGCTTGGAATATGGTATGGCAATTTTTTTGATGCCGCCTCCGAAGCAATCCTTCCTTATGATCAATATATGCACCGTTTTGCCGCCTATTTCCAACAAGGCAATATGGAAAGCAATGGCAAATCAGTTGATCGAGATGGACAGCCCGTCTTATATCAAACGGGTCCTGTTATTTGGGGCGAGCCAGGAACGAACGGTCAACATGCATTTTATCAATTGATTCATCAGGGCACAAGAATGATTCCATGCGACTTTATTGCGCCAGCCATTAGTCAGAATAAAATCGGTGATCATCATCAAAAGTTACTTTCGAATTATTTTGCTCAAACCGAAGCCTTAATGATGGGAAAAACGGAAGCCGAAATAGAAGAAGAATTGATAAATGCCGGTATGAATAAGGAACATATTGAATTCCACAAACCCTTTCGGGTTTTTGCCGGTAACAAGCCTACCAATTCCATTCTTTTTACGAGGCTTACCCCTCGTACATTGGGAAGTCTGATAGCAATGTATGAGCACAAAATTTTTGTTCAAGGAGTAATTTGGAATATTTATAGTTTCGATCAGTGGGGTGTTGAACTTGGAAAAGTATTGGCAAAAAAAATTCTACCTGAACTTGAATCCGAATTGGAAATAACTTCACATGACTCATCTACAAATGGCCTGATTAACTATTTCAAACGATTGAAAAGAGGCTAAGAACAGAATGTATTGCAAAGTAGGTTTGAAGCCTTATTTTTGAGACCTCAAACCTTACAATGGATAAGAAAATTTCGAAAGTTGGAGTCTTCACATCTGGTGGAGATTCTCCAGGAATGAATGCGGCAATACGGGCAACCATTCGCGCAGCAACTTATTATGATAAGGAGGTCTTCGGGATAATGCGCGGTTATGAAGGCATGATTGACAATGAAATCGTTAAACTTGGCGCTCGTTCCGTTGGAAACATTCTTCAACGGGGTGGCACTATCTTAAAGACAGCACGCAGTGACATGTTTCGGACTAAAGAAGGACGAGAAAAGGCTTACCAGAACTTAAAAAAAACTGGTATTGACTCACTGGTTGCTATTGGTGGCGATGGAACCTTTACAGGGCTACATAAATTTAATGAAGAGTTTAATGTGCCGTCTATTTGTATACCAGGCACTATTGATAATGACCTATCCGGAACAGATTACACCATCGGCTTTGACACAGCAACTAATACCGCAGTAGAAGCTATTGATAGAATTAGGGATACGGCTCTTTCACACAATCGTCTTTTTTTTATTGAAGTAATGGGTCGCAACAGCGGTTACATCGCGATCAACAGTGGCATCGCAGGAGGTGCGGTTTCAGTGATTATTCCAGAGGAGTTTACTTCTTTTGATGACCTTTATACTTTACTCGAACAAGGTGGTAAAACTAATAAGAAGTCAAGTCTTGTCGTGGTGGCGGAAGGTTCTAAGATTGGTGGGGCAAGTGAATTAGCTAAAATGGTAGCTGAGCGTTCAAGTTACTTTGATATCAAAGTAACTATCTTAGGACACCTGCAACGTGGCGGCTCGCCTACTTATTTTGACCGCGTGCTTGCCAGTAAAATGGGAGTAGCGGCTATTGAAGGTTTACTCTCAGGAAAAAATGATGTGATGGTTGGTATTCGTGATAATAAGATGGTGTACAACGATTTTGAAACAGCCGTAACAAAACATCGCGAGATTGATAGTGAATTATTGCGCATTGCAAAAATTCTTTCCATTTGAAAATCACTAAAATGAAAGACTTAACTGTTGGGATAGATATTGGGGGGACGAATACAAAGTTTGGTATCGTTGACCGTGAAGGAAATGTTCTGCACCAGGGGAATATCCCTACAACCGATTTTGAAGATTTTCAGGATTTCTTTGATTCCATGGCCGATGCTTTGCGCGAAGCAACATTATTGTTGCCGGGCGATCATAGATTAGTGGGTATCGGCATTGGAGCAGCAAATGGTAATTATTATACGGGCACAATTGAGAAAGCCACAAACTTAAAGTGGAAAGGTATATTGCCACTCGCCAAAATGTTTACCGATGACCTGGGTATTCCATGTATTTTGACCAATGACGCAAATGCAGCTGCTGTTGGAGAGATGATCTATGGCAATGCCAAGGGCATGAAGGATTTTATTGTCATAACACTGGGTACCGGACTAGGAAGTGGCTTCGTCAGTAATGGATATTTATTGAATGGACATCATGGGATAGCTGGGGAAGTAGGACACACCTCGGTAAATCCGGCAGGACGTTATTGTAATTGTGGTAAGCGCGGTTGTCTCGAAACCTATGCTTCGGCTACCGGAATAAAGAGGACGGTATATAAACTTCTGGCTGATCATCTTGAGGCGAGTGAGTTGAGGGGAATTGCCTTCGAAGATTTAAATACTAAAATGATTTCAGAAGCAGCTATGCGAGGGGATGTCGTGGCCAAAGAGTGTTTTGAATATACCGGCCGCATATTAGGGATGAAATTAGCTGACACTGCTGCTCATACTGATCCGGAAGCTATTTTTCTATTTGGTGGGTTAGCCATGGCTGGTGATTTAATATTTAAACCCACGATACGTCATATGGAAGAAAACTTGATGCCACTCTTCAGAGGGAAAATAAAAGTTCTGCCATCCGCATTACAAAATCAGGCAGCTCCAATTTTAGGTGCCAGCAGCCTGGTCTGGGATTATTTAGATAAAAAGAGAAACGTGTACGCTTAGTTATTTACTCAACTTTTACTCCTAAATTATCACCTAACAAATTAAATTGTTCTAACCAGCCTGCATTAACTTCTCCTTCTTTGGCCTTCCTGTTCTCCAGGGATATTTCAAAGTAAAGATTCTGACTTTTATTAAGGATCGGTTCCAAGGAAAACTTCTCCAAAATTGGAAAGAGCCTGTTTAAACGTTGAATACGCTTAAGATTACTTCGCTCTCCACTAACGCGGTTTAGTTCTTTAAAAATACTCTCGCCTACAAGGCGCGCAATTTTATCTGGGTCTTCAATTTTTAAATTCCATTTTATAAGTTCTTCTGAAATCCTTTGAACCTCTTTTACCTGAATGCGTTCAGATTGGAAACAATGGACAAGGTCTGCATTTAAAATATATTCGAGTGTTGTGGTATACGCTTTTGGAATGGGAATGTCATTATTAGCGAGTGCATTGATGAGTGGATAGTCGCGATTAAATATTCTACGCAACGAATCCTCCAACTCTTCGAGACTCTGTTTTGAAATGAGGTTCAGTATTTTTCTTTTTTCTTCCTGAAAGAGTTGCCATATGGTATATCGTTCCGATCCGAAGTAGGTCTGCATGATTTCCAATACCTCCAATATTTTTCCTGCTTCAAAGGCTTTAATAATTCGAAATTTCATGCTGGAAAATTTGTCAATTTCCATATCCAGCGAAATATGACCAATCAGATTGTGCTTACCAATGTAGAATACTGCAAAAGCAAATTTCTTTTCTGAACGCGTTGTTAAGGATTTTACTTTCGTAATGCCCAACGCCAATCGCTGTTCTCCGGCTTCCTTTCGGAGAAAAAATTCGCTCGTAGTACTATAATTAAAAACAGTAAGCGATTCAGGCTCTTCCTCAAATAGCGAAGCCACAGCCACGTGCATACCCACCCGTTCCAAATTGGTTTTAGCTGGCAATATTAATCGTTGGTAAACATTGGCTGCATTGCCATAGGCCGCAACATTACTTGGGGCAGATTCTAAACGTTTTTGAAACTCAACTTCCAGGTCGATGCCAGCAATCTGGTTGGCCAACTGAATTGCACGACATGCATACTGCATCACTTGGGTTGTTTCAATTCCGGAAATTTCATCAAAAAACCAACCACAACTGGTATACATCAACATGGCATGTCTTTGTATCTCCATGATGCGCAATACCAGGTGTGCGTCTACATCAACGAGAGCATGTTCTTTAAGAAACTTTTTAATATTTTCATCCTTTCTCCCTAAGATTATACTGATATAGTCATTTCGGGCCTCCCATGGGTCCTTCAGAATTTTAGATGCTTCATGTTCAAATATTTCAACTAACGTATCGCGTAACCAATCCAATGTCATCCGCAGTGGCTTGCGCCATTCCTGATTCCACCCTGAATTTCCACCGGTATTACATCCGCAATTACTTCTCCAACGTTCTACACCATGCACGCAACTCCATGAACTGTCCTGATGTATCTCTGCCTCCCAAGTGGCAGGGAACTTCTCAATGAACTCAGAATAATTTGTGAGATCCGCATTCTTATTCTTCTCAATATAGTCCAATGCATAGGCCAGTGCCATTTCTCCATGCTTATGGTGATGACCATACGTTTCACCGTCTGTTGCGATATGAGCAAGTTGTGGCTCTTCATTTGTTTCATTAAATAAATCAATTAATCTCTTTGCAAAACGTTTTCCATCGTTTAATAAACCATTGAATGCCACACTTTGAGAAACATCACCATCATAAAAGAATATTGTTATACTTTTTCCGGAAGGCAGCTTGCATACATAGGGCCTTTTGATATCCAAGGACTGATCATTTACCGAAGTCCAATCAGTTTGGCCAAGTCTACGGACTGACTTTGCCTGGCGAGGCGCCAGAATGGTGAACTTGATGTTTTGCTCTGCTAGTATTTCAAGAGTTTCAGTGTCAACAGCGGTTTCCGCCAACCACATTCCCTCAGGTTCGCGCTTAAATCGGTGCGTAAAATCCCGAATACCCCAAATAACTTGTGTTTCCTTATCCCTACGATTAGCTAAGGGCATTATCATGTGGTTATATACTTGCGCTATCGCTGAACCATGGCCAGAAAATCTTTTCACACTTTCTTTATCAGCCTCCAGAATGGCATCGTATGTCTCACGGTCATAGTCCTCCATCCATGAAAGAAGTGTAGGTCCAAAGTTGAAACTGATGCGCGTGTAATTATTGAGAATATTTTTAATCACGCTGTTGTTGCTACTCAGAATGCGAGAAGCCGAATTAGGACCATAACACTCTGCACTAATGCGCTCATTCCAATCGTGATAAGGATGTGACGAATCCTGAATTTCAATAACCTCCAACCATGCGTTTTCTCGCGGTGGCTGATAAAAATGACCGTGAATACAGATGTATCTTTTACTCGTTGATTCCATTTAATTATTAATGTTCAGTTACCTAATGATTTTACTTTACGTCTTATTTCTGTTTCCTATGAACGACACACCTAACATCACGCTAAAACTCCGAAGACTTACTATTACCAAGCATGCTGAACTATTATTCCAATTCAAACTCTGCTACCTCTTCATGTAATTTTAAAATTGAAATGGATAATGGAGATAATACCATGGTCACCGAGTTGTCCTTGGCGTGATATTTTACAGGCGAGGTATGCAGAAACCCTTGATTTAAAACTCCGCTTCCTCCATATTTTAAGTTATCAGAATTGAAAATTTCCTGCCAGGTCCCTCTATAAGGAACTCCTATCCGATAGTGATTTCTTGTTTCCGGGGTGAAATTGCACGCGACAATCAGTAACTCCTCTTTCTTGTCCGATTTACGCATGAAAATCATCACGCTGTTTTCACGATCTGAATAATCAATCCATTCAAAACCCTTTCCATCAAATGAATAGTGATACAATGCGGGCTCTGATTTATATAGGGCATTCAAATCCTTCATCATTGTTTGCAGTCCTTTGTGATGCGGATTATTCAGTGACTGCCAATCCAGACTGCCATCATGATTCCATTCTGAAGATTGCCCGAATTCTCCTCCCATGAAAAGTAGTTTTGTGCCCGGATGTGCATACATATAGGCAAACATCAGGCGTAGATTACCAAACTTTCTCCACTCATCTCCAGGCATTCTTCCCAGAAGAGAACCCTTTCCATGTACGACTTCATCATGTGAAAGCGGTAGCATGAAGTTTTCTGTAAAAGCATAGATGATACTAAACGTAATGTCATTTTGGTGATACTTTCGATAAATAGGATCGTCTTTGAAGTATTTCAACGTATCATGCATCCACCCCATCATCCATTTTTGGCCAAATCCAAGACCCCCAAGATACGTTGGCTTGGAAACCCCTGGCCAGGCAGTTGATTCCTCAGCGATCGTAATAATGTCAGGAAAATTTCCGTATACAACCTGATTGAATTCTTTCAGGAAGTTGATTGCCTCGATATTCTCATTCCCACCGTATTCATTTGCTATCCACTCTCCATCTTTTCGCGAATAATCCAAATAAAGCATGGAAGCAACTGCATCAACACGCAACCCATCGATATGATAGTAATCTAACCAAAAAAGAGCGTTGCTTATTAAAAATGACTGTACCTCCGGCCTGCCATAATTATAAATATAGCTACTCCAATCTGGGTGAAAGCCTTTACGCGGATCGGCATGTTCATATAAATATGTGCCATCAAATTTGTAAAGTCCATGAGCATCTCCAGGAAAATGTGAAGGTACCCAATCAAGGATGACACCGATATCTTCCTGATGAAAGGCATCTACTAATTGCATAAATTCTTCCGGTGCGCCAAAACGACTCGTTGGTGCATAATAACCGGTAAGTTGGTAACCCCATGATCCAAAAAATGGATGCTCCATGATAGGAAGAAATTCAATGTGTGTGAAGCCCATTTCTTTCACATAGGTCACCAACTCCTTCGACATTTCAGAATAACTTAGTGAGCGGTTACCGTCTTCTATCTTTCTTCGCCAACTTCCAAAATGAATTTCATAGACTGCGTAAGGCTTTGACTTTCCAGTAGTTTTTTTACGATCAGAAAGCCAGACAGAATCTTTCCACGAATGCGTTGGCTGCCAGACAATAGAAGCAGTCTTGGGTGGCACTTCCGCATAAAATGCAAAAGGATCCGCCTTCTCCAAATACTCTCCTGTGTTAGAATGAATGGCATACTTATAAACTTCTCCCTTGGCTATATCAGGAAAGAACCCTTCCCAAATTCCTGACTCATCCCACCGTGGATTTAATTTGTGATGCTCGTTCTGCCAATGGTTAAAATTACCTATGACGGAAATTGCTCGTGCGTTAGGAGCCCAAACAGCAAAGTAGGTTCCTTTTATTCCATTGTGTATAGTGAGATGTGCACCGAGCTTTTCGTATAATTTGAAATGTTTCCCGCTCTTAAAAAGGTGTATATCGAAGTCTGTTAATAGTGAAAAACTCTCTGAATTTCCAGTCTTGTCTTTAGCCGATTTCTTTCCCATGATAAAACTAGTTTAAGTTAACCTTTCGGCTTAATTCAATTTTTTTATACGTTCTTCTTTTGCTAATGCATATCGCTGCATATGATAGTAGATCCCCCGCAAAGGAATCACTACCCAATCAGGTCGGCCATTAAGTTCATAGCCTAGCTCATAAATTGCTTTTTCAATCAGAAAAATACGAATCAACGTTTCATCTTCATTCGATAATGTTGATCCCATGCCGACCTTCTCCATGTAAGCGCCAAGATAAAACCGACTCACATAATGTTGCCATTGCTCTGCCCACGACATTAAAAAATCAAGATCGCGATCGCGATAATTCTCATTAAGCAGAATCTTTCCAAATGCCGCATAATGAAATGAACGCATCATGCCCGCAACATCTTTCAATGGACTTTTCTTGAGGCGTCTTTCGCTGAAAGAAAACCCAGGTTCTCCTTCAAAATCAATGATGATGAAATCTTTTCCTGTAAAGAGTACCTGGCCAAGATGGTAATCGCCATGCACCCGCGTTTTGATTGCAGGAATTCTTGTTTTATAAATTTCACCAAAACACTCCAACACTACATCTTCAAGCGCTAAAACTTTTATCGCCAGTTCTTGCGTATCAACATCAAGCTTAGTGAGCGATTGCCGAAGTAGTTTGAACCGATCATTCACTAATTTTCGCAAGGAAGAATAAAGGGAACGCTGGTAGTTGCTGGTGAATGTCTCAGGGGCAAAAGCCTGGCTGGATTGATCAGACGCTAACGCAAGGTGCATCTCCGCTGTTCGTTGACCTAACCTGACAACCCGCTCATAAAATCCACGGCCAATAAATTCCTGAATCAATTCGGGGGCTTCCTCGAACGTAATCGCTGCTTTATTAACAAGTTTAGGAAGTTTTTCTTTTTTTGCCTTAACAATAACGCGCTCATAGAATCGCCCAATCGAATCAATGGTCATATTCCATGCATCACCCTGGTTCTCCACTTTTTCCTGCAATAATCCAAAAACGATAACCTTATCTTCCCTGTCGCGATACTCAATGCTGCCAGCAAATTTTGGCGAATTTCGAAAGCTTGTGCTCTCCGATAGAAACCGGACGATTTCAAGGTCGGGATTAATCTCTTTCTCAAGCTTGCGATAAAATTTAAAGAAGTACTGATCATTATAAATAATGGCTGTGTTGCTTTGATCAGCTTTCAAAATTTTGGAATCTACCAATTCCATATTCAGTTTTGTATATATACCTGAATTAAATTCAAGAACTCCATCCTCATCCTTAATCTTGATGCCACGTCCCATGCCGGTAAATAGAAAATCCCTGAACGATTTATCATAACTACTATCAATAATAAATCCTGTTCTCTCTTGAATCTCTGCTCGGCACACAACACTTTGTGCCGTAAATTCCACTTTATCAAGTAGATTATCCGAAGGAACAAATACCATTGGAAGGAAATATAATTCCGGAAGGCGTTGCACATAATGCACCTCCAGTATGGTGAGGAAATGAGTAGATCCTTCTACTTTGAGTGGAATGAATTTGTGTATGCTTATTTTGCTTACTGCCCTAGCCTTCCCCCCAAACCATCGGCATTTACGCATAAAGGGCTGTAATATTTTTCTTTCAAATACCCGAATCTCGTTATAGTTATTAAATATCTTCTCCCACGAAATATCCGTTTTTAATAGTGGTAGTTCACTGCCCCCCAAACTTTGCTCTGATTTTTCCGAAACATCGGCTTGAAACCAGAAATAGCCGTATGGTCCAATAGTGATCGAGTAATCGTTTTCTTCCACACTTTTAAATCTATTCTGACTAAACACCTCCGTAATGTCACAATCTTTGAAACCGGAAAGATCAAGCGTTGCGGCTTGTGAAAATTGAGAAAGGTTCGCTACCACAATTATTCTTTGCTTTTCATAGCTCCGGACAAACGACAGTATCTTTGAATTGGTGCTTTCAATAAATCTCATTTCACCTCGCCCAAAAACATTCAATCGCTTGCGCATGGCCAATACATTCTTGATCCACCACATTTGAGAAGATGGGTTTTCTTCATGACTGGCAACATTTACTGATTCAAATCGATAGACCGGATCCGTAATAATTGGCAAATAGAGTTTCTGAGGATTAGCAACCGAGAAGCCGGCATTCAGGTTCATATTCCATTGCATGGGCGTGCGCACTCCATACCTATCTCCCAAATAAATGTTATCGCCCATTCCGATTTCATCGCCATAATACAAAACAGGAGTGCCTGGTAGTGAAAACAATATGGTATACAGCAATTCAATTTTTCTTCTATCATTATTGAGAAGCGGTGCAAGTCTTCTTCGGATACCAAGGTTGTGCTTAGTGTCGGGGTCAGTCCCATAGGCTTTAAACAAATAATCCTTCTCTTCTTCCGTTACCATTTCAAGCCCTATTTCATCGTGATTACGGAGAAATATGGCCCATTGACTATTGGGAGGTGTCTGCGGTGTTTGTTCAATAATATCTCTAATCGGATAGCTATCTTCCGTCCGAAGGCCAAGAAACAATCGTGGCATAAGTGGATAATTGAAATTCATATGACACTCCTGCCCATCGCCAAAATAGGTGGCGGCATCTTCAGGCCACAAGTTCGCTTCAGCGATTAGTATCCTTTCCTTATAGTATTTGTCGATATGACTTCTTAATTTTTTCAGAAAGGCGTGTGTCTGTGGAAGGTTTTCACAACTGGTCCCTTCTTCCTCATACAGAAAGGGTACAGAGGGAAGTCGGAAGCCATCCACACCCAACTTCATCCAAAAATCAACCACTTTAATAATTTCCAGCTGCACATCTGAGTTATCAAAATTCAATTCGGGCTGATGACGATAAAAGCGATGCCAGTAGTATGCTTTGGCTTCTTGATCCCATGCCCAGTTGGAAGTTTCATCATCCATGAACATGACCCTGGCTTCTTTGTACTTTTCTTGCGAATTGTTCCACACGTAAAAGTCTTTGAACCGGGAGCCTGCTCTGGCTTTACGAGATTTTTGAAACCATGGATGTTGATCCGAAGTGTGATTGAGAATTAGTTCTGTAATTACTCTAATTCCTTTGTTATGAGCGGTTTTCAAAAACAATTTAAAATCAGAGAGTGTGCCATAATCGGGATGAATATCACAATAGTCTGTAACATCAAACCCATCGTCTTTAAGTGGTGAGGGATAAAAAGGTAATAACCAAAGTGTATTGACACCTAGATCTTCGAGGTAATCCAACTTTTGAATCAGGCCCTGAAAGTCACCAATGCCATCACCATTACTATCGTAAAAGGCCCTGACGCTTACCTCATAGATAATGGCATCCTTAAACCAAAGTGGATTGTTTTTTCCGTTCGCCATAGTTACATGTTCGACTCGTGAATTTCAAGTTTGAATAAATGAAATGGCATTTTAGTTGGATTGATCTCTACAAAATTCCACTCCTGTGTCCAGGTATAGCGCTCGTCTGTTACCACATCATGAAGCTTTACATTGATTTTATCAGTTAGCTTAAGCTTTTCTTTTGGAAGTTGAACATAACCCGATTGATTTCCATGTCCATCCAGAGTCACCACTATCAAAAAGATATTTTTCAAATCATCGGTTGCTTTGAGGTAGGCAATCAAGTTTTGATTTTCTATTGTGCACAACTGAAAGTTCCAGGTACTCTGAAGTGCTTCATTTTCATTTCGCGTCTTATTGATGATAGATATTATGTCGGTCATCCGATTAGTCTTTTTCCAATCATAGAATCGAACCTCATATTTTTCCGAGTTGAAGTATTCTTCGCGGCCTGCAATTGGAGTATTTTCATAAAACTCATATGCAGGACCATAAATACCGCAACTCGATGAGAGTGTGGCTGCCAGAGCATAGCGCAAAATGAAAATATTTTCAGTCTGATTTTGAAGATGAAATGGAAGGATATCAGGTGTGTTCGGCCAAAAATTAGGACGAAAATAATTTCTTGATAAACCATTCACCAATTCATTCATGTACTCCATAATTTCTGGCTTTGATACACGCCATGTAAAATACGTATATGACTGCGTGAACCCTACTTTTGCCAGTGATGACATGATCTTTGGTCGTGTAAATGCTTCCGCTAAAAAAATAACATCTGGATTGGTCTTATGAATTTCAGCAATAACCCATTCCCAAAATAAAATAGGTTTAGTGTGCGGATTATCAACTCTGAAGATGGTAACACCTTGCTCCATCCAATACAGAAAGACGGATTTCAATTCCTCCCATAACGGTAACCAATTATCCGATTCGAAATTGAATGGATAAATATCCTGGTATTTTTTAGGCGGATTCTCAGCATATTGAATGGATCCATCTGGTCGCTGCTTAAACCAATCTGGATGTTCGCTTACATATGGGTGATCAGGGGCGCATTGAAATGCGATATCCATTGCAACATCCAACCTCAGTTTCTTAGCTTCCTCGATTAACTTCTTAAAATCTTCCAAGGTGCCTAATGCAGGAAGGATTGACTTGTGGCCTCCTTCATCACTGCCAATAGCCCAGGGAGAACCATAGTCTCCTGACAACGCCTTTACATTGTTATTTTTCCCCTTCCTGTTCATCTTTCCGATTGGATGAATAGGCGGAAAATAAAGAACATCAAAGCCCATAGCGGCAATCCGCGGTAACAATCGAACACAATCTTTAAATGTTCCATGTTTGCCGTTTTCAAAAGACGAGGACCGTGGAAAGAATTCATACCATGTGCTGAATAGGGCTTTCTTACTTTCAACCCACACATGATATTCTCTACCAGATTTTGTCTCGGTCTCTATTAACGGATTTTCATAAACAATTTTTGAAAACTCTTCGCTCAATACATACGTAATTGCCTGGGCATAATGTGACTTGTCTTCCAGTTTCAGGGCATAATTTTTAAGAATAGAATTGTGGATGGAAAGGCGGTTTAAAATAATGACCCCTTCCATTAGCTCGACATGAACATCCACTTTAGCCTCCGCCTTTTTCTTGAACCCATCAAACCACGTTTCAAAGTGATCAATCCATGCTGTAACTGTAAAAATATAATTCCCTTTTTCTTCCACATAAAAGGAAGCTTTCCATTCATCGTTCCACAATGGAAGCATTTCAATTTCTTTCCACAGGGTAGCGTCAGACTTTTTATATAACAATTTCGCGCGAATGTGATCATGTCCATCTCCAAAAATGGTAGCGACAACATCGACCCTCTCACCTATTGTTCGCTTAATTGGATACAGCCCGCCTTCAATTTGCGGCTGAATGTTCTCTATTATTACGCGCGACTTTCCGTTCAACATGAATGGGACAGTTAAATCTTATTTTAGTATGGCACTTGAGTAGGCGGAAATGGTGAGTACACCATCACTTAATTTCAAGGAAGATTTAGAGTCAAAATCGATCAAATCAAAATCCTTAAGTTCGCCACCTAAGTTTAGTGTTACTTCTACATCCGAAATATTATGTACTACTAATAGCTTTGCCCCGTTGTAGGACCTGATAAAACTCACAATCTCTTGCTGCTGCAAAGGTGAAAAATCAATTTCTCCAAAGGTTAGAATGTCATTGCTGTTCCGATAACGAATAAATTTTCTATAAAAATTATGTATTGAATTTACATCATCCTTCTGCCTGGAGAACGGAACAACAGTTTGATCCGTACTTAATTTAGCTTCCATCCAGGAGGTTTGCATTCTATCTTTCCCGGAATAGTCCCATATAAAGGGTTCACGTATATAGATATCGGGACCCATTATAGTTTCATAGTCCATTATTTTATCTCCCAGCATTCCGATCTCTTCTCCATAATACAAATAAGGTGTCCCCGGAAGGGTCAGGAGAATTCCTGCAGCAACTTTGGATTTGTCTACATCGCCTTTGAATTCACTCAGCAGTCTTATCTGGTCATGATTCTTGATGAAGGTGGCGTCCAGGTAATCTTTATTAATTGAAACGTAGTAGTCACTTATCTCCTTATACTTCTTTACAAATCCCACGGTGTCTTTCCCAGCGAGCACATCCGTCATTATGGCAAACCCTATATCAAAATTAAAAAGTGAAGGAAGCCCTTTTAAATATGGAGCAACTTCTTTAGCGGACATCCAAACCTCGCCTACCAGATAGACATCAGGTTTTATTTTCTGCATCTCTTTATGGAACCAAACCCAAAACGCATAGTTATCTTCATTTCGATCATCCGGAAAAATATGTCGTGCGGCATCTAACCTGAAACCATCCACGCCAACCTCCTCTAACCAAAACTTAGAAATATCTACAATTTCGTCTCGTACTTTTTGATTATCCAGATTTAAATCCGGACAGAGCCCATTGAAGTATCCGTAGTATTGGTCGCTAACAGTATCGTTATTAACTGGGTGCCACTTTCTCAGGTTATAAGAATCTGCCGTAATATTTTGTTTATATACCTGCTTCTTGATGGAATCCATTTTTGCCCATACATAATAATCGCGGTAAGGACTATCCATTCCTTTACTTGCTTCAATGAACCACGGATGCTTGTTACCCGTGTGGTTGATAACAAAATCCGTGATGATTCGGATATTTCTTTTATGTGCCTCCTTAACAAAAAACTTGAAGTCATCCAGTGTTCCAAAGTCTGAATCAATATTCTTATAATCAATAACATGATATTTATGATAGGTATCAGATGGCATAATAGGCATTAACCAAAGTCCTCCGATGCCGAGGTCTTGTAAATAATCAAGTTTGGCAGTAAGTCCTTTGAAATCTCCTTTACCATCTCCATTTCCATCAGCAAAGGACATGACAAAGACTTCATAGTTTACACCGTAGGGCCACTTCGTTATACTTTTCTCTTTCTCTGAACAAGCAAGAAGCAGAATCAACAGTATTATGGCAAGTCGTGAAAATTTCATATTATCATTTAATCTTTAAAATCAAAGAGCTATATGGCGGCATGTCTAGTTCAAAAGAAAATGATTCATTGATACCGACTTCGGTCCCACTGCGCAATAAATCACGTGCGATGTAATTTTCCTCTTTTTTTAACTGTAGTTTTTGAACAATCTCATCTGTAAGCTGGACCCTTAGGTGCTCAACTTTTGAATTAAACCCTGAAATTATCACTAACCTTTCATCGCCAAATACGCGAACAAATGCATGAACTTTGTTTGAAAAATTATTTTCCAACCTATTTACTTCCGTCAAATCATAATAATCTCCATTAGAAATAGCGTTGTTCTCTGCCGAGAGTGTTAGAATATCAGAATATGCTTGCCTCAATTGTTTTTGCTCATCACTTAATGCACCTCCATCAAACTTTCCACCGTTTACCCACTTCTGATGTTCAGGTACGCCCCAATAATCCATTTTTGAAGTAACACCTTCCTTTTCGATATTCTGAAAACCCTGTTCTCCACGGGCCGGTTCTCCTACTTCTTGTCCGAAATAAATCATCATAGGGCCTTTGTCTATGGTGGCGCTGATGACTAATGCCGGAATCGCTTTCCACGAATCACCCGCAAAAAAAGGCGAAGCAATTCGTTGCTCATCGTGGTTTTCAAGAAAGTGCACCATGTTATGGTTAATTCCTTTGAGACTTCGCTGAATTTCCGGAATGTCCTCGGTGGACGATTTTTGACCAATCAATAATCGCAGTGTATCATAGAGTTGTACTTTATCATACAAGAAATCAAACTGACCATTGTCAAGGTAGTTCCTGTACTGATTGGGATTGTAGATTTCAGCAATAAAGATAATTTCCGGATTTACTGCTTTTACCTGAGGAATCACCCAATGCCAAAATTCAACCGGCACCATTTCAGACATATCACATCGAAACCCGTCAACTTTTTTCATGGCCCAGTAAACCAGAATTTCTTTCATCTTCAACCAAGTATCCGGTGTTGGTTCGAAATAGGTCTTCCCATTATTAAAAATATCCAGTCCATAATTTAATTTAACTGCTTCAAACCAATCATTGGCTGATGGAGAAGGAGTGATACTACCATTCCCACTCACCTTGGCAGGTGTCTCATCAAACCTACCATCCTTTGTGAGAAATGAATTTGTACCTAATGAATTATAACCTTTTGGAGATTGGAAGGATTGACCAGGCAAATAGTAGAAATTGTTATTAGGCTTAAATGAAACTGTTTTGTCATCACCTTCTCCGAAGTCTTGGACGTCTTCAGGTTTTGCATCGCTATGATAAGCGCGCGCCACATGATTGGGTACGAAGTCAATAATAACTTTCATCTCTCGAGCATGTGTACGGTCAACCAAAGCTTCAAATTCCTTCATTCTGCTCTTGACCTCCACTGCGAGATCCGGATCAACATCATAATAATCTTTGACGGAGTATGGTGACCCTGCCCTTCCTTTCACAACATCGGCATCATCCAGTGGTATCCCATAGGAAGTGTAATCCGTAAGTTGCGCGTGTTCAATTATTCCGGTATACCAAATGTGTGTTGTGCCAAGCTCTTTAATCCCTTTAAGAGCCGTGTCATTAATATCATTGAATTTACCAACACCATTTTCTTCAATTGTCCCATAAGGCTTGTTGGTTGTTTTTGTGTTCCCGAATAACCGTGTCATCATTTGATAGATGATTATTTTGCTGGTTGACGCCTCAAAAAGATTGGTCTCGGGAATTTTCTCTTTGGGGGCCGAACAGCCAAAAAGGATGAGTAAAAGAAGGATAAATCTCAGCGGCTTGATCAGCATAGAATATAATCAAGATACAAGATAAAAATTCCCGTATCTATACACACTAAGCACCTATAAGTTTAAAGAATTTAATAGAAATATAATTCCGCAAACGATTGTTAATCTTACCATGAGGCTTTTTTATTCCGAAAAGAGATCCAGATATATAAGGCCAAAACAATGAGGCAGATTGATAAGCCAAGAAACTCACGACTCTCTTCAATGTAAGCATATTGCATTTTGGCAATGTCGTCAAACAACATGGCCTTATCTTCCGATGCCATCCACTGGGATACACCTGTCCACAGCTTAATACAATAGATCAGGTAAAGAATTCCAAGCACAATCATCAATTTTGGATAGTACAATTTGAAGACTGCCAATATACAAACGGCAACCATTGCTCCATACATGAAAATCCAAAGTAATGGGTCAGGGTCATTGAATTGGACCAGGGTAAAAGCAGTGAACAACGTGGCGAATGAGATGTGTAAAGTTTTCATAAAAGCATTTAGAATATTGCGCCCGCTATTGTTGCTGTCATCATTGTGGCGAGCGAGGCAGCAAGCATAGCGCGCAAACCAAGTTTTGAAAGATCTCCCTGCCGATCAGGTGCCATTCCGCCAATGCCGCCAATTTGAATGGCAATAGAACTGAAGTTTGCAAAACCACAAAGAGCATAGGTAGCAATGCGTATTGACTTCTCGTCAAGCAAGCCGGCAGCCTTCATTTGTGAAAGGTCAACATAAGCGACAAATTCATTGACCACCATTTTCTGTCCTAATAAACTTCCCACTTGCAACGTCTGGCTCCACTCGACTCCCATCGCAAAAGCGAATACACGAAATACTTGTCCTAAAATATACTGTAACGAAAATCCCTTGAAGACACCATTGGTGCTGGAAACCACAAAGTCATTTAGTCCTGTGAACGCTCCAATGAAATCAACCAGGATCCAATTGACGGCATATATGATTGCGATAAAGGCGATAAGCATGCCGCCAATGTTTAAAGCAAGCTTTAATCCATTGGCAGCGCCAGTAGCTAAAGCGTCTATTAGATTTACTCCGATCTGCTCCTTACTTACCGTAAGAGACGAATCAATTTTTTCCGGTTCTGTCTGTGGCATAAAGATCTTAGACAAAACAATTGCTGCTGGTGCATTCATAATTGAAGCGCATAAGAGATAGGTTGCAAAAAGTGTTTTGTCCTGAAGGCTGTCCCCACCCAAAAGACCAACATATGTGGCCAATACACTGCCAGCTATAGTTGCCATTCCTCCAACCATTAAACAAAAAAGTTCGGATTTGGTCATGGTGGCAATGAAAGGCCGCACCAATAAAGGCGCTTCAGTTTGCCCCATGAAGATGTTAGCAGCTGCTGAAAGGCTCTCGGCTCCAGAGAGTCTCATGGATTTAGTCATCACCCAAGCAATGCCATACACAATTTTTTGAAGTATACCCAGGTAATAAAGGCCCGCTGTTACTGCGGAGAAAAAGATAACTGTAGGTAACGCTTGAAACGCAAAAATAAAACCAATGTTAGAGGTGTCATCAGCCAATTGTCCAAACACAAACCTGGAACCTTCTTTTGCGAAACCAAGAAAGACTACAAATTTTTCGCTGATAAATTCAAATCCACCACGTACAAATACTACTTTGGCAATAAGCAGGCCAATGCCAATTTGAATAATAATACCAACCCCAACCAATCGCCAATCAATCTTTCTCCGATTCCCAGATAATAGATACGCCACACAGACAATGAAAAGTAATCCGGCAATACCCCTTAGGTAATCCATTCTGATGAATAGTTAGTAGGCTTACATTGTGATCCTTGATGTCAATTCCTTTTTCCCAGCTCATCCCGAAGTTTTGCCGCCCGTTCGTAGTCTTCCTTGGTAATCGCGTCTTTCAAGAGCTCGTTTAGTTTATCAACGGAGTAGTTTTTAAAGTCATCTCCTTTCTTAGGAGCATCCTTTTTTACTTTAGCTTTGGACTCTTGTTTAGTTTCAGTTTTCTCTTTGTCCTCATCTTCCTCCTCATCCGTCAGTACAATGCCTGCTTCAGCCAAAATATTCTCGTAGGTAAAAATAGGCGAATCAAAACGGAGGCCGATCGCTATTGCATCGGAAGGCCTTGCATCTAACTCCGTCTTTTTTAATCCATCTGTGCAAATGATCTTGGCAAAGAAAACACCTTCCTTCAAATCTGAGATTAAGATTTCTTCCACATGAAAATGAAAAGTGTTAGCGAATGATTTGAAAAGATCATGCGTCATGGGTCGATTCGGAATAATCTTTTCGATTTCGATAGCAATGGCTTGCGCCTCAAACATTCCGATAATTATAGGAAGCCTCCGTTTTCCCACTGCCTCACCCAAGACAAGAGCAAAGGAACCCGTCTGTGATTGACTAGAGGATAGACCCAATATTTCAAGCTTAATTTTCTTCACGTGCTATTTTATTGCTTTAAAAGCCTCTGTCAATTTAGGAATAATTTCGAAAGCATCACCTACAATACCGTAATCCGCAGCTTTAAAAAACGGAGCGTCCGCATCTTTGTTAATAACAACAATACACTTGGATGAATTCACTCCAGCCAGGTGTTGGATGGCACCTGAAATTCCGATTGCAATGTAAAGTTGAGGTGCTACCTTGACACCGGTTTGTCCAACGTGTTCATGGTGTGGTCTCCAACCCATATCTGATACTGGTTTACTGCAGCCTGTTGCGGCATGAAGGGTCTTTGCTAACTCTTCCAACGGGCCCCAGTGTTCGGGACCTTTCATCCCCCTTCCACCAGATACAACTATCTCAGCTTCAGGAAGTAGAACCTCTCCAGTGGCCTTTTCAGTTGATGTAATTTTTGTATCGAAAACGGATTCATCTAACGCAACGGAATAGGCAACAACCTGAGCTGTTCCTCCAACTACTTTTGCTTCTGCTGCATTCTTTTTTATGGCTAACACCTTCTTGCTTTTAGTAAGTTCAACAAAGGCAAAAGCCTTACCGGTATAGATGCTTCTCTTTACCACAAACCCTGAAGTTGTATTGGGCAACTCCACCACATTGGTGGCAAGGCTTCCGTTAATTTTGGTCGCTACTTTTGCAGCTACTGGTGTACCTAAAGATGAATTAGCAAGCACTAATATGTCAGCATTTTCATTAATCATGGCTTTGGACAATACAGAAGCAAATGCTTGAATCACACTTTGATTGAGACGGATATCTGCAACATGGAGCACTTTGGTTGCACCATATTTGCCGAGTGATTCCAATTCGGTCTTATCAATAGAGCCGAGCGCAATTGCGGTTACCGTCCCGCCCATTGCATACGCATAGGATACCGCTTCAAAGGACAATTTTCTTATCTTTCCTTCCCCACTTTCCAGAAAAACCAAAATATTCATAATTCAAAAATTTCAAGTTTTATTTTACATGTTCCTGGTTTCAAGTTTCTGGTTCTAAAACCGAAACATTAAACTGTAGACATTTTAAAGCACTTTCGCTTCTGTTTTTAAAAGTGTTACTAACTCGGAAACATTATCAGCATTAATCATTTTTACTGCAACTTTTGCTGGTGGGAGTTCAAATTTCTTAAGCACAGCAGTCTGTTCTACTGCTGTAGCTTCAACCACTTTTAACGGCTTCGTTCTGGCTGACATAATACCTCGCATGTTTGGTATCTTCCATTCTGCAATAGGTTCTTGACAGCCGGCCACCAAGGGAAGATTTACTTCCAGAGTTTCTTTACCGCCTTCAATCTCCCTTTCGAGCTTGGCTTTAGCACCATCCAATTCTAATTTCATAACTGGAGAAACGGATGGGACTCCAAGCATTTCGCCAACTATGGCATGAACAACTCCACTATTATAATCTATCGACTCACGCCCCATTAAAACAAGATCAAAACCCTTGGCATGGAAAGAAATTTGACTTGCAACAAAGTGTGAGTCCGTTGGTTCTGCATTTACCCGAATAGCATCATCTGCTCCAATGGCTAAGGCTTTTCGGATTGTCGGTTCTGTTTCCACCAATCCAATATTCAAAACGGTTACTGTTGTGCCCGGAATTGTTTCTTTTAATTCAATTGCTCGTGCCAGTGCATAATCGTCATACGGACCAATAATAAACTGGACTCCTGTTAGATCAAATTTTGAACTATTATTAATAAAGTTGATTTTGGAAGTAGTATCCGGAACATTCGAAATGCAAACTAATATCTTCATAACTGATACAACAAAATGATAGTCAAAAAGTTAGACAAACTAACTTAATTTTGGCCTCAAGATAAAGGATAAAACTCTAATATTGGCTATTCCTAAAATTGAAAAATAAACGATGAATCAAGATCGGATACGACTACTGCAGCAATTTTTGGATGAGGAGCCTGAGGATCCTTTTAACTGGTATGCGCTGGCGCTGGAGGAAACTAAAACAAATTCTGAAAGAGCCGCAGAACTTTTTGAATACGTTCTCAAAAACCACCCAACCTATCTACCGGCATATTACCATGCTGGAAATCTGTACTTATCAACCGGTAATCGGGTAAGGGCAAAGGAAATTTTACAGTCAGGCGTTAACCTTGCCAATGAAAAAGGAGAACAAAAATCAATGGGGGAACTTAACACTTTGCTGGATCAACTGAATGATTAAACCTGAAAAACTATCTTCCCTACCTTATTGGGCTTGGTGATATCACTAAAAGACTCCACAATTTTTGAAAATGGCCGAATAGAATCGACCAGCGGCCTGATCTGATATTTACTCACAAATGCCAGCATCTCATTGAACTCATGGTCGTTGCCCATTGTAGCACCAAGCAGGGAGAGTTGGTTCCAGAACATCCGATACAGATCAATCTTAGATGGCAAGCCATTAGTAGCACCATAAAACACGATTTTGCCGTTGGGCCTGAGTACTTTGATGAAGCTGTTCAGTTGATCTCCTCCGGCACTATCAATCACCACATCAAACCCGCCCTTTGTTTTCCATAGATCGGTGTAATTTGTCTCTCTCTTATAATTATATGCACCCTTAGCCCCCAGTTTCAAAGCTTTTTCCAATTTTTCATCGCTACCGGAAGTGACATACACATTGGCTCCTGCAGCCTTGGCAAACAAAAAAGCAAACTGAGCCACACCACCTCCAAACCCTGATATCAAAATATTTTGTCCAGATCGAAGACCGCCTTTTCTAAATAAGGCCCGAAAAGCAGTAAGCCCTCCCATTGGTAAGGCTGCTGCCTGCAAAAAATCAAGATGGAAAGGCTTATGGTGAAGACGATCAATTGAAACAGATATGTATTCAGCAAAAGTACCATCAACTGGCATTCCCAGAATTGTATACTTTAAGGATTGCACTTCAAGATCCAGGCCCCAATCAATATTTGGGTTAATTACCACCTCTTGCCCTACCCAGGGTTGGTCTTCTTCATCAAAAACTTCTTCAACCACTCCCGCTCCATCAGAACCCATCGTGACTCCAAATTTGATGTTAGGATATTTTCCTTCCCTTATCCAGTCGTCCCGCCTATTGAGCGCAGTCGCTTTGATTTTCACCAAAGCTTTACCTGCCGACAAGGTAGGTTTCGGAATTTCTATCAAATCAATCAGACCTGGGCCAATGAGTACAAGTGCTTTCATAGTGGTATTAGCATCAAGTTACGAAGCGGTTAATAAATTTAAAAGCCTCGATCGTAATTCAATCAACACTTTATTAAGAAATTGACTTGCAGGTTAGAAAGGGGTTACATCATCAGGCAGTGATGGCGCTGGTTTATCATCTCGGAAAGTGTTCAATCTACTTTCCCTCGTAATACTGCTCATCGGAGTTAGCCCGTCAGGAGCGTCATAATCTGTAAACTTTGTATACTTACCGATGAATTTGAGTTTTACGTTTTCCAAAGATCCATTTCTGTGCTTGGCAATGATCACCTCAGCCATACCTTGTGTTGGTGTTCCATCTTCGTCAACAGTAATCTTGTAATATTCAGGTCGATAGAGGAACATCACAATGTCAGCATCCTGCTCAATAGAACCTGATTCACGCAAGTCCGAAAGCTGCGGTCTTTTATCACCACCCCGAGTCTCCACACCTCTGCTCAACTGAGAAAGGGCAATAACCGGAACGTTTAGTTCTTTAGCTATTCCTTTCAATGCTCGTGATATAGATGCAATTTCCTGCTCCCGGTTTCCGCCCAGGTCACCTTTCATCAACTGTAAGTAATCGATTACAATCAGCTGTATATTGTGCTCAGCCTTTAATCTTCGGCATTTAGCGCGAAGCTCTAGAATGGACAGAGCTGCTGAATCGTCAATAAATATTGGTGCACTGGCAAGGCGATTAGTTTTATGGACCATCTGCTGCCATTCAAAATCGACAAGCTGTCCTTTCTTTATCTTTTCAGAATCAAGTTCTGCTTCAGCAGAAATGAGTCGGTTGACCAACTGCAAGGAGGCCATCTCCAGAGAAAATATGGCGACTGGAAAATTAAAATCTACAGCTGCATTGCGAAGGGCTGTTACCACGAATGCTGTTTTACCCATCCCAGGGCGTGCTGCAATGATAATCAACTCCGACTTCTGCCATCCGGAAGTTACTCGGTCCAGACGTGAAAAGCCACTTGGTATTCCAGTAAGCCCATCTTTGTGGTTTCGTTTTTCCTGTATCTCTTTAGTCGCCTGAAACATGAGCGACTTCATGGAGTCATAATTCTTCCGAAGGTTAGAATCGGAAATCTTGAAAATATTCTGCTCCGTTTTGTCCAATAGTTCAAAAACATCAGTCGTGTCTTCATAGGCATCCTGATGCATCTGAGAGGCAATCTGAATCAAATCACGCTTGATTGCCATCTCGATAATTATCCTGGCATGATATTCAATATTGGCGGCTGAACTTACTTTAGAAGTTAATTCCGCGATATAGTAGGCACCCCCAATAATTTCAAGCTTTGCATTTTTACGAAGTTGCGCTACAACGGTGCGCATATCTACTGGCTCAGAAGCCTTGAAGAGGTCAATAATAGCCGTGTAGATTTCTTTGTGTTGTTCAGAATAGAAATGTTCTGGTCGTAAAAATTCGACCACTGCAGTTAGGGCATTCTTTTCAAGCATCAAGGCGCCAAGAATGGATTCCTCCAGATCAGGCGCCTGAGGCGGAAGCTTTCCTAAACTTTCCGAGATGTCTCTCGCTAAAAATTTAGCTCTGCTTCCCGCTCCGCTAATAGCAGAACTTAACCTCACTGGCGATGATCTTTGCTCCATACTTTACTTTGTGGTTGTTGGTACGAGTTTTTGTTTCAGGGGAGACAAACGTACCTCATAGATTGAAACCACCTTCAACAACTTATCAACGTTAAATTGTGAATAAAAATTTGGTGAAAAAAAATAAAAATATGTCCATGAAATTTTAGAATTTACGCGCAGCAGGTCTTGCTTCACTAATCATCTCATTCTCATATCGATCATGAAGAAGATTAAACTAAAGTATTGCTAAAAGAAATCGCAGTACCTACTCCGTTTTAAAGCCCAAACATTTTGTTTTACCTTAGCGAATCCAAATCAAAATAATCTTGACCCCAAAGCACTTATATCAACAATCCATTGATAAACAGAGGGTAGTTGTCACCGGTAACGGTAGTCGAATTATTACTTCGCTTATTGTTCATGTCTTAAAGCACAACAACCGAAAATTTGATTATATCCTTGATGATCAAGAACCTGTGATCCACAAAGATTCACCGGCAATCATTATTCAGGGACTAGCACAACTGCTTGATTATAAACATCATATTGCTGTTTTAAGCGATTCAAGTTCTGACTCATATCTGATTGAAAAATTTGCAGAGGCAACCCCAAAAGGTGGGACTTTGATTTACACCGAAAATGATCCCGGTATAAAGATCATTGGCTCTAAAGAGCGGGCAGATATCCAAGCCATACCATACCTAACCTTCAAACACGAATTACGAAATAACAAAACTGTCCTTATTAGTAGTGCCAACGAGAAAATTCCTGTTAGTATTTCTGGTGTTTTTCACTTGCAATGTGTGAGCGCTGCCAAGGAAGTTTTGAAAAAATTGGGCATTACTTCCGGTCAGTTCTACAAAGCAGTTGGCGATTTTGAGTTGCCCTAGTTCAGCATTGCTTATTGAACACCTTACGTTTTATCCAACTGACAATACAGAAAATTCATGAAATTAAACCTGAGAGTGCCTTTATGCTTTTTTGATTTGGAAACCACTGGCACCAACATTACCCAGGATCGTATTATTGAGATTGCCGTAATCAAAATTCTCACGAATGGCGAAATGCATCGGAAGACGAATCTTGTGAACCCAACGATTCCAATTCCTGCCGAATCAACAGCAATTCACGGTGTTACTGACGAAGAAGTAAAGGATATGCCAACCTTCAAAGATTTGGCAAAGGAGTATGCAAAGTTTTTTGAAGGAAGTGATCTTTCCGGATTTAATATCTTAAAGTTTGATGTTCCTGTTCTGGTAGAAGAGTTCCTTCGTGCGGATGTTGAGTTTGATTATTCAAGAAAGAAGATTATTGACTCCCAGAAAATTTTTCATTTAATGGAAAAACGGAATCTCGCTGCCGCCTACCAATTTTACTGCCATCAGGAAATGAAAGATTCGCATACAGCCGAAGCCGATACAGAAGCCTGTATGAATGTGCTGTTTGCTCAAGTAGAGCGATATGAAAATCAGGTTGTAGTGGATAGTTTAGGTAAGCCAATCGGAATTATAAAAAATGACATGGAAGCTCTCAATAGTCTAACCGCATCAGAGATAATAGATCTGGCAGGAAGAATGGTGCGCAATGAGAAAGGAGAAGCAATTTTCAACTTTGGAAAACACCGACTTAAAAATGTACTGTCCGTATTGAAGAGCGAGCCCTCCTATTATGACTGGATGATGAATAATGACTTTTCATTAGACACTAAAAGAAAACTTACTGAAATTAAGTTAAGTGCATTGAAATTAAAATAATCATGATTTTTTCGAGCTACGATGTGAATAGTAATATCCATACTCTATTAATTCCATAGGATTTATGTATGTTTGTGAAAAAATGCGATTCTAATGAATTTAGAGATGATTCAATCCAGGCTGACAGGTCTAAGCGCATCCGAAGGCCTTTCTTGGCTAGATCAGGAATTTGGTGCTAATGCCAGGTTCTCTTCAGCATTAGGTTTGGAAGATCAAGTCATCACCTACATGATTGCGCGCAATAAGCTTTCATTCCAAATATTTACATTAGATACCGGAAGGCTGTTTCAAGAGACGTATGATCTTCTGGATTTGACTCGTTCTAAATATAAGATCAGCATTAAAACCTACTTCCCAAGCGATCGACAAGTAGAGCAACTTCTGACAGAGAAAGGTCCAAATAGCTTTTACGGTTCGGTACAAAATCGGAAGGAGTGCTGTTTCATCAGAAAAGTTGAGCCTTTAAAGAGAGCACTTCAAGGAGCCTCCGTTTGGATAACAGGGATTCGGGCCGAACAGTCTTCAAACAGAGGTCAGATGGAACTTATAGAATGGGATGACCAGTATAAAGTCATAAAGTACAACCCTTTAATAAATTGGTCTGAGCAAGAAGTTTTAAAATTTGTGGATGAGAATAGCATCCCGGTAAACACCCTTCACAAAAAAGGTTTTCCAAGCATTGGGTGCGCGCCTTGTACTCGGGCCGTTGTATTTGGCGAAGATCCAAGGGCAGGCCGTTGGTGGTGGGAAGCAACCAGCAAAGAATGTGGGTTGCATGAGACGAAAGAAGAAGTGAAATTGAAGGAGTAAGAAATGACAATGAATACAAAAATATTTCCGCGAGAACTTGAAGATGAAGCAATATACATCATGCGTGAAGCTGCTGCTCAGTTCGAAAGACCAGCCATATTATTTTCCGGAGGCAAAGATTCTATCACACTAGTACGCTTGGCACAGAAGGCCTTTTATCCTGGAAAGGTTCCCTTCCCACTTGTGCACATAGATACCGGTCACAATTTTCCTGAGACGATTACTTTCCGCGACTGGCTGGCGAAATCATCTGGTTTGGAATTGATCGTGGCAAATGTTCAGGATGATATTGACGCCCAACGTGTAACAGAAGAAAAAGGTAAATTCGCCAGTCGCAATACCTTGCAGACAGTAACACTTTTACGTGTCATTGAAGAAAATAAATTTGACGCTTGCCTGGGTGGAGCCAGACGCGATGAAGAAAAGGCCAGGGCGAAAGAGCGCATCTTTTCCGTACGTGATGAGTTTGGCCAATGGGACGCCAAAAACCAACGGCCTGAATTATTTGATTACCTTAATGGCCGCATCAAACCGGGAGAAAATGTGCGGGTATTCCCTATCTCGAATTGGACAGAGCTTGATGTATGGAATTACATTCGTGAAGAGCCACTTACCATCCCGTCTATTTACTTTTCACATCAGCGCGATATTGTGGTACGGGACGGTGTTTTGTGGCCAGTCTCGGATTTCATTTACCGTGATGCCGATGAACAAATCATTAACATGAAAGTCCGGTTTAGAACGGTGGGAGACATGTCATGCACCGCTGCGGTTGCTTCGGACGCTGAATCCATAGATATTATCATAGATGAAATATTAGGTGCAACTCTTTCTGAAAGAGGAACACGGCTTGATGACAAAAGAGCAGAAGCAGCAATGGAGACAAGAAAGGTGAGTGGGTATTTTTAAACATTGGGCATAGGAATTAGGACCTTAGGCATTAGTTAGCTTAAAATTTTCAAAATTTCAAATCTTTTAATCTTCAAATCTAGGAATGGAAGTATTACGAATAGCAACGGCTGGCAGTGTAGATGATGGCAAGAGCACATTAATTGGAAGGCTTTTATATGAAACCAATTCCATCACCACGGACAAGCTGGAAGGCATAAAGAGAGCGAGCCAACGTAAAGGCATTGGCTTCCTGGATTTATCCTTATTGACGGACGGCTTAATTGCTGAACGGGAACAAGGGATCACCATCGATGTGGCTCACATTTATTTCAACACAGCCAAGAGAAAGTTCATCATTGCCGATTCACCAGGGCATGTGGAATATACCCGCAATATGATCACTGGTGCTTCAAAAGCGGAAGTATCCATCATTCTGGTAGACGTTCGAAATGGGATTCTGGATCAGACGCACCGGCATTATTATATCGCAAACCTTTTGCGCATTCCCAATGTAATCGTCTGTATCAATAAGATGGATTTGGTCGGATATGACGAAAGCCTTTTCGAAAGCCTCAAAGAGAAATTCCTGACTTTTGCCGAAAAAATAAGATTCTCTGAGCAAGAAATTCAATTTGTCCCGGTGAGTGCGCGTTATGGAGAAAACATAAGCAAACCATCTTCAAAGATGAATTGGTATAAAGGTAAGCCCCTTCTCGCCATTTTAGAAGGTATGGAAGTTCATAAGAAACTGAACCAAGCGCCAGCTCGATTCCCTGTTCAATATATTATTCGCCCCAGAAATAAAGAATTTCATGATTTTCGAGGCTATGCCGGCCGTGTGGCGAGTGGCTCTTTTAAAAAAGGAGATGCCGTCACCGTGCTACCCTCTTTACAGAAAAGCCAGATCGCCAATGTGTATCAATACGATAAGCAACTTAAGGAGGCCAAAGCCCAACAGTCAGTAGTCATAACCCTGGACGACAATATCGACATCAGCCGTGGAGATTTTTTAGTAAAGTGTGGAGAAGTGCCAGAACTAAAGAAGGATTTCGAATGTGAAGTTTGCTGGATGAATGCTCAACCACTACTAAGGAACAATATCTATCTTCTTTGTCATGGCGCATCACAAACTAAAGTGAAGATATCTTCCATAGATTATGTTCTGATTCCATCTACACTCGAAAAAATTCAGGCATCTGAACTTAAAATGAATGACATCGCCTGCATAAAGGTAAAATCAGTCAAGGCGTTATCTATTGACCGTTATTCAGAAAACCCAAGCGATGGCGTGTTTATTCTTGTGGATGAATATTCTAATAATACATTGGCCGTAGGGTTTGTTAAGTAGCTTACGCTACAGCTCGACCCATGTATGATCAGCCATTAATTTCACTTCAGCCGTAAAACTTTTGTATGGCAATCCAGCCCTGCCCCACTCTTTGGGACCAATCATGGATAGCAGGTGAATTCCATCTTCCTTTTCGTACAAAAAATATCGTTGACCAATCACAGGTGCGAAGTTCAGTTTCGCATTGTAAATAATCATCGATAGCTCTTTTCGTTTAAGTATTTCTTTTGCCTGAATGGCGAGTAAATCTATTTGCTGTCTAATCTGTGTAAGCTGCATATTGGTTTGTTCTTCCATAGCCGATAAAGCCTGATGGCGGATGATCCCTTCTTCAGTAGGCTTAATGACGGCACCCGATACTGAAGCGGAGTAGGGTAAAACGCTGAATTGTTTGTGATATACCTCAGTATTAGTTAATTCCTTACCTTCTATACGGTGAGTTTGTGTTACCTTGAGCAAACCCTTTGGAGTGATTTCGTGCAGAACTTGCAAGACTATTTTTTACTTTTTATAAACGATGTGGTAAATGAAAGCTGATTGTTAAATTCTATTTTAATCTGATCAGCCATTGAAGAATCACAATCTTGTTCTTCGCCATTAGGCACGACTGAATAATGAGCTGCGAAGGCCTTGTCTTCCAGAGACACCCAGTTCATGCTGATGCTCAATTCCTTACCAGCTCCACCTTCAATTTTATAAATTCCTGACTTGGGCCTATCGCCAAATTCATATGTGCCTTTTTCAGGGAAGAGCTGCCAGGAGGAGATAAAATTATATGCTTCTACCATTTCAAATTCAGGCTATGCTGTTAATGCCAGAAGAACGAAATTAAAATAACGTTATTAATCTAGTGATAATAAGTCATCTCGAACAAAGCTTAATGGCCTTGCTTAAGTTCGAAGCCAGAGAGCATGTGATAATTTACGAAACTGTTGGCCAGCGAATCTTATTTCTTATAATATCCCATTGCCTCTGACATCCAACCCTGCAGGTCTTTGATTCGTGTATCGTCTGACGGGTGAGTGGACAAGAACTCGGGCGGCTTCTGACCTCCACCTAAAGAGCTCATGCGTTCCCAAAAAATTGGAGCCTGCTGAGGATCATAACCTGCCATTGACATAAAAATCAAACCAATATGATCGGCTTCTGATTCATGACTACGCGAAAATTTTAACATTCCAACCTGAGATCCCATCCCCACAGCCTGTTGAAAAATCTGGCTGGTAAGACCTGGGTTTTGTCCCATTGCAGCTCCAATAGTACTCAACCCAAATTCCTGAACAAGTCCTTGACTCATGCGCTCTCTTCCATGGTTAGCAATAGCATGAGCGACTTCGTGCCCCATTACAACAGCTATGCCGGTTTCGTCTTTACAGATTGGTAATATGGCTGTATAAAATGCTACTTTTCCACCAGGCATACACCAGGCGTTGACAGTCTTATCATCATGAATCAGATTGAATTCCCACTTAAAACCTGCTAGTTGATCACTTGCCCCTTTCTGAGCCATATATTGTTCAACAGCCTTTTGAATCCGACCGCCAACACGTTTAATCATGTCCGTTTGTTCTACATTGGTGGATAAGGGGCCCTTCTGGATTACTTCCTGATATTGTTGAGCAGACATAGCGTTTATTTCGTCACTGGATACTATGCTCAGTTGCTTTCTTCCGGTTACCGGAACCGTGGCGCATCCATAGAGTATGGTAAGGATTAATATAAGTGATAGAACTTTCTTAAGCATATGGTTTCCATTTTGACTTCAAAGATAAAACTCTTTTGTGTATTTGCGATTTCTAAGAATCTAGAACGCTAACTCATGTGGTTTAGCATGACTATTGCACGACACGGATTATAAGTCCACAGTCCCCGAAGTCGGTTAATATGAGAAGAAACGAGATGGTTATTGAACATTTTTGTTTACCTTGTTAATATTGAACACGTAATAAGCATTTATGAAAAGCTGCTATATATGCATGTTCTTGGCTATTACATGTGCTTTAGGATGCACGAATGGCGACCCAGTCACACCAATAACACCAGCGATTCCAATTACACGAACACGAATAACCATTCATGTCTTGGAAAAAAATACTAATAATCCTATTGCTGGTGCAACAGTTTACATGCAAAAATGTACTGAACCCGATTTGGTAGTTGAGTGTTTGACCTACTCCACTTTCAGTACGCTTACTACCGATAGCTCTGGACAAGTAACTGTTTTTTCTCCTCCAGGCGTTGACCGTACTATAGTCGAACATCAAAAGTATTGGACAGCGGAGTCTAGTGGATTTGGTGACTTTACATTAACACCAAAATGTACTCTAAAAGCCTCCATAAAAAGAGTAAAAGCACATTTGCCTAGCGATGTTTTAAACATCACTATAGCTGATCCTAATTGTTGTTGGCTAAGGGATTACAGAATAGGATTACCCATTGATACTGTAGTTTTTCTTGATGCACAAGGATATACCGACAATCATGTTTTCTGGTATATTAATTTCTTATCCACTGATACATTGCACTACCTACCTCCTTTTTACTTAATTGCATTCGATACTGCAAAGGTTGACTTTGAATACTAACATATTAAATTCCATCACGGTCCTTCCTTTCCATCTTCCGATCCGGAAAAAAAATCAATCCAAAAAAAGGCCTGACTAATATGTATTGTTTTCTACCTTTGCAGGAATTCTTAACCGAAACAACAATGCGGATTTTTGCTATTGGCCGTAACTATGTAGAGCACATTCAGGAACTCAATAATGAGCGGCCTGATGAACCTGTGATTTTTACCAAGCCAGATACTGCTATCCTTCGAAATAATGCCTCATTCTATTATCCTGACTTCTCAAAGGATATTCATCACGAAGTGGAACTGGTACTCCGCATTTGCAAAGAGGGAAAGAACATTGAAGAAAAGTTTGCTTCAAAATATTACGATGCAATTGGTATTGGTATTGACTTTACCGCACGTGACTTACAATCAAAGCTAAAAGAGAAAGGCCTGCCTTGGGATATTGCCAAAGGCTTCAATGGCTCTGCCCCTATTTCGGAAAAATTCATTCCTGTTTGTGATGTTAAGAATATCAAAGACATCAATTTCAAGTTGGAAGTTAATGGTCAATTGAAACAACAAGGGAACACCAGTTTGTTACTATTCCCTTTTGACTACATCATATCGTATCTATCAAAATTTTTTACATTAAAAACCGGAGACCTTATTTTTACCGGCACACCCAAGGGTGTGGGACCTGTTACTATTGGAAATAAATTATCAGCCTACATTGAAAATGAAAAGTTGTTGGAGTTTGAGGTTAAGTAAGTTTCTTTTTTTGTTGTGCACAGTTCTATCGTTAAACTCCCTTGGACAGTTCAGTGCTCCAGACCGACCTTTAAAACTATTGCCGGCCGAGGAGGGTTATTTATTCCCAATAAACCCAGGCCATCCTAATTTTTTGGCAGGTACCATGGGCGAGTTAAGGAATACACACTTCCATGGAGGCATTGATGTGCGAACTAATAATTTAACAGGGATACCTGTCCATTCTACTCAGCATGGATTTATTTCTCGAGCTTCGATCAGCTCCTTTGGATACGGAAATGCAGTATATGTGACCCACCAGGATGGAAATGTCTCTGTATACGGACATCTTGATAAATTCAACGGTGCCTTGGCGGATTATGTGAAGAAAGAACAGTATCGAAGGAAGACATTTGAAATTGATTTGTTCTTTAATCCCGAGCAGTTTCCAATAGGTCGCGGTGATACCATAGGTTTTTCCGGGAATACTGGAGGCTCAAACGGAGCTCATCTTCATTTTGAAATACGCAATCAAAACAACGAGGCTCTTAATCCCTTAACGTTTGGATTCACAGAAGTACAAGACAACCAAGCACCCGTTGCGCAAAAGGTGGCGTTGAAAACCCTGGATATAAACTCACGTATCAATGATCGGTTTGGAAGATTTGAATTTTATGTTATGAAGTCTGGCAACTCGTACATCCTGCCCAAAAATATTTTGGCACATGGACGGATTGGTGTTGAGTTACTTGCCATTGATAAGATGGACAAATCGCGATTCCGCTTCGGTATCAACTACATCGAAATGAAAGCTGATAGCCAGCGAGTATTTTCACAGCGAATTGAAAGAGTAGACCTTGCCGAAACTCGAGGTATTCTGGCACTTCTTGACTACAAGACGCTCAAAACTAATGGAACCCGTTTCAATAAACTTTATATTGCTGATGGTAATAACCTCGACTTTTATGATGGTTCGTTAAACAGTGGTGAAATCTTTGTAGGCCAAAAAGATGTTCCGGTTTCGATTACTCTTCAGGATGTTAATAAAAACAAAAGTGTAATCGAATTCACACTAAGCCCTTCCCTGCCCGTTTCCGAAGTACCCACACTTGAATCAGCTGCAAAAGAATTGAGCTATGACATTCTTGAAAATACCCTGGCCATATCGACTAGATATTGTGCGGAAAAAAGGTCCATCTCGGTTTTTGTGAAAGGTGTACGGACAGACGTAAATCCCTCCTATTTTAATTCAAACAAAAGTGTATATCTATTTGATTTGCAAAAGATTATACCCGATTCCATTCAATCTTGCTCGGGTTCTATCCCTTTTAATTTCATGGATGTAATTCCATCCAGGACTGAATACACATATTATGGGAAAGAGGCTGAGATTACATTTCAGGAGAACGCACTCTACGATACTTTGTTTCTGAACATTAACCATTCTCTTAATGATGGGCAGGAGGTATTTACCATTGGTGATACATCAACACCCCTCCATAAAACGGTAGATATCATGTTACGCTCTCAAAACAATTACCCGGTTAATCGCAAGACAGCTATTTATAGAAGAGAAGACAAGCGCTATACTTACATAGGTGGTGATTGGGGCAATGGAAATGTGAAATTCTCTGCGCGTGAATTAGGGGACTTTGTTATCCTTCAAGATAGCGTGCCTCCTACTCTCACAAAAGTCTATTGCAACACTTCTTCTGCTCGTTTTCGTATTCGCGATGGACTGTCTGGCATCGCCTACTTCGAAGCAAACATTAACGGTAAATGGCTGTTAATGAATTATGATTACAAAACTGGTATTGTCCAATCTGACCGACTCGATAAAAGCGAACCCTTGAAAGGAGATTTCGAATTGAAAGTGGTGGATAATGTCGGAAATGAAAAGATCTTCAAACAAAAAATATTATAACTATGGCACTTACTGTTGGCACCAAAGCACCTGACTTTGTCGTAAACGACCAGACTGGAAAGCCCATAAAGCTTTCGGATTTAAAAGGGAAAAAAGTAGTCTTATACTTTTATCCAAAAGATATGACTCCTGGTTGTACGGCTGAGGCTTGCAGCCTTCGCGATAACTACAATGCTCTACAAAAAGCCGGATACCAAATTTTTGGCATTAGTTCAGATGATGAGAAAAAACACCAGAAGTTCATAGAGCAACAAAAACTACCATTCAGCCTATTAGCAGATACTGACAAATCTGTTCACGCTAAATACGGAACCTGGATTGAGAAATCCATGTATGGAAGAAAGTATATGGGCACTGCGCGGGTTACTTATATCATTGATGAGAATGGCGTGATCATCGAAGCGATTGAAAAGGTGGATACGAAAAATCATGCCGAGCAAATCTTGGGTGCTGGGATGGCATCGGCACCAAAAATCAGCACAACTTCAACGAAGGTCGTGCTTAATCAACCACCAAAAGTTGAGAAAACGGTAAAGAAAGTCGCATCAAAAAAAATAATTAAGAAAAAGAAGTGACGAATTCAGAAATGAAGATTACCATTTTTCTTTGCTTCGAAAAACCCTGATATTCGCCCAAAATTCTTTGAATGGCACAGCCGGACCTTGTACAACTTAATAAATTAGCTTCTCAAATCCGCAGGGACATTGTTCGCATGGTACATGCCTGCCAATCGGGTCACCCAGGCGGGTCTCTTGGCTGTACGGAATACTTTGTTGCTATGTATTTTCATATCTTAAAGCACAACCCCAAATTCTCAATGGACGGAGACGGTGAAGATCTTTGTTTCATTTCAAACGGCCACGTTTCACCGGTTTGGTATGCAACATTGGCCAGGTCTGGGTATTTTGACACAAAGGAACTTGCCACGTTTAGAAAACTTAATTCAAGATTACAGGGTCACCCAGCCACCCACGAACACCTTCCCGGAATACGTATTGCTTCAGGATCGTTAGGTCAGGGATTGTCTGTTGCGATTGGTGCCGCACAAGCCAAGAAACTCAATAAGGACGATCGGTTTGTCTATATACTAATGGGTGATGGAGAGCAACAAGAAGGCCAGGTATGGGAAGCCGCCATGTATGCACCTCATAACAAGATTGACAACCTGATTGCCACTATTGATTATAATGGACAGCAGATTGATGGACCTGTGGATAAGATTTTATCTCTTCTCAACCTTAAAGCAAAATGGGAAGCCTTCGGCTGGACTGTCCAGGAGTTCAATGGTAATAAAATGGAGGATGTTGTTAGAGCGTTGGAGAATGCGCAATCCTTAACCAGGCAAGGAAAGCCTGTTCTTAACTTAATGAAGACTGAAATGGGATTTGGTGTTGATTATATGGTGGGCTCACACAAGTGGCACGGTGTTGCACCCAATGACGATGAATTGGCGAGAGCACTCGCGCAGCTGGAAGAAACGATTGGGGATTTTTAATCCCTTTTTGCCTACTACCCTAACGCAAGAAATCCAAGGAAAGCCAATACACTAAGGATGAATCCGAACATAAAAATCCGGTAGGCATAATTTAGAAAAGCATACTTACGTGCCAGTATCTTACCTTGATTGTGAAGGTCTATCGTCATTGTTTCGTAAATATCATTATCAGAAGTCAACAAAGTATTAATCAGATTAAGGTATTCATCCTGTGAATGCTTGGAAATAACTCCAAAAAAAAGTAGGCTTGATTTTTCTTCCTTCTCTTCAATATTTTTGGCTTTCATTAATTTAGGGCGAGCAGCTTGAATGGCAAAGATCGCAGAGATAAGGCAACTCAAAATAATGAGCGTGATGGGAATTAAGATATTTGCCTTATCATACGCAATTTTATCTGCTACAACACCATAGCCAGTAATGGCGATTATAGAAGAAATAATCATGGTATTAATGCTGATAATGATATTTGCCTTGTTGTCAGCAATCTGTATCAAGGTAATTTGATTTCGGAAGGCCACTTTGAAAAGAGTCTCTTTACCTTTGCCTTCACCTTTCTTTTTTTTAACAGATTCTAATTCCTCCATAGTTGTTAAAGTAATATAGTAACAGTCTCTTCAGCCTGATTTTTAAATCAATGTAACACAATAATTTGACTTGAAATGGCACCTCAATAACCGGATGTATTTCAAATTCCCCGCGTTGGGCCAAGGCCAGCAACAAAGTTTGTATAACCATTCCTGGGTCGGTGAAGTCCTCCAAGGTCTTTTCGCGAAAAGCAATCAGACCTTGGAGGATTTTCGGCAATGGAAATGAGGGGTTATATATAATTGTCGCATGTGGTAAATACTGACATTATGCATTCTTTGTGCTTTCCTTTGCGCCTCAGTGCCTTTGCACTTGTTTTTTTACCGCAAATAATACACGAAGTAGTTATATAAACAATTTTAGACACCGCGACAATTTGAAATGCACATCAATAACTCTAATAAGCATCTATGATTCCCAAGTCTAATTTTTCATGTTTAATATAAATTGGCATTCCCAAAGTATTCCTGGATACAAGATTTTGAGTCTTCTCGAATCGCCTAATGCACTATTTTGCTATAAATTCCTCAAATTTGGGGCGTGATAGTCCATAAAAGCCCTTATTCCTCGATCACAGCTGAGACTGAAAAAAGACTATTGAGTGTTACCTGGTTTAAGGAATCAATAGAATTGGATCAAGAGGAGATGAAGTCAGAAATAAGTAAGATCCTTGATTTCATAAAGGAGTATTCCATTACTGCTATTATTGTCGATACCCGAAATTATCCCTTCCGCGGAAACGATAAACTTCAATCCTGGATAAACCATACGTATATACCACAAATTATTGACTCGGGCATAGTACGTTATGCAATTATTGTTGAATCAAAAATAAAAACCGTGCTTGATGATCTCGAAGATTTGGATGAAGATGGTCTTGCTGTCGAGTACTTTACGGATCCGGAACATGCGCAGTCCTGGATCAAATCCTGATCAGAGCAATGCTTTGATTGGAATCTATCTGTTCTAAGAGGAAAATAATTCTGAAACCAATCAACTTGGGACCTATCCGGGAGAAGTCTTTTATGGTATATGGAGAAATGTCAAGCCAAGACCAACCATGGCAGTAGCGCTATCAACAATGCAACGAAAAACCAAATAAGGAGTCTGCGATTGGTTCTCTGATGTGAAGTCATTTCCTAAAGTCAAAGTGATAGCAACTTCTACGGCAAATGGCGGAATAGGTTAGACTTGGAAGTGTAATAAGTCCGACTTAACAAATCATTAACAACCGAGCAGAATTATTAAAAGGATTTGTTAATCTTGCTAACCGAACAAGCCATTTATTTAACGTAACTCATGACCAAATACACCTTCACCGAAAAAAAAGACACACGCTCCGGGTTTGGCCTGGGGCTCCACGAATTGGGTAAACAAAACCCAAATGTTGTAGCACTTTGTGCCGACCTGACTGGCTCATTAAAGATGGATGCGTTCAAAAAAGACTTCCCCGAAAGGTTCTTCCAGGTAGGCATTGCAGAAGCCAATATGATGGGAATTGCAGCGGGCCTGACCATTGGTGGCAAGATCCCCTTCACAGGAACATTTGCTAACTTCTCGACAGGCCGTGTGTATGATCAAATTCGTCAATCAATCGCTTACTCGGGTAAAAATGTTAAGATTTGCGCCTCCCATGCAGGTTTAACACTTGGCGAAGATGGCGCCACTCATCAGATCCTCGAGGACATTGGAATGATGAAAATGCTACCGGGCATGACAGTAATCATACCTTGCGATTACAATCAGACCAAAGCTGCAACACTCGCTTTGGCAAATCACATTGGCCCGGCCTACCTACGGTTTGGGCGTCCAAGTTGGCCTGTTTTTATTGCGCCAGAAAGATCTTTTATCATTGGCAAAGCTGACAAGATGATTGATGGGAAAGATGTCACAATTTTCGCCACTGGTCATATGGTTTGGGAAGCAATCGAGGCAGAATCGATCTTAGCAGAAAAAGGTGTCAGTGTAGAATTAATAAACATACATACCATTAAACCTCTGGATGTAGAAGCTATTCTGGCTTCTATTCAAAAGACAGGTTGTGCCGTAACAGTTGAAGAGCACCAGATCAATGGTGGTCTGGGAGATAGCGTTGCACAAGTTTTTTCCCGCTTCCATCCTGCCCCTATTGAAATGGTAGCTGTAAATGATTCCTTCGGTGAGAGTGGCACTCCAACTCAGCTGCTTAAAAAGTACGGGCTGGATAAAGAGAATATTGTAAAAGCCGTGGAGCGCGTACTTGCACGAAAAGGCAAGTAACTCAACACCAATTATTATTAGATCTATAAAGCTTCTAAATTATTAGGAGCTAACCCAATTAGAAAGATACATTTCGATTTACTATGAAAATAACCCGCGTTTGTATCTTCCTCCTATTTACCCTTGTTTCAAGTCAAGCCTGGTCTCAGGAATTAAAAAGTTATGCTTTTGTTAACGTTAACCTTTTCAATGGAGTTGAAAACAAGATCATTCCTAATGCGATTGTGTTTGTCAAAGGGGGAAAGATTGAAAAGATTGGAAAAGAGGGTGAGCCAATAACAGGGTATGAAACTATTGATTGTCAGGGCAACTACATAATACCCGGAATGATTGATGCCCATTCTCATCTGGATAATCTGGCTTCGGCAAAACGTGCTTTGGAGACAGGTGTCACAACCGTGCGCACCGCAGGAGTTTCCGCATTCCAGGATGTTACATTAATGGAGCTTGCCAAAAAAGGAAGAATAGCAGGACCTGATGTTGTACCTGCCGGGGTCTACGTATCTCCAAATCTTGAAGAAACGATTCTTGCTGATCCGCGGCTGGGTTCGTTAATCAACGGAGTCAAAACAGAGGAAGAGTTAAAGCTTTTGGTTAATGTAAATATTGATCGTGGTGCAAAAGTGATTAAAACCCGGGGGACCGAAAGAGCAGGCAGGCCTGATACCGATCCTCGCGAACAGGTGTATACCGAACAACAAATCCGAATGGTTGTGCAGGAAGCAGCTAAACGTGGAGTTCCGGTTATGATTCACGCGCACGGAGATGAGGGATCAAGGGCTGCGGTATTGGCTGGCGCTAAAAGTATTGAGCATGGTACATTCCTAAGTGATGAAACATTGAATTTGATGAAGGAAAAAGGTACCTTCCTCGTACCCACCTTCATTACACTCGAAGACCTTACTCAGCCAGGTGGTGATTATATTGGGGCTGTTCTTGAACTCCGAGGGAAGTTCATGATGCCTCAAGCCGAAAAAGTTTTTAGGAAAGCTCATGCCATTGGAATTATGATTGTGACGGGTGCAGACAATGGTTATACAGCAAACACAACAAGCCGTATTTCTTTAGAGGTTGCACATTTCGTAAGAATGGGCATGACTAACTTTGAAGCCATCCAGTCAGCGACAGTTTTAGCTGCTGAGTTGCTTGGGTTAGATAAAAGTACAGGTAGGATTGAAAAAGACTTTGATGCGGATCTCGTTCTTTTACCAGGAAATCCCCTTCAGGAAATCAGATACTTACAAGATGTGCTACTCGTCATGAGTAATGGACAATTGGCTCTTAAGCGAATTCCATTCGGCAAATAACGGACGTTTTCTATCACGTTTTTTTATACTTTTAGCCACTATTAAAACAAACCAATCGCATGGATCAACCTGGAGATTCAAAAAAGGCAAACAGTTTTGATGTCATAGTTATTGGTTCTGGAATAAGCGGGGGCTGGGCTGCAAAAGAATTTTGTGAACTTGGACTCAAAACACTGGTATTGGAGCGGGGCAGGAAAGTGACCCATTTGGAGGATTATCCAACCGCCAATAAAAATCCCTGGGACTTTCAGTATCGAGGCAATTTGCCTGAAGAGATAAGGAAAGAAAACCCCATAGCTGACAGGTGTTACGCTTTTAATGATACTACACAGCACTTCTTTGTAAAAGATAAGGAGCATCCTTACATACAGGAGAAGCCTTTTGATTGGATACGTGCTTATCAGGAAGGTGGGAAATCCCTTCTCTGGGCAAGACAAACCCAACGATGGAGCAGGTTTGAATTTGAAGCACCAGCCCGTGACGGCTTTGCCGTGGATTGGCCAATCCGTTACAACGATTTGGCCCCCTGGTACTCACACGTAGAAAAATTTGCGGGCATCAGCGGAAACCGTGACGGTCTGGAGGTTCTACCCGATAGTGAGGTACTGCCAGCCTGGGAATTGAATTGTGTAGAAAAACACATTCAGCAAAAAGTACACGAAAATTATGAAGGTCGCCATGTCATCATCGGTCGGTGTGCACATCTGACTGAACCTAAAGAAATTCACCTGCAACAAGGACGAGGCCAGTGTCAGGCAAGATCGTTGTGTGAACGAGGCTGTCCGTTTGGAGGATACTTTAGTTCCAATTCTGCCACATTACCGTGGGCACACAAAACGGGTAACATGACCATGAGGCCACATTCCGTTGTCCACTCAGTCATTTACGATGAGAAAAAAAGTAAGGCTATTGGGGTGCAGGTGATCGATGCCAATACTAAGGAAAGTATGGAGTTTTATGCCCGGGTCATTTTTGTGAATGCTTCTTGTCTAAATACTAATCTGATCCTGCTGAACTCGACATCAAGCCGTTTCCCCAATGGGTTGGGCAATGATAGCGGTGTATTAGGTCGATTTATTGCATTTCATAATTACCGGGGGAGTATAACAGCCACCATGGAAGGTTATGAGGACCAATACTACTCTGGCAGAAGGCCTACCCAGGCTTTCATGCCGTCCTTCCGGAATGTCCATAAACAGGAAATGGATTTTCTCCGTGGCTATATGAGCTATTTTTCAGCTGGTCGAGAGGGTTGGGGAAGAGGTAATGGTGAAGAGGTGCTGGGAGCAGATCTTAAAAACGAAATGACAAAACCAGGCCCCTGGATGGTAAACATGGGTATGCAAGGCGAGACTATTCCAAAATATGAAAATCATGTTCGTTTAAGTTCTGATCAAAAAGATGAATGGGGAATACCACAATTGATCACATCTGTTGGCTATGATGACAACGATGAAAAATCGATGCAGGATTTTCTAATACAGGGATCGGAAATGCTTGAAAAGTCAGGTTGTAAAGACATTTCTTCGACTGATAGCAAGCAATCACCTGGATTGGATATCCACGAAATGGGCGGTGTACGCATGGGCAAAGACCCAAAGACTTCATTGCTTAACAAATGGAACCAATTGCATACCTGTAAAAATGTATTTGTTACAGATGGTGCCGCTATGACTTCCGTGGGAAATCAAAACCCATCACTAACGTTTATGGCCCTTACTGCTCGCTCAGCAAACTTTGCTGTGGATGAAATGAAGAAAGGAAACCTCTAATCAGTAATAATTCCACAAAAGGTATTAGTGGTTTTAACCGGGAGGATTAACTTCGGCCTCTTAATTAGCCTTCCTATGAAAAAATATTTATTGTGCCTTGCCATAATATTGGTGGCGAGCTATTCATTCGCGCAACAAAAATCTATTACTGGTTTTACGAAAGAGTCAGCTGATGCTGAGTTAAAACTGGAAGAGAAATTCGACAGTTATTTGAAAGCTGACAATCTCGATCAGTGGATGAAGAAGCTCACTGCCCATCCGCATCATATAGGCTCAGCCTACGGAAAAGCAAATGCGGAGTACCTGCGCGACCTGTTCAGAAGCTGGGGATATGAGGCAGAAATTGAAACGTACAAAGTCCTTTTCCCCACACCTAAAGTGCGTCTTCTCGAAATGACAGCACCTACAAAGTTTACTGCAAAATTGACGGAACCCACACTAAAAGAAGATGGCACTTCAAACCAAATCAATGAGCAGCTCCCAGTTTATAATGCATGGTCTGCAGATGGAGATGTTGCAGCAGAATTGGTATTTGTAAACTATGGTGTGCCTGATGATTATCTCCAGCTAGAGAAAATGGGCATAGATGTTAAAGGCAAAATTGTGATTGCTAAATACGGTGGTTCCTGGCGCGGGATCAAGCCCAAAGTGGCACAAGAGCATGGTGCCATCGGCTGCTTGATCTATTCTGATCCTAAAGAAGATGGATTCCACCAAGGAGATGTTTATCCTAACGGTGCATTCCGATCTAAAGATGGCGCACAACGGGGTTCGGTGATGGATATGCCGATTTATCCAGGTGATCCATTAACTCCAGGCATCGGAGCAACAACAGATGCCAAGCGCCTCGAGAGAAATGAAGTTACTAATCTTATCAAAATCCCCGTGATTCCTATTTCGTATGGCGATGCGCAACCTTTATTGGCTGCCCTTGGCGGACCTGTCGCCCCTGAAAAGTGGCAAGGGGCGCTAGCTATAACCTACCACGTTGGTCCTGGTCCGGCTAAGGTCCATCTTAAGCTTCAGTTTGACTGGAAATTAGTTGATTGTCATAATGTAATCGCTAAAATCAAAGGCGCTGAATTTCCTGAAGAATGGGTCATCCGGGGAAATCACCACGATGCCTGGGTGAATGGCGCTAACGATCCCATTAGCGGAATGGTAGCCGAACTTGAGGAAGCGAGGGCCATTGGTGAATTGGTAAAAACAGGCTGGAAGCCAAAGAGAACTATCATCTATTGCGCATGGGATGGAGAAGAGCCAGGATTAATCGGCTCCACAGAATGGGTTGAGCATCACGCTGAAGAACTACAACGGAAAGCAGTGGCTTATATAAACTCAGATGGCAACGGTCGTGGTTTTCTATCTGTCCAGGGCTCACACACACTTGAAACTATGGTGAGTGAAGTGGCTCGGGACGTGATTGATCCAGAAACAGGAGTTAGTGTTCTGGAGCGCCATAAATCGTATAAAGCCTCAATGGCATCATCTCTTAAAGTGAAAAAAGAAATTCTTAGCAAAAATTCACTGACGATCGAAGCCTTGGGTTCTGGCTCGGATTACTCACCTTTTATTCAGCACCTGGGAATACCTTCGTTCAACATAGGCTACGGTGGCGAAGATGATGCCGGTGTTTATCATTCCATTTATGATTCATACGATCATTACACACGTTTTGGAGATCCAAAATTTGCTTATGGTGTAGCCCTTGCTAAAACAGCGGGAAGGACGACTCTGAGGTTAGTCAGCTCTGAAGTGCTGCCTTTCGACTTTAAAGGTTTTCACAAAACACTAAGCGGATATTTAAAAGAAGTCACCGCATTGATTGATACCCTGAGAGAATCAACCGAAGTCGAGAATCAGATGATTAAAGAAAAAAGATATGTGCTGGCCGCTGATCCTACAAAAACGTATGTCCCTCCTATCGCCAAAGATCCCGTACCGTTCATTAACTTTTCCAGCTTACAAAATGCAATTAGTGCGCTGGAAAATAGCGCATCCACCTTTGCAGATCTATATGCAACCAATCCAAAGCCTGCTACTAATCTTAAAAAATTAAATGGATTGCTCTATCAGGCTGAGCAGAAACTGCTTTCACCGAATGGGCTACCAAGAAGACCGTGGTATAAGCACACCATCTATGCGCCTGGCTTCTACACCGGCTATGGTGTGAAGACTTTGCCGGGAGTACGCGAAGCCATTGAACAGCGTAACTGGAAAGAAGCCCAGGAACAGATTGAAATCGCTTCCTCTGCGATTAATGAATATACGAAACAGGTTGATGCTGCATCTAAGATATTGATGCTTCGATAAAATTTATCAGTGAATAGTGTCAGGGTTCCTTGCCTGACACTATTTCACTTTTGCTGGCATTCCCAAAAGAAACCTTAAAAAAGTTATTACAGAATGAAACTTTAATCGTAATATTACGATTATAAGAATATGGGGCTTTCCAAAACTGAAGAATTTACTAAAGCACAAAACGACATCGCTGAATTGGCCAAGGCTTTAGGGCATCCAGCGCGCATTGCTATATTACAATTCTTGTCCCAACAGAAGTCCTGTGTGTGTGGAGACATAGTCAACGAACTCCCCCTTTCACAGTCAACTGTATCACAACATTTAAAAGAATTAAAGAAGGTTGGCCTTATAAAAGGGGATATTGAAGGTCCCAGTGTTTGCTATTGCATAGACGCGAAAGCATTAGCAAAAGCAAAAAAAATGCTGGATGAGCTATTTAAAGTGGTCCAATTAAGTTGCTGTTAAAAAAAAAATTGATTTAATTAATCGCAATATTACGATAACAATTAATTTATACTGATATGACACCCAATGAACAACTCAAGCAAATCGTGAAAGACAAATACACCGAAATTGCGACCCAACCTAAAGGACAGAATGAAACCAGTTGCTGTGGCAGTGGCTGCGGCTGTTCAACGATAGATGCGGCTATCATGTCTGAAGATTACTCTAATCTATCAGGCTACGCTTCGGATGCCGATTTAGGTTTGGGCTGCGGGCTTCCAACTGAATTTGCCCAGATCCGGCAAGGCGATGTGGTTATTGATCTGGGCTCAGGTGCAGGTAACGATGCCTTTGTTGCACGTTCGGTTACCGGACCAACTGGAAGTGTAATAGGTATTGACTTTACTGAGAAGATGCTGGAAAAAGCGAGGGCAAATGCGGATAAACTCGGTTATAACAATGTTGAGTTTAGACTAGGCGATATAGAAAACTTACCTGTTACTTCCAATATTGCGGATGTCGTGGTGAGTAATTGTGTGCTGAACTTAGTGCCCAACAAAACACAGGCATTCTCAGAAACCTTCCGGGTATTAAAATCAGGTGGACATTTTAGTGTTTCGGACATTGTATTGATAGGAAACTTACCGGAAGGATTACGTAAGAATGCTGAAATGTACGCTGGATGTATTTCAGGGGCCATTCAGAAAGAAGAGTACCTTCAAATAATAAAAGACAGTGGTTTCTCCAACCTTAAAATTCAGAAAGAAAAGAAAATCACAATACCTGATGAAATACTATCCGTTTATTTAAATGATGATGAAATGGCTAAAGTGAAGCACGGAGATTTAGGAATAGTAAGTATAACCGTCTACGCTGAAAAACCGGGAGTTAAGGAAGAGAAACCAGTAGTGGAAAAAAAGAGTTGTTGCGGGCCCGAGTGCTGCAATTAATATGATTCAATGTTCAAAATTCAAGATTCCGGCTCTCTAAATTTTGAATATTAACTCTTGAATTATTCAGGCAGATGTTGGAATAAACATGATGAACTACACCTCAACTATCATCAATGATAAGGAGACGTTGGAAAAGCTCCGGCAATTTTTGAAGGTAAACCAACTGCCATCTCCGGATATTAGATTGGAAGGAAGTCTTTATTTTGGCTATCAAGATAAAGATGGAAAACTAATAGGCTCAGGTGGTCTTGAATTATATGGTGATCTCGCACTCCTACGATCAATTGCTGTCGATGAAGAGTTTCGCAGCCAATCCATTGGAAAAGGGATTGTTGAGGAAATCATTGATAAAGCCATGAGTTTAAAAATAAAAGACCTTTACCTGCTAACTGAAACAGCGCGCACTTTCTTTCTGAAGAATGGATTTACAGATGTCCCCAGAGAAAAAACACCTAACGTTATTAAGTTGTCAACACAATTCACTCAAGTTTGCCCGGCATCAGCAGCGGTCATGAAGCTATCAATAGGTTAATCCAGTTTACTGGAGCGCGTGTTTGTATCTTATTCCTAACATTCGTTAGAAGAAAATTTGATTATTGCTTTACAGTGGCAACTGTATTCTCTGAAATTTAATTCTATTTTTGATTTTCAAGAGAACTGCATGAAACTGAATAAGTATTTCGTAATCGATTTCGACAGCACATTTACAAAAGTAGAAGCATTTCCTGTTTTCCGCACTCGTTCAAAAACATGACGTAAGAGCCTGATACTCAAATGT